>Ga0306920_100001481_pt1 | contig 29225 bp, 26 predicted proteins | sample flu12Cox44000170_FD_204666 | JGI IMG/M metagenome (GOLD analysis project Ga0306920, IMG submission 204666) | Lab enrichment of tropical soil microbial communities from Luquillo Experimental Forest, Puerto Rico - flux4day.12C.oxic.44.000.170 (v2)... | ecosystem: Environmental > Terrestrial >... | reverse complement strand
CTCTGGAACCACACCCAGTTCACCGCCACCCCCGGCGGCGCAGGCTCGGTTTTCGGTTCCACGAACGGAAACTTCGCTTCCAGCAACTTCGGCCGGGTCACGGGTGCGAGCAATCCTAACAATTCTCGCATCATCCAACTGGGCGCGAAGATCATCTTCTAGCTCCGCTTCGTGAAAATGCATGTCAGGTCAAGGAGCGCCCCGCTACTAGCGGGGCGCTTTTGTTCTGGACCACATAGGCTTGTAGCCGGGTAGCCATGGTCAGCCACACCTACAGCGACCCGCTTCCCATCGTCAGGAAAGACATTAACCGTGGCGACCACGACCCACTCGTGTCGGCCCCGACCAGGGCAAGCCCCGGCCCTACACGAGGATAACTGCGCATGTTGTCGCCGCCGAAGCTTGGGCTGGCAGGCAATTTGTCCAGAATATTGCCTTGACATAAATAACCTTGCGATGTCTATGCCCAGCCCTGCAGGCCAACGAAGCGTCGGAGGCTTTTTGGCCGCTGCCGGCCCAAAAATTAGAGCCTAAAGGCCTTGCGTCATAAGACCGCTGCGTTCGACACGCCTGAAGGCGCGCCCTGATAGATACAGAAGCAGCAGTTTTCACACACTCTTGAGCCTAGTGAGAGAACCGCGGTACGCGAAGACACAAATCAATATGCTAGCCAGATTCGGTGCTCAATCCACACTTCTCAGGGCTCGGTGCGCGCTGTGACCGTGGTTTTTCAGGCGCGCCCGGTGGGCTAGACAGTTTTGGGGAACTCAGTAAGGCCAGCGTTTCGGGTAGGGGTTCCTTGCCAACAATCTAGCCTTGACAAATAGCCTATACTGGCTTAGGCTGGGTTGTGGCTCTGCAGGGGGGAAGGGAAGCGAGGTTAGTCTCACAGAAAATCAGGGGCAGGCGGTGCGACAAAGCTTGTCACTTTTTCCGAGGTCTTCGGAATCAGGAGCTAGATAGTCTTCAGAACAAAGCCGGAATATGTAAGAAAACAAAAGGGTAGCGAAAATGTGATCATACCATCCAGGATTCACGAAGGGCTTGTTTTCGGGGGTTCACCGTGTCCCTCCTGTTCGTTATAATACTTAACAGGTAGATCGCATCCAGACTGTGACGGTGCGAGAGCGGCGGCCGCGCTTGGTTTTCAGGGGAGCCGCCGTGGCTCGGCCACTCAGAGAAGGGATCGGCCGGTGAATCGAAGTGCCAGTGTCTTGATTGTGGAGGACGAAACCGCTGAGAGGGAGGGGCTGGCCGCTCTTCTGAAGCACTGGGGCTACGAAACCGAGACCGCCGCCGACGGTGAGGAGGCGTTAGGGAAGCTGTCTACCTTTGATCCTCAAGTAGTGATTTCTGATCTTCGCATGCCGGTTATGGGGGGCATGGAGCTCCTGAAGCAGCTTCGCGAGACCGGAAACTCAGCCGCATTTATTATTCTAAGCGGTCAGGGCACCATTGAAGAAGCGGTGGAGGCGACCAAGCTTGGTGCTTACAATTTCCTTGAGAAACCCCTGGATTCCAACCGTCTGCAGGTGGAGTTACGAAACTGCCTGCAAAAGTGCGAAGGTGACCGCAAACTGGAGATCGCCCATCGCCGCCTCCGCGACGCGGGCATCCTTGGGAGTCTGTTGGGCCAGTCTAAACCCATGCAGCAGGTCCTGTCGCTGATCTCCCAGGTTGCGCCCGCAAGTGCACCGGTGCTGATCACGGGAGAAAGTGGCACTGGCAAGGAGTTGGCGGCGAGGACAATGCATGACCTCAGCCCCAGGAGCGCGAAGCCCTTCGTGGCTGTAAACTGCGCCGCGATTCCCGAGTCCCTTATGGAGAGCGAAATTTTCGGGCACGAGCGAGGCGCGTTCACCGGAGCCATGGAGCGTCGCGCCGGATGTTTCGAGCTGGCCGACGGCGGCACTTTGCTGCTGGATGAGATCGGCGAGATGCCGATGGGCACGCAGGCGAAACTGTTGCGCGTCCTCGAGGATTCGAAGGTGCGCCGCGTGGGGAGTAAGAGCGAGATTTCGGTCGACGTCCGGGTGCTGGCCGCCACCAACAAAGTTCCCGAAGAGGCTGTCTCCAAGGGGCAGTTGCGCAGCGACCTTTACTACCGCCTCAACGTGGTGCAGATCAACATGCCGCCCCTGCGTAATCACCTGGAGGACCTGCCTGAACTGACGGCCGCCCTCTTGAGGGACTTGAACCGCAAGCACGGTAGCGCCGTGAAGTTCGTCGCCGATGACGTGCTGGAATTGTTCCGCCGTTATTCGTGGCCAGGGAATGTCCGCGAGCTACGCAACACGTTGGAGCGCGCGGTGCTCACCGTGTCGGGCGATGCCTTGACGAAGGAAAACCTTTCCCCAGACTTCGGCCGTCCCCTGAGGGCTGCGGGGGACGACGGTCTGACGCTAAGGGCGGGCCTGAGCGTGGCGGAGGCGGAGCGTCGCCTGATCCAGGAGACCCTGAATTCCACCCAACACAACAAGACGCGAGCTGCCGAAATGCTGGGTATCAGTCTGAAGACTCTGCACAACAAGCTGAAGGAGTATGAGAGTGAGTCTCAAAGTTAAGCTCACCGCGCTCATTGCCCTTCTGGTATTGGTGGTGGTCCTGGCCGCCTCAGCGCTCTACGTTTACATCTTCGTCCAAGAGACGTTGCACGAAGTCGAGAAGCGGGGCGACTACTTGCTCGAGGCAACCGGTCGCCTGGTCATGGCGGTGGAGAAGACAGCACGCCTGCCGGCGGGGACTAATACAGGAGATATCGACACGATCCGGAACTTGGTGCACGCGGGGCTCCGCGCATCCGCCACGCTGCAGTCGCAGATGAACGCGGCAGTTGCTTTCGCGCCGAGCCTCGCCTACATCGCCGTCACCAAGCCCGATGGTTTAGTCCTCGCGCACAACGATGCAGACCAGATTGACCGCCCGCTTGCCCCCGCCCCGCCTTTGTCTGATTTGCTGGATGCCGGGCTCATCCGACAGCTTCTTGTTGTCTATGGGCCTCCCCAGGTCTTTGAGATCAAAGAGTCATTTTCCATGAGCGGCCAGCCGATCTGCACTGTGGTTATCGGCGCCTCCACCGTCTTCCTCGCGGCGCAAATTACACCCCAGGTGCAAAAAGCCCTGGAGCTGGCGGGCGTGACTGTTCTCCTTGCAACGTTCGGTGCGGCCTTCCTTTCCTTCCGCATGCTGCGACCGCTCGAAACAATCTCGAGCGAGGTGGACCGGATGGCGCGGGGTGAATTGGCGCAGCCCGTCAAGCTGAATCGCACCGACGAATGGGGCATCCTTTCTTCGAAGTTGAACTTGTTGGGAGAACAGATTCGGGGCGAGAAGGCGGCGTTTGTCGCTTTGAAGGAAAACCTCGACCAGCTCTTTTCTAACCTGGCGGACGGGTTGCTACTTTTCGACAGCGCGGATCGCTTGGCCCTGGCTACACCGGCGGTGTCGCGCTTTCTCGGACGTCCCACGGAGGAGCTGATACATCGGTCGGCTGACGAACTCTTTTCGGGCGAGGGTCCCTTGGAGCGGCGGCTGCGGGACGCTTTCCACAGCCGCGAGTCCATTACTTGGCAGACGTTGGAACTGCCCGCAGAGGAGGGGACTCGATGTGTGTCCGTTGGCCTGCACTTCGTGCGAGAGCAGGAGCGCAGCGTCGTGTCCTTGGTGACTTTGCGCGACGCCAGCACCCGCGCTCAGTTGCAGGACCAACTAGATGTCGCCGCTAAACTAGCCGCCTTGGGGAGACTCACCTCCGGGGTCGCCCATGAGGTCAAGCAGCCGCTCCAAAGTATGTTCAACCAGTTGGGCATTCTGAAGGACAAGCTCGGACCGCAAGGGGAACAGGTAAAGCCCGAGTTACAAACTCTGTCCAGCGAGATACGCCGCCTGGACCGTGTGGTGAAGACGTTCCTCGATTTCGCCCGGCCGGTCGAGCTGCGTCCCGCCCAGACGGACATCCGGAGTTTGCTTGGCGAAGTCTTCGCCTTGGCGGAGCCCCATGCCCGCACGAACAAGGTCCAGTTGGTCCTCGAATCTAACGGTGTCCTGCCACTGATAAGACTTGACCGCGACCTGATGAAACAAGCGTTCCTCAACCTCGTGCTGAACGGCTGTCAGGCGATGCCCTCTGGTGGCCGGTTGAAAGTGGCGCCACGCCTCCTCCCGAGCGCTCTGGAAGTGGAGATTGCTGACCAAGGTGTAGGCATTCCTGCCGAAGCTCGCCCCAAAATCTTTTCCCTTTACTTCACCACCAAGCCGAACGGCACAGGCGTGGGTTTAGCGATAACATACAGAATTGTCCAGCTCCATAACGGGTCGATAACGTTTTCGAGCGAGGTGGACCACGGGACCACATTTCGCGTGTCCTTGCCTCTCTAAACTAAATAACGACAACAGATGCCTAACCGGCAGGACGAAGTGCCAATTGAGAGAGGAACGGCCCACCCAGCACCGGTGTCGGTAGCGGTTCCGACCAAGGCGCGGCCCTCCGCAGTGCAGGCGCTCTCGCAGGCCTGGGACGACACGCTGGAATTCCTGTTCAAGCCGCTGGACGTCGATCGCTGGTTTTGGCTCAGCTTCATCTGCCTCTTTCTCGGCGGCCGCGCGGCCTCCGCCGCCTTCAGTTGGAGCTTCAGCTCTCTGCCGGGTAATGTAGGTTTTGATCGGATCGTGGGCCCCCTCCACGACTACGTTTCTCGACATCTCTGGCTCATTACCCTGGCGGTCGCTCTAGGGCTGGGTTTTGGGCTGGCGCTTCTCTATGTGCGTGCTCTCTTCCGCTTTGTGCTGGTAGACGCCCTCGTGAGACGGGCGGTACGGTTGAGAACGGCTTGGACTGAAACTCGTCCCTTAGGCCGGTCGTATTTTTCGTGGCTGCTCGGAACGCTGCTCCTGGTGGGCGCTTCACTGACGTCAGGAGCTATCGCTGCCATCCCACACTTGCGATCTCTGTCTTTGGCCGGCACACGTTCTTTACTGTTCTGGGTTATATTGGCCGGTCTCATTCTCGTCGACATCTTGGTGGGCCTGCTGTTGGCTGTGGTGGTCATACTCACCGACGACTTGGTAGTCCCCATCATGTATGCCGAAGGCCTGGCCCTGCTGCCGGCCTGGAAGAAGCTCTGGCAAAGCGTGCGCGCGGAAGTCGGCGGCTTTGCGGTGTACGTTCTGCTGCGTTTCGCCGTGGGGGTAGCTGTGGGAGCAGGCGCACTGTTTTTTCTCTTCCCGATTCTCGTCGGCCTGTTTTCCGGTGCGATCATGACCGGCGTGTCTGTTCTCCTTGGCGTCCGGCTGCTTGGTCTGAGTTGGGCCTGGAACCCTCTGACCACTTCGCTGGCTTTGGCGGCGCTCCTCCTGCTGATCGGCGCAATCCTGATCGTCCTCAGTGTGGTCGGAATGCCCGGTCAACTGCTGATCCAGAACTTCGGCATCCGTTTCATGAGCGCTCGGGCTCCGGCACTCAAAGCCCTACTCGATTCCGAAAGGCAAGCCGGGGAAGGGGCTGGCCTTGAGGTCTACGAGACTGGCAAAAAGCCCTGGAAGCGCACTCCTAAGGGTGTGCGCCAGCCCGGAGGCGCGACCGACCTTGGCCCACGCGGCCGCGCAGACCTTGAGGTCTGCGAGGCTGGCAAAAAGTCCAGGAATACCTGCCGCGGCGGGAAGCTGTGCGCCAGCCCGGAGGCACGGCCGACCTTGGCAGAAGCTGTGAGAGTCGTTCCATTCGGGAATCCGGGACCCGGTGTTAGAATCACGCATAGTATGCGATCGAGCGTTAGGACTTCGGCATGTTGTCTCGCCCTGCTGATGAGCGGATGTGCCAAACGGCAGAGTGGTGCGCGCCTGGTGTATGTTGCCTCACCTCCGGCCGTCACCTCGGCGGTTCCCACTCAGGAATCCGGTACGCTGGTGATCGAAGAGCCGGCAACCCCGGAACCAGAGGAGCCGCCAGCTGCGGCCCCCCTGCCCGCTCCCGCGCCCAAGGCAGCACCGCAGAGCAAACCACGCCGATCCTCTACCCAAACCGGGCTTGCAGAACCCGTGGCTGAGGAGCCTCCAGTCGAACTTCCGCCGCTCGAACCCGCCAAGAGCCCTGGGCAGGGTCGCCGGCAGCAGCTTGAGAAGACACAGCGCGACATGCGCTCGAGCATTGAGCAGTTTGAACGCTCTCGGCTTTCCAATCCCGAGCGACGGACCCTCGCCGAGGCTCAGGGCTTCCTGGATCAGTCGACGCGTGCTCTGAAAGAAGGGGACCTCCCGCGCGCTGAAAAACTTGCAGACAAAGCCCGCCTGTTGATCACGGCTCTCGAACAGCGGCATTGAGAATCTAGACGATGAGCGACGAATCTTACAGAGCCAGTGTGATCTCACCCGGGTCGAAACGCCGAGGGAAAGCGCCCAGCCCAACCGAGAGTGTCATCACAGCTCAGGTCCGCCCACGCGGACTCTTCAGCAAGGTGAGGACGACGCTGGAAATGATCAAGTTTGAGCATTCCGCCTTCGCCTTGCCTTTCGCTCTGACCGGGGCATTGCTCGCCCGCCGTGGATGGCCGGCGTGGCGCGAACTCGCCTGGCTGGTTGCCGCCATGGTTGGGGCCAGAAGCGCGGCCATGAGCTTCAATCGGCTGGCGGATCTGAAGTTTGACGCGCTGAATCCCCGCACCAGGACTCGCGCCCTGCCCGCAGGTTATCTCAGCCGTGGTTTTGCCGCGGGGTTCACGGCAGCATCCTGTGCACTGCTGTTGGTTGCAGCCTTCGAATTAAACCCGCTCGCCTTCAAGCTTTCGCCACTGGCTCTAGTCGTGATACTGGGTTACTCCTACACCAAGCGCTTCACTTGGTTGTCCCATTTCGTCCTTGGCGCTTGCCTGGGAGCGTCGCCCGTTGCGGCCTGGATTGCCCTGCGCGGCGATCTGAAGGCGAGCGTGCTGATCCTGGCGGCCGCCGTCACCTTCTGGGTGGCCGGGTTTGACATCATCTACGCCTGCCAAGACGTCGATTTCGATCAACAGCACGGTCTCGAGTCCATCCCCTGCCGCTTTGGTGTTCCGGCCGCGCTCTTTACGTCCGTTGTGCTGCACGTGATCATGCTCGCACTGCTTGTTGTGGTCGCGCGAATGGAGAGGCTGGGATGGGTTGCGGGCCTCGGCTTGCTGTTCATCGCCGCGCTGCTGGCCTACGAACACGCCTTGGTCAAACCCTCTGACCTCTCGCGTATCAATGCTGCCTTCTTCACCGTCAACGGCTACATCGGTCTGCTATTCTTAGCCACGTGGGCTGCAGATATTTGCGTCCGTTAATCGCAGCCTAGCTATCCTATCGTGATCGTGATCGTGATGAAATCTACGAGGAGGATTCTCCCGTGAAATATGATGCCATCGTTATCGGTTCAGGCCAGGGCGGCAATCCTCTTGCCCAGCGGCTGGCCGACCTCGGCTGGACGGTTGCTCTGGTTGAAAAAGCACACCTTGGCGGTACCTGCATCAACACCGGCTGCACTCCTACCAAGACCATGGTTGCAAGCGCGCAGGTTGCGCACTACGCTCGCAACGCCACTCGTTGGGGCATCGAAGGGTGTAACGTCCGCGTGGATCTCGCGGCGGTCATCGCCCGCAAGAACAAAGTGGTAGAAAGCTTCCGCTCCGGGCAACAGAGCCGGGTTGACGCCCGCAAGACGCTGCACCTTCACCGCGGGCAGGCGCGATTCACGGCTCCGCGCCAAATCAAGGTTGGGGACGAACTGCTGGAAGGCGAGCGCATTTTCATCGATACCGGAGCGCGTCCCGACATTCCCCCCCTTCCAGGTTTGGAAACCATCGACTACCTGACCAATGCCAGCATCATGGAACTCAGTGAAGTACCGGAACATTTGATCGTCCTGGGTGGGGGTTACATTGGGCTTGAGTTCGGCCAGATGTTCCATCGCTTCGGGAGCCGAGTCACGGTCATTCACAACAGCGGCCAGATCCTCCCGCGCGAGGATGCAGACGTCGTGGCTGAGCTTCAGAAGGCTTTGGAAACCGAGGGCATGCGCTTCCTCCTGAATGCGCGCGCCTCGCGCGTTGAGAAAAAGGATGGCCGGATCGACCTCGCACTGGAGGACCGCGGCGCTTCGAGCACGGTTACGGGCTCACACCTCCTCGTCGCTACCGGGCGAAAGCCCAACAGCGATGAGCTAGATTTGGGCCGGGCAGGAGTCGAGACCGATAAGAAAGGGTTCATCAAGGTGAACGGCAGGCTGGAAACCAGCGCCCCGGGCATTTGGGCTCTCGGCGACGTCAAGGGAGGACCCGCCTTTACTCACATCTCGTATAACGATTTTCAGATCATCTTTGGCAATCTTATCGAAGACAAGAACCTGAGCACCAACAACCGCATCGTGCCTTACTCAGTCTTCACCGATCCCCAGTTGGGCGGCATCGGAATGACGGAAAAGGAGGCGAGAACGAAAGGCTACAAGCTCAAAGTCGGCAGGATGCCCATGAGTTGGGTTGCGCGAGCGATCGAGCGCGACGAGACCGCTGGCCTCATGAAGGTTGTCGTGGATGCTTCGAACGACCGCATCCTGGGAGCATCCATACTGGCCGCCGAGGGAGGGGAATTGGTGCAGATACTTGGCACCCTCATGCTTGCTGGCCTCCCTTATACCCTTCTCAAGGGAGCCGTATACATTCATCCGACTTTAGCAGAAGGCTTCTTTGGGCTTATGGACAGCGTGACCCCGGTGAGCTGATCGGGATTGCGCGAGTTAGTTGCAGGAGTTTGCGTCATCGCTCTGCGGCGTCAGGGCGCGCGTTCAGGCGCGCCGTTGGCCGGCCGGCGCAAAACAGGCGGCCTTAGCTTAGCCGCTGAGAAGCCAGCCGCCCCCAGATCGTGATGGTGACCAATATCGGCACGGCGACGGCGAGCTTCGTGAGTCCTTTCGGGTTTACCACGCGGGAAGCGGACCAGGGCGACTTTGGGGAGCAGCCGTCGCCGTGGCATCAGCCTGCCGCCGAAAGCAGTACGGTGGCGGTGACCTTCACGCCCACAGCGAGCGGGGCGCGGACGGCGGTTTTTGCGGTCGTCCAGGGGTCGGCCATTGTCCAGATACCCGTGAGCGGCACGGGCACGCCCTAGGAGCAGTGGCCGAAGTTTGCAGCATAACTCAGCTCTGGAGGAGCGACATAACTAGCCCACTATGTCAGGAGGTGTGAGAAATCGTTGCAAAGCCGAAAAGATCTCACGCTAGGGCGCTAGATGGGTGTTATTTGACTTCCTACGCCGCGGGAAATAGGATAAATTATTCAAGTAACAGCGATTGGAAGGAACGGTTGGGGAGCACAGCCCCTGATCAGTTAAAGAATCATGTTTGATGCCTTACAAGACAGGTTCCAGCGCGTCTTCAAGACGTTGCGCGTTCAGGGCGTCCTCACCGAACAGGTGGTGGACGAGAGCCTCCGCGAGGTCCGCCTGGCGCTCCTTGAGGCGGATGTCAACTTCAAGGTGGTGAAGGAGCTCCTGGACCGGGTACGCGTCAAGGCCCTGGGGGAGGAAGTCCGGGCCAGCCTCAGTCCGGCGCAGGAAGTGGTCCGCATCGTCCGGGACGAACTGGTGGAGCTTTTGGGGAACAAAGAAGCGCTGCTGACATTCTCCAAAGAGTATCCCACCGTGTTCCTCATGGTGGGCTTGCAGGGTTCCGGCAAGACCACTACTTCCGGCAAGCTGGCCCTGTGGTTGGCGAAGAGGAAGAAGCGGCCCATGCTGGTCTCGACAGACGTGTATCGTCCTGCGGCGCGCGAGCAACTGGCCGTGATTGCCAAGGCGGTTGAGATTCCCTGCTTCGCGGCTGAAGGTATCAATTCGCCGATTGAGCTGGCGACGGCAGCCCGCAAGGACGCTGCCGACCGGGGCTACGACGTCCTGATAGTCGACACCGCCGGGCGCCTGCACATCGACGAAGAGCTGATGCAGGAAGTGAGCGAACTGCGCACCCGTCTCCGCCCCACTGAAGTGCTTTTGGTGGCCGACGGCATGATCGGCCAGGATGCCGTCCGCAGCGCGCAGGAGTTTCACGAGCGGCTCGGCACTTCCGGGGTCATTCTGACGAAGCTGGACGGCGATGCCCGCGGCGGCGCCGCCCTCTCCATCCATCATGTCACCGGCCAGCCCATCAAGTTCATGGGCCTCGGTGAAAAATATGATGCGCTGGAAGTTTTCTACCCCGACCGCATTGTGTCCCGCATCCTGGGAATGGGCGACATGCTCTCTCTGATCGAGAAGGCCGAGGAGAAAATCGACAAGCAGAAGGCGCTGGACGTCCACCGCAAGTTGCAGAGCGACACGTTTACCCTGGAGGATTTCCGCGATCAGCTTCGCCAGGTGCGAAAGCTGGGCTCTGTGGACCAGATGCTGGGCATGTTACCTAAAGTGGGCATCTTCAAGGACGCCGCTAAGATGCACGTGGACGAGAAAGAACTGATCCACCTGGAGGCGATCATTGATTCTATGACGCCGCGCGAGCGCATGAATCACGAGATCATCAGCGGCAAGCGACGGAAGCGGATCGCCAAGGGTAGCGGCACTTCAGTGCAGCAAATCAACCAGTTGCTGAAACAATACGTCCAAACACGTAGGATGATGAAGTCCATGAGCCACAGCTTACTCGGCAAGCAGTTTAGTAAGCTGAAGGTGGCAACCTAGCCGCTTAAAACTAGAAAGCAGAAACTAGAAAGCAGAAATGGCTGACGAGACGCAAAGGCCAAAGGACCTGAATGGGGACTCGAAATCTCAGAGCCGGATCGGTGGGAGAAACAACGGGCTTTCTGCCTTCTAGTTTCTGATTTCTGATTTACCAGGAGGTTTGATTGTTGAGGATACGACTGGCCAAGGCTGGCGGCAAGAAAAAGATCAGCCACCGCGTCGTGGTGATCGACCGCGAGAAGGCCCGTGACGGGCGATTCATCGAAATTCTGGGCCACTACAACCCGCGCCGCAACCCACCCGAGCTTGTTCTTAATCGCGAACGGGTTTCTTACTGGCTCGATCGAGGCGCGCAGCCTTCAGAAACGGTGCGCAGCCTTATCAAGAAAACGCCCTCGCCGGCAGCGCAGGTCTCGAGCTAGCTAACCACGGGCATCATCGGGTTCCCGGATGGCCTTGCACTCTTCCTTTCATTACCTGTTACACGTTTTCGGAGCGTTCGATTGCGGGAGGGTCGATGAAGGAACTGATCGAAGCCATTGCCAAAGCGCTTGTTGATAATCCTGACCAAGTTGAGGTTCGGACAGTGGAAGGCGAGCAGATTACGGTGCTGGAACTTCGGGTTCACCCTTCGGACTTGGGGAAAGTGATAGGCAAGCAAGGTCGAACGGCGCGCTCGATTCGCACCATACTCGGGGCTGCTGGCATGAAGCTGAAAAAGCGCTTCACCCTTGAGATCCTCGAATAAGGTGTTGTTGGGGCGGGCTTGGGCACTCATAGGGATGCCCCTTACAAGGGTTCCTGGGTGGAAAGCCGAGGCACAGAGCGTGGAAGGAGACCGGCCAAAACAATTCGTGGCAATTGCGCGCATCGTAAAGCCACAAGGCCGCCGGGGAGAAGTGGCGGCCGAGATTCTCACCGATTTTCCGTCGCGGTTTAACAAACTGCGGCAAGTCTTCCTGGAGCGCCCGGACCGTCAGCCTGAGTCGGCAGTAGTGGAAAGCGCGTGTACGCATAAGGGCCGAATCATCCTGAAGTTCGCGGGTATCGACTCTATTGACGACGCGAATCGCCTCCGCAGCCTTCACGTCCTCATCCGGCATGAAGAAAGGAGGGAGCTTCCCGCTCATCACTACTATGTCTCGGACTTGGTGGGATGCCGGGTGATCACGGAATATGAAGGGCATCGCGAGCTGGGGACTGTTACTGAGGTTGAGCTCACCGGAGGCGTCGATCTTCTCCACGTTAGAAGGCCGAGCGGGCGGGAGTTGCTGATCCCCCTGGCTGAGGCGGTCTGCACGCGAATCGATCCGGAGGGTAAGCTAATCGTGGTTGAACCTCCGGAGGCACTGTTGGACCTTAATCCCTAGCGATGATTTTCGATGTCATCACAATCTTTCCCGACTTCTTCAACAGCATCCTGGAGCACGGTCTGCTGAAGCGCGCTGTGGCGCGTGGCCACCTGCAGATCCGCTTGCACGACCTGCGGGACTACACCGATGACCGCCACCGCACAGTGGACGATCGCCCTTTTGGTGGAGGTCCAGGTATGGTCTTCAAGCCTGAGCCGCTCTTCCGCGCTGTGGAAGCTCTGAAGAAGGGGTCAGCAGAGGCGAGCTTCCCGGTTGTTCTTCTGTCGCCCCAGGGCCGACTCCTGAAACAGGTGGTGGCCGAGGAGCTGGCTCGGGAGGCGCGCGTTATCCTAATCTGCGGCCGCTACGAAGGTGTCGACGAGCGCGTGGCCGAGAGCCTCGCCACCGACGAGCTTTCCATTGGCGACTACGTTTTGAGCGGCGGAGAGCTGCCTGCGGCAGTGGTGATGGAAGCTGTCACCCGCCTTCTGCCCGGCGTGCTAGGCAACGAGGAGTCGCGGGCACAGGATTCCTTCACGTCGGCCGAGGAGAACACGGCTGTGGGCCGCCGGGGGCTGCTGGACTTTCCTCAGTACACGCGGCCCGCGGATTTTCGCGGTTTGCTTGTGCCCGAGATCTTGCTTTCTGGAAACCACGAGGAGATTCGGCAGTGGCGGCATCGCCAGGCCCTCTTCAGAACCTGGAGAAAGCGGCCCGATTTGCTGTTGACCCTTCCGCTCGGCTGCGACGACCGTCAGATCCTCGAGGAGCTGCAACGCTCGAGCTGCGAGCCCGTACGCACGTAATTACCTCTTGCCAGCCTGTCGGCTGACCGGAGTCTTGCTGGCGCTGATTGGTATATGCCCGCACTGGTGATTTTGGTTACGGCTTGCAGGCCGGCCACGGCCAAGGTTCATCATTCTAAGTTTTTGGAGTCTAGATCATGACAACAGCCCTGGAAAAATTCGAACAGACGCAATTAAAAGCGAACATTCCCCAATTCCGCGCAGGGGACACAGTTCGCGTCCACGTTAAGATCAAGGAAGGCGACAAGGAACGTATACAGGTCTTCGAGGGAACGGCCATTCGATTGCGGCGTGGTTCGAGCCACGCCACTTTCACCGTTCGCAAGATCTCCTTTGGCCACGGGGTGGAACGTATCTTCCCCCTGCATTCGCCCACTATCGAGAAAATCGAGGTCGTGCGCTCCGGCCGTGTTCGGCGAGCGAAGCTTTATTACCTGCGTAAGCTGAAGGGCAAAGCGGCGCGGATCCGCGAAGCGCGGACTGAAAGGGAGTGAAAGGCAGGTGTTAGGTGCTGGGTTCGAAGTCATGAATTCTGGGTGGCGCACCCATGGCCGCTTCTTGCCGAGTGTGCGTTCTGGCACCTAACACCTGGCACCTAACACCCAGCATGCCCCGAGCGCGAGATCCCAGGGAGCTTCGTTGCACGCGCCGCCTGGAAAGCCAGGCCCTCCGTCAAGGCTGGCGGCTGATCGCCGGCTGCGACGAAGCCGGACGCGGCGCACTGCTGGGTCCACTGTACGCCGCCGCCGTCATCCTGGATCCAGCAACGCGAATCCCCGGTGTGGATGACTCCAAGAAACTCACCGCCGCGGATCGCAGCGCTCTGGCCGAAGAGATTCGCGCCAAGGCCGTCGCCTTCCGGGTAGTTGCGGTTCCGGCCGCCGAGGTCGACTGCTTGAATGTCTTCCAAGCCTCGCGGCAGGGAATGATCCGCGCCTTACGCGCACTGGTCCCCGCCCCGGACTTCGTCATCACTGACGCCATGCGGCTGTCCGGCTGGGGTGACGCTGTCGATTTCTCTGTCCCATACCGGGCCGTCGTTCACGGCGACGCCCGGTGCGTCTCGGTCGCAGCCGCATCCATACTCGCCAAGGTCGCCCGCGACGCTCATCTGGAGGAACTCGACCGGCTGTTTCCTCAATACCGACTAAGAAAGAATAAGGGCTACGGCACACCAGAACACCTCGAAGGCTTGAAACAGTATGGCCCCTGTCGCGAGCATCGACAGACGTTTCAGCCGGTGAAGAGCTACTTTCTGCCCTTGTTCCCTTTTAGCCTGGGGGAGGAGCCCACGTGATCAAAGACTACGCTTTTTGGGAAGCATGGGAGGCGCAGTACATCGCTAGTGAGCCACCCGACCTCAGGCGGAATCTGCAAATCTTCGAGGCGATGTACAGGTATGCCAGATCGCTGGGGTGCTTCCCTGCCCCCGGTTCACTGGACGGGGTGGAATCCCGAATCGAGCTAGCGCGAGTGTTAAATGGTCGAAAGTCTTCTGGCAAAGATCTCCCTCGGCCTCGAGAAACTCAGCATCGCCTACATGGTTATCGGCGGCCAGGCCGTATTAATTCACGGTGAACCACGGCTGACGCGTGATATCGACATCACGCTTGGCGCGGGACCAGACCAAGTGGGAGAGGTGCTTAACATCGTAAGAGACTGGGGTTGGCGCGTCCTCGTTGACGATCCGGTGGACTTTGTTCAGAGGACTATGGTGTTGCCCTGCCTGGAACCAGAGAGCAGCTTCCGTGTCGAGTTTATATTCTCGTTCACTCCCTACGAACGAGGCGCGCTGCAGCGCGCGCTCCGAGTTAACCTTAACGGGACTGACGTACGCTTTGCGTCAGCAGAGGACTTGATCATCCACAAGATCTTTGCTGGCCGGCCACGAGACCTCGAGGATGTTCGAGGCATTCTGCTTAAGAATAAAGAACTAGACTTGACCTACCTTCGCCGGTGGCTTAAGGAGTTTGACCGTACTGTGGGGGAAGCTTTCTCTGACAGATTTGAAGAGGTCTACAAAAACATCGGACGCACCTGGGAACGATGACATCGTTACTGATCGCAGGTGGTCGGGTACTCTCGCCGGAAGACTCCCTTGACGGGCGTTTCAACCTCCTGGTGGAAGACGGAGTAATCCGTCAGATTGCGCCCGGGCTTACGGCGCACGCCGATGAGACCCTTGATGCCAGCGGCCAGGTGGTCGCACCCGGCCTTGTGGACATACACGCACACTTGCGTGAACCGGGCGCAGAAGCCTCAGAGACGCTCGAGACCGGGCTTGCGGCGGCGGTGGCCGGCGGGTTCACCGCCGTGTGTCCCATGCCCAACACGCAACCGGTCAACGATCGCCCTGAATCCACGTGTACCATGATCGAGCGCGCTCAGGAACTGGGCCTGGCCCGGGTGTTCCCGATCGCCGCGGTCTCCCTGGGCAGCGCAGGAGAGTCGCTCGCGGACTTGCCAGCCCTCGTCCAGGCGGGTGCTGTGGCATTCTCGGACGACGGGCGCCCGGTGAAGACGGCTGGACTTCTGCAACGGGCCATGAAGCAGGCGACGGCGCTCGACGTCGCCATTGTTGATCACTGCGAGGACCCGAGCCTGAGCGCGGGAGGAGCTGTCAACGAAGGTCCGGTTGCTGACCGCCTGAGGGTGCGCGGCATTCCCAACTCGTCGGAAGATGTATGCGTGGCGCGCGACCTGATTGTAGCTGAAGCCATCGGGGCGCGCCTTCACGTGGCCCATTTGTCGACGGCGCGCGCCTTGGAGTCCGTCCGTGTGGGCAAGCGGCGTGGCATTCGTGTGACCTGTGAGGTTACGCCGCACCACTTTACGCTCACTGACGAGGCGGTGATCCAGCACGGTACACTCGCTAAGATGAATCCGCCTCTGCGCAGCGCGAGCGACTTGGAGGCGGTGCTGGCCGGCATTGCCGATGGCACGGTGGACGCCATCGCCACTGACCATGCTCCCCACCCCTCAGAGCTAAAGCAGAAGTCCCTTGCCGAAGCGGCGTTTGGCATCATTGGTTTTGAGACCGCGCTCGGCTTGGCACTGACTCGACTTGTACACACCGGCAGGATCTCTCTTTGGCACCTCGTCCTGCTCATGAGTACCAACCCCGCGCGCATCATCAACCAACCTCTCGGACGCCTGGCCGTCGGCGCCCCTGCTGACATTACTGTCTTTGACCCGGACCTCGAATGGACCTACCACGTCGACCACAGCCGCTCCAAGAGCCGCAACTCGCCGTTTGACGGTTGGGCGCTCAGGGGCGCGGCGACCGCAACGATCGTCGCAGGCAGAATCGTGTACCGTCGCCCCGCATAACGACCAAGCTCGGAAAACTCTTTCACGGCAAACGTGGCCGGATCCAACCGCTTTCCCGGATAGTGCAGGGGGGACGCAAACCCGACCGGTGCGCACCTCGGGTCGACAGCCAAAAAAACTTGACTTCGTTATATTCTTTTGTTACTATAACTTTTGAGAAATGGGTGGGAAAGACACTTGCCACCGTGACCGAGCTAAGAAACCTTACTGTAGAAGTTTGGCGACTAGTACAAAACGAGGGACTTGGACCAGAATCTCAGAAAGGACGCCGTGCCCTTCGCATCCGCTTACGCAGTCTCTTTCTCGACATGCATGTGGCGAACGCGTAGCTGTGCACGTCACCATACGACCCATGCTTTGCTTGCGAATTCGTGCACACTCTTACCTCGTGTTGTTCTTGATGATTCCGGCTGTGTTTTGGGGACAACAAGCAAAAGAATCAGTCGCCCTTAGTAACGGGAGTATCAATTTTCAGGTGCTGGATAGCGCGACGGGCTACGCGGTTAGTTCCGCAACAATCAGATGGGGTGTGGCCGGGCAGTCCGCTGTCTCTGCGTTGTCGCATTCCGGTTTTCATCGCCTGGCGGGCACTTCTTGCAAGAACTCTTCCCAAGTGAGTATGCATTCGAGATCTCAGCCCCTGGATATCAGCCAATGCGAACCCATTTTGGTGTCGCGTCAGGTTCAGTTACCCGTGCCAATATCAATCTCGATCCGGTAAGCCCGCCACAAGAGCTGCGCGAAGACATAGTAGCCTCTGAGCTCCGCGATGGGGTCGAACTTTTGCATGGCTATATCGGCGATGCTGTAACGCACCGTCCTGTTGCCGGTGTTCAGCTGCGGCTCAAGGAGAGCGGCGCTAGCGCCACAAGCGATGCTAGGGGATATTTTCAGCTCTACGTGGCGGCGGTATCCACAGCGGACGCATCAGGCCCCGAGGATTTCCCGGCGACTGATACGCTGACAGCAACGGCATCTGGGTACAAGGCCTACACACTTAGCGGTCTGCTGCACGTACCGGGGAGCGACTCTGTGATAAGAATCGCAATGACTCCTGGAATTGGATCTTCATCTCAGCAGACTGACCACAAGCCGTTGATGCCGCCTAGCTCGGTACCCGACCTGTGAATGCCTTCGCGAAGGGATATAGCCGCGAGGGGAAGGAGGTTGGTCGAAAGTCGCTCGGTTTCAAGGGAGTGAGCGAATTCAACTCGGCTCTATATGGTCAGTTGCGAGTGATTAAGCAATCGAGCGGGGCATTGAGATCCTTCGTCCCTCCGTCGCCGTCCTGCACGGACCTCGGATCGAGGCGCCGGATCTCGCCGAGCGTGGATCTCAGCGACGGGCATCTTTACGCTGTCCGGGTTCCGGACGCTGTTCCCCGATGGGTGATCAGTTCCGATTCCCTGGGATCGCCGGCGAGCTTTTCCTCTCCGGAGACCTGCGCAAATATCGCGCGGTTTCGGACAGCGATGTCATCCGCCGGGATTTCAGTTAGCCTGAGACCCCTACACGCCCGGCAGAAACCGGCAGGCGTTGGACCGGCTCGGGCGATTGAGCATCCTGGAAGAACTCGGGGGCGGCGGAACGGGTGTCTGCAAAGCCGAAAACATACGGCTGGGGCGGTTCAAACCCAGGGCGGTCGAAAATCGACCCACCGCGGCGGGCCAAGGGCAACTGAGATTAGGTGGCCGGTTGAGTGCGACTGCCGGGCTTGACGGCGGGAATACCAGACTTGCAAAGGGGACAATCCACAGGGTCGAAATTCTGAACCGCCAGCGTAACAAGCGCCACCTTGGGCACGCCAAGGTTGACGGCGTCGCTGCGATCGATGAGCGCACCTACACCTACCACGTTTCCGCAACCCTGCTGCACACAGGCTATCGTCTCTCGTGTAGAGCCGCCGGTGGTGATTACGTCCTCAATCACGAGCGCGGGTTCGCCAGGAGAGAAACTGAATCCGCGTCGCAGGGACATAGCTCCCATCTGGCGCTCGGTGAATAAGGCGCGGACGCCGAGGGCCCGGGCCACTTCGTGAGCAACGATTACCCCACCCAGTGCCGGCGCAGCCACAACGGACGCACCCAGGTGGCGGAGCTTGGCTGCCAACTCCGAGCCTAACTGTTCGGCAATCCTCGGGTACTGGAGAACCAGCGCGCACTGGATGTAACGGTCGCTGTGGAGGCCGGAGGAAAGAATAAAGTGGCCCTCAAGCAAAGCCGAGTTCTCGCGAAAGATCTGGAGCACTTCGCTCTCAGTCATGCCACCACGCCGCCTCCAGCCACAACCAAAGATTGGGAAGTGCCGAGTGACAAGTGAGAAGGTGTGAAATCATCTCTGACAGGTCCTCACAAACGCTAAACTATCGCGCGAGGTATCGCGCTTTCCATTTCCGCCACGATCGCGTCGGCTGCAGCAGGCAGGTCGGCAGCGGCGGTGATAGGGCGGCCGACCACTAGATAATCCGCCCCGGCGCAAATCGCCTCCTTAGGCGTGGCGATGCGCGTTTGGTCGCCAGCCGCAGCAGTGGCGGGCCGGATGCCTGGGGTGACAATGACAAAGTTGGACCCGCAGTTTCCGCGGATCGCCGAGATTTCGCACGGAGAGGCCACCACGCCGTCGAGACCCGCCATTTGTGCCAGGCGAGCCAACCGAACCGCCGCTGCTTCAGCCTCGCCGTCGAGACCGATCTCCCCCAAGTCATCCGTCCCAAGACTGGTCAACACCGTGACCCCGAGGACGAGGGGTCGGTCTCGGCCGGAGCTGCCTTCACGCGAGCCCTCGAGGGCCGCTTCCATCATCTTGCGCCCGCCCGAGGCGTGGACGTTTAGCATGGTTACGCGCATGCGCGCCGCCTCGCGCGCGGCGGCGTGCACAGTGTGAGGGATGTCGTGAAACTTCAAGTCCAAGAAGACCTTCTCACCCAACGCCGCAAGGTGCCGAGCCAGCACCGGTCCCTCGGCAGTGAAGAGCTGCGAACCCACTTTGAATACACCCACGTGACCGCGCAGCTTCTCCGCCATGCGAACTGCCTCGGCCGCGCTCGAAACGTCTAAGGCGATGATGAGCCGGTCCTGGGTGCGCTGCTTGTCAGGTGAGATCACGATCGGCCCTAGATCTCCGTTGGTGTAAGCGCCAGTCCGGCAAGTTGGACTGGCACCTGCCACGATTCCGATTTCATCGGGACGAGTTCCGGGCGACGCTACTTTTAGAATTGCCGCCGCAAACATTGTAGTGGAACAGCCACTGAAAGGTACAACAGAAAACCTCGCACGCACTGCGGCGGCTCTTCATGCATAATGGTGCGTCTGTGGCCGACACAGCCTTCCAGCTCCTGTCAGACTTCTTTGCCCGCTATGGCTACTGGGTGGTCTTCTTCGGGGTAATGCTGGAGAACGGTGGTTTGCCCGTACCGGGCGAAACCGTTCTGCTCTTCTCCGGATTCCTCGCCTACCACGGGCGCCTGAGTCTTGGCCGCGCCATCTTCACCGCGATTGCCGGAGCGACGCTGGGCGATAGCCTCGGCTACCTTGTAGGGCGCTGGGGAGGAACGGCTCTGATCAACCGATACCGTGGCCGGTTTCTACTTTCCGCGCGGCGCTTCGACCACGCCCAGGCACTCATTTTAAGGTTTGGACACTGGGCGGTTTTTGTGGCTCGGTTCATCACAGGTCTGCGCGTGATCGCCGGCCCGCTGGCCGGCGCCTTCCTGATGCCCTACCCTCGTTTTCTGCTTGCCAACCTTTCGGGAGCAGTCGTGTGGGCGTTCACCATCGGTTGGGTAGGCTATCTCTTTGGAAGCAACTGGCAGAGGCTCGTTCACTTGTTCAAGCAGGTTGACGCTGCCATTTTGCTTGCGGTGGTCGTTGTAATCCTCATCGTATGGGTGGTTTATCGTCGGAAGAGCGGCGGCCAGAAGGTTAGTTGCTAGTGGTTGGGCTTATCACTAGTTACTTTTTACTGTCTTGCCCAACCACGTGTTGCGAATATCAATCTGTTCCGGCGTTGCTCCGGGCAATTTCTCGATCGAGTATTCGGTGGCCACCGGAGGGTCCAGCTTCACCGTAATCCGCTGCCGCCGCCCGTGACGTTCCACGGTGAAGGGGACCGCGGCTCCCGGAGGATACATCTTAAGCCGGCTCGCCAGCTCTTCTGTCGCCAACGAAAGCTCGTCAACCGCGATCAATAGATCGTCACGACTCAGGCCGACGCGGTCAGCCGCGCCCCCCGGGCGTACGGCCATGACCCTTACACCTGTAGCGACCGGGTTCGATATGACCCCGAGGTCGGGCGGAGCGCCGGCTTTGGCCGCGACGCGCAGCTTGAGGCCCGCAAGGGCCAGGCTCGAGTCGTAGGCGAGGGCTTCTGTGCCCCGGACGTAGCGTTCGAAGAAGGAGGTGAAGTCACTGCCCGCAACGGCGTTGACGGCATCCAGGATGTCCTTCTCTTCATAACCGCAGCCGGGGCCGTAGTAGCTGGCTGGAGCCGCTTCGTAGAACCGGTGATACATGAGGCGCAGCACATCTTCGAGCGACTTCCGGCCGCCAGTGCGGGCGCGAATTTCCAGGTCCAGGAGCATCCCTAGCAGCAAACCTTTGTTGTAGTAGCTAATCGTCACATTAGTGAAGTTGGTCTGCTGCATTTGGGGCGAGCGGTCGTAGAACCAAGCGTGAAAGCTGGAGCTCTCCGCCGACATGATCATCCGTCCGGGCTCCACCTCCAGACCCTCAATCTCCGCGGCGAGAGCGGCCAGGAACTCCTCTTCGCTCCAGACACCGGAGCGCAGGAGAGCCAGGTCCGCGTAGTAGCTGGTGACGCCTTCGGCGAACCAAAGCGAATTGGTATAGTTCTCCCGCGTGTAGTCAAAGGGTCCCAAGACAGTTGGGCGCAAGCGCTTGACGTTCCAAGTGTGAAAGAACTCATGCGCGGCGTCGCCCAAGGCTTCAGGCAGAGTGGAGTCCGAGAGTTCTCCCTTCACCATGATCTCGGTTGAATTCAGGTGCTCCATGCCGTCTCCGGCACTGATGTCCGGCGCGAAATGAAAGATGAAGGTGTACGACTGGAAGTCCGGCACGGGCATCATTTCCATTTCGGCGCGAACGATCTTCTTCACTCCTTCGATCAGCTTCGACAGTGCACCACCCGGGTCCGCCACCTTGGGCTTCGGGCCCTCGTTCAAGTCCACTTTGCCGGCAGCCAAATCGAGAGTGTTAAGTCTCGAAAGGGCTTCGGTCGACGGGGATTCCATCTGCTCGTGCGCATAGTTGTGGACGGCGATGCGGAAAGTCTTCCCGCGCTCCTGAAATTGTTTGAGAGAACACTCGGCGGACAATTCAAGGGGAGTGTCAACGAGGACGTCGTAATTGGGAACCGCAAGCGTACGTTGCTCGGTTGACTCCGAAAAGCCGCTGATCACTTTCCAGTCGGAAGGACCCTCGAGGGTCAACGTGAGAGGGTCTTGCTTGTGGCCATCAACGTACATGTAGACGGAGGCGCCGTTCAAGTTGGCGTGGGAAGCATCCACCTGGGAGAAAGAGCCGGTGAGATCGTTTCCGTAAACCCGATAACGCACGCGGATCCGCCCCCCAGCATCAGCTGTCGTAACGCGCCAGGTTTGCTTGTCGATTTTCATCCAAGGCAGCGCTTGGTTCTGCGGGCCGGTGGCTTCGAACTCCTGCACGTTCTTGGCGAAATCGTAGATGGCGTAGCGACCCGGCGCCCAGGAGGGCATGACGAAGCCCAGTGCCGGCTCTTGAACCTTACCGACATCGATCTCGACGTCCATGATATGTGTTGTCGGTCGCTGCAGGCGCAGGACATACTGAAGATCGAGCGGCGGCAAGTCGCCACCTAGACACAGAGGGACAGACCAAGCCAGAAACCAGAAACCAAGAGCCAGAAAAACACTAGCAGGCTGACGAAAAAGGGCACCGGACATGCCGAGCGTAGCGAGGCATCTGCTGTTTCTTGGTGAGAACGAACAAAAGGAGATCCCTCGCTGCGCTCGGGATGACACCGTCGAAGTATTTTCCGTCAGCCTGATGGGGCCTCCTTGTTCCCCTTTCTGCTTTCTGATTTCTGCCTTCATCTCTCTGCGCCTTTATGCCTAAGAGACCGCGGTTGCAGGAGCAGCCTGTGGACCGTTGCCTTATCCACGGCCGAGTCGCTGAACGGCATCGGAAGGTTCCCGCCGTCGTACCAGGTTTCGAACTGGTCGCGGTAGTACGGGCTAAACACTTGGCCCGATTCTCCCAGGGTGATGACCTGAACCGAATTGTCGAGATCGGAGAGATCGTTTACGATGCGCATGGAGGGTCCATGGGCGGACGTGGTCGCCTTGACGGTTCGGGCGGTTCCAGCCTGAGGAAAGGGCCCGACATCAAAAAGACGCACGAGCAACGGTGAGGCGCCACTCAACGGATGGTGGAACGTCAGGGGAATAGTATCACCCCACCGCCACGCGGCGTGATCGTGCGAACGCACCAGATACGGGATCCGCTGGACAGCCTCCTCCAGGCTCTTGATGAGGGTAACGTCGAAGTCGGCTTCGCCGGGCGGCAGCCAACGCGCCAGGCGGCCGTCTACAACGTTGGCAAGAAAGACGTAGCGCGTCGGCCAGTTATATCCCGAGAGGTCGTTACCCAACTTTGGTCTGAGGATTCCTTGCAACAAGGTCTCGCTCGTCACTTCACACACGAGCGTCGGTGCCGAGTTGGCTAGAGCCTCGCCATCCCAGCCGCGCAGCGTGGACAAGGCATACTGAGCGTCCGCCGTCTCGGGTGGATGTCGATCCCCAGCCGCAACCAATTGCGCTGCCAGCCACATATCGTCGAGCGCGTGGATATCGGCTTGGACGCCCATCATGTCCGACACGGTGAAGCGCTTCCCTGGTTGCTCAAGCAGTTGGAATATGCGGGCTGTGCGGTAGGGAGCCTCCCACTGATGGGTTATGAAAAAGGGGTAACCATCAGGCACCACGCGCCCGTTGGCCGTGGCCATGATTCCGGCGGCAGGGTTGTAAGCATGCGGCAAGTTCTCGAACGGGACGTAGCCAATCCAGTCGTACTCGCCAGTGTCGCCGGGAACGGGCACTGAACCGTCCCCTTGTTTTCGAATCGGGATCCGGGCTGGCGCGTAGTAGCCGATGTTGCCATCCACGTCGGCGTAAACGAAGTTCTGTTCGGGGCCAGCCCAGTCGCGCAACGCTCGCGTGAACTGTTCCCAGTTTTGAGCGCCGTCCAGATTCAAGAAGGTGAAGCGCAGGGCACCGGAGTCGAGGGCTGTCCAACGCAACGCTATCTCGCGCCCGCCGCTTTCCTGTGGAATTAAGGGCGAGATGATAGGCCCATGATTTGTCGCCCTCACTGCGAGCCGATAGTCCTGCTTCCCCCGTATTTTGATCGTCTCCTCCCGCTCTTCAACTTGCACCCACTCGTTAACGTGCCAGTATTGTTTCGGATCCTGGGGGTTGAACCTCTCTACGTACAGGTCCTGCACGTCTGGACCGGTGTTGGTCATGCCCCAGGCGATGCGTTCGTTGTGGCCGATGACCACTAGCGGGAGGCCCGGCAGGCTGACACCGGAGACGTTAACCCCAGGGGCCTTCAGGTGGATCATGTACCAGACGCTCGGGACGCGATGGCCCAGGTGAGGATCGTTAGCGAGCAGGGGCTTGCCGGACTGGGTGTGCTTGCCGTTTACCACCCAATTGTTACTGCCTAAGCTGGCCTCAAGAGCTTCAGCGATGGATAACTGTCGGATCGCCTGCGGCTCTGCCGTTTGTGTGGCCCCCCTCGCGCCCAGCCCCTCTTCCCCAAAGGGGCGACGGGAGACTCTTTCCACAGCTTCTACATCCGTAGGCTGCGGCAGAGGTACGGCCACAGGACGGTCCAGCGGCGAATGGTCGGGAAACAGGTCGGCGTACAGATCCGATCCCACTTTGGCCAGAATACGCTCACGCACCAAGTCCTCCTGCCAAGTGGTACTCAGTGACTTGAACATGTTCAGGCCGACGGCGATAGAATCCACCGTTCGCCAGGGGCGCGGCTGGTAATGCAGTATGGCGAACTCTACCGGCAAACTGGCGGTGTGCGTGGAAATGTAGGCGTTCACGCCCCGGACATAAGCGTCCATCAGTTTGCGCGATGGCTCATCGGCGGCAGCTGCGGCGCGCTCTAGAACTTGCGGGATTCCAAGAGTGCGGGCCTCGATGTCCAGCCTCAGGGCCCCTTCCCCAGCGATCTCAGCCAACTCGCCTTCGGCAAGGCGGCGACTCAAATCCATCTGGAACAGGCGGTCTTGAGCCGTCACGTAGCCCTGGGCACAAAGCAAATCTTCAAGAGATCGAGCGCGCACGTGCGGCACACCGTGGGCGTCCCGCAGAACGTCAACCGGAGCCCCGAGACCTGCAACTCGAACCGTGCCGTCTAACTGCGGCAGACACATACGGACGCGCCAGTAGCCCCATCCACCTAGGAGGAGCACGAGCGTCAAGAGAAGCGCCAGTAGGTAGCCGAGCGCCCGCACGATAGGGTGCTTGGCGCCCAGCGCTGGCGCCGGCCGCACAGTGGCGGTCGTAGCCATGACTTGAACCCGTTCCTGTAGAGCGGTTCCACTAAGTTAGAGTGGTTCCACTAAGTGACTGGCCGATGCGTTCGACGTATTGCCGGCCTTCCGACCGGCACTTGCCGATCCCCCTGCCTGCGGGGTCGGCGCTAAACCTCCATGACATGCCGCCTCAGGGTCCGGCCGAGGGCCGGGCCTTCCGCGTCCACTTCCCGTCCTCGCAACAACGTCTTCCGTACGACGCCAAGTAAACGGCGGCCCACGTATGGCGTCAGCTTGTGCCGCTGCCAGAGACGGGTTGCGTCCACCGTAAAACCGGCCTCCGGCTCCCAGACCACCAGGTCGGCGTCATATCCTTTGGCGATGGAGCCTTTCCGGTGGCCCAGCCCGGCCAGTTTCGCCGGGCCGGCTGACATATACCGCACGACCTCCTCGATGCCAACCGAACGTTGGCGCGCTTCGGTCCAAACCGCGGAGAACCCAAGCTCCAATGACGCGATACCTCCCCAGGCCGAAAAGAAGTTGCCGGTTTCCTTGCACTTCATCGCCGGCGGGCATGGCGAGTGGTCGGAAACCACGAAATCGATCCCGCCGCCACGAAGCGCGCGCCAGAGCGCGTCCCGGTTCGCCGACTCACGGATGGGCGGAGCGCACTTGAACTCCGTGGCGCCGTCGGGAATCTCCTCAGCCTCGAAAGCGAGGTAATGCGGGCAGGTCTCGACTGTAAGCGGGAGACCGTCTGCGCGTGCCGCCGCCAGTTGTGCGAGCGAGTCGGACGACGAGAGATGGACAACGTGAACTCGGCACTCGGTTTCGGCGCTCAGCCGTATCAGAAGTTCGATCGCCGAGTCTTCCGCCCGGCGCGGACGAGAACGCAAGTAACTCGCATACTGTCTCGCCGAGAAGCCCGCGCGACTGTCATTTTGAGGGCTGTTGAATAGGCCTTCGGCCCACGAATCGACATGAAAGTCCCCCCCGCTGTCATTCCGAGCGCAGCGAGGAATCTGCTTCTTCTGCAGGGCAAAAGCAGATTCTTCGTCGCTTCGCTCCTCAGAGTGGCAAGATTGGTTGACTTTCGAGGGAGCCCGAGGCGACAAGGAATCAGTTTTTGATGACAAAAGAAGACAGGCCGGGTCTTCTGCGTGCGCCAGCAAAACGCCTCCACAAGCCGCAATCTCGAGCATCGCGGCCCTGAGATCAGCCTCTGCGACGTGGGGGAACTCATCTACCCCCGAAGGTGCGAGGAAGCATTTGAAGCCGAAGCAACCGGCCTCCCACAATGGCCGCAGCTCGCCCGTATTGCCCGGAATCACCCCGCCCCAGAAACCGACATCCACCCGGCACTGTCCCTGCGCCACCGCCACTTTCGTTTCCAGCGCTTCCACCGAGACCGTGGCGGGAATGCTGTTGAGTGGCATCTCGATCAGAGTCGTCACTCCACCGGCTGCAGCGGCGCGGGTTGCCGTTGCAAAACCCTCCCACTCAGCGCGCCCGGGCTCGTTGATATGAACATGGGTATCGACGAGGCCAGGGATGATCACGAGGTCGTCGTAGTCCTCCCCGCGGGTTGGCTCGTAAGGCCCCACGCAAGCGATGACGCCGTTGCGAATCTCAATCGATGCCGGACACATGCCATCCGGCAGCACCACGCGCCGGCTTCCAATCACCCGGTCCATATTAGGAATGGAGGAACTCCTTCAGCAGATTCTGCGACACGCGCGAACGGTACGCTGCCGTAGAGCGGATGTCATCGATGGGCGCGATTTCTGCGGCGAGTGCTGCCAGCCCATCACCGCCTTCTCGAATAGCCGCTTCGGTCCTCCAGCATCGCAATGGCACCGGTGCAACGCTCCCGAGCGCGATGCGAACTTCACCGACCGGTTTACTCCTCACCCCTGCGAAGCACACCTTGGAAATGGCCTGCGCATTCCTTGTACCGACCTTGCGGTAGTAATGAAACAAGCCGGCCGTCTTCCTTGGGAGGCGGATGCGTGCTAGCAATTCGTCCGCACTCAAGCGTGTGGTTTTGTATCCTGTGTGAAACTGGTGGTAAGGCAGCCAGCGCGAGCCGCGCCTGGACAGAAGCTCGACCTCGGCATCGTAAACCAAAAGAGCCGGCGGCGTGTCTGCCGCCGGCGAAGCGTTCGCGATGTTGCCGCCCAGCGTGCCTCGGTTCTGCGTGGCGACACCCCCGGTTTGGGCAGCCGCCAAAGCCAAAAGCGGAAACTCGCGGCGCACTGCCTCGTGGTTCAGCACGTCAGTGTAGGTGGTGAGACAACCCAACATCACAGAATCCGAAGCGATCGTTATTCCGCGCAATCCCGGCAGATGCCAGATGTTGAGGAAGCAGCGGTGATTCAGTTTGCCGGCCTCGAGAAGCACCATCAAGTCCGTACCACCGGCGAACGGTCGCCACCGGCCAGGTTCGGCAGCCATGCGCTCCAGGGCTTCCGTGAGAGTCTTGGGCGTACAGAGCTCATAGCCGGGAACGTAGGCTCTCACCGTCTGAGCCTGCCTCCCCCGCAGGCGTTCATTACCGCTTCGAAAATCCGCATGTAGCCGGTGCAGCGGCAGAGATTCCCTGCGAGGCCCTGGCGCAAGTCCGCTTCCGATGGCTCTGGGTTTTGTCGAAGTAGGGCCACCGCGGCCACAATCATCCCGGGAGTGCAGATGCCACACTGCGCTCCGCCGCATTCCACAAATGCCCTCTGCAGGGCCACGACTTCCTCGCCGCACCCAATTCCTTCGATCGTTGTGATCTCGCTCCCATCGGCCTGTAACGCAGGAATCAGGCAACTGTTGGCGATCTGCCCGTCGAAAAGGATCGAGCAAGCACCACACTCCCCCTCGCCACATCCTTCTTTCGTGCCGGTCAAAGCGAGCTGCTGGCGAATGACATCGAGCAGTCGCTCCATCGGCCAAACTGAAACAGTCCGGGGCTGACCATTCACAGTGAGGGTGATGGATACCTTACCCATGAGTGTCTTCCCAAGCGGTCATGAGCGTCTCTGCTGTAACCGGAATCGAAACCAAGCTCAAGCCGGTCGCGTTCTCTATCGCACTTAGGATCGCCGGTGCCGGCCCATCCATTGGTAACTCGCCGATCCCCTTAGCGCCCATCGGCCCGTAAAGATATGGCCGTTCTTCGAAGATGACCCGGATAGGAGGAATGTCCATGGAGGTTGGAATGATGTAATTGGTCATTTGCCCGTTGGCCATGCGTCCCTTTTCCCACGCCACCTTCTCGTATAAGGCATAGCCGATCGCTTGCGCCACGCCCCCTTCGATCTGTCCGGTCGCCAGCACGGGGTGAATCACTCGTCCCACTTCCTGCACGGCAACGAAGTCCTCTACGCGCGCCTCGTAGGTCAGCAAGTCCACGCTCACTTCTGCCACGTAGACCGCCCAAGCGAAAGCGCCATAGGCGTCTCCCTGATACGTTTCGTCGTCCCAATGGATGCCGGGTGGCGGCTGATACTGGCTGTAAGAGCGCAGCGGCCCGTGTTGCGCAGTGTAGGACGAGCAGGCGTGCGCAAATTCTGCAGAGGAATAGCCGTTTTTCAGCAAGCCCACGCCGGTCAGGGTCTGTTTCAGACCGAGGGCCGCTGACTCCACCAACTTACCCACTACCATGCAGGTGCGGGAGGCCACAGTGGGACCGCTATTGGGTACGTTTCCGGTATCAGGCTGCACGATATCTACTTGCTCGTAGGGAACTTGGAGCGCCTGAGATGCGATCTGGGTGAGAATCGTGTTGGTTCCCTGACCCATTTCTGTGCTCGAAGCGAGAATCCGAACCCTTCCTTCGGAGGTCGCTTCGACTCCAACGACTGAGGCCAGATACCGTTCTCCTGAACCGGTGAATCCAGCCCCGTGAAAAAAAGACGCCAAGCCCACGCCACGCTTGACGCGACTGCCGGGATTCTCCCGGGCGAATCGCTCACACTTCGCGCTATACTCCGACTCACGCAAAGCACGGTCGAGCAGCGCTGGCATGTCAACTTCCTCCGCGATCACCTGTCCTGTGGCGGTGGTCTGCCCTTTACAGATGAAATTTCGGCGGCGGAGCTCCTCGGCACCAAGACCCACGGCAGCGGCCACCTTGTCCAAGTGCCGCTCGAGCGCAAAGATAGACTGTGGCGCGCCAAAGCCACGAAAGGCGCCATGGGGCGGAGTATTCGTGGCCAAGGCTCTGCTGCTGATGCGGACGTTGGGGCAGTGGTACGGACCGGCAGCGTGAATGGTGCCGCGTGAGAGGACAACGGGCGAGAGCGTGGTGTAGGCGCCACCATCGATCACGAAGTCAATGTCCATGGCGAGCAGCTTCCCGTCCTTGCTGACCGCAGTGCGGTGGCGTGTGCGCGAGGGGTGGCGTTTGGTCGTGGCCGCCATATCTTCAGCGCGATCGTAGACGACCTTCACCGGTTTTCCCGACTTCCAGGCCAGTAGCGCGGCGTGTGCTGCGATCATCGAGGGGTATTCTTCCTTGCCCCCG
>Ga0306920_100001480_pt1 | contig 29236 bp, 38 predicted proteins | sample flu12Cox44000170_FD_204666 | JGI IMG/M metagenome (GOLD analysis project Ga0306920, IMG submission 204666) | Lab enrichment of tropical soil microbial communities from Luquillo Experimental Forest, Puerto Rico - flux4day.12C.oxic.44.000.170 (v2)... | ecosystem: Environmental > Terrestrial >... | reverse complement strand
CGGTGCGTCGTCTCCTCGTCCGCGGCGCCGTCGATATAATCGAAGATCGGACCGGGCAGTCGCCGCTTGGCCAGACGCCGAAAATCATGAAAGTTGTGACAATTGCGCAAATCCATGCTTGCTCGCGTACCAATCCAAGCGTGGACCAAACCGCGGCGTCGCAGAGACCTCACAGCAGCGACGGAACGGACGCGAGAGTACGCAAGAATCTTCGGACCCGCCACGTCTGAATCGGGGGATAGCGGACATCCGAGGCCGTGCGAGTATCAAAGAGATTTTGCGGGGCTGGCTACACCGGCTTCCGCGACGACGGCCTTACGCCTTCGGCTTCCAGTATTGCCTGAACAAACTCGGTTTTCGCATTGCTGTAGGCATTACGATCGCTTTGGTGCTCGTTGGCCAGATCCGCTTTCAAAGCCGAATAAGCCGCCCGAGCCTTCACGTCTCGCCGCAACACATCCCGGAACACGATCAACGCTCGAAAACTCGGATGATTGTGCTGGATTATCTGTAGGTGGTGCGTACGCGCCGTAGGATTCGGTCGAAGAAACCAGAGACGATAGTCTTGATTGGGGTCATCCGGCCAAAACAGCCAGCCGTCCCCCTCTAGAATAGGCATAGCTGCGCGAGAGGCCGCGAGGGAGTGCACTGGAGCCAAGATATCGACAATCGGCTTAGACCTTAATCCCGGCACGGATGTTGACCCGATATGTTCGATCTCTCGAGCAAGCCAAGGATTCAGAATCATTGTTAAGGGCGTCTTCTGTTCAACGAATCGTGCCGGCCAAGTCGAATCGTAATCGATCAGTTCTATGGATTGATCGACCATGTTCCTCGCCCCTATCGCCTCTGATTCGCCGGTCTGCTTAAAAGATATGTTCCAGCTACGATGCGCCACGCACTCACAAATGTGCAAAGAGTGCCCGTTTGCGTTATACGGTAACAGCTCGTGCAACTAAAGCATGTCGTACCACTGCATTAGGTCAGACGGATCAATGGTTAGATAGTGCGGAACTCTGTTGCCCATGACCAGTATGGGGTCGAATTGAGCCGTTCGGCGGCCGAAATCCGTAAACTTGGGGTCTTGGCACAAGCCCGTGCGGCGCGCTCGCCGCGTCGGGATCGCCTTACTGCCACCAAACGAATGATTCCAGCCAGCGGCTGGTATGCGAGTCTGGCCGGATGAGGAAGGGAGTCGAGGTCCCGCTTGTTCCGGGTGACCGCGACCAGTTTGAAGCCGTCATCGGGTCCGGGAACAGCCCGCAAAAGCACGTCGGGCAGGTCGCGGATTGTCCTGCCGAGCGCGGATGGGGTCGGCACCATATGGCTAGGGTCGTGATCATCGGCAACGCCTCGGGCGGAAAGTCGACACTTGCTCGAGAATTGGCTAGCCGCCGCGACTTGCCGCTGACGGAGCTAGATCAGCTTTTGTGGCAGCCCGGATGGAAGCTGACCGCGCCCGAGCTTTATGCACGTCGCCATGCCGAAATCATCAAGCAGGAATCCTGGCTGATCGAAGGTCTCGGTACCCGAGATTCCATTCCCGAAAGAATGGCCCGCGCCACCGAGATCATTCTAATCGACCTTCCGCTCTGGGTTCATTTCTGGCTTGCGGCGGAAAGGCAAATGAGTTGGGCGGACGGGGGTCTCTCCAACGTCCCGGCGAGTGCGAGCACTGCACCGCCGACCAAGGAACTGTTCAAAACGATGTGGGCCGTTGACCAGGAATGGATGCCCAGCATCCGGGGCATGTGTGACGCGGCACAGCTGCAGGGCAAGACCGTACTTCGCTTGCGCAGCATCGACGACCTGGACGCCTTTACCCGCAGCTTATAACCGGCTACCGAACGAAAGACCTCGTACTAAGTTTCAGGGATCATGCGTCGGAGTCGATCTACTCAGGCTGGTGCCGGGAGGGTTGACTTGCTCCAATCAGGAAGTTCTCGCCTTGCAGCCGTGGTCAGCCCGTCTGGTCCTCCCTCGTGACAGCTTGAAGGACCTGTTTCGTCTGCGTGACCGTACAATATTGTCGGTCGAGGTTGGCCAGCGACACGTCATGGACTTCCTCGCCCGTGCGAAGCCGGCCACGGTAGTCCTTGCGAGCGAATGTGAAACTCGTATCCTCGACCAGATAGGTCTCAAATCCAAGATTGCCCGACATCCGGACCGTCGCTTCCAGGGAGTTGTTCGTGATCACGCCCATTATCACGAGCGTATAGATCCTCGATTGACGGAGCAGGCGATCGAATTCGGTGCCGATAAAGGCGCTGTTCGTGTGCTTGACGATGATGGTCTCGCCCGGCAGCGGGGCCGCTTCCGGCTTGAACTCGTTTCCGGGCTGCCCCGGTCTGTAGGTCGAGGTCGGCAGGGTGCCGTCGTGGCGCACGTGAAAAATCGGGTAGCCGATGCGGCGCCAAGCCGCCAGCAGCGCGGCGATGTTGGCCTCCGCATCCGGGTTGTTCCGCGGCCCGTCGATTGCCCATGACGGGTCATCGATCGCGCGCTGGACATCAACGATCACCAGCGCGGTATTCGGCGGCAGATTCATCCCGGATCCTCCGATGCTTTCCTCTCATCGATCAATTGACTTGTTCACACAATGCGGACAAAGCGGTTCGTAATGAGCTGGCTCCAAACACAATGGTGATGCCGGATCACGGCGGCCGCATCCATGTGAGGTCGATTGCTCACTGGGTCACCATCGGCAACAACAACGACGTCGTAGTCGTTCGATATGGCCGATCGGATTGTCGAATCGACACAGCTGTCGGTTGCCAGCCTGCGATGAGGACGCGACGGGGCGCAATGCGCCGCAAGACTTCCTGCAATGACGATGACGTTCGAACAAACGGATCGTTCTCGACCACGACATCATCTCGATGACGACGAAGCTCCGCCAGGAACGACCATCCTTCAGTGTGCCGCTCAAAGCCACTTTCCGGTTTCCCGCAGTGTCTGATCAAGATGACCGTCCCGGACTGCTCGCGCACGATCGCGGTCAGTAAATTGATGCGCCGAAGCACGTCTGGCAAATCGTGCTTCGGCAGACCATCGCAGGCCCACCTACATATCCACGACAATCATTGCGGCCACGGGCCATTTCTCCAGGGTATTCAGATCGCCTTGAGCCTCGCCGGCGCGCCGGCGAGTGCCCCGATCGCCTCCACGCCCGCTTCGATCCGGCGGTTCCAGGAATAGCCGCAGCTGAGGCGCAGGCAATGCCGATAGCGGCTGCTCGCCGAGAACGCATCGCCGGGGGCAAAGCAGATGCCGCGCCTGACCGCCTCAGCGAACAAGACGCGCGTATCCGCGGGTTGCGGCAGCTCGACCCACAGGACGAACCCGCCTGCGGGCCTCGACACCCGCGTTCCTTCCGGAAAACCCCGCTCGATCGCGCGCGTCATTCGGTCGATGTTGTCGGCGAAGACGCGCCGGATCCGGCGCAGATGGCTGTCATAGCCGCCGCAGGAGAGGAGGTCGGCGAGTGCCGCCTGCGTCAGTGCCGGCGTCGCCAAGGTCGAGGCCAGCTTCTGCCGCAGGACGGCTTGCATGCGCTGTCCGGCGACTAGCCAACCGATGCGATAGCCGGGCGCGATCGTTTTCGAGAAGGAGCTGCAATAGAGCGTGTCCGCCGCCGGGTCGAGCGCGCCAAAGGGCTTTGGCCGTTCGCCGCCGAAATAGATGTCGCCGTAAATGTCGTCCTCGATCAGCGGCACGCCGTGTTTTGCCAGAAGTTGCAGCAATTCTTCTGGCATCGTGCAGCCGAGCGGGTTGTTGAAGCTCGAGGCGAACAGGCAGGCCGCCATCGATTTTCGCTCCAGCGCGTGCGCGAGAGCGGCGAGGTCGACGCCGTCCTGCGCATCCGTCGGCAGTTCGAGGGCCCTGAGGCCGAGCGCCTCGAGCACATGCAGCAGCCCGAAATAGGTCGGCGACTCGATCGCGATCGTGTCGCCGGGCCGGGCGACCGCCTTCAGCGCCAATGCAGCCGCAGGTGACGACGACATCCTCGGGCGACCAGCCTTGGCCCCAGCGCAGCGCGCGGCGGCAGATCTCCCGGCGCAGCGCCGCGTCCCCTTTGGGCGCGGTGTAGACATTGTAGTCGAGACCCTTTACCCGCGCCGCTCGCGCCAGAAACCGGTCGAGCTGCCCCGCGGCCAACAGTTCCGGGCTCGGCACCGCGCAGCCCAGCGGCACCAGTCGCGGGTCGGAGGCATATTCGACCAGGTTGAGCACGGTCGCGGAGATCGCGACGCAGGTCGGCTTGCCCGGCGGTTGCGAAACCGCTGGGGGTTCCAGCGCCGCACCCGGGCGCTTGGCGACGTAATAGCCGGACCGCGGCCGCGCTTCGAGAATGCCGCGATCTTCGAGCAGCTGATAGGCCTTGAGCGCGGTCGTCAGGCTGGCGCGCCGGTCCCGGCTCAGCCGCCGCAGCGATGGTGCGCGCGAGCCGGGCCGAAGCGCCCCCTTTTCGACCAGCCCGGCAACGAAACCCGCGAGTTCCTCGTAGCGGTGTGACGCTTCAGTCTGCACGGCCCGCAATCTGTACTCCTCACAAACGTCAAACTCTGTGTCTGTTAACTCCGTTCTATATCCGGCAGGTTCTGGGCGCAATCGACGGAGCGCCGTATGAACCGCTTTCCCGAAAACGACATCATATCGCTGGTTGGCGCGGCGCCGCGCTACGAGCTGGGCGAAAGCACCGGGCCCGACCTCAGGCTCAACGATCTTCTCGACGCCGATGCGCTTGGCGGTCTGCCGCTCGGCTACGGGACCGCGGCGGGTGACCCGGAACTGCGCGCAGCGATCGCCGCAGCCCATGGCGCGGCACCCGATGATGTGGTCGTCACCGCCGGCGGCATGCACGCCCTGTTTCTGCTCGCTTTCGTGCTCTGCGAGCGCGGCGACGAGACGGTAATCGCCACACCATGCTTTCCGCCGGCTCGCAATGCGCTGGAAGCGGTCGGAGCCAGAATCCGGACGGTGCCGTTTTTGTTCGACCAGGGGTACCGGCTCGATCCCCGCGACGTCGGCGCGGCGCTATCGCCCCGAACCAAGCTCGTTAGCCTCGCCTCGCCGCAAAATCCTTCCGGGGTCACGATCCCGCCCGCTGCGCTGCGCGAGACCGTCGTGCTGATGCAGAAAATCTGCCCCGGCGCCTATCTGCTGGTGGACGAGACCTACCGCGAAGCCGCCTACGCGGACGATCCGGTCGCCGAGACCGCGCTCGCACTCGGCGCAAAGGTGATCTCGGTCGCCTCGCTGTCGAAATGCCACGGCGCGCCGGGGCTCAGGATCGGTTGGGCGATCACCCGCGACCCCGATCTGCGCCGGCAGCTGGTCGTCGCCAAGTTCAACACGATCGTTTCGTGCCCCCGCGTCAATGAGGCACTGGCGCTCAATCTGATCGAGCGGCGTGCGCCGGTTCTCGGCGAGCGGCGCGTGCTGCTCGATGCCGGCCTGCAGCGCACCGCCGCCTGGGTGCGTGCCAATGGCGACTATGTCGAGTGGGTGCGGCCCGACGCCGGCGCAATCTGCTGCGTCCGTCTGCGAAAACCCGCCTTCGATGGCGCAGCCGTCGCGCGCTTCCATGAGGCCGCCGCGGCAAACGGCGCTCGGGTGGCGAAGGGCGAATGGTTTGGCGAGAACGCGCGCGTGTTCAGGCTGGGTTTCGGCCTCCTCTCGATGGCCGAGCTCGGCGACGCGCTCGGGGTGCTTACCGCCGCCTTAAAAGAGGCCGCAACAGCCGCAGGGCGGCCCTGATGCGCCGGCGCTTTGTGACGTTCGATGTGTTCACCGCCCGGCGCTTTGCCGGCAACCCGCTCGCGGTCGTCCTGGACGCCGACGGGCTTGATAACGACACGATGCAGGCGATCGCCCGCGAATTCAATTTCTCCGAGACCGTCTTCGTCCTGCCACCGCGGGACCCGGCGCATCGAGCGCGCCTGCGCATCTTCAACCCGGTGACGGAGCTGGCGTTTGCCGGGCATCCGACGGTCGGTACCGCCGTGCTGTTAAACCGCATCGACGGCGGCGGCACGCGCGAGGTCGTCCTCGAAGAGGGGGTCGGCCCAATTTCCTGCTCGACGGCATCGCTCGATCACGAACGCGGCCACGCCCGGTTCCGGCTGGCACGGCTGCCGGAGGAGGTCGGCGAGGCGGCCGACGCCGAAACGGTCGCCACGGCTCTCGGTCTTCAGCCGAACGAGATCGGCTTCGACGACTTTCGGCCGTCGCTCTGGTCGGCGGGGATTTCCTTCTCGTTGGTCCCCGTTCGCAGCCTCGCCGCGATCCGGCGCTGCCAGCCCAGGCTCGATCGCTGGGACGCGGCGTTCACCAGGCGCGGCCGCAGTTCGGCCTTTGTCTTCTGCCGCGAGACCGTCGAACCCAGCTCAGCATTCCACGCCCGCATGTTCGCGCCGCATCTGAGCGGCTGCGAGGACCAGGCGACCGGATCGGCCGTTGCTGCCCTCGCGGGGGCACTGCTTCGCTTCGCGCCGCCGGGAGAGGGCGAGCACGATTTTGTCATCGAGCAGGGTTATGAAATGGGGCGGCCGAGCCTGATCACGCTCTCGGTAACGGTGCACGACCCCGCGCTCGTGGGAGCCACGATCAGTGGTGAAGCCGTCGCCGTCACCGAAGGGACGATCGACACCTGATCTGGGCGAACGGGTTCACGGGTTTGCACTTGCCGCCGGATCGATTGATTGCCAGCCATCGCAAAGAAGCTTTCGGGTCGCCCGGTCAAAGGCAAACCAGTTCCCGCCGTTTGTCGCGGGCTGGTCATAACACCGATTGATCGGCAATCCCGCGAGGTGGCAATAGAGCAAGGTGCCGGTGCCGCCGTGACCGACGATCGCGAGGTCGTCGTCGTCCGGGGGCTGCGAAACGATCCGCTCAACCGCGCCGACGATGCGTGCCTGGGCTCTCGCTGCCGGCTCCCAACCGCGAACACTCTGTTGCGGGTGCGCAAAGAACGCGTCGGCGGTTTCCTCGAATTCCTGCCTTGGCAGATATCCGGTCGCCGATCGATCGGCCTCGCCGAGAGCGGCGACAATACCATAGCCGGTGAGGCCGAGCCCGGTCGCGAGAATTTCTACGCCGTCACGCGCTTTGCGCTCGCTGCTCGCAAAAACGCGGCGCACATTTCTTGTCCAGGGGCAGCCCGTGATCGCGCGCATCCGCTCCCGGCCGCGGCCGTTGAGCGGCCAATCCGCAATGGCGAGGGCCGGATCGATCGCGACATCGGGATGGGTGATGAAGAAAACCGTCGGCACCGAAGCTCTACCCCGCGCCATTTCCAGCCGCTATTCCGCGGCGGCGAGCAGACTGCCGGGTTCGCTCGAAGTAACGACAGGGTACCCGTCGCGGCGCCACCAATCGAGGCCGCCGAGCAGCTCTCTGGTGCGGAACCCCAGCCGCGCGAGCTTGTACGCACCCTTGGTCGATGCATTGCAGCCGATCCCGTCGCAGTAGACGACATAGACCAAGCTGCGGTCCAACGTCGCTGTGGTTTCGATGCTCATTTCCCGGTGCGGGAAGCTGATGGCGCCGGGAATGTGGCCGCCGGCGTAGGCATCGCGCGCGCAAGCATCGATGACGGCGATTCCAGCCAATCCAGCTTTGAGATCGACCGACAAATCCCATGAATCGGTGTGAAAGCGCAGCTGTCTTCCATCATGGACGCGGTTTCGCCTGGTTCCGGTGCGCCAAAATTCAAGAACTGCTGAACTCTCGCTGCTCATCATCGACCCTCCCAATTCCCGAATGCCTCTCGACGCCGACTATGCAGGCGCTCGCCAGACCGCCCAAGCAGCAAAGGCCGAACCGAGCGCGATTACCAGATACCCTGCCGTCCAACCCGACGCGCTGGCCACGCCGCCGAATCTGTCGAGCACGGTCCCGACCGCGACCGGCGCGAGAAAGCCGGTTGTGAACCCGGCGAGCGCGTACAGCGCAAGCGCGGCCCCGCGCTGTGCCGGATCGGCCGCGGCAACCGCGCCCCCGGCCAGCGCACCCACATCGGCAAAACTGGTGATCTGAACGAGCACAACCAGCGGCAGCACGATCCCGATCGACCCACCCGCCGTCGCCGCCAAGGCCAAGCATATAGCCACCGAGACAAGGCATATCCCGATCACTACCGGGCGGCGGCCGCGCCGGACCGCGATCTCCGCCATGACCATGCTTACGGGGACGCCAGCCAGAGAGGCCAGACCAGACACTAGCCCGAGTGGCGGTAGCGGTATGTAATTGCCGGGAAGGCGCAGCAGCCACGCGAGATAGGCGACAAACCAGACCCGCACCGCAAAGACTTCCCAGGTGTTCCCGGCAAACGCGGCGACATAGTCGATCAAGGCACGATTTCGCAGCAGCGCACGGAAGGGAGGGGGTCGCTCGGCGAAGATCCGGCGCGTCCCGGGAGCGGGAAGCAGGCCGAGAGCACAGATCGACAGCAAAGGCCCGATCCCGGCGACGATGAACGTCGCCCGCCAGCCGAACGCGGCATCGACGAGACCGGCGATCAGGAATGACCCTGCACTGCCCGCCGCGTAGCTCGACGTGTAGATGCCGGCGGCGCGTCCCTGGACGGAGCGATCGCTCCGATCCATCAGGAGGTTCAGTCCCGGCATATGGACGCCTGCGAGACCGATGCCGCCGAGGAACCGCAAGATCATTGCCAGGATAAAGCCGTCGGCGAACAGGGCGAATGTGAGGCTCGCCGCCGCGCCGAGCACCGCACTGCCAACATATTGCCATCGCGCGTCCATGCGGTCGGTCGCGCTGGACAAAAACGGGACGGAGATCGCGTACCCGGCGAAGTAGATGCCCCCGATCCACCCGGAATGGCTGGCGTCGAGCGACCAATCGGCGGCGATTTCATTGAGGGTCGCGGCGAAGGTCATCAGCGCTGCGAGGTTGGCAACCAGACCAAACGACAACAGGATTGTGGCCCTCGTAGACCGGGTGCGGCCAGCTGCTTCCTCGAATGCCCTCGCGTCGGCCATTGCCCGCCTGCTGGTTCAAGACCGGATGCGCTGGACGTAATGGATCAATCCGTGAGGCGCTCGCCGGAAACAGACTCCATCGCCGCCGCGCGAGCCGGAATCGGACCTTGTCGTCTTAGATATCAGCGAGGAATTGGAGTGTTCGCCGTGCTCGACCATGCGGAATGCGAGAAGGCGCGGGTGGGCCGCGACCCGGTGTATGACGGCCGGTTTTTTACGGGGTGCCGAACCACTAGGATCTATTGCCGGCCAGTCTGCCCGGTGCGACCGGCACATCCTCGGAATGTCTGCTTCTACCCGAGCGCGGCTGCCGCCGAAGCAGCCGGATTCCGCCCCTGCCTGCGGTGCCGACCGGAGACGGCTCCGTTCAGTCCAGCATGGCGCGGCAGCCGCGTCACGGCGGAACGTGCCGCTCGACTGATTATCGAGGAGGGTGCGCTCGACGGCGCCGGCGCGAACGTCGAGACGCTGGCCGCGCGAGTCGGCGTCGGCGGACGACATCTCGCCAGATTGTTCGCCAAGCATCTCGGCGCGACACCGTCGCAAGTCGCCAAGACCGCGCGGGTTCAACGGGCAAAACGGCTGCTTGACGGGACCGACCTGCCGATGACAGAAGTCGCGCTGAGGGCGGGTTTCAGCAGCCTTCGACGCTTCAACGCGGTCTTCTTGGAGGTCTACAGGCGGTCGCCCACCGAGATCAGGCACGCACGGCGCTCAGTTCGCCAGGCCTGATGGTAATAGTGAGCTCAACGGGCCTTGTGCCCCACAACCCGAGCAGGAACGCACTGATACGCGTGTTGTATTCCGCGGGGTCGCCCTTCGCGCGTCTGATGCGGATCGCGTCGCTCGAAACCGGCCTGGACGCCCGGGTGGCCAAGCGCGAGGTGACGCGTAGACGGTTCTATTCGCCGGAGTCGGACGTGCTGGTCGTGAACCCGGTCGGCGCGTGCCGGCACTCGAACTGGACGACGGTACGATCCTGACCGAGAGCAAGCTGATCCTGGACTATATCGACGCCCTCAACCCGGGGCCGAAGCTGCTGCCGCGGGACGGTTCGGACGGGTAGCGAAGGCTGGCGGAGATGGGCCAGGTCCTGGGCCTGCTGGAAGGTATCGTGACCTGGATCCGTGCACTGGTGTCGCCGGAACCGCAACTTGCCGCGGTTGCGATCGCGCGTGAGGCCGAACGGGTCAACCGAGCGGCGGACGCGCTGGAGCATGCGGTTGCTTGCGGCGCCTATGCGGGGCGCTGGATGCGGCGCAGATCGTTCTGGGCACAGCGCTGGGGTTGGTGGGGCCGCGACTGCCCGTGTTGGAATGGCGGGAGAGGCGATCTGCCCCGTCCAGCTGGTATGACGCGATTGCGGCGCGAGTTTCGTTTCGGATGACGGAGCCACCGGATGGTGAAAGCCGGCGTGCCGAAAGCCGCTACCGGCCTCCGGCAAGCCGGACCACGAGCGCCAATACGACTGCTGTGGTTCAAGGTGAGCCCCGGGAAAGCGCGGATGCTATCAACCGGCAACCTTTCCACCCCCAATAGACGCGGTGGTAGGCAATCAGCCCGCCAGCGATCTCCATGAATTCGACAAGATCGACCTGATCGCCATCGGGCGCTTGCCGCGGGTATTCCCAAACCAGCAAGCGGCGACCATCCGTCAGCCATTCCCCGGTGCGGTACCAGCGCACGAGTTCATTGGGGCGCCGCCGTCCGCCTTCCTCGAAAAACCGGCGCAGTTCTTCGCGCCCGCGCAGGACCCCGTCCTGCTTGTCATCGAGGATGGCGGGTACGAGCGGGCTCTCGAGGATGGCGTCCTCGCTGTAGAGCGCGAGCAAGCCCTCCGTATCGCGCGCTCGGGCGCGCTCGTGCCACTCGTGAAACACCCGCGTGCAAACGGCGTGGAAATCGCTCGCCGCCTGCTCATTCTGCCGTCCATTCATTTCTCGCATCCTGTCTATTGCGGGGGTACAGCCTAAGCGCTGGACGGCTCCTGATGCTTCAGAGATGATGGAAGTATGCGTGACGATCCTGACGTTGCCTCAGTCGCCGCGTTGATCGGCGATCCTTCGCGAGCTGCGATGCTGGGGGCGCTCGTCGAGGGGCGGGCTCTGCCAGCAGGAGAACTGGCCGCTGCGGCCGGGCTGTCCCTATCCGGCGTCAGCGCGCAACTCGCCCGGCTGACCGAGGGTGGCTTGCTGACCATGGAGCGCGAAGGCCGACACCGCTATTACCGGCTGGCGGGACCGCAAGTCGCCAGCGCCCTCGAGGGCTTGGCGCTGCTCGCCGTGAGGCCGCGCCGCCCTCGTGCCCCTTCGCCGGCAACCGAAGCGCTGCGGCGGGCCCGCACTTGCTATGATCATCTGGCGGGAGAACTCGGGTGACGCTTGCGCAAGCGTTGGAGGAGCGCGGGCTGGTGATGGCCGGCGAAGGCAAGCGGTTGGAGGTTACCGCCGCGGGCGGGCGGTGGTTTTCGGCGCAGTTCGAAATGGATACCGCACGGCTTGTGCCCGGCCGCCACGGCATCGCGCGGCGTTGCCTGGATTGGTCGGAACGACGGCATCATATCGCCGGCCCCCTGGGCGCCGCTCTGCTTAATCGGTTCCGTGAATTGGACTGGGTTACGCAAGCGGCGGAAAGCGCCAGGGCGGTCAAGCTGTCGCGACGAGGCGCAATAGCATTGGCTCGAACGCTGGATATATCGCTGTGAAGAACGGCCGTGCATGCATCGGGTCAGGGTCTGACCTGATCGTATTGGAGGCGCTGATGCAACTTCCGCTGACCGGCTCCTGCCAATGCGGCAAGATCCGCTACGAGGTCATTGAATCCCCCCAACTGGTTACCACGTGCCACTGCACCGATTGTCAGCGGATCACGAGCAGCGCCTTTTCGTTGGGAATCGCTTTGCCTGAAGCCGGCTTTCGTTTGACCGCAGGCGAACCGCGCGCTTCAGCGCATGGCCGACAGCGGTCGGCTCAACATTCGGTTCGTATGCCCCGATTGCGCATGCTGGATTTACAGCCTGCCGCACGATGGCGTCATCCGCGTGCGGGCCGGAACGCTCGACGACACATCATGGCTGCGACCGACCCGGCACATCTGGACGCGCAGCAAACAGCGCTGGGTCAGCTTTGCCGAGGGTGACGAGATTTTTGAGGGGGAGCCGCCCGGTTAGATCGGTGGTGCCTGACTTCCGATTGGCGGCGAGAGCTATGCAGGTTTCCTGGTGGGTCGAGCTGGCCGTCCGGCCGGGCTGCCTCGACGCGTTCGAGACCCTCACCGGCGAAATGGTCGCCGCGGCGCATGCCGAGGGCGGTGTGCTCGCCTATCAGCGCTTTATCAGCGATGACCGGCAGACGGTCCATGTGCACGAGTGCTACGAAAATTCGGACGCGGCGGCGGCGCATCTCGTCAAATTCGCCGCCCTGTTCGGTGACCGTTACGCGAGCTTGGTCGAGCGGAAGCGCTTTATTGTGTTCGGCGAGCCAAGCGAGGCGTTGCGCACCCTGCTGGACGCCTACGGAGCCAGCTATCACCCGCCGTTTGGACCATTCCGTTACTGGGGCTGACCGATGCCCACCTATCGTCGGCTTGGGGGATGCGAACGTCGCCGCGCACCGCCGCCTGCTCGCGGCGCGGCGGCGCGACACCGATCAGGTGTGGCGCCTGATGCTCGACCATATCGACGAGGCTGGCGGCCTGGCGGCAGGGTTGGATGCCGCCGTGCGCCAGAGCTTTGTCCGGGACGCCGGTCTGCAGGCGCGCATTCTGCCGCCCGGGCGGGAAGCCTGACCTGCCGCAACCGGCGCCATCTGCGCGGATGGTCATGGGTGCGGCGCGGAGGCCCGCGGCCGCGTCGCGGGCAGCGGCGCCCCGCTGGCCAAGTAGACCCCGGTCGCGATTATCAGGATCGCGGCCCACGCCATCTGTGACGGCCACTCGCCGAGCACGGGGATCGCCATCAGTGTGGCCATGATCGGGCCGAGGGCGACAAAGGCAGCCGCGTTCGACGCGCCCAACAAATGGATCGCGCGGCCGCAAAGCGCCAGCGAGATCGCAGCCGTCAACACCCCCTGATATAAGGCCTGAAATGCCAAATCCGACACCGGCACGCGAGACAGCCCCTTCGCGAAAAAGGCGACGTAGACGGGCAGATAGAGCAACAGCGAAGCAACGGCCGCGATGGCCGCGGCATGCAGGCCGTCGATACGGGAACGGCGGATTGCGACCGTGTAGCAGGCGGTCAGAAAGCTTGCCAACAGAAACAACAAATGCCCGATGCTCTGTCGGCCGCCGAAACTTGCAAGGCCCAACCCGCCAATCATCGCGCCGCCACAGACGACAAGGAGGAGGCCCGCCTTTCGGCTTCGTGCGATGCGCTCTTTCAAGACGATCGCGGCCAAACAGGCGACCGCGAGGGGCACGGTTCAAGGCGGTCGCCTATAATACCCTAGAGGGGAATATTTTCTCTATAGAGAAATATTGGCTCACCCTGTTTTGGATATGGCCGCTATAGGACGGCGGCTCCGGGCGCTTCGTCAGCAGCGGCAGTTGTCGCTGGAAGCGCTGGCCGAGCGATCCGGCGTCAGCGTCAGCATGCTGTCGACCGTCGAGCGCGGCCAAAAGGTGCCTTCGATCCTGGTCATGGGGCAGATCGCCACAGCGCTCGGCACGTCGATCGGCCGGCTCGTCGGCGAGGAGGCGGTCCCCCGCGCGATCGTGATACGTGCCGCGGATCAGCGGGTCCTCAAAGACCCAGCGGGGATCGAGCGTCGTGGCCTTTCGCCGGTGTTGCCCGGCATCGAGTTCGAGCTGATCCGCATGACGCTACCGCCCGGCATCGACGCCGGCACATTCCCCCCGCACCGTGCCGGATCACGAGAATACCTTGCTGTCGAGACCGGCACGCTGACTCTCACTCTTGACGGCACCGAGTATCGGCTGGATGCCGGTGACAGTATTTACCATGACGGTGACTGTGAGCACGGCTACCGCAATGACGGCGAGATGCCCTGCATTTACTACCTCCTCGCGATGGACGTCGCCGGCAGCGCCGGGCCATGATCGGTGCGGTCTGACCGCGCTGTTCCGTTCAGGAACGCGACATAACCAGCCGGATGCCCGCGACGGCAAAGAAACCAGCGAGTGCCGCCTGGATCCAGCGTCGCGCGCGGCCGTAGCGAAGCACCATCGCCCTCGTCGAAAAAGTCAGAGCGTAGAGACAGTGAATAACCGCCGAAAGAACGGCGGTGAGGACCCGCTTCATCGATCAGGTGGGCTGTCACGACGCTGTGCGGGCACGCAACGCGAACCGCGAAGAACGGCGCGACGTCGGGGTTTGCCGCGTTATCGGGGAGCACGCGCGCGACGAAGCGATCCCCAAGCGCCGCCGCATAGGCGGCGAAGCGCTCCGCTCGACAGAACCTGTCTCCCTGGAAGCGATACGCCAGGACCGTCAGGTCTTCCCGCTCGAGCCGATCACGGACCGCCTTGATGTCCTCGGGAGCGATCTCGAGGCCTGCGGGATCATTGAGCGGCAGTGCGGGCTGGGAGAGCACCGGCGCCAGTAACGAGGGCTCCAGCATCATCGTGAGCGCGAAGTTTCCAGTGAAGCACATCCCGATAGCGCCGACCCCGGGACCGCCGCATTGCTGGTGAGCCAGGCGAGCCAGCGCCCGGAGCCATTGGGTCACCGAGCTTGACTCGTTAGCCGCTAAAGCGCGGAATTCGCAGCTGACACACGCCCGCCGGAAGACTTCCATGCCTTCCTCGTCACCCGGCACGGCACCGTCACGGCCGAACAGCGAGGGCATGTAGGTGAACCCGGCGTCGCGCACCCAGCGGGCGAAACGCGCGACATAGGGGCTGATGCCGGGCATCTCGCTCATGACAATGACCGCCGGACCGGAGCCGGCGACGTACACTCGTTTGGTCACGCCGTCGAGCGTAATCTCTTGAGGGGCAAAGTCCTCAAGCGGATCGTCCTCGTTCATGCTACGTGACGACATCACCACCAACCCTCCGTCCGTTGCGCAGACTTAGAGGAACGCCCGGCGCGTCCAGGAAGCGCTGCATGAAAACAAGATCGAGCCAGTGACCAAACTTATGACCGACCTCCCTGAAATGGGCGACGCGCTCGAAACCAAGTCGCTCGTGAAAACGAATGGAGCCGTCATTGGCCGCGTCAATCCCGCCGATCATCACATGCTTTTCCAGGCGGCGTGCGATCGGAAGCAGGGATTCTACGAGTACCCGTCCGATGCCGAGACGGCGAACATCATGACGCACGTGGACCGAATGCTCCACCGTATAGCGGTATCCTGGCCATGCGCCGCGCCAGTCGCCGAATGAGGCGAAACCGAGAACTTCACCCCTGGGATCGACTGCGACCATGACCGGAAAACCCGCAGCGGTCCTTGCCGCAAACCACGCCCGCCGTTCGTCAAGGGTCGCTGCTTCCTGCGTATAGACTGCCGTCGAATTGGCGATGACTTCGTTGTAAATCGCCAGGATAGCCGGAAGGTCGTTCTCGCGAGCGTCGCAGACTGTCGCTCGCATCTAGGCAGCCCAGGTTTGCGGCCGTATTTCGAAACCGGGTGCGCAGCCGAGTTGCCACTCGCCACGTGCCAGCCCGCCTGCTTGTCCGTGCCAAACCATGGCGCAATCCCGAACGGCTTTCTTCGAAGCAGATCATATGCTATAGCATCGATAATGTCTATTATATTAGACACCCTCGACACCCGCCTTGGGGCCCGGATTAGGGTCGAGCGCGAGAACCGGGGTTGGTCGCTGACCGATCTTGCCGAGCGGTCCGGCGTGTCGAGAGCGATGATCAATAAGGTCGAGCGCGGCGCTGCCAGTCCGACCGCCTCGCTTTTGGGCCGGCTGTCGGGGGCGTTCGGCCTTACCCTTTCGATGCTGCTCGCGAGGACGGAAACCGACCACGTCGGCCGACTTGTCAGGTCTGACGAGCAGTTCCAGTGGGTCGACCCCGAAACCGGCTATATCCGTCGCCAAATCGCTCCGGCTCCTGGATCGGATATTCCGCTCGATGTGGTCCGGGTCGAGCTGCCGCCGGACGCGTCCGTTACCTTTCCGGCCCGCAACTACGTGTCGGTGCGGCAACTCATCTGGGTCACGGATGGTTGCCTCACCTTCATCGAAGGCGAATTTGAGCATGATCTGCGCGCCGGTGATTGTCTTGAACTCGGGCCCCCGGCCGACTGCACATTTCGCAATCGCCGAGCTGCCTCATGTTGCTACCTGGTCATCGTCCTGAGACTTGGGCGCTAGGGTGAGGGGCCGATGCTGCGCGGCTGCTGCTTCTGGGGCGCAATCCGCGGCGAGGTCACTGGCCTGCGGTTCCATGAAACCACCCGTCACTGCTCGATCTGTCGCCGAACGACGGCTGCACCCGTTGAACGGTGGTTCAGCGCGCGGCCAAATGAATTTCATATCACGCGAGGGAAGAATCGATGCTGACGCTGTACGGCGACCTCGATTCCGGTAACGTCTATAAGGTGCGGCTGCTCCTGGCCCAGCTGGGCATCCCCTATCGCCGGGTTGACACGACGCAAAATCGCGGCGAACCCGCGACCCTAGAATTCCGGGCGATCAACCCGATGGGCAAGATCCCGACGATCGTGTTCGACGACGGGCGGATGCTGTCGGAATCGGGCGCGATCCTTTATCTCCTTGCCCGCGATACCGCGTTGTTTCCGGCCGACGCCTGGGATCAGGCGAACGTGTTGCGCTGGATGTTCTTCGAACAGTACAGCCACGAGCCGTATATCGCGGTGAACCGACATTGGAAACTGCATCTGCCGCTGGCGGAACAGGCTCGGCGTGCCGATCGCATCGCCCACAACCAGGCGCGCGGGGAGCAAGCGCTCGAGGTGATGGAGCAGCGGCTAACCGATAGCGCGTGGCTGGCCGCCGGGCGTTATACGATCGCCGATATCGCGCTCTACGCCTACACGCACACAGCGGCCGATGGCGGCTTCGACCTAGCGCCTCATCCCGGTATTCGCGCGTGGCTCGATCGGGTGGGTGCGCAACCTGGACACATTCCGCAGATGCAGGAAGAACCGGGTGTGCCGGTTGCCAAATGGCCGGGCTGACGTTCTCTTTGCAATGAACGCGTGTGGGCGGGGAAGCCCTGTTGCCGCGCATGAGCTGATGGCGGTCAGCTTGCTATGGCGGCCCGATCTGGCCAGCCCGGCCGGACTGCGCCGATAGCAGCCGATCGGGATTCTTACCGGTTTGCGTGGGCCGCGCAGCCGCGCAGCATGGTCTGGTTCAGTTGGCCGTGCGGCAGGGTAGGTCGAGCAGCCGGCGCTGCTCAAATTCACGCGCCTCGCTCTACCGCGACATCCGCGTCGGCGTCACCGTGACCGAGCTATATCGCTGCTCTCGACTGTCCGGTGGGGTCGGCCGCTTGGTCAGGCTCGCAGGTGGTTCTCTCCATACGCCGCGCCGGTTCCGGCTCTCACTTGTTCGACAGTTGCCGCTTGCAAAGGGAACGCATCCGAAGTCGAGATATTCGTCTACGCCCTGACACCCCAGATGGGTTAGACTGCGCTCCTCGACCGAGTGGTGTCTTGGGTTCCGGGCGCAAGCTGCTGGACCGAGCGACACAGAAAGCCGCCCTGCGCGGCCTGCACCCGAGGGATAAAAACCCAGAGGCGGAGAAGTCGATCGCTTGACCCGCGTTCGATGGAGGCCGCCATGCACGCCGTCGCCTTTACCCTCGTTGTCTCTGGTGCAGTCGTCCATGCCCTCTGGAACATCATTGCCAAGGCAAGCTCTGGCGGCACCCTTTTCGTCTGGGCGTATTCGACTGTTTCGGCCTTGATTTATCTGCCGGTGGCGATCTGGGCTGTCCTGGCGACGGCCAGCGCATGGACGCCCCTGGGTCTGACGGCCGTTTTCATCAGCGGAGTGCTGCATCTCGGCTATGCGCTCGCCCTGCAGGGCGGCTATGGCAAGGCGGACCTCTCGATCGTCTACCCGGTCGCTCGGGGCACCGGACCCACGCTGTCGGTGGCAGGCGCGATTCTCCTGCTCGGGGAACCATGCACCTGGCCGATTGTGGTCGGGACCGCAGTGGTCGTGATCGGTGTCTACACGGTGGGCGTCATTGGCCATGCACCGGAAGGTCCGCTCTGGTCCGGGATAAAGTGGGGCGCCTTGACCGGCCTCTTTATCGCCGGCTACACCCTCAACGATGGGGCCGCCGTCAGGCTGCTCGGCGTGTCGCCAATCGTCATCGACTACTTCGGCAACATCGTTCGCGTGCTTCTGTTAACGCCGGTTGCCGTTCAAAACCGACACTTGCTCGCCGAGCAATGGCGCAAGTCCTCCAAGAGTATTCTCGGCGTCGCCGTGGTGATCCCGATCCCGTATGTGCTGGCACTGTTCGCGATGACGTTCACTTCGGTAAGCGCGATCGCCCCTGCGCGCGAACTCTCGATGATGGTGGGGGTACTGTTTTCCCGGTTTCTGCTCGACGAGCCGAATGTCGCTACCCGGCTTTTGGGCGCGGGAATGATTGCCGCGGGGGTAGCCACGCTCGCCCTGGGTTAGCGGAGCACCGCGTGAGACCACGAGGCCTCGGCGTGCACTGGCGCGCCGGGCCGCGAAGCAAGCGCCAGCCCGCAATGGCGGCGCATGCGCAACCGAGCGGTCAGCACCGGCGGGCGATAAGGCACGACCGAGACCGATGTTACCAGCTGCAATTTCGATGTCTTCCCCGCGACAAAGGCGACGCAGGTTAATTGCTCGTTCTGGGCGCGGCCGCCGCGGCCGGGAAATTCGCCGGTATCGGAATAGGGTATTTATTTTCCATGTCCTGCGGGATCATGACCTGGTCGCCGATCGCGCAGTAATCGTAGCCGATCGCCTCGCCTTCGCTGACAATGCGGGCGAGGTCGCGCGGGCCGGACAACGGACCGTTGACTGGTGCACCAAACCCGAACTGCATTTCACGCCTCCGCCAAGTCGCAGCCCAAAGCCGGGAGCCAGACCGCATTAAATGTACCTGGTAGAGGGCACGGCAAGAGAGGACCTAGCGGGCCGAATTTCTCGTCGGCCGGCAACGCAGGCAATGGTCTCGGTTGATCGGCGCGCCGCCGCGTATCTGGAAAATCGCGCTCGACTTGAGCCGTGCTCGCCCGGACCCGCTGCAAGGCCCGCGGATCAACGTGACAACACCAGCCGCAAGCGGGATCCGGGCTGCGGGCAAAACCGGTGCCCAGGGGCTTCCCGGTGGCATCAGGCAAGAAAGCCGGAGCCGCCGGGAAAAGGGTGGGACTCCGGCCGGCACGACCGAGATCATTACGCCGCCCATTCTACGCCGCGAAGGAGGACCGGTACCGCGCAGGACTGGTGCCGAACCGGCCGCGGAACTGGTGGCGAAGGGTGTTGGCAGAGCGGAGGCCGACCGCTGCGGCGATCTGCTCGACCGACAACTGCGTCGTTTCGAGCAGGCGGCAAGCCTCGGCAACCCGTGCCTGCAAAATCCACTCGCCGGGCGCGAGGCCGCTCGCCTCCACGCAGCGCCGGATCAGGGTTCGCCGGCTCATGCGAGCCTGCGCCGCGAGACGGTCGATCGACAGATCCTGGTCGAGGTTCCCGCGCGCCCATGCCAATACGTTGCCGAGCCGATCGCCCTCCCGCGGCACCGGACGCGGGATGAATTGCGCCTGTCCGCCGCTGCGATGCGGGGCGACGACGAGGCGGCGGGCGGCCTGGTTGGCGATTTCGACGCCGCAATCGCGCCGCACGATGTGCAGGCACAGATCGAGCCCGGCGGCACGGCCGGCCGAGGTCAGGATATTGCCTTCGTCGACGTAAAGCACATTGGGATCGACGGCGATCTGAGGATATCTCCGGGCGAGCGCCTCGGCATTGGCCCAGTGAACGGCAGCGCGCCGCCCGTCGAGCAAACCGGCCGCGGCGAGCACAAACACCCCCGAGCAGATCGACGCGATCCGCTTGCCGTCGGCGTGCGCGCGCCGGAGCGCCTCGATGATCGCCGGCGATGGCGGCGCATCGATGTCGGGTGATCCCGGAACGATGACCGTGCCGGCGCCGTGCAACGCCTCGAGACCGGCAGTGGCGACGATCTTGACGCCGCCGTTGGCCGACAGCATTGCGCCGGGCCGCTCGGCGCAGACGATGACGCGATACCAATCCGGTCCCATCCCGGGGAGCCCGAAAATCTCGACGGCGATGCCGAGCTCGAAGGTCGACACCCCTTCGTAAGCAAGCACGGCGACAACGCTGGATGATCTCCCGGCTTCGGCACGTTTTGGCATGATCTTGACGATATATGGCAATCATGCCACTGGGCAAGGCGCTTGGAAAATCCGATCTAATCCCGCCGTAGGCCACGGAGGAGTTCATGAACGCGCATGGCGTCGCCAGCCTTCCCGAGCTGCGTCGGCTGTACGGGCTTTTGCCCGAGCAGTCGCTGGCGCGGCGGATCATCTTCGGCAAACTGCATCGGTATCACCGCGCGTTCATTGCGCTGTCACCATTCGTCGTGATCGCGTCGGCAAATCGCGACGGCGCGCCGGACGTGTCGCCGCGGGGGGATCTGCCCGGTTTTGCCGCGGTGCCCGACGATCGCACGATCGTGCTGCCCGATCGGCCCGGCAACAAGAAGCTGATGACATTGACGAACGTCTTGGAAAATGCCGTGGTGAGCCTGATCTTCTTTGTCCCGGGCCGCACCGAGTCGCTGCGCGTCAACGGCCGGGCACGGATCACGACGGAGCCGGCTGTGCTGGCACCGCTAGCCGCATACGGCAAGCCGCCGCTAACCGCCCTGATCGTCGCCGTCGAGCGCGCGTGGCTGCACTGCGGGCGTGCGTTGATCCGCTCGCGCCTGTGGGAGCCGGGTTCCTACCCGGCCCCCGATGCCCTGCCGAGCCTCGGCACGATGATCACCGAACAGATCGGCGACATCGATGCCGGCGAGGTCGAGGCAAAGCTGGCGCAGGCAAATACCGTTTTGCTCTGGGACGAACCACACCGGCGCCAGGTTGAGGGCGTCGACCTGCAACGGAACGTAAGGTATCGATCGCCGGCAGGTGAGCTGCCGGCTGCAAACAGATTGCCGAAGAGACGGGCAGGTGATCGGTAAGCCGGCGATCACCATCCGAGAATACACGGAAAGCGATGCGCCCGGGGTGAGGGAGTTGTTCATCGCGACCAATCGCCTGCTCAGCCCGCCGCAGCTGCGGGACGCGTTCGAGGCTTATATCGAGCGGGCGCTGGCGGAGGAGATCGACCGCATCGCCGATTATTATCGCGACCACGACGGCGGCTTTTGGGTGGCGCTCGAGGGCGAGCGGCTCGTCGGAACCTTCGGGCTGGAGCACGCCGCTGCCGACGCGATGGAACTGCGGCGCATGTATGTCGATGCCGCGTACCGCCGCGCCGGCATCGGTCGCCGGATGCTCGAACGTGCCGAAGCGGAATGCCGCCGCCGCGGCATCGCGCGCCTGGTACTCGGCACCGCCGCGATACAGAAAGCCGCGGTCGCGCTCTATCGTTGCGCCGGGTATCGGCTCATCTGCGATGACGTCGCCGAGATGGCGAGCAACAAGACTGTCGGGTCGGGGCTGCGCCGGTTCCATTTCGAGAAAATCCTTTGATCGGCGCCCGGCCAAGCCGATCCTGCGATGGCAGAAGTTGCTGTTTGATCCGACCCGGACGCCCGACGAACCCGTTCTGGAGCCAGATCGTGTGCGAGCTTTCGCCCTATGTGCCCGGCGAGCAGCCGCGCATCGCCAATCTAGTGAAGCTCAACACCAACGAAAGCCCGTTCGGCCCGTCGCCGCTGGCGCTGGATGTGATGCGGGCCGCTGCGGCCGATAGCCTGCGGCTCTTTCCCGACCCCGCGGCGACCGAACTGCGCGAGGGGCTCGTCGCTGGCGGAGTGATTGAAGCCCTCATTGTCTGGTATCGCCGAAACCCGCGGCGTTCATACGCTACGACGAATAACCGAGAGCGCCATCATCATGCGTACGGGGTCGTAGGGCCGCCAGAAGCGTCCCTCGACTTGTTTGCAGAGGTCAAAGCAGGCTATGGCTTTCATGGTTTATCGCGTCACCTGTCTCAAACTTTGATCACTCGCCAGGACTCACTTAATCGAGAATGACGGACGGCAATTGGGCATTCGATTTTAATAAGGCGTCGAGCCCAACGAGGTCCCCCAACACCCACAACTCGCGGATCCGCGAAGCTTCGAACCGGAAGAGGGCTGCACCTCCCCAATGCACCGGCCGGCCCGAGGGTTGATAACCGCGAAACGCACCCACGTGGATGCCGCAAAATTGCATCTTCGCGAACGCCTGTGAGCCCTCGGATACGCAGTCGAGGATTTCGCAGCGATAGTGAGCGAGGGCGGTTCGGACGCTGCGGACGTATTCCCAGAACGCCGCGCGGCCTTTGAGCTGCGCCCCGAGGGAGCCACGAAACAAGAACTCTGCCGACAGGAGTTCGGGCATGACGGCTTCGTCACCGGCATTCCAGAGACGCTCGTAGAAGCTTGCGACGAGAGGCGGCGTGCTCATTGTGTCTCTATCCATCCTGCCGAAGCGGAATGCCATAGGCGCGGCATCGCGCGACTGGTGCTCAGTTCAGCACGGCGACGATACAGGAAGCCGCGGTCGCGCTCTATCGCGACGCCGGGTATCGGCTCGACCGCAAGGACGTCGCCTAAATGGCGAGCAACAAGACGGTCGGGTCAGGGCTGCGTCGGTTTCATTTCGAGAAAATCCTTTGATAGACGCCCGGCGAAGCCGATCCTGTATGGCAGAAATTAGTGTTCGATTCCGCGACCCGGACGCCCCGATGAACCCGTTCTGGAGCCAGATTGCGCGTGAGCTTTCGCCTTATGTGCCCGGCGAACAGCCGCGCCTTGCCAACTGATTGTCCACTCCGAGGTGCCCTACTGAACGATCAGTCGAGGGTCTCTCGTAGGACCAGATCGCGCTTCAAGTACTGAGATGGTATCGACGGCCTGGAGAGGTCCGTCTGCCAAAAAGTTTTATTGCGAAAAGCTCCTCTGCCGCCGCATCATCGCCGCCCCTTTGGGCCGCCGGACCCGGCTATTCTACCCGAGCCGAGAACCCGAAGGCGGGCTTATTTCAGTGTTTCCTTAAATCCAGTTCGGCCGCAGGATCGACATCAGAACCAGATCAATCCGCCCGCCGTCCGGTAACTGGTAGGCTTGCCTAAGCAGCCCCTCCTCGACGAAGCCCGCCGCCACATAGACATGCCGGGCGCGGGCATTATCGGCCAACACATCGAGCCAGACGCGATGAGCTGGGGTTTCGGAGAAGGTCCAGCAGAGGGCGAGGCGAAGAAGCGCGGTGCCGAAGCCGCTCCCCGGCCGCTCCACGGCGATGCGCTTGAGGCAGACATTGCCGTGCGGGTCGTCGAGGTCGCGGAGGATGACAAATCCCCCCGATTGTCCCGCACCGTCGGCGCCGATCAAATAGGCGTAGGCCGGATTTGCGAGCGCGGCGCGATGCGCTGCCTCGGTCCAGCGGCCGACCATCAGGTCATAGCCTGGCCGGCGCTCGGTGGTCATGACGAACGCAATATCTTCAACACGTCCGCGGCGCACAGTCGCCGCGCCGGTCATCCCGGCACCTCTGGCCCGCGACCAGCCGCTATCTGCATGGGGCTTATACCCAAAAATCCGGCTCCTTGGTCCGGTCGCCGCCCGCATCGCCCGTATTGGGTACACCACGCGGCTCGATCAGACTGAGATGCTTGAGGTACACCGCGTATGGTACCCCATAAAGAGGGGGCGCCTCCCTGACGCGCTGAAACCCCATCCGAAGATACATTGGCAGTGCAATACTCATGATCGAGCTCGTGTGAAGAGCAATGACGGCCGAGTGGTCTCGCCGCGCGCAGATTATGCATGCTTCGATCAGAGCCCGGCCGACACCGTTCCCGCGGGCCGCGGCATCGACCACGAGCATCCGCATAATCGGCCACGACCGGTCGAAAAACGGGGCTTTGGGTCGTCCTGGCGGCACATAGACGACGGCGCCGATTATTCGGCCATCCGAAGCGGCCACGATTATCTCCCCGATCTCGGACAGCGCAGACATCCGTCTGAGCCCTGCCTCCATCGCGGGCCAGTCGGAGTATTCGGAACGAAACTGCTCGAACGCCCCAACCGCGAGGTCATTGACCATGGCGGCGTCACCGTCTGTAAATGCCCGCAATCGGTAATCGATCATTTGACGTTCACACGATTTAGCTGCGCGCCAAATACGAACCAGTCGATTTCCTCGGTAACGGGCGCATCCGGGTCGATCGCGGCGCCCGGAGAGCGCATTGCAGCCATCCCGTCCTCGAAATCCCTATCGGACAGTCGTGCGAGGAAGGAGTCCGCTCGGAAGGCAGACTTTTCTACAAAGCTGCGCCAATCGGATGCCACGACTTGGGTCACTACATCACGGCTGATCGCACTGAAGCGCGCATCGATGAAAACGCGCTCGATGTCTTCCCGCGAGGGCAGTTGCGACTCGATCAGCGGCTCCAATTTCGGGAAAAAAGGCCTTTGTGGAAAGTTCAGTTCCCGAGTGCCGTTGCGGACGCAGACAACGCCGTCGCGGCGAAGCACGCGACGACACTCGCGCGCGACCGCTGGGGGGTCGTTGAGGTGGTGATAGATCTGCGACATGAAGACAAGGTCAGCGCAGGCGTCGCCCAGCGGTATCGCCTCTGCCGGCCCTTGCTGGTAGGTCACGTTCCCAGCGGCAGGCTTGCGGCGTGCCTGGCCGATCATTTTACTCGACGGGTCGATGCCGATGACCCGTCCGGCAAATCGCGCCGCCAAAAGGTTCGAGAACCGGCCTGTACCGCAGCCGAGGTCGACGATCAGCGGCATTGTCCGTCGATCGATGTACACCGACAGCAAGTCGAGCCACAGCCGTGCCGTCTCGGGTGCAAGGGCGCGCGCCTGATCGTATGATTCTGCAATCTCCGTTTGATCGTAATTCATGCGGGTACTCTGATTTTGGGAGAGGCGAACGGTTGCGCCGCGCGTGATCAACCGTGCGCCAAGCTCGGGTTCGCCCGGCGGGCCATATCGACAACGAATTGACCTGATCTGCTCGGGTGCGGGCGGGTGCCGACTTCGGCGTAGCCGTGGCGGCGGTAGAGAGCGATGTTTCGTTTCATCCGAATATTCGTGAAGAGCCTGATTTCCGGAACACCGATCGCGGCGGCTCGCTGGTCTGCAAAGACGAGCAGGGCTCTCCCATAGCCTCGCCGCTGCTCGGTCGGCCTCACCGCGATGCTATAGACGAGCAGGTGGTCGGGCCTCGCTTCCAGGACGGCAACACCCACTGCGTGCCCGTCCCGCTCGATGATCCAGACTTCGTGGCGACCAATCCGGGTGCTGTAATCTTCCTCGGCAGGCTGCGGAATATAGCCCAGAACCGGCACATAGGCGCCAATGTAGGCATCTGCGCTGATCTGCTGCACGACCGCAAGATCGGAAGGTTCCGCGTTCCTGATACGAGTGAGCGCGTGGCTTTCTTCGTCCATTTTGGGTTGTCCTTGGACCGCCCGCCTCGCCCGGCTACTTGCGTTCGCGGTTGAAATCGATGAAATGTCCAACACCGCGTCGCAATGCTTCCTGGTAAGCAAGCCAGGTGACGACCACGTCCTGAGAGGCCAATCCGACGCTGCCGAAGATCGTGATCTGGTCAGGCTCGGTGCGTCCGGGAGAAATACCGGCAATGACCTCCCCGAGCTCCGCGTCGATGACCTCGGGCCCTGCCCCTGCACCGCCGGCCGCTCCCATCGTGACTGCCAGTTCACGATCGTCGCAGACAAAGAACGAACGCCCGAGCAGATCGGCGCTCACTTCCGCTTTGCCGGGCTGGTCGGCTCCCAAGGTCGTTATGTGCGTTCCGGAAGCGACCATGCCGATGTGCAGAAAAGGTTTAGTGGCCCAGGTTGCCGTAACCACGATGTCGGCCCCGTCGAGCGCGCCATCCAGACTGTCGACAGGCTGGATCTCGAGACCCAGACGATCGCCGTGTCGGTCTGCAAACGCCTTCGCCCGCTCCGGTAGGAGGTCGTAAACGCGCACCCGAGAGATCGGGCGAACGAGCAAAAGCATTTCGAGTTGCAGCACGCCCTGTACGCCGGCCCCCACGATCGCCAGCGTCCGTGCGTCGCGCCGCGCCAATAGATCGGCGCCGATCGCTCCGGCAAGGCCGGTTCGCAGCGCCGTGAGAAAACCCGACTCCAGGATCGCCAACGTCGCTCCGGTTTCCAGGCTCGACAAAATGATAATGCCCTGAATAGCAGGATTTGACCCGGGATACTTGGCGTGCACCTTGGCTGTGTAGGCGGGAATACCCGGCACGATACCGGGTACGAGGATCATCGAGCTCGCGTTCGCGGGGGCCGGAGGAGGCAGCGGCGATGGCACGCGCAACGTCGGAACCGTGCGCCGGGTCGAGTGCAGGCGAAATGCATCGCGCATCGGACCGAGCGCCTCGGCCGGCGACATCAAGGCTTCAATTTCGGCCCGATTCAGGATCAGCGTCTCGGTCATTACGCGCCTGGCACACCAGCGTAATTGCATCAGCAACAGGGACCCCGCCATCTCGCGCCCTGTCGTCGAGGGACGGCACGCCTTTCAGCTTATCCGGATTGATCAGCCGATAAACCCGCGTGATGTTCCGTTCTCCGATCTCAAACCAAAAGACTGCGACCGCCGCTCATTCACGTAGCTGACGATGCCGAGATCGCCATTGATCAGCATCGGTTTTTCTATATTCCTCCGGATCCTCTTTCTTCTAAGACCAATGAGCAGGCGCGCAATTCGATCATTACCCTTAATGATCTTCATGGTCGCTCGGACGCGCCCGCCGCTGTCGGAGATCATTGTCGCATTGTCCGACATCAGCATCACGAGGCTCCCATAGTCATCCGAGCGCAGTGCGTCCAGGAAGCGTTGGACCAAGCCCTTGAAACGATCATCGCTGACGTGAAAACGTGGTCGGCCGGCGCGGATACTAACTCTGGCGCGGTGTAAAAGCTGGCGACAGGCCGGTTCGGGCTTGCCGAGCACAGAGGCGATCTCGCGGTGCCTGTGACCAAGAACGTCGTGCAGCAGGAACGTTATTCGTTCGTCCGGGCTGAGGCGTTCAAGCAGCAGCAGGAGCGCCATCGAAAGATCGGCATCCAGGTCGAGCTCGTGATCGGGCGGCGCAATCACAAGGGGTTCCGGGAGCCAATGACCGGGATACGTGTCCCGCTCCCGGTCGCACGCTCGCATCCGGTCGATACACAGCCTGGTCAAAACCGTGGTGAGCCATGCATCAGGTGAGCGCAATTCGGTGAACGCAGTCTGATGCCAGCGGATATAGACGTCCTGTGTCACGTCATCGGCATCGGCCACCGATCCGAGCAGCCGGTAGGCAAGACTGTGCAGCCGTCGACGGTTTTGCTCGAAGATGTGGTCACGATCCAGCACGACTACGCTGTATTTGAGAAGGAGTAGCCGTAGCGAGCCATCCAAACCTCCCTGACCTCGGTTTCGGTGATGCCGCGTTTGATGAAGTAGGCTGGGGAGAGCAATGGACGCGCCTCCAGGACACGCACCTGGACGACGGCGCGTACCGGAACGTCCGGACCTTCGCGGGTGTGAACGTCGTTCACCAGAAAATCAAATATTTCGCCCTCTCGCAGCACTTCGGCGAGCCCCTTAAAGCGAAAGCCGCGCCGGCCGATCTGATCCACGGTGTTGATCTCGACATGCGGGTTCGACGCCAGGTTCTTCATCGTCTGGGGAGACGCGATATCTGCAAATAGGAGATGATCGTCGTCCCAAACGCAAAGCGAGCCCTTCGCCGACAGGTTCGGCCGGCCATCGGGCGAGACCGTGGCAACAAAGGCCAATCGTATGCGGGGGACCGCCTCTTTCATCTGGGGAGTTAAAATGCCCATAACCGCCCTCGGTAAGATCACGGTTCGCGACGAAAGGGTTGACGGCGAAATCCTATCGCCATCCTGTTCCAGGCATTCATCGCCGCGATCATCAGCGTCAGATCGACCAGCTCCTTGTCCTGGAAATGCGCTCTGACCAATTCGTAGATCTCGTCGGGAGCGTGAGTTTCGGAGACTTTCGTCAATGCTTCCGCCCAGGCTAATGCGGACCGTTCCCGGTCCGAGAACAGCGGCGTCTCGGCCCAGGTCACCAGGCAATTCAACCGCTGTAGACTTTCGCCGTCGCGCAGCGCCTCATGCGCGTGAAGATCGACACAATATGCGCAGCCGTTGATCTGTGATACGCGAAGCCAGATCAGATGCCGCAGGCTCGGCTCGAGTGCCGATCGCACGAGATACGAATTGACCGCCATCATTCGTTTGACGGCCTCTGGAGCGATGGTCCAGTACGGCAGCCGCAAGCTCATTCACTGAGGCCCTTTGGCTCGGTGCCTCTCGGGTCTGGGCATGGCACGCATTCCCATGACGAACGAGGACCGCAAAACGTGACCGGCTGGCCACGGTCGAGCGGGGAAATCGTTCGGGACCGCGCATGCTGCGAGCATCTCCTGTCCGGTCTACCGCTTGGCAATCGGTCAGGTTTCGATGGTGCCTTCGCTGACGGCGACGGCGCCGCCACTGATCGCCGCACCGGTGAGCCGACGGTTAGAGTGAGACCAAGCTACGCCGCCAGAGCTCATAGCCCTGCTCGAGGCCGACATCATGGTCGCCATAGGGCGCCGGCGCGAAGCCAAGGCGGCGGTGGCCGCTCGATCGCCGGATCCTCGAAGATTCCCCAGCACGGCGCGAGCATGCGGGCATGAAATGCGGAGCCGTCCGCGACCATCTCGTAGCAGAAGACATAGGCCGAGCTGCGACCTGATCGATAGCCGCTCGATCAAGCCGGAAGGAAATGTCCCCGCAAAATGGTGAAAGGACATTTGAACGGCTGCGTTCGAGCGAGCCACCGTGGAGGAACGCGACCTCAGCCGAGGCCTTCAGCGGTCGTGTGCCGGGGTGCGAGGCGGCCTGGGCCGCAGGGCCTCTCACACCTCGTCAAGGATCTGGGCCTTGAGCGCGCGGATATGCTCCTCGTCTCGCTTGTAGAAGGTCCATTGCTTGATCCGTTTTGGCCGGACTGCGCCGATATCGACGAGGAGCTTCATGTGCTCGGTTATGGTCGGCTGGCTGACGCC
>Ga0306920_100001478_pt1 | contig 29244 bp, 25 predicted proteins | sample flu12Cox44000170_FD_204666 | JGI IMG/M metagenome (GOLD analysis project Ga0306920, IMG submission 204666) | Lab enrichment of tropical soil microbial communities from Luquillo Experimental Forest, Puerto Rico - flux4day.12C.oxic.44.000.170 (v2)... | ecosystem: Environmental > Terrestrial >... | reverse complement strand
GACGTTGATCGGCAGCCCCTTCTCGGCGGCGAACGCGATCGCCTTGTCCCTGGTCATCCCGGAGTCGCGGACCGGAGCCAGGACTTTTACCTCTGGGGCGAGGCAGGCCATGCCCACCTCGAACCGCACCTGGTCGTTGCCCTTGCCGGTGCAGCCGTGCGCGACCATGCCCGCTCCGTGCTCGTGCGCCACCCGGGCCAGGTGCTTCACGATCAGCGGCCGGGACAGCGCCGAGACCAGCGGGTAGCGGTTCATGTACAGAGCGTTGACGCGCAGCGCGGGCATGCAGTACTCGGCGGCGAATTCGGCCCGCACATCGGCGACCACCGCGTCGGCCGCGCCACAGGCCAGCGCGCGCTCGCGGATCGTGTCCAGGTCCTCGCCGCCCTGGCCGACGTCCACCGCGAGCGCGATGACCTCGGCGCCGGTCTGCTCGGCGATCCACCCGATGGCCACCGAGGTGTCCAGCCCGCCGGAGTAGGCGAGGACAACGCGTTCTGTCATGGTTCCTCCCTCAGCTCCCCGGTCCCGGGGATGTTCCTGTCACTGGTGGCCGCGGCGGTCGGCCAGCCGCAGCAGCGCGCGGGCCAGGTCCGCCCCGCCCGCCGGATCCCGCGCGATGAGCAGCACGGTGTCGTCGCCCGCCACCGTGCCGAGGATCGACGGCCAGGCCGAGTGGTCGATCACCGACGCCAGGTACTGCGCGGCCCCGGCCGGCGTGCGCAGTACCACCAGGTTGGCGCTCGCCTCGGCCGAGACCAGCAACTCGGCGGCGATCCGTGCCAGGCGGCCCGACGGGTCCGCGGGCAGGTCGGCGGCGGAAGCCGCAGGCGCCACCCACGGCGCGTCCGCCTCGGCCAGCCCGCCCGGCGGGGAGCCGGGTCCGCCGGCCGCGCCCGGCAGCGCGTACCTGAGCCCGCCGTCGGCAGCGCGCAACCGCACCGCCCCGAGCTCCTCCAGGTCGCGGGAGAGCGTCGCCTGGGTGACCCGCATCCCGCGCTGGCCGAGCCGCTCGGCGAGCTCTTCCTGAGACCGGACCGGCGGGTCGGCGTGGGCCAGGATCGCGGCGATCTGCGCGTGCCGCGCCGTCTTGGTGACCGGGCTGACGGTGTTCATAGGCTGGCGGACGACAGGATCGCGGGCAGTTCGGCGGTGAACGAGTCGGCCTGCTCGGCGCTGAGGATCAGCGGCGGCGCCAGCCGGACCGCGTCCGGCTGGACCGCGTTGACCAGGAACCCGGCCCGGCTCGCCGCGGCCTCCACCGCGGCCGCCGCCGGGGCGGCGAGCGTGATCGCCCGCCAGAGCCCGCTGCCGCGCACCCCGGTGACCAGCGGGTGCCCGGAGGCCTCGATCCCGGCGGCCAGCCGGTCGCCGACCTCGGTGACGTTCTTCAGCAGGCCCTCGCTCTCGATCGTGTCAAGGACCGCGAGCGCGGCCGCGCAGGCCACCGGGTTGCCGCCGAAGGTGCTGCCGTGATCGCCCTTGCCGAGTGCGGAGCCGCACCCGCCGATGCCAATGCAGGCGCCGATGGGCAGGCCGCCGCCCAGCCCCTTGGCCAGCGTGATCACATCAGGGATGGCGCCCTCGCGCTGGAACGCGAACCAGGCGCCGGTGCGGCCCACCCCGCTCTGGATCTCATCGAGCACCAGCAGCGCCCCGGCCTCGTCGCAGGCCGCGCGCGCGGCGCGCAGGTAGCCGTCGGGCGCCGGGATCACGCCGCCCTCCCCCTGGGTTGGCTCGAGGAACACCGCGGCGCAGTCCGGGCCCACCGCGGCGCGCAGGGCGCCGGCATCGCCGTACGGGACGAACCGGACGTCGAGCCCGAACGGCGCGAACGGCTCCTGGATCGAGCTCTTGCCGGTCAGGCTCAGCGCACCCATCGTCCGGCCGTGGAAGGAGTGCTCGGCCGCGACGAAGACCGGCCGCCCGCTGCCCTGGCGGCGCCGGACCAGTTTGATCGCCGCCTCGTTGGCCTCGGCGCCGGAGTTGGCGAAGAACACACGCCCGTCGACGCCGAGCAGCCCGATGAGCCGCTCGGCCAGGAGCACCTGGGGCTCGTGCAGGTACAGGTTCGAGATGTGCATCAGCCGCCCGGCCTGATCGGTCACGGCCGCGACGACGGCCGGATGCGCGTGCCCGAGCGCGCTGACCGCGATGCCGCCGACCAGGTCCAGGTAGGAGTGGCCGTCGGCGTCCCAGACCACGCATCCCTCGCCGCGCGCCAGCGCGAGGGGCGGCAGGCCGTAGTTCAGCATCATGGCCGCGGCGTAACGGTTCTGCAGTTGCTCCGTGGCGGTCATGCGTTCCTCCTGCTGGCTAGCTGGCTGGGGCGGGTCAGTCCCGCCTGGAGTCCGGAAGCACCATGGTGCCGATGCCGGAGTCGGTGAATATCTCGAGCAGGATCGCGTGCGGCAGCCGCCCGTCGAGCACGTGCGCGCGCGGCACGCCGCCGCGCACGGCGGTCAGGCAGGCTTCCATCTTCGGGATCATGCCGCCGTCCAGGCCGGGCAGCATCCCGGCCAGCTCGGCCGCGCTGAGCTGGCTGATCACCTCGCCGGGCCGGGCGGCGGTCACTTCGCCCGGCCCGGCGGGGGGCCAATCCGCGTACAGCCCGGCCACGTCGGTCAGCAGGACCAGCTTGGCCGCGCCCAGCGCGACCGCGACCGCGGCGGCCGCGGTGTCGGCATTCACGTTGTAGACGTCGCCGGCCGCGCCCCGGGCCACGCTCGATATCACGGGGATGCGCCCGTCGGCGATCAGGGCGCGTACCGCCCCGGGATCGACCGTGTGGATCTCGCCGACCTGGCCGAGGTCCACCGGTGCGCCGTCCACGGTGGCCTGGGCGCGGGTCGCGGTGAGCAGGTTGGCGTCCTCCCCCGACATCCCGACCGCGAACGGCCCGTGCCGGTTGATCAGGCCGACCAGGTCCCGGTTCACCTGCCCGGTCAGGACCATCCGGACCACGCCCATCGTCTCCGGCGTGGTCACCCGCAGCCCCGCGGCGAACGTGCTCGGGATGCCGAGCCGGCCGAGGTGCTCGCTGATCTGCGGGCCGCCGCCGTGCACCACCACCGGGCGCAGCCCCGCGTACCGCAGGAACACCACGTCCTGCGCGAACGCGAAGCAGAGGTCCTCGTCGGCCATGGCGTGCCCGCCGAACTTGATCACGACGGTCTCGCCGTGGAACTGCTCGAGCCACGGCAGCGCCTCGATCAGGGTCGCGGCCTTGGCCAGCGCACCCTCGTGGTGGCCAGTGGTATCGGTCACGTTCATCGCCGTCACGTCGAGTAGGCCGAATTCTCGTGCACGTAGGCCTCGGTCAGGTCGGTGGTGCGGATCGTGGCCGCGTGCGGCCCGGCGGACAGGTCGACGGTGATACGGACATCCCTGGGCCGCAGGTCGACGCGGGCCCGGTCCTCGGCCGCGAACCCGTTCCGGCAGACCCAGATCCCGTTGATCGCCACGTTGAGCTGATCCGGCTCGAACACGGCGGCGGTGGTGCCCACCGCGGCCAGCACGCGGCCCCAGTTCGGATCCTCTCCCGCGATCGCGCACTTGAGCAGGTTGCACCGGGCGACGGCGCGCCCGACGGTGACCGCGTCGTCCTCGCTGGCCGCGCCGGTTACCTCGATGTCGATCGCCTTGCCCGCTCCCTCGGCGTCCAGCTGCATCTGGCGGGCCAGGTCCGCGCAGCCCTGGGCCAGCAGCGCCGTGAACTCGCCCAGGTCGGGCCGGACCCCGGATGCGCCGCTGGCCAGCAGCAGCACCGTGTCGTTGGTCGACATGCAGCCGTCGGTGTCCAGCCGGTCGAACGTGACGGCGACGGCCTTCCGCAGCGCGGCGTCCAGTTCCGCCGCGGCCAGGTCAGCGTCGGTGGTGAGCACCGCGAGCATGGTGGCAAGCGCCGGGGCGAGCATGGCGGCTCCCTTGGCCATGCCGCCGATGGCGTAGCCCGCCCCGGCCACCCGGCACGTCTTGGGTACCGTGTCGGTGGTCCTGATGGCGTCCGCTGCCGCGCCGCCGCCCTCGGCCGACGCCGCCGCGACGGCGGTGTCCACGCCGGGCAGCAGCCGGTCCATGGGCAGCCGGTCCCCGATCAGGCCGGTCGAGCAGACGGCGATCTCCCCGGCGGACGCGGACAGCATCTTGGCTAGCCGCTCCGCCGTGTGGTGGGTGTCGGCGAACCCGCCCGGCCCGGTGCAGGCGTTGGCGCCGCCGGAGTTGAGCACGACGGCCCGGACCCGGCCACCGCTGATGACCTGCTGAGTCCACAGCACCGGGGCGGCCTTGACCCGGTTGGCGGTGAAGACCCCCGCCGCCGCGTCCGACGGGCCGTCGTTGATGACCACGGCCAGGTCCGGCTGGCCGGCCTGTTTGATCCCGGCGGTGACGCCTGCCGCCCGGAACCCGGCGGCCGCTGTAACGCTCACCTTGCTGCCTCCGCTCGCCTCCGGGGCCCCGCCCGCCTCCCCATTCCCCCTTCACGGCGTCCCCTTCCCTCGTCGCTCAGTCGCAAGCTCCCTCGCTCCTCAGTCCAGGTGACACCGCGCCCCTTTGGCTCGCAGATCAAGGTGCTACTCCGTAGGCGGTGAGGCCGGCCGTCTCCGGCAGGCCGAGCATGAGGTTGGCGTTCTGGATGGCCTGGCCGGCGGCGCCCTTGCCGAGGTTGTCGATGGCCGCCACCACGGTGGCCCGGCCGGTCCGGGCGTCGGCCGCGGCCTGCAGGTGCACGCCGTTCGACCCGGCCACCGCGGCCGTGGTCGGCCAGCGCCCCTCGGGCAGCACGCAGAGGAACGGCTCGCCCGCGTAAGCCTGGGCCAGGGCGTCCCTGAGCAGCGCGGTGACCGGCTCGCCGGGCCCTGGCGCCAGCCGCGCCGTGCAGGTCGCGAGGATGCCGCGCGGCATGGGGGCCAGGACCGGGGTGAAACTGACGGTTACGCCGTCCGGCCCGGCCCCGGGTGCTGCTCGGCCGGCCGCCTCGGCGAGGGCCTGCTCGATTTCGGGCGTGTGCCGGTGCGTCCCGCCGGCCTGGTAGGCGGAGACGGCGCCCATCACCTCGCTGCCGAGCAGTTCCGCCTTGGGCACCCGCCCGGCGCCCGAGGTGCCCGAGGCGGCGACGATCACGATGTCCTGCGGCTCGATCAGGCCCGCGGCCAGCAGCGGCACGAGCGCCACGATGGCCGCAGTCGCGTAGCAACCCGGGACGGCTACTCGCGTCGCGGCCTTGACCTGCTCCCTGGCTCCGGGCAGTTCCGGCAGGCCCGTGGTCCAGCGGCCCGCGTGCGGGCCCTGGTAATGCCGGGCCCAGGCGGCGGCGTCGGCGAGCCGGAAGTCGGGCCCGAGGTCGACGATCCTGACGCCCTGGCCGAGATCACCGGCCCGCCGCGGCGAGCTCCCGGCGGGCAGGGCGAGGAACACCAGGTCGCAACCGGAGCCGGCCAGTGCCTCGTCGGTGTCGAAGGCGCGGCCGGCCAGCGACGGGACGCCAGCGAGGTGGGGGTGCACCTGCCCGACGAGACGGCCCGCGTTGCTGTCCGCGGTCACCGGGCCGAGTTCCAGGTCGGGGTGACCGGCGAGCAGCCGGAGCAGCTCGCCGCCGGCGTATCCGCTTGCGCCCGCCACCGCCACCCGCGCGCCCATCAGCCACCGCCCTCCGCCCGACCCGCTCGCTGAATTATTATGCAGTCGACTGATTGATTATGCAAACTGCCAGGCAGGCGGGTCCTGGCCCGGGCGGCCGCGGCGGCCGGCACGACCCGGCTGAGCGGTGCCGGTCGAGCCCGGGACCGAGTTGGGGACGGAGCCTGCCTCGGACATGATGAGGCGGCATGATGAGGGTCGCGGAAACCGAGAGGAGACGGCCATGCGCGTTCGCCGGCCGCGGGCTCGGGCCCGCGCGCGGCTGACCGCGCTCGCGTGCGGTGCCGCGGCCGCCGCGATCTTGCTGGCCGCAGCCGGATGCGGATCGCCGGCGGCGTCGTCCGCGGCGCCGACGGGCGCGGGGGCGCCGGGCGCGGGGGCGCCGGGCGCGGGGGCCACGGCCACCGTGTGCGGGACGACGCGGACCGCGGCCAACGTCCCCGTTCACATCCAGATCGCCCGGGGCAAGGTGTCCTGCGCCACGGCGCTGGCCGTGGAGCGCGACTACACCAAGGCCATCCTGTCCGGTGACGTGCCCGGCACCGGCGGCGGCGCGCCGGTTCACGTGCGGGGATGGACCTGCCAGGGGTTCACCACGCCCGTAGTGCTGAGGACGGGGCAGGCATCCAAGTGCGTTCTGGGCAGCAAGGAGATCCTGGCCATCCTTCCCGCGCCCAGCTAGCCGCCGGCGGAACGGTCGCGACCGAGGGCCCTCTTCGCGCGGGCTGGCCTGGCATCATGCATGGGGAAATTGCCACTGATAACGGGGAGACCGGCCAATGCCCAGCACGCCCGTTGCGGTCCACCACATCGATGTGTCCACCTCACGCCTGCGCACCCACGTGCTCACCGCGGGGCGGGCCGACGCGCCGGTGCTCGTGCTGGTGCACGGCAATGTCTCGTCCGCGCGGTTCTTCGCCCCGGCCATGACCGTCCTGGGTGCGCGATGCCGCTGCCTGGCCCCCGACCTGCGCGGGTTCGGGCGCTCGGAGGCCGTCCCGGTGGATGCCCGGCGCGGCGTCCGCGACTTCGCCGACGACCTGTACGCACTGCTCACCGAGAGTCACCTGGTGCCGGAGGGGCAGCGCGTGCACCTGCTGGGCTGGTCGCTCGGCGGCGCGGTGGTGCTGCAGTACGCGATCGACCACCCCGGGGCGGTGGCCTCGATCGTGCTGGAGAGCCCGATGTCGCCGTACGGGTTCGGCGGCACCCGCGATCCCGGCGGCACGCCCTGCTGGCCGGACTTCGCCGGGTCCGGCGGCGGCACCGCCCATCCCGACCTGGTCCGGCGCATCGCCGAAGGCGACCGCGGCCGCGACGACCCCACCTCGCCCCGGCAGGTGCTGACCGCGCTGTACGTCAAGCCGTCGTTCACGTTCCCGGTCCAGCTCGAGGACGAACTGGTCGACGCGATGCTGCAGACGGCCACGGGGGACGACTTCTATCCCGGTGACGCGCTGGCCTCGCCCAACTGGCCAGGGACCGCGCCCGGTACCCGGGGCGTCAACAACGCGATCTCGCCGCGGCACTGCGACGTGTCCGGCTTCGCCGGGATCGCCGGGCGCCCGGACGTGCTCTGGGTGCACGGCGACAGCGACCAGATCGTGTCGGATGCCTCGCTCGTCGACCTGGGCTACCTGGGCCAGCTGGGCGCGGTGCCGGGCTGGCCGGGGACCGACGTCTACCCGCCGCAGCCCATGGTCGGCCAGACGCGCGACGTCCTGGACCGTTACCGCGCGGCGGGCGGGCGCTACGAGGAGCACGTGCTGGCCGACTGCGGGCACTCGCCGCACCTGGAGAAGCCCGCCGAGTTCCAGGCCCTGGTGGCCGGCTTCCTGCCCGAGGCCGCCGCCGCCGACCGCGCCTGACCCGCGGCCGGGCCCGGGCCGCCCCGGCCGGGCGCGCTGCGCCGGTCAGGAGCCGCTGCGCAGCACCGCCCCGGTCCGCCGGGCCGCCTCGGCCACCGCCGCGTCCCGGGCCGCGCTCACCTCGTCGGCGGTCAGCGTGCGGTCCGGGGCCCGGAACCGCAGCGTGTACGCCAGCGACTTGCTCCCCTCGCCCGCCTGCGCCCCGGTGTAGACGTCGAACAGGCGCACGTCCTCCAGCAGCGGGCCGGCGTCGGCCTCCGCCACGCCCCGGGCGAGCGCCGCCGCCACGTCGGCGGCCGGCACCGTGCCGGGCACGATGAGCGCCACGTCCTGCGTGGCCACCGGGTAGCCGGACACCGGCGGGATCTGGACCGGGCCGAGACCCGCGGCGGCGGTCTCGATGACGGACAGGTCGAGCTCTGCCCCGCAGGTGCGCGCGGGCAGCCCGAAGGCCTGGATCACCCGCGGGTGCAGTTCCCCGGCGTACCCGGCCAGGACCTCGGTGTCCGGCCCGGCGTCCAGGTGCAGCGCTGCGCACCGGCCCGGGTGCCAGGGCTCGTGCTGCGCGGCCCGCACCGAGAACGGCACCCGGCTCGCGCCGATCACCTGCCGCGCCGCCTCGATCGCGTCCTGGAACGCGGCCGCCCGGCCCGGGCCCCACCAGCCGGACAGCTCGCGGTCGCCCGCGAGCACCACGGCGAGGTGCCGCGGCTGATCCGGCAGCGCCTCCTCCAGCGTGGCCAGCTCGTCCGGCATGGGCGCGCGGTCCACCGGCGGGATCGGCGCCACGCCCGGCCCGTCCGGCCGGGTGAGGAACACCAGGCCCATCTCGAACAGGGCGACGTCGGCGAAACCGCGGCCCAGGTTGCGGTTCAGCACCCACAGCAGACCAGGCAGGAGCGTCGACCGGAGCAGCGGTTCCTCCTCCCGGATCGGGTTGACCAGCCGCGGCGCGCGGCGGCGCGGGTCGTCGGGGCGCAGCTGCATCCGGTCGGCGTCCGCGGCCGAGCCGAACGGGCTGCTGAGCACCTCCACGTAACCGGCGCCGGCCAGGGTCCGGCCGATCGTCCGGCGCAGCCGCTGCGGGTCGGTGAGCCCTCGCCCGGCGGTGGCGCGCGGCATCCGCACCGGGATGTTCTCGTAGCCTTCCAGCCGGATGACCTCCTCGGCTAGGTCGCTCGGGTCGGTGAGGTCGGGCCGCCACGACGGCGGCCGGACGACGAGAACCTGCCCGGCGCGCTCCTGGCTGACCTCGCAGCCGACCTGGCGCAGCCGGCGGGTCACCACGTCCAGCCCGTAAACCATCCCCGCCACCCGGTCCGGGTAGTCCGCGGCCATCGTGATCGAGACCGGTTCCACCTCGACCTGCGCGTGCGTGCAGCCCGGTACCGCGGTCCCCCCGGCCAGCGAGGCCAGCATCGACGAGGCCTTGGCCGACGCGCGCAGCGGCAGCTCGCGGTCCACGCCGCGCTCGAACCGGGCCGAGGACTCGGAGAACAGCCGGTGCCGCCTGCTCATCCGCGCCGTGCCCGCCGCGGAGAAGTGCGCCGCCTCGATCACCAGGTCGCGCGACTGCTCGGTGATCTCGGTGGCCAGGCCGCCCATGGTCCCGGCCATCGAGATCGGGCCCGAGCCGTCGGTGATCAGGATGTCGTCGGGGTCGAGCTCCCGGACCACGTGGTCGAGGGTCTCCAGCCGCTCGCCGGGCCGCGCCCGCCGGACCACGATCGGCCCGGTGAGCCGGTCCCGGTCGAACGCGTGCAGCGGCTGGCCGAGCTCCAGCATCAGGTAGTTGGTGATGTCCACGGCCAGCGACACGCTGCGCGTCCCGGCCCGGGCCAGCCGGATCCGCATCCACAGCGGGGTCGGCCGCGTCACCTCCGCCCCGCGCACCTCGCGCAGCACGAACCGGTCACAGGCGGTCGGGTCCGCGATGCTGGCCGGGTACACCTGCGGGTTGACCTCGTTCACGTCCGCGGGCAGGCCGGTGTCCGCGGGGTCGGTGTACTCCGCGTCGAAGGCGATCGCGAGCTCCCGCGCCACCCCGCGGACCGACAGCGCGAAGCCCTTGTCCGGGGTGACGTTGATGTCGAGCACATGGTCGCACAGTCCCGCGTAGGTGGCGAAGTCCTGCCCCAGCGGGGCGTCGGGCGGCAGCACCAGGATCCCGGAGTGGTCGTCCCCGATGGCCAGCTCGGCCGCGGAGCAGATCATCCCGTCGGACATCCGCCCGTAGGCCCGGCGGGCGCCGATCTCGAAGCCGCCGGGCAGCACCGAGCCGGGCCGGGCCAGCGGCACCCGGTCCCCCACGGCGAAGTTCACCGCGCCGCAGATCACGTGCTGCTCGCCGACGCCGGTGTCCACCCGGACGTACCGGATCGGCTTCTTGAACTCGGTCAGTTCCTCGATCTCGGCCACCTCGGCCACGATCACGCCGCTGATCTCGTACCCGACGCGCTCGACCGACTCGACCTCCAGGCCGGCGGCGGTGAGCCGGCGCGCCACCTCGGCGGCGTCGGTGCCCGGGTCGACGGCTGCGTACTCCAGCAGCCAGGACAGCGGAACCCGCATCACGCCTCCATTCCGAGCGCCCGGCTGAACCGCACGTCGCCCTCGACGGTGTCCCTGATGTCGGTCACCCCGTCCCTGACCATCAGCGTGCGCTCGATGCCCAGCCCGAACGCGAACCCGCTGTACCGGTCCGGGTCGATCCCGGCGGCTATCAGCACCCGCGGGTTAACCATGCCCGCGCCCGCGATCTCGATCCAGCCCTGGGACCGGCAGACCCGGCAGGGCTCCCCGCCCGGCCGGGTCGACGCGCCGCGGCATACGTGGCACTCCATCGACACGTCCACGGACGGCTCGGTGAACGGGAAGAAGTCCGGGCGGAGCCTGGTCCGCAGGCCCTCGCCGAACATCGCGTCGACGAACGCGGTGATCGCGCCGCGCAGGTCGGCCATGGTCAGGCCCTCGTCCACGGCCAGAAGCTCGATCTGGTGGAACACCGGGCTGTGCGTGGCGTCCAGCGTGTCGCTGCGGAAGCACCTGCCCGGGCTGACCACGTACAGCGGCAGCGGCCGGGTCAGCATGGCCCGGATCTGGACCGGCGAGGTGTGCGTGCGCAGCACCACGCCCGAGCCCGCCGTCCCGTGCGGCCCGGCCACGAAGAACGTGTCCTGGGTCTCCCGGGCGGGGTGGTCGGGCGGGAAGTTCAGCGCGTCGAAGTTATACCACTCGTCCTCGACCTCGGGACCCTCGGCGACCTCGTAGCCCATGGCCACGAACACGTCGGCCAGCCGCTCGGCCACCGTGGTCACCGGGTGCCGGGCGCCGGCGGGCTGGCGGTCCCACGGGAGCGTGACGTCGGCGGTCTCCTCGACCAGGACCCTGGCGTCGCGTTCTGACTCCAGAACGTCCTGCCGGGCGGCGATCGCGGCCCGTATCGCGCTGCGCGCGGCGCCGACCCGCTTGCCCACCTCGGCCCGGGCGGCGGGCGGCAGCGCGCCGATCTCGGCGTTGGCCAGCGTGATCGGCGCCCGGTCACCGGCGTGGGCCAGCCGGGCCGCCTTCAGCTCGTCCAGGTCGGCGGCCTTGGCGATGGCGGCCAGCGCGTCGTCGAGCATGCGCTGGACCTCATCCGGTGACAGCGCCGTCACCGGCACGGGGTCGTAGCTCTTATTCGGTGCGGACATGGCCTGCTGCTCTCCTGCGATCACCGATGGTTTTCAGAAGCGATCCGTTCGGGCGCCGGTCCAGCGGGCCACGCGCCGTCCTGGCCGGGAGGCTCCTGGTCACGCGCTGGGCGGCCGCGGTGCGCCGCTGCGGGCCCGCCGGTCAGCCGAAGTCGGGGGTGCCGGCGGGCATCGTAAATCGGAACTCGGCCCCGCCACCGGGCGCCTGCTGCACGGCGATCGTGCCGTCGTGCGCCTCGACCAGGCCCTTGACGATGAACAGGCCGAGGCCCGCGCCGCCACGCCGCTTGACCCGCCAGAACTGCCGGAACACCCGCGGGGCCAGCTCGGGCGCGATGCCCTGCCCCTGGTCGCGGACGGACACCGCCACGCCAGGAGCGTTCCCGATCCGGGCCGGCTCCACCATGATGGTTACCGTACCAGCCCCGTGCCGGACCGCGTTCTCGATGAGGTTGGCCAGGATCTGGAAGATCTTGTCGGCGTCCAGCCAGGTCTCCGGCAGGCCATCCCTGACCTCCAGCCGGAACTTGTCCTCCGGTTCCCCGGCGGCGACCCGTCCCTCGATGACCCTCCTGGCCTGGGCGGGGATGTCCACGAGCTCGCGGTGCACCTCGATCCGGCCCGACTCGATCCGCGACACGTCGAGCAGCTCGGTGATCAGCCTGGTCACCCGGTCCGCGTCGGAGTTGACCGTCTCCAGCATGACCAGCTTCTGGTCGTCGGTGAACCGCGGCCACTTGGCCAGCAGCGTCGCGGTGAAGCCCTTAACGCTGGTCAGCGGCGAGCGCAGCTCGTGGGCGACGGTGGAGACCAGGTCGGCGCGGCCGCGCTCGGCGCGGGCGCGGAGCTCCGCGCTGCGCAGCGTGATGGTCAGGCGGCGGACCGTCCCTGGCTGATGGTGCCAGCCGCCGGAGTCCCGGTCCCGCACGTAGCCCATGGTGACCAGGAGCTCGAGCCCGTCCGGCAGGTACAGCGACCGCTCGGGGTGCCTGCTGCGCGTGCACAGGCCGTGATACGGCTGCGTCTGCGCCCACCAGCAGCGGTCCTCGGCGTCCCGCAGCGGGAGCACGTGCCGCACGTCCCGGCCGAGCGCGGTGCCCGCGGCGATCCCGGTGAGCCGCGAGGCGGCCCGGTTGAAGACCGTGACCTGGCCGGCGTGGTCGGCGATGACCAGGCCGTCGGGCAGGTCATCCGCGTGGACTAGCCCGCCGGCCGGAGCCGCGAGGGCATCGATGCTGCCCCAGGCAGGACCGGGGGGGGTGGCCGGAGGGGCGAGGGCATCGCCCGCTGCCCCGGCCGCCTGGCCCGGCATGATCCTGTCCACTGGAAACGCCGCCTCCGCCTCGGCCCGTCCCGGCCGACAACTGCCCCCGGGCTCCGTGCTGGCCGGCCCGCGGTTCGGGGGCACCCCGCGGGCTGGCGGCGCCGCGTCCGCGCCCGGCCGACGGTGACGCCCGCCGGGTTGCTCATGACGCAACGTGATCAGATCAGACTCTAGCGCGTCCGCAGCGGTGCGCGGCACCCCGGAGGTGCCTAAGAATGAGAACGGTTGCAGACCGTCAGCTCGCGGGCACCGAGGTCCCGGCCCGGCTCCCGCGCTGGGCGCGGGCGGACGCGTACAGGCAGACCGCCGCCGCGGCCGCCAGGTTCAGGCTCTCCGCCCGGCCGTAGATGGGCACGGCGACGGCCTCATCGGCCAGCGCCAGCAGGTCGCCCGGCAGTCCCCAGGCCTCGTTACCGAACAGCCACGCGGTGGGACCCGCCAGTCCCCGGTCCGGCTCAAGGTCGCCGAGTTCGCGGCCCGCGCCGCCGTCGGCGGCCAGGACCCGCAGCCCGGCCCGGCGCAGCGCCGCGGCCGCCTGCCGGAGCGGGGAGCCGGCCACGATCGGCAGGTGGAACAGGCTGCCCGCGGAGGCGCGCACGCACTTGCTGTTGTAGGGGTCGACCGAGGCGTCGGAGAAGATCACCCCGCCCGCGCCCGCCGCGTCCGCCGTGCGCAGCACGGTCCCGGCGTTTCCCGGGTCGCGGACGTTGGCCAGCAGCACCACCAGCTGAGGCGCGGCCGCCGTGAGCTGCTCGATCGGAACGTCGACGAACCGGCAGACGGCCAGCAGGCCCTGCGGGGTGATGGTCTGGGCGAGCTCGGCCATCACCTCGCCGCTGACGGCGTGCACGGCCGAGCCGTGCCCGGCCGCCCGGCTGACCAGCTCCCCGTACCGGGACCGGGCCGCCGCGGTGACGAACACCTCGGCGACTGCCCCGGCGTCCAGGGCCTCCCGCACCGCCTGCGGGCCCTCGGCGAGGAACAGCCGGGCCCGCTGCCGCGCCGAGCGCCGGGCCAGCTGCCGGGCGGCCTTGACCCGCGGCGAGCGGATACTGGTGACCTCGCTCCCGGTGGTCATGTCGCCCGCGGTCATGGTGCGCCGATGCGCACGGCTGATCTCAGGCGGCTTCGGTGTCCGCGGCCCGGTCGTTGACGTTCGCGGGCAGCGCCTTCCTGGCCACCTCGATCAGCGCGGAGAAGGCGGGCGGGTCGGCCACCGCGAGCTCGGCGAGCATCCTGCGGTCGACGTCCACGCCCGCGATCTTCAGTCCCTGGATGAACCTGTTGTAGGTCATGCCGTCGGCCCGGGCCGCGGCGTTGATGCGCTGGATCCACAGCCGCCGGAACGCTCCCTTGCGGTCCTTGCGGTCACGGTAGGCGTAGGCCATCGAGTGGAGGGCCTGCTCCTTGGCCTTGCGGTACAGGCGGGACCGCTGGCCCCGGTAGCCGCTGGCCCGCTCGAGGACGACCCGGCGCTTCTTGTGGGCGTTGACCGCCCGCTTCACGCGTGCCATTGCTTGAACTCCCTTAAGCGGGCCGGGTCACTTGCCCAGCAGTCTCTTCATCTTCTTCAGGTCGGCAGGCGAGACCGGCACCTCGTTCTTCAGGCGGCGGGTTCGCGTGCTCGGCTTGTGCTCGAGGTAGTGTGCGCGGTTGGCCCGGCGGCGCATGACCTTGCCGGTACCGGTCAGCCGGAAACGCTTGCCGGCACCGCTGTGCGTCTTCATCTTCGGCATGTCGCCGTCGTCTCCGTTCATGGTGTGCCGCGGGCTGGCCCTTCCGGTGCTTGCCTGCGGCACATGCTTGCTTGTGGTCGTGCCTGCGGCACGTGCTTGGTAGCGCGCCTCCGGCACTTGCCTATGACGCGCCTCCGCTATTAAACCTGCCGGTGGCACGTGTTTGTTAACGCTCACGTGCCTGCGGCACGCGCTCCTGGTCGGCGTGCCGGGCCGCCGGGCCCGGCCGGTCAGATCGCCGTTGGTGCGTCCGCCGCTCCCTGCTCAGCCGGTTCGGCTGCCGCCACCGCCGGTCCGGGCCCGTTTTCCCCGGCCCCGCGTGGCGGCGGTACAGGCTGCGCGGCGCGCTGGGCGCGGGTTCCTGGCCGGGGCGCCGAACGGTCGGCCTTGGCGTCGGGCTTGCGCTTGTGCGGCCCGATAACCATGATCATGTTCCGGCCGTCCTGCTTGGGCTGTGACTCGACGAACCCGAGTTCCTCGACATCACCGGCCAGCTTCTGCAGCAGCCGGTAGCCGAGGTCCGGCCTGGACTGCTCGCGTCCCCTGAACATGATGGTTACCTTGACCTTGTCTCCCTGCCGGAGGAACCGCTCGACGTGACCCTTCTTGGTCCCGTAGTCGTGCGGATCGATCTTCGGCCGGAGCTTGATCTCCTTGATGACGGTCTGCGCCTGGTGCTTGCGTGACTCTCTGGCCTTGAGCGCCGACTCGTACTTGAACTTGCCGTAGTCCATGAGCTTGGCGACCGGCGGCCGTGCCGTTGGCGCGACTTCGACCAAGTCCAGGTCTGCTTCCTGGGCTAGCCGGAGCGCGTCGTTGATGGCGACGATGCCGACCTGCTCGCCGTTCGGTCCGACGAGCCGCACTTCAGGCACGCGGATACGTTCGTTGATACGGGGCTCAGTGCTGATGTGACCTCCTTGTGTCACTCTCCCCGCCGCGGGACCACCCCGCGTGCGGGCTGCGACCCGGTGCGGTGCCTTACATGCGAAAGGCCCCGCATCGCAAGCGTGCAGGGCCACAATGACGCAGCGCCCCGAGCCTGGTTACGCAGGATCGGGTCCGCCACGAGGCGCCAGGAGTCGCGGCTATCCCGCGACAACGGTGCGCCCGGCCAGGCCGGCCGGCCCGTAAGCCTGCCTGCCGCCGGACAGCTCCCCGGGGAAGCTGCCCAGCCGTACCCGCCAGCAATCCTGCTGGCCAGGTGGGAGGTGGCCGAATGTGGTCCTCCGCTTGCTCGTCCGGCACGTGGTGCACCGGACTGGTCGTCTCGCACAGAGTAACGCATTCCGGGGCCGTTGTAATCCCGCGTTGCGGGGGCCACGGGTCAGGTCACCGGCGGCGGCCGGCCCGCGGCGGCTTCGGCCCGCCGGCGCAGTTCGGCCAGGCCAGCCCGGCGCATCGCGGCGGTCGGCGCGGTCCGGGCCGTCATCAGCTCGACCTGCCGGGCCGCCTGGTGCACCAGTAGTTCAAAGCCGCTGATCACCGCCGCCCCGGTCCGCTCCGCCGCGGCCGCCAGGCTGGTCGGCCACGGATGGTAGACCACATCGAGCACCGCATCGGGGACGAGGTCCCCGCGGAGAATCAGGTCCGCGTAAGCGTCGGCGGCTCCGGCCGGGACCGTCGAGATCAGCAGGTGCCAGCTCCGGGCCGGATCCCCACGGCCGAAGCCGGCCAGCCGTACGGTCATGCCGAGCCGGCCGGCCGCGGCCCGCAGCCCGGCGGCCCGCGCCGGATCCCGGACCGCCGCCGTGACCTCGCCCGCGCCGAGCCCGCGTACGGCGGCGAGCGCGGAGCAGGCGGTCGCGCCGGCGCCGAGGATCAGCACCGGACCGGAACCGGACACGCCAGCCGCGGCCAGGGCGGTGATCATCCCGGGCACGTCGGTGTTGTGCCCGTGCCGGGCGCCGGCCGCGAAGATGACCGTGTTGGCACCGCCCACGTCCGCCGCCAGCGGCTCGGTCACGTCGAGCAGCGGCAGCACCGCCCGCTTGAGCGGCATGGTCAGGGACAGCCCGGCCCAGTCCGGGCCGCAGCCGTCGAGCAATCCGGGCAGCCGGGCCTCGTCGCACTCGATCGCGTCGTAGGTCCAGGCCGCCAGGCCCAGCGACTGGTACGCGGCGCGGTGCAGCGCCGGTGATAGGGAATGGCTGACCGGCGAACCGAGCACCGCCGCTCTCATCGCGGCGGCCTCAGCACGCGTTGTTCTGCTGGCACTCGGCTACGAATTGCTGGAACTGGGCGGCGCTGCTGGTGAACTTGGTGAGGCCGGTCTTCAGGTTCACGGTCACGAAATAGAGCAGGTTCCCGTGATCCGGGTGCAGTGCGGCCTCGATCGCCGCGTCGCCCGGGTTGTCGATCGGGCCGGGCGGGAGCCCGGTGTGGAGGAAGGTGTTATAGGGCGAGTTGACGTGAAGCTGCGAAACCGTGAGGTGGACCCCGAACCGGTGCAGCGCGTAGTTCACCGTGCTGTCCAGCCCCAGCTTCATGCCGTCGTTCAGCCGGTTGTAGATGACCTCGGCCACCTGCCGGTAGTACTTGGGGTTCCCCGCCTCGGCCTCCAGGATGCTGGCCACGGTGATGACCTGGCCCGGGGTCAGGTGGGCGGCCCGCGCGGCCGCGGGCAGGTCGATGGTGGTCGCTTCCTGGTTGAACCGCGCCACCATGGCCTGCAGCATGCCCAGCGCGCTGGTGCCGGGGCTGAAGTCGTAGGTGGCCGGGAACAGGTAGCCCTCCGGGTTGCCGTTGGCGTAGGCGGGCAGCTGGAGCGCAGCGGCGTCCTTCGCGGCCGCCGTGAACGCGCTGGCCGGTATGCTCGGGTACTTCTTCTCCAGCGCAGTGAGGATCTTCGACATCCGCAGGCCCTCGGGGATCGGGACCTGGGACTGGACCCGCGAGGCCGGATTGAGCAGCATCTGGTAGGCCAGCGCCGAGTTCATGTGCTTGTGCAGGCTGAAGAAGCCGGGCTGGAGGCCGGCCGGGTTGGTGCTGTGCTGCGCGGCGCTGATGAAGGACTTGGCGCTGGCCACGATCCCGAGCTGCACCAGTCGCGGGGCCAGGGAGGTGGCCGTGTCCCCGGGCATCACCTGCACCGTGACGTGCCCGAATCCCGAACCCGTGAAGTCCTTGGAGTGGAGCCCCTTGTAGAGGTCGTAGCCGCCGACGGCCAGCGCGCACAGCACCGCCAGCGCGAGCAGCGGAGCCAGCACCCAGCCCATGCGCCGCCTGGGCCGACGGCCTGCGCCCCTCCCGGAGCCCGGACTCTCCCAGAATCCCGGGACGAGCCCGGCCGGGGATGACGGGGCGTCCCGCTGCTCCGGCGGCCCGGCCTGCTGCCGCGCCGGCGGGCGGCGAGGATCCGGTCCGGGCGGCGGCTGGGGCCGGGGGCTGGTGTTGTCCCGGCCGCGCCGGAGGCTGGCGAACCCTCCGGGTTCCTGGCCGGTATCCCAGTCCGTCCCGGGGCCCTGGTCCCAGTCACGAGTTCCTGGCGTCCCCTGGCCGGCCGCCCCGCTGCCGTGGCCGGGCCTGCCCGCTGGGCCTTGCGGTCCGGTGGCATCCGGCGGCGGCTGCCAGCGGAACGGGGGCTGATCGTAGGAATCTGGCGGCCCGTAGCCGTTCTGCTGCTGCGGCCCGGGGTGGCCGGGCTGGCCGTAGGCCTGCGGGCGCGGGTCCGCCGGGGCGCCCGGGCCCGGCACGGCGTGCCGGTCAGTCAGCGCGTAGGCGTCTGTGGGGGTGTGGGTGTCCGCGGGGGGGTAGGGGCCGGGCGCCACGTACGGATCCCGCGCGGCGTACGGATCCGGTGCCGCGTACCCGTCTGCCGGGGGGTACGGTCCGGGCGTGGCGTAGCCGTCCGGCGCGGCGTACGCGTCGGGTGCGGCGTAGGGATCGGGCTGGCCGTACGCGTAGGGGTCCGGAGGTGTGTACTGATCCGCCCCCGCGTAGGGGTCTGGCGGGCCGTGCTGCCCCGGTGCGGCCTGGGGATCGAGACCGTTGTGCTCCCGGGGAACGCGGCTGTGCCGGCCAGAATGGCGCGGCGCCTGGCGCTCCGGCCAGTCACCCTGCCTGTCGCCCGTCACCTCGTACCTCCCGGAGCTGAGCCGACCAGCTCCCCCGCAGGCTGACCTGTCGAGCGCTCCATGTCCAGCGCTCCCTGGAGCAGCAGCGCCGCCGCTGCCTTGTCCACTGTAAGGCGACGGCCCCTGGCGTCGCTGCCTCCCTGCCGCAGCGCGTCGTGGGCGATGACCGTGGTAAACCGCTCGTCCACCAGGCGGACCGGGACCGGCGTCACGCGGCGGGCCAGCGCGGCCGCGAACGTCCTGGCGTCCGTGGCGGCCCGCCCTTCCCGGCCGGAAAGGCCGACGGGCAGGCCCACGATGATCTCGATCACGTCATCGGCGGCGGCCAGGCCCGCGATGGCGTCCAGGTCCCCACGGCCGCGCCGCACCGTGGTCAGCGGGCTGGCGAGCCGGCCGTCGCTGTCGCAGTGCGCCACTCCGATCCGTACCGAGCCGACGTCGATCGCGAGCCGGATGCCGAGCCTCAACGGATGGCTCCGGGCCGGCCAGATCTCATCCCGCCAACGATACGGCTGCGGCACGGTCTCACCGTACGCTACCTGGCCCCATTATTTCCCTAATGGCCGCACCAACTGCCTCGAACGACTGCTCTACCGCCCGGGCCGCCCCGTCTCCGAGCGGCGCGCCGCCGCCCTGGGCCACGTCATCCTTGCCGCCGCCGCGACCGCCGAGCGCGCCCGCCGCGGTCAGCACGAGCGCCCCGGCGGCCAGGCCGCGCGCCCGTCCCGCGTCGTTGACCGCGACCACGATCGTGGGCCGGTCGGTGGGCACCCCGGCCACGACGGCGACTCCGGGGCGGTCGGGCCCCAGCCGGCCGCGGATGTCGAGCGCCAGCTTGCGGATGTTCTCGGCGCTGGTGCCGTCGGGGGCCCGGTGCGCCACATACGAGACCCCGGCCACGTCGGCCGCGCGCTGGGCCAGTTCGGCGGCGGAGTCGAGCAGGCGCGCCGAGTTGAGCCGCTCGAGGTCCCGCTGCGCGTCCCGGAGCCGGGTCACGATGCCCGCTATCCGTTCCGGCAGCTCTTCCCGCGGGGCCTTCAGCTGCTCGGAGAGCTGGTTGACCAGGACGCTTTCCCGGGCGAGGAACCTGAAGGCGTCCATGCCCACCAGCGCCTCGACGCGGCGCACGCCGGAGCCGATCGAGGACTCACCGAGGATCTTGACCAGTCCCAGCTGCCCGGAGTGGGCGACGTGGGTGCCGCCGCACAGCTCGCGGGAGTAGTCGCCGACCTCCACGACGCGGACTTGGTCGCCGTACTTCTCGCCGAACAGCGCCAGCGCACCCATGGCCCGTGCCTCGTCGATCGAGGTGTGGTAGGCCCGGACGGCCAAGTCGTTGATCAGTACCTCGTTCACTTCGTCTTCCGCGTCGGCGAGGACCGCCGGCGGCACGGCGCCCATCGCGGTGAAGTCGAACCGGAACCGGCCCGGCGAGTTCTCCGAGCCGGCCTGGGCCGCCGAATCGCCGAGCGCGCCGCGGATGGCACGGTGCACGAGATGGGTCGCCGTGTGCGACCTGGAGATGGCGCGACGCCGCTCGACGTCGATCTCGGCGTGCACCGGGGCGCCCACGACGATCTCGCCCGAGGTCACCCGGCCGCGGTGGACGATGAGCCCGGGCACCGGCGTCTGCACGTCGAGGACCTCGACCACCGCGCCTTCTCCCGCCCCGCTGCCCGAGGCGCTGATCTGGCCGGTATCGGCGAGCTGGCCGCCGCCCTCCGCGTAGAACGGGGTGCGGTCGAGGACCACGTCGAGCTCGGTCCCGGGGCCGGCCGCCGGCACCGAGACCCCGCCCACCAGCAGACCAGTCACGGTCGCGTCCCCGGTCACCTGGTCGTACCCGGTGAACTGGACCTGCCCCGAGCGATCCAGGACCGACGCGAGCACCGAGATGTCCGCGTTGCCGGTCTTCTTGCCCGCCGCGTCCTGTTTGGCCCGCTGCCGCTGCTGCTCCATGAGCCGGCGGAACTCCTGCTCGTCGACGGAGAGCCCCTGCTCCGTGGCCATCTCCAGGGTCAGGTCGATGGGGAAGCCGTAGGTGTCGTGCAGCTGGAAGGCCTGATCGCCGCGGATGGTGTCGCCGTCGTGGCGCCTGGTCTCCTCGACCGCGGCGTCGAAGATCGCGCTGCCGGTACGCAGCGTGCCGAGGAAGGCGGCCTCCTCGGCGTCTATGATCGTGTGGATGTGCGGGGCGTCGCGGCGCAGCTCGGGGTACTGCTCGCCGAGCGCGTCGATCGCCACGGCGGCCAGCTCGTGCAGGTAGCGCTCGTCCTCCCCGCCGCGGCCGGACCCGCCGCGCTGGGACCCGGCGAGCAGCCGGAGATTGCGGACGCTGCGGCGCAGGATCCGGCGCAGGACGTACCCGCGCGCCTCGTTCGACGGCACGACACCGTCGGCGACCAGCATCACGGCCGTCCGCACGTGGTCGGTGACCACCCGCAGCGCCACGTCGCTGCGGTGGTCCTGGCCGTACCGCTGCTCGGTGAGCTCGGCGGCGCGCTCGAGCACCTTCCACATGGTGTCGATCTCGTAGATGTTGTCGACGCCCTGCAGCAGGGCGGCCATCCGCTCCAGGCCCATCCCCGTGTCGATGTTGCGTGACGGCAGCTCGCCCGCGATGTCGAAATCCACCTTGGCGCGGACCGCGCTGAGCTGCTCCTGCATGAAGACGAGGTTCCAGACCTCCAGGTAGCGATCCTCGTCAACCACCGGCCCGCCCTCGCGACCGTACTCGGGCCCGCGGTCGTAGTAGATCTCCGAGCAGGGCCCGCCGGGACCGGGCACGCCCATATGCCAGTAGTTGTCCGCCAGGCCACGGCGCTGGATCCGGTCCTCGGGCACGCCCACGTGGTCGTGCCACAGCTTGGCCGCCTCGTCGTCGTCGGTGTAAACGGTCACCCAGAGCCGGCTTTCCGGGAAGCCGAACCCGCCCTCGGCCTCCGGGCTGGTGAGCAGCTCCCAGGCGAAGGGGATGGCCAGCTCCTTGAAGTAGTCGCCGAACGAGAAGTTCCCCAGCATCTGGAAGAAGCTCGCGTGCCGGGTGGTCTTTCCTACCTCGTCGATGTCCGCCGTGCGCACGCACTTCTGAGCGGTGGTGGCGCGGCGGAACGGCGGGGCCAGCTGGCCGAGGAAGTACGGCTTGAACGGGACCATCCCGGCGTTGACCAGCAGCAGCGTGGGGTCGTCGGCGATCAGGCTGGCCGAGGGGACCACCGTGTGGCCGCGCTCGGAGAAATAGTTAAGGAAACGGCGGACGATCTCTGCCGACTCCATCAACGGCCATCCTTCGCATAGTCGGTGCCGGGGTGCACGCGGCCCTGACCGCCATCGTCGGGGCCCCCCGCGCGTGCCTGCTGACCTTCGAGGGTGCGGCCTGTCAGCTCGGGATGACGATCCGCGTACAGCTCCATGCCGTCGCGCACGTCCCGGGCGAACCGGGCTGCGCTGTCCAGCCAGGCGCTCCCGGGCGCTGCGCCCGGCCGGGCCGCCCCGCTGACCGTGCGCGCCAGCCGGGTGACCCGCCGGTAGCCCGCCACGCCGATCACCGCGCCCGCGCTCACCCAGAAGAGCCTGCGCATCAGCCTCGTGCCTCCTCGCGGCCGCCGCGGACCGGGCGGGGCCTCGCCGTGGCGCGGCCGGCCCGCGCGGGACGGCCGGCGAGCTGCGCGTCCGGCCCGGCCGGCAGCGCCTCCCGCCTGGCGGGGAGCGCTGCCCGCCGGGACGGCAGGACGCCCGGTTCCCGCGCCGTCGCGGCCCGGCCGGGCCGCCGCAGCGTGACGGCCCGGCGGACCCCGAAGACGAACCCGGACAGCCGCAGCAACGGCACGCCGAGCCCGTCCGAGATCCCCCGCGCCAGGCCGGTGAGAGCGGACACGTGCCCGGTCAGCTCGGCCATGTTGGCCGTGACCTCATCCATGCTCTCGGTGATGCGGTCGGTCCGCGCCAGCTGCTCTTGGGTCTGGTCGACCGCGGCCTGCGCGCGCTCGATGAGGGTGTCGGCGCGATCCCCGTAGTCCGTCAGCACCCGGTTGGCGTGGGAGATCAGCCCGCCCAGGCGGATCAGCACGAACACGGCCGCGCACATGCCGACCGCGAAGAAGCCCGCCGCGATGAGCGCCGCGAGCTGCCCGGTGTTCACCCGCGGTCCCGAGTCCGTCGCGCTGCCTGGTCTGTCATCTGCCCGACCCTATCGCTGCGCGGTGGTGCCGGCCGGGAAAGGGGTCGCTGCGACGGCTACTCGGCGGGCGGCGCCGGCTGGTCGCCGTCATCGGCGCGGCCCAGGATGGCCCTGATCCGCTCGGACCGCTCGGCGTAGCGGGCCTCGGCGCCGTGCCGGGACGGCTCGTAGTACCTGCGCCCCGCGACCGGGTCGGGCGCGTAGGCCTGGGCCACCACGCCCTCGGGGTAATCGTGCGGGTACTGGTAACCGCGCCCGTGCCCGAGCCGGGCCGCGCCGCGGTAGCTGGCGTCGCGCAGGTGCGCGGGCACCGAGCCCGCCAGCCCGGCCTGCACGTCACCCTGCGCGGCGCCGATGGCCCGGATCACCGAGTTCGACTTGGGCGCCAGGGACAAGTGGATCACAGCCTGCGCCAGGTTGATCCTGGCCTCGGGCAGCCCGACGAACTCGACCGCCTGCGCGGCGGCCACCGCCACCGGCAGCGCGGTGGGGTCGGCCATCCCCACGTCCTCGCTGGCGTGCACGATCAGCCGCCGGGCGATGAACCGCGGATCCTCGCCCGCCTCGATCATCCGCGCCAGGTAGTGCAGCGCGGCGTCGGCGTCACTGCCCCGGATGCTCTTGATGAACGCGCTGATCACGTCGTAGTGCTGGTCGCCGTCCCGGTCGTAGTGCACGGCGGCCCGGTCCACCGCGCGCTCCAGCCCGGCCAGGTCGATCACTGCGCCGGGCGGCAGGCCCAGGGCCGCCGCCTCCAGGTAGGTCAGCGCGCGCCGGGCGTCGCCGCCCGCGACGCGGATCAGCTGCTCGGCCACGCCGTCGCCCAGGGTCACGGCCCCGGCCAGCCCGCGCTCGTCGGCCAGCGCCCGGTCGATCACGATCCGCATGTCGTCGTGGCCGAGCGGCTGCAGGGTGAGCAGCAGCGACCGGGACATCAGCGGGCCGATCACCGAGAACGACGGGTTCTCCGTGGTCGCGCCGATGAACGACACCCACCGGTTCTCCACCGCCGGCAGCAGCGCGTCCTGCTGGGCCTTGTTGAAGCGGTGCACCTCGTCGATGAACAGGACGGTCTGGTTGCCGGTCAGCCCGAGCTCGGTGCGGGCCGCGTCAATGGCCCCGCGTACGTCCTTGACCCCGGCCGACACCGCGGACAGTTCCACGAACCGCCGCCGCGTCACCTGGCTCACCACGTAGGCCAGGGTGGTCTTCCCGGTCCCGGGCGGGCCCCACAGCAGCAGCGACATCGGGGCGTCGTGCTCGGCCAGCTTCCGCAGCGGCGATCCGTCGCCGGTCAGCTGCGGCTGGCCGACCACCTCGTCCAGGGTCCGCGGGCGCATCCGTACCGCCAGTGGCGCGGCGGCCTGCTCGGCCTCGGCCGCCACGTCGTCAAACAGGCTGCCGGACCGGCCCGCCTCAACTCTGGGCACGCCCCGACAGTACCTCGCTCGGCGTGACGCTACGTACGCCGGCGCAGACCCGCTGCGGGTTAGGGCTGGCCGGCCGGCGGGATCACGTCGACGCCGGCCTCCTTGCGCTGCTCGGGGGTGATCGGCGTCGGCGCGCCGGTCAGCGGGTCGAGCCCGGACGCGGCCTTGGGGAACGCGATCACGTCACGGATCGTGTCCCGGCCGGTCAGCAGCATCAGCATCCGGTCCCAGCCGAACGCGATCCCGCCGTGCGGCGGCGGCCCGAAGCGCAGCGCGTCGAGCAGGAAGCCGAACTGCGACCTGGCCTCCTCGCGGGAGAGCCCGATGACGTCGAACACCTGCTGCTGCATGTCCGGCCGGTAGATCCGGATCGACCCGCCGCCGATCTCGGTGCCGTTGCAGACGATGTCGTACGCGTCGGCCAGGGCGCCGGCGGGCTCGGCCACGAACTTGTCCGCCCACTCCGGCAGCGGCGCGGTGAACGGGTGGTGGACCGCGGTCCAGCCGCCGGACCCATCATCCTCGAACATCGGCGCGTCCACCACCCAGGTGAACGCCCACGCCGACGGGTCGATCAGGCCGCAGCGGTGCCCGATCTCCAGCCGGGCCGCGCCGAGCAGCTCGCGGGCGGAGTTCGCCGGGCCCGCGGCGAAGAACACGCAATCACCCGGGCCCGCCCCCGCCGCGGCGGGCAGCCCGGCGCGCTCGGCCTCGGACAGGTGCCGGGCCACGGGCCCGGAGTCGGACACCTGCCCGCCGGCGTCGATCAGCACGTAGGCCAGGCCCCGGGCGCCGCGCGAGCGGGCCCAGTCCTGCCAGCCGTCGAGCTCCTTGCGGGTCTGCGCGGCGCCGCCGGGCATGACCACGGCGCCCACGTGCGCGGCCTGGAACACCCGGAATCCCGTCTGGGCGAAGTAACCGGTCAGGTCGGCCAGCTCGCAGCCGAACCGCAGGTCGGGCTTGTCCGACCCGAACCGGGCCATGGCGTCGGCGTAGCTCATCCGCGGGATCGGCCGCGGCACCTGGTACCCGGCGATCTCCGCCCACAGCCGCTGCACCAGGTGCTCGGCCACCTCGATGACGTCCTCCCGGCTGACGAACGACATCTCCACGTCGATCTGGGTGAACTCCGGCTGCCGGTCGGCACGGAAGTCCTCGTCGCGGAAGCAGCGCACCAGCTGGTAGTAGCGTTCCAGGCCGGCGACCATCAGCAGCTGCTTGAACAGCTGCGGCGACTGCGGCAGCGCGTACCAGTTGCCGGGGCGCAGCCGGACCGGCACCAGGAAGTCGCGCGCCCCCTCCGGCGTGGACCTGGTCAGGAACGGCGTCTCCACGTTCACGAACCCGTGGTCCCGCATCACGTCGCTGACCAGGTACGCCGCCGTCGACCTGGCCTGCAGCGCCGCTGTCATCTCGGGCCGCCGGATGTCGAGGTAGCGGTAGCGCAGCCGCACCTCCTCGTTGAGTTCGGCGGCGCCCTCTATCGGGAACGGCAGCGGGTCGGACTCCGACAGCACCTCGAGCTCGCCGACCGCCACCTCGATCTCGCCGGTGGCCAGCTCGGGATTCTCGTTGCCTGGCGGCCGCCGCCGTACCGTGCCCGTTACCAGCACGCAGAACTCGGCGCGCAGGTCGTGCGCCACGTCGTCCTGGCGGAACACCACCTGCACGACGCCGCTGGCGTCGCGCAGGTCGATGAACACCACGCCGCCGTGGTCGCGGCGGCGGGCGACCCACCCCGCCAGCGTGACGTTCTGTCCCTCGTCCGAAGCACGCAGCGTGCCCGCGTCGTGGCTGCGGATCATCGCTACAGCCCCGTCGGCCGGCGCGCGCCCGGCATCGTCGGGACCGAGCCGCCGCCCTGGCCGCCGGGAGGGACAAGCCCGGCCAGGAACGGGTTGGACCGGCGCTCGGCTCCGATCGTCGTGGCCGGCCCGTGCCCGCACAGCACCTCGGTCTCATCGGGCAGCGGCAGGCAGACCCGGGCCAGGCTCTCCAGGATCGTGGCGTGGTCCCCGCCGGGCAGGTCGGTACGGCCGATCGACCCGGCGAACAGCAGGTCGCCGCTGAACAGCGTGCCCGGCTCGTCGGCGGCCGGCAGCCGGAAGGTCACCGAGCCGGGGGTGTGCCCGGGCGCGTGGTCCACGGTGACCTGGATCCCGGCCAGGTCGAGCACGGCCCCGTCGGTCAGTTCCCTGACGTCGTCGGGCTCGCTGAAGGTGATCCCGCCGAACAGCCGCTGGCCCGGCTGCAGCGAGAGCCCGCGGCCCGGGTCGGTCAGCAGCGCCCGGTCGTCCGGGTGAATGTAGGCCGGGATGTCCCGGGCCCCGCACACCGGGGCCACGGACCAGATGTGATCGACGTGGCCGTGCGTGAGCAGGACCGCGGCCGGCTGCAGCCTGAACCGCTCGACCGTCTCCTCGATGCCCTGCTCCGCGTCCTGGCCGGGATCGATGATCAGGCACTGCTCCCCCGGCGCGGCCGCCACCAGGTAACAGTTCGCGGCGAACGAGCCGGCCGGAAACCCGGCGACAAGCACGGCTGACCTCCTTAGGCTGGCGCGGGGACTGTGCCTACAGGCTATCCACGGCGGCCTGGGCCCGCGCCGGCGGCCTGTCAGGACACGGACAGGACGCGGTTGGTGCGGCGAACAGGTAACAGCCGCGCCAATACCGGCTGCGCGCAGGTACGCTTCGCGAAAGTTTCGCTGATCAAAGTACTCGGTTCGGGATAGGGCGGCACAGGAGGACCGGCAGGGTGGCGGGTAAGAAGGAGCGCCAGCGCAAACTGGCCAGGGAGCGCTACCAGCGCCGCGCGGTCCGGCAGGCCCACCGGGACCGGCGGACACGGCAGTGGACCGTCGCCGTGTCCGCCGTCGTCGTGGTGGTCGCCATCGCGGTGGGCGGCATCTTGTTCGCCAGCCGGTCCACGGGCACGACGTCCACGCCCGCGGCCACGCCCAGTGCCAGCGCCAGCCCGACCCCCAGCGCCACGCCCTCCACCGTGGCCGAGCCCGCGACGCACTGCACCTACGCCGCGAACCCGCCCGCCGCGCGCCCGGTCACCATGCCGCCGGCCACGCCGGACTACAAGGCCACGTACCAGGCGACGATCACCACCAACCGCGGCCCCATCGTGATCGACCTGCTCAACAGCAAGGCCACCTGCACGGTGAACTCATTCGTGCACCTGGCCGCGGCGGGTTTCTACAGCCGCACCCCGTGCCCGCGGATAACCACCTCCCAGGGCCTGTACATCCTGCAGTGCGGTGACCCGACCGGCAAGGGAAGCGGCGGACCGGGTTACGAGTTCGCGAGCGAGAACCTGACCGGCGCCACGTACCCGGCGGGGACGCTGGCGATGGCCAACACGGGCGCTCCGGACAGCAACGGCAGCCAGTTCTTCCTCGTTTATCGGAACTCGTCGCTCCCGCCCAGCTATACGCCGTTTGGCAAGATCGTCAGCGGGCTCAATATCCTCCAGAATGTAGGAAAGCGGGGATACGGGCCACCGCTCAACCAGGCTGGCGGCGGAGCGCCCAAGGAGAGTGTGGAAATCGAGAGCGTGACCATCAAGAAGACATGACCGGAGCGGCGTCACCCGTCAGGCACGTGGCGGGGGGCTCCGGGCCATCGGGGCCCGGGGCCGTCCCCGGGAGGCACTACGTCTCCCCGGGGCAGCACTGAGCAGGAGGTTCGCCGGTGAGCACGGCCAGCGATGCGTGGGGCAGGGTAGCCGACGACGGCACCGTATACGTGCGTACCGCCGAGGGCGAGCGGGTGGTGGGCTCATGGCAGGCCGGCAGCCCCGACGAGGCCCTCGCCTTCTTCGAGCGCAAGTTCGCCTCGCTGGAGACCGAGGTCAGCCTGCTCGAGCAGCGGATCACGACCACCGACCTCTCCCCCGCGCACGCGCAGGCCACGATCACCCGGCTGCTGGCCGCCGTGGCCGACGCGCACGCGGTCGGCGACCTGGACGGGCTGCGCGGCCGGCTGGAAGCGATGAGCGGGCTGGTCGATCACCGGCGGGAGGAGCACAAGGCGGCCCGAGAGCAGGCGCGGAGCGAGGCCCTCGAGACCAAGGAACGGATCGTGGCCGAGGCCGAGCAGATCGCGGCCGAGGCGACGCACTGGAAGATCAGCGGCGAGCGGATGCGGCAGCTGCTCGAGGAGTGGAAGGCCGCGCCGCGCGGCGACCGGGCGACTGAGACCGCGCTATGGAAGCGGCTGTCCGCCGCGCGCAACGCGTTCACCAAGCGCCGCAAGGCGTACTTCGCGGGCCTGGAGGAGGAGCGCGACGCCGCCCGGGCGCGCAAGGAGAAGCTGTGCGTGGAGGCCGAGGCGCTGACCACCTCGACCGACTGGGGCCCGACCGCGTCGGCCTTCCGCGAGCTGATGCGGCAGTGGAAGGAGGCGGGCCGGGCCGACCGCGCCGCGGAGGAGGAGCTCTGGGGCCGGTTCAAGACCGCGCAGGACGGCTTCTTCCAGGCCCGGGCGCAGGTGCTGCACGCCAAGGACGCGGAGCTGCGCGAGCACGCGGCCGTCAAGACCCGGCTGCTCGCCGAGGCCGAGAAGCTGGTGCCGGTGACCGACCCGCGGGCGGCGCGCGCGGCGCTGCGCGGCATCCAGGAGCGCTGGGAGCAGGCGGGGCCCGTGCCGCGGGACGCGAATGAGCGGCTGGAGGGCGGGCTGCGGCGGGTCGAGGAGGCGGTGCGCCGGGCCGAGGACACGCAGTGGCGCCGGTCGAATCCGGAGGCGCTGTCCCGGGCCCAGGGAACGGTGGAGCAGATCCGGTCCGCGATCAGCCAGCTCGAGGACCAGCTGACCCGGGCCCAGGCGAGCGGTGACGCCCAGGCGCTGCAGCAGGCCGAGGAGGCGCTGGCCGCGCGCCGGTCCTGGCTGGCGGAAGCCGAGCGCACCCTGGCCGAACTATCAGGGTAGATAGGTAGCGGGCGCCCGAGGAAGGGCGTTAGCCAGGACAGCCGCGACGGCCGGCCGGAGGTCGGCCCGAGCGGATGGCATGCGGGGGGGTCTGGGGGGGTCGTCCCCCCGAGGCCAACACAGTCAATTCGTTATCCGGTAGACGTCGTAGACGCCGTCCACGGAGCGCACCGCGCGCAGCACATGGCCCAGGTGCTTGGGGTCGCCCATCTCGATGGTGAACCTGCTGACCGCGACCCGGTCCCTGGTCGTGGTCACCGACGCGGACAGTATGTTGACGTGCTGGTCGGAGATGGCCCGGGTGACGTCGGAGAGCAGCCCGGTGCGGTCCAGCGCCTCGGTTTGGATGGCCACCAGG
>Ga0306920_100001477_pt1 | contig 29260 bp, 26 predicted proteins | sample flu12Cox44000170_FD_204666 | JGI IMG/M metagenome (GOLD analysis project Ga0306920, IMG submission 204666) | Lab enrichment of tropical soil microbial communities from Luquillo Experimental Forest, Puerto Rico - flux4day.12C.oxic.44.000.170 (v2)... | ecosystem: Environmental > Terrestrial >... | reverse complement strand
AACCGGTCCTGTCTGTTGCCGTCGCAACCGCGATAGCTCTTTGCGCGGCGGCGTTTTTGCTTCGGCGACGGCGGATATTTCCGTTGGCCGTGATGATTGCCGGTATTGCTGCCGGTTTTGCAACGTCGACGGGGAGGACCGCACTGATCGGTCACGGGGTACTTGCGAGGCCCGCTTATTCCGTGTCGCTCGCCGGTTTTGTCGAAACCCGGGACATCCGCGAGCGTACCGACCGCTTCGTGCTGCGTGTCACCAAGATGGATGCTCCGCGTCTCCATATGAAACTCGAACGCGTCCGGTTATCGGTGCGCAAGGGCACCGCGCCCGCGGTTGGCAGTTTTGTCGAATTGAAAGCGCGCCTGCAGCCGCCGCTCGCCCCGTTGCGGCCAGGCAGCTACGACTTCGGGCGCGACGTGTTCTTTCAGGGTATCGGAGCATCCGGCTTTGTCACGGGCGCCATCAAGTCTGTCGAGCCTCCGGTCGAAGGCGACCTGTCGCTGCGCTACGCGGCTTTCATGCAGAATCTGCGCGATGCGATCGATGCGCGTATCCGCACCACGCTCGATGGCGACAAGCGGGCAATTGCGACCGCTCTTTTGACCGGCCGCCGGGACGCGATCACCACGCCCGTGAACGACGCGATGTTCATCTCCGGCCTTGGACACGTGCTGTCGATTTCGGGATATCACATGGCGGTGGTCGCCGGCGTCGTCTTCTTCGCGATACGTGCGCTTTTGGCGTTGATCCCCGTGCTGACGGTGTGTTTCCCGATCAAGAAGTGGGCGGCCGCCGCAGCGCTTGCAGCTGCGGCCTTTTACCTGCTGCTCTCCGGCGCGGAGGTCGCGACGCAAAGGTCATTTTACATGACAGCCGTGGTGCTGATCGCCGTGCTGGTCGATCGCCGTGCGTTGACGTTCCGCACTCTTGCGCTAGCGGCGATGGTGGTACTGGCGCTGTCGCCGGAGGCCCTGGTGCATCCGAGCTTTCAGATGTCGTTTGCGGCGACGCTTGGGCTGGTGGCGCTGGTGCAGATCGGCATGCCCAGATTGTTTGCGGCGCCCGACAATTCAACCACCGCCAAGGCTGCATTGTGGGGTGGACGGGAGATCGTGATGCTGACGCTGACCTCGCTCGTGGCGGGGCTGGCGACCACGCCCTATGCCGCCTTCCACTTCCACCGGGTGACGCCCTATGGCGTGCTGGCCAATCTAGCCGCAATGCCGGTCGTTTCGGCCGTTGTGATGCCTGCGGGCATGCTGGGCCTGATCGCCGCTCCCTTTGGTTTCGACGGCTTCTTTTGGCGGCTGATGGGCGTTGGCATCGACTGGATGATCGTGGTGACCGAATGGGTCGCATCACTTCCAGGCGCCATCGGCCGCGTCACGGCGTTCGGAACGGGGACGCTGGTGATGGCTAGCGTCGGGATCATTCTGCTTGGGCTGCTGCGGACACCGCTGCGCTGGTGCGGCGCCGTCGTGCTCGTGCTCTCGGCATTCTCAGCGTTCATGACGCCGCTGCCGGATATCCTGATATCCGGCGATGGCCACAATGTCGGCGTGCGTGGCCGGGATGGCCGGCTGCATCTGATGAAAATCGGCAAAGACAGTTTTTTGATCAAGGAATGGCTCGCCGCCGACGCCGATGCCAGACAGGCCGGCGATGCTTCGCTAACGCATGGCGTCTCCTGCGACGATGACGGCTGCGTAGTGCAGATGGCTGACGGCTCCTTTGTCGCACTGACATTCAAGCCCGAGGCACTCGCCGATGATTGCTCGCGCGCAATGCTGCTGGTGACCACAAGGCAAGTGCCGGCGGCATGCGCCGCCACGGTGATCAATGCAGAGCGTCTGCGGCGGCAGGGCGCAATCGCGCTTCGGCATACCAAGCACGGGTTTGACGTGGATGCCGTCAAACCGAAGGGCCTCGACCGGCCGTGGGCGCCGGCAAGCGCAGGCGAAGCCGACACAGCCTCCGGTGCGCTTGACTTACGCGCGGCACCGCCTTCGGCAGTGGATGCGACGCCTGCGGAAACCGATTTTCAATCGGAGGATTGAAGGGCTTGCGGCTTTGATTTGGTGCTGATCGTGCCAGCTTTTCGGATGCGACGGCGGCGTCACTTCAATCGCGACGCGATGGCTGCAATTCGAATGCGCCAAGGTGGAATTCCTCGGCCTCGTCCGGCGACGGCTTTCCTGCCGTCTTGACCAGCGTAAACGAGGCGTCAGGAAATTGTTCCCAGACGGCGAGGTCGTCTGCGGTGACGGCAAGCCAGCCAAATCTGAACATATAGCGGCCCGGTTGGGTCACATGCCCCACTTGTTGCCAAGTGACTTTGTTGACCACCAGTCAGGTCATCCTTCGGGCGGCCCGCGATCTCTTCGATGCGCGGGACCGCCATTGACGGTAGGATTTTCTGTTACGGGTTCTTCAACCGCGAGCAAAACTTCATGTGTCCGCAGCTCGAAAGCATCGAGCTGCAACGCGAATGTGGCCAGCGCCAGTTTCAGATGGCCGAGTTCTTCAGTGCGCCGTTCGTCGCCCAGTTTCATGGCAGTTCTTGTTCCGGCAAGTCCTGGAATGTGGCCGACCGGCATCAACATCGCAGGATCTTGCTCCCTGTCGATCAGTAGTGTGGCGTGCGGCCGATTTTATTCGGCGGAGATCCGCCTCGGCGTGGGGGTGCTTGCCTCTGGCGTGCGGACCACCGGCGACTGAGTCACCGGAAGCTGCAGCACGGTCGCGCGCTGTCCCTCGCAGAGCAGCGTCACCAGAACGTGGCTTCCGTCGGGAAATTCGATCGCATCGTGATGCCGATCCGGAATGTGCTTGTCGATGACGCCGAATTTGCCAACCTTGAAATTCACTTGCCGCGTCCAGATCCATCGGCTGTCGTATTTGACGTTGTCGGCGAACGCCAACTCCGTTCCGGGCAGCATGCACACTGCAACATCGGGCTCGCGCTCGGATGCGAAGCCTCGCGTCGAGGTGCCGCGGAAGGTTGTCGTGATAAGAGTCTCTCCGACTTGTGCCGGTCGTGTCGCCACGGCGTGAAGACTATAGTCACACATCAGTTTGCTCCTCGGTCGAGATAGTCGACCGGCGCCGCCTGGAGCATGATCCGGAAAGTCGGATCCGTCTTTCAAGGCTCATGCTCTAAAGAGGCGCAGGCCTCTATCAGAGTGGGACATCAGTGTCGCAGCCTCTTCCTGCTTGGCGGCAATTCTACGGCTTCCCGCAAGCAAACGGGATCACAAATATTTTTCGTGAGAGGAACGGCGCACGTGGAACTTTTTCAGCCCTGCGCGAGAAGCAGTCCTGGCCTCGATGTACCAAGGACGCACTGACGGCCGTCGCTATGTCGTCCTTTGAACCAGCCGGCTCAGTACTTCCGGTACAGGCCGATCAACTTGCCCTGAATCTTCACTCGGTTCGGTGGCAGGATTCGCACTTCATAGGAGGTATTGGCGGGCTCCAGTGCGATCGAAGCGCCACGGCGGCGAAAGCGTTTCAGGGTGGCTTCCTCATCGTCGATCAGGGCCACCACGATGTCCCCGGTCTCGGCGGTCTCATTGCGCTGGATGAGCGCCATGTCGCCATCCAGGATTCCGGCATCGACCATGGAATCCCCGCGGACCTCGAGCGCGTAATGTTCGCCCGAACCGAGCATGTCCGGGGGCACGCTGATGGTATGGCTGCGGGTCTGCAAGGCCTCGATCGGGGTGCCGGCGGCGATCCGGCCCATGACCGGCACGGCGACCGGACGGTTGCCCTCGTCCTCCGAGCCGCTGCTGCCGCTGCGGACCCTGCCGAGCGTCCCCTCGATGACGCTGGGTGTGAAGCCTCGCCGGCTATTGCCGTTGCCTGTCGACAGCTCCGGCAGCTTGATCACCTCGATGGCGCGTGCGCGATTGGGAAGCCGTCGGATGAAGCCGCGCTCCTCCAGCGCCGTAATGAGGCGGTGGATGCCGGACTTGGAGCGCAGATCCAGCGCGTCCTTCATCTCGTCGAAGGAGGGCGGCACACCGGACTCCTTCAGGCGTTCGCTGATGAATCGCAGGAGTTCGTATTGTTTGCGCGTGAGCATCTCGTCCAGTCCCCAGTTTGATGTCGTTCAATTCCGAGACGTCTAGATTTGACACTGTGGATCGCGTGACCCAATCCGAAGCCGTCAGAAACAAATCATGAACGAACACTATCTGTTCCATATGTGTTCTGCAACCACTTAATTTATCGTCAACGAAGCCTGCCTTCGCGAAATCGAGCCGATTTGGCCTCAGTCCGGCAGCCGCAGGATGTCGCAAACCGAACCGGCTGCGGCCGCGGGCGCGAAGGGGGCGCGGATCACAAGCGCCGCTGCCGCAGCCAGATTCCCCAGTAGCGAGCTGTCCTGGTGATCGACGGGGCTCGCGAAAAGGGTCCCGTCGCTGCGCGTCTCGAGGCGGGCGCGCAAATAGTCTTCGCGGACGTCGTTGGCGACAACATCGCGTCCAAGCAGCGCCGTTTCGCGGCGGTGATGGACGACCGACCGGCCCGAAAGCTTCCGAATCAGCGGCACCAGGAACAGAAAGCCGCAGACATAGGACGACACCGGATTGCCGGGCAGTCCGATCACCCGCATGGCGCCAAGCCGGCCATGCATCATCGGCTTTCCCGGCCGCATGGCGATCCGCCAAAACGCGATGGCCACACCTTCGGCCTCAAGCGACTGCCTGACGAGGTCGTGGTCGCCGACCGAGGCCCCGCCCGTGGTGACGAGGATGTCGGCCTCCAGGTCGCGGGCATGGCGGATACCTTCGGTTGTCGCCTCGATCGTGTCGGCGGCGACGCCGAGATCGATGGTTTCCGCGCCCTCGTCGCGGGCCAGCGCCCGGAGCGCGTAGCCGTTGGAATAGACGATCTGGCCGGGACCGGGGGTGTTGCCCGGCATGACCAATTCGTCCCCGGTGGCAAGGATTGCGACCTTCGGCCGCCGCCGCACGGCGAGGTGGGGATAATTCATGCCGGCGGCCAGCGAAAGATCGCGGTCGGTAAGGCGGCTGCCCGCGGCGAGCAGCGTGTCGCCCTGGCGAAAGTCGACCCCGGCAGGACGGATATGGCGCCCAAGCATCGCGGCCTCGGTGATGGTGATGCCACCGCCCTCGACGACGGTGTCCTCCTGGATGATGACGGCGTCCGCGCCGTCGGGAACGACGCCGCCGGTGAAAATGCGCACGGCTTCGCCTGAGCCAACGACCCGCCCGAACGGCCGTCCGGCGGCGACCTCGCCGATCACCCTGAGGCGGGCGGGGGGATGGCTAGCGTCGGCCGCGCGCACCGCATAGCCATCCATTGCCGACATCGCCTGCGGCGGTTGGGTGCGCAGCGCCGCGACGTCGCGCGCCAGCACGCGATGATGGGCGCAATCCAGCGCGACCATCTCCTCAGGCAGCGGTTCGGCACCCGCAAGCACCGCGGCTAACGCATCTGCGACCGGCATCAACGCCAAGACAGAGCTCCCAAAGTCAAGGCTGGTTAACTCCCTTCAGATCCCCAGCGCGGCGAGCGCGCTTTCGATGTCCTCAAGCGAAGTCACGTGAACGGCAATCAGCCCCTGTTCGTGGGCACCCGAAACGTTCTCGGCGAGATCGTCGAAGAACACAATCCGATCTGCGCGAACCCCGATTGCTTTCACCACGTGATCATAGGCCTCCGCATCCGGTTTCCGAAGTCCGATCGAGGAAGACAGAAAAATTTCGCGGAAATGGTTGAGCACGTCGGCGTAGATTCCGGAGAAATATTCAACATGAGGGCTGTTGGTATTGGAGAAGGCATAAAGCGGCAGGCGTTGTGCGGCGCGCGCCAATAGCGGTTTGATGCCAGGCATTTCACCTGCGAAAATCGCGTTCCAGCCTTCGAGAAATTGAGCATCGGAGAGGTCGATGCCCAGCGAGGTACGCAGTCCTGCAAAAAAATCCGCGTCGCTGATCTCGCCCTTTTCGTGGCTTCGATACAATTCGTCGCGCGCAAAGCGGTCGACGAGGTGCTCCACTTTGCATCCTGCGTGACCTGCCCAGCAGTGGAGCGTCCGGGTGAAATCGATATCGAGTACGACGCGGCCGAGATCGAACAACAGCGCGTCGGCAGCGCCGGGCGAGAGCAGGGGTGAGGTCATCGCGCGGGTTTACGAAATATGGGGAGGGGGAGCAATGGAGAACCGGGGTGCCCGCATCTGACCTTGCGGCCGTGGTCGGCAAGGATTGAAACATTTCAGCGATCGAAACCGCGTCGATGACGCCAACTGCCGTACATCCGCATCAATAGCGGTATGGCTCGATGTCGAGCAAGGGGAACGCGGAATAGACGCCGGGCAGATTGGTTGGCGTTGCCGGGTGCAGATAGGATTTGTCGAGTTCGGCGAACTTGGTGACACCCAACAGCCCGAGGCCGCGGATCACTTCGTCCTCCAATAATTCCAGCATCCGAACGACCCCGGCTTCGCCGGCAGCCGCCAGCGCCCAGCATTGCAGACGGCCGATGCCGACGAGATCAGCACCCATCGCAATCGCCTTGATGATGTCGCTGCCGCGGCAGAATGAGCCATCGACCATGATCTTCGCGCGCCCTGCCACGGCTTGGACGATTTCGGGCAGCACGTGCATGGAGCCACGTCCGTGATCGAGCTGGCGTCCGCCGTGGTTCGACACGTAAATCCACTCGACGCCGTGATCGAGCGCAATTGTCGCGTCCTCGGCGGTGGCGATCCCCTTGAGGATCAGCGGAATCCTGTACTTTTCCTTGATCAGCTTGACGGTGCGCCACTCGAGCCCCTTCTGGAAGTCACCACCGGTCGCGCGAAGGCGGCTTTCACGCACGTAGCGCTTGGCGATGTCGCGCTCGCGCCGGCTGTAATGAGCGGTGTCGACGGTGAGGCAGAATGCGGCATAGCCGTTGGCGATGGCGCGGCCGACGCAGTCTTCGACAAAGGCGTCGTCGCCGCGAACATAGAGCTGATAAATCCGCAGCGCATCGGGCGCTGCCTCTGCGACTTTCTCCAGACCGGGTTCGGAGACCGAGCTCAGCATATGGGCGGCGCCGAACTCGCCGACGGCGAGGGCGACACTGGCCGCAGCGCCTGCCGGATCGAAGATTTCGAGCGCACCGACCGGCGCCATCATCACGGGCAGACGCAATTTGCGGCCGAATAGCTGCGCAGACGCATCGACCCTGGCGACATTGCGCAGCACACGCGGCCGGAACGCGATCTCATCGAGCGCCAAGCGGTTGCGTCGCATCGTGGTTTCGGTCTCGGCGGCCCCGACGATGTAGTCCCAGGCGTTCTGGTTGAGATTGGCTCGCGCCTTGAGCACGAATTCGTGAAGATTCTGGAATTGCTCGGTGCTGGCGCCGAGTTCGGTGTTCGCCGGGATACGGGGTGTTTCGTTCATTACGTTCTCCTAGTATTTCCGACGGGCCTTATCAGAAGGGGCCATCCCGCAAATTTCCACGGTGCATCGGGCGCTCGTAAGCGAGAAATGCGCGGCCGGCAACCGTAGAGCCGGCCGATGCATCCCCCAAACTCTGCCGACTACTTCGCCATGGCGTTGGCCGCGACCACCGACATCGACCGGGCGTCGCGCTTGGCGATCATTTTGCTGGCGGTGGCCTGGTATTTCTTGAAATGCTCGGTCTCGCGGTGCGCCTTCAGGGCGGCCTCGTTGTCAAAGACTTCGTAGAGGAAGAAATGGTTCGGATCGCTCGCGAGGTTGAGGATGTCGAACCGGCGGCAACCCGGCTCCTTGGCGCTAGCCGCGCCGTTCTCCTTGATCGCTGCCAGAAAGTTTTCGCGCTCCGCCGGCACGATGTCGAGATCGACGGCGTTGACAAACATCCCCGCCGATTGCGCGGCTGCGCGCTGGCTGGGTAGTGCCAGCATGACGGCGCCGGCCACGCAAAGAGCAAGCGCCCCCGCTGCGATCGAAATTGACTTGAACATCTGCTCATCCTCCCTGCCGGTTGCCCCGGAGTCGGCTCCGGTGGAGGCGCACCAATCGCTTTCCGACCTGGCGAGCGTGCCTGGGCGCCGTGGCCCATCCATAACCGATTGTGCGGGGCCAGTTAAGTCCGGCGCTTACGGGGCTCATGGCCAACGACATCATCACGACGCTGGACGACGAAGCGGCGCTTACGGGCGGCGAACGCGGGCGGCGGGAATCTGACGCCACCCAGATTGACCGCCGCGCAACCTGCCTGCCATGCTTGGCTTCGGCATCTGGTGACAGTCAAAAACAGCCTTCGTTGCCCGGAAGGGAATGAGATCATGATCCGCAAGATAATCTGCGCGCTTGCCGGTGTCCTACTCGCAGCCTCAACGGCCGGTGCCTCCGATATCCGCCGCGTCGTCACGGGATTGGACGCCGGAAACAAGGCGGTGGTGATGTTCGACAGCCGCATGCCGCTGCAGCCGGGGCCTTATGGTCTGCAGGCCACAAACCTCTGGGTGACCAATTCCTACCCGCTTGGCTTTTCGTTCAAGAACGATACCTCGGCGATTCCTGTCGGCATATCTCCGCTCGATAACGGCACCAAATTTCGCGTGGTGGAGTTTCCGCCACTGGATGCCGCCACCGAAGCGAAAATGGAGCCCGGCTTTCTGATGAAGACGGTCGGCCCCGTGGCGCCTGCCCGGGGACTTCCCGTAACGCATCCCCTCATGCATCGGACCCGCAGCGTCGATTATGCGGTAGTGTTGTCCGGCGAGATCGACATGATGCTTGACGACGCGGTGGTGCATCTGAAGCCCGGCGATACCGTCGTGCAACAGGCGACCAACCACGCCTGGGTCAATCACGGAAAGGAGACTTGCCGGATCCTCTTCGTGCTGATGGATTCCAAGCAACCCTGAAGTTTGCCGACGGTTTTGGTGGGTTTCTTGGCGCCGATTACAAATTGGAAATGAGAGCGAATTCTTGCTTTCCGAAAGCGTCGGAGCGCGTATATTCGGTTCAAGGTCTGCTTCCTCTCCCCAGCGACTGGCTTTTGGCCCTTGGCCCGGCACCTTGGCGAGACGGCTTTCGCGCCGACCAGCGGTCACCTTAGCGGCCTCATTGATACCAAGCTGTGGGCGGATCGAATAAGCAACTTGTTATCGGGCTTCTCTGAACAGCGATAAGGTTCGTCAATATGCGCAAGAACTCCGGATTTTTTCTCGGCGCGGCCGCAGGGGTCTGCCTGACGCTTCTTGTCAGCGGGCCGCAGAGCGCGCAACTCGTCGCGACGGCCAAGGCGGCGCTCGGGAGCGGGGTCTATTCAAAACTCAATCTGTTTGGCGAAGTATTCGAGCGCGTCAGAGCCGATTACGTCGAAAAGCCCGATGACGCCAAGCTAGTCGAGGGCGCGATCAGCGGCATGATCACCTCGCTCGATCCTCATTCGCGCTACATGAACGACGCTGCCTGGCGCGAAATGCAGGAAACGACGCAGGGGGAGTTCGGCGGCCTCGGTATCGAGGTCACGATGGAAGACGGCCTCGTCAAGGTGGTCGCGCCGATTGACGGCACACCCGCGGCGAGAGCCGGCATCATGTCGGGCGATCTTGTAAGCCAGATCGACGATGAGGCGGTTCAGGGACTGACCCTTGAGCAGGCCGTCAACAAGATGAAGGGGCCTGCGAACACGAAGACCCGGCTGACCATCATTCGCAAGGGTGCCGATGCGCCCATCAACGTGAGCATTACGCGAGAAATCATTCACGTTCGCCCTGTCAGCTATCACATCGATGGCGGCAATATCGGCTATATCCGGATCAGCTCGTTCAACGAGCAGGCATCCGATGAACTGAAGAAGGCCATTGGTGAGATATCGAAGCAGGTCGCGTCACAGAACCTGGCCGGCTATGTTCTCGACCTGCGCAACAATCCGGGTGGATTGCTCGATCAGGCGGTTTCGGTGTCGAGCGCATTTTTGTCCCGCGGCGAGGTTGTCTCGACCAGAGGCCGCAGGCCGGAGGAAACCCAGCGCTATGCCGCCCGCGGCGGCGACCTCACCAAAGGCAAGCCGCTCGTTGTTCTGGTCAACGGCGGTTCGGCATCTGCCTCCGAGATCGTCGCGGGTGCGCTGCACGACCACAAGCGCGCGACCCTGATCGGCACGCGCTCGTTCGGCAAAGGGTCGGTGCAGACGATCATTCCGCTCGGACCCGGCAATGGCGCGCTCGCGCTCACCACGGCGCGCTACTTCACCCCGTCCGGCCGATCGATCCAGGCGCAGGGCATATTGCCCGACATCGAAGTGCTGCAGGACGTGCCTGACGAGTTGAAAGGCCGCGCGGAAATAAAGGGCGAGGCTTCGATGCGTGGGCATCTGTCGGCCGAAGGTGCGGAGCAGACGGGTTCGCAATCCTACGTTCCGCCTGCAGAGAAGGACGACAAAGCCCTTGTCGCTGCCTACAATCTCTTGCGCGGCGTCACCGTCAATGCGGGCGTGCCGGCGAAACTGCCGCGAGCGGCGGTTCAGAACTAGCACCGGGAACTGCGGAAGCGATGGGGTGAGGGGCGGCGCTATGCCGCTCCCGGCGGCCAGTGTCCCGGTTCTGACATTCGTATCGTGTCGCAGCGAGAGCGTTTGCGAATGTCAGAACCAGCGGGACACTAGCGACTCTAACATTCCAGTGCGGTTTTGGATTTGACATTCGCCACGAGGGCTCGCGGCCATACTGCAGCGAATGTCAAATCCACCGCACTAGACAATCAGGCTACCGCGGCTTGCCTGATCTGATGCGCGAAAAGGATTCTTCTGACCTCTTCGGCCGGCTTCGGTGCGCTGAAGAGATAGCCTTGCATTTCAGTGCAGCCTAGCGAGCGCAGGAGGTCCCGCTGCTCTGACGTTTCGACGCCCTCGGCGGTGGTCGTCATCTGTCGTGCCGCGGCGATGTTCACCACGGCCTGAACGATGGATGATCCGTCCTGCTCGGCGAGGTCATTGACGAAGCAGCGGTCGATCTTGATCTTGTCGAAGGGAAAACGCTGCAGATAGCTCAGCGAGGAATAACCGGTGCCGAAATCGTCGAGCGCAATTCTCACCCCCAGGGACCGAAGCTGGTGCAGGATTTCCAGCGCCGCCTCGTCGTCGCGGATCAGCACGGCTTCGGTGATCTCCAGCTCCAGCCGGCTGGCAGCAAGGCCGCTTGCCGCCAGCGCGGAGACGATCTTCAACGCCAGCGTGCCGCTGCGGAACTGCACCGGCGAAACGTTGACCGCAAGCCTGACATCGTCGGGCCAGCCGGCGGCTTCGGCGCAGGCGGTGGCGAGAACCCATTCGCCGAGTTGATTGATCAGTCCGGTCTCCTCCGCGATCGGGATGAATTCGGCCGGCGAGATCATGCCGCGCTCGGGGTGGCGCCAGCGCACCAGCGCTTCGCAGCCGGTGATGGCGTTGTTCTCAAGCGAGACGCAGGGCTGGTAGTAGACTTCCAGCGCTTGCTCGGCGATCGCCTTGCGCAGATCGGTCTCCAAGAGGCGCCGTTCCCTGACATGGGCGTCCATTGCCGGCTCGAAGAAGCGCCAGGTTCGCCGGCCGGCCGATTTGGCCGCGTACATCGCCATGTCCGCGTTCTTGAGGATCTGATCGAGATCGGTGCCGTCCTGCGGTGCCATCGCGATGCCGATGCTGGCGTCCGAGGTCACCTGGTGGCCGAGACAATCGTAGGGCGCGCGGATTGCCTCGAAGGTCCGTCGCACCAGCTCGACGACCTCGGTGGGGTTCTTGACCGCGGTCTGGACGATGGCGAACTCGTCGCCGCCGAGCCGGGCGACGAAATCGCTGGTCCCGACGCATTCCTTGAGGCGCGCGGCCACCGATTTGAGCAACTGGTCGCCGATCATGTGTCCGAGCGAATCGTTGATGCTCTTGAATTCGTCGATGTCGATGTAGAGCACCGCCAGGTGCTCGCCTTCGACGATATTGACGAGCTCCTGCTTGAGCCGTTCGTGGAACAGCGCGCGGTTTGGCAGGTCGGTCAGCGCGTCGTAATGCGCAAGATGCCTGATCTGCTCCTCGGCGCGCATGCGCTCGGTGATGTCTTCGTGGGTAGTCAGCCAACCGTTCTTGAGCGGCTGATTGACGATCTGGATCAATCGGCCGTCCGAGGTTTCGACGATACTGTGGGTGATCTTGCCCAGAGCCACATTCCGCAAGACGGTCGTGACAAACGCATCGACATCGCCCTTGAACGAGCCGGTCTGTTTTCGGTGCGTGACGAGATCGCGAAAGGCAAGGCCTGGCTTCACGAAATCGTTGGAAAGCCCATACATCGAAATATAGCGCTCGTTACAGACAACGAGCCGCTCAGATGAATCGTACAGCAGCAACCCATGCGTCATGTTGTTGATCGCAGTATCGAGGCGCTGCTTTTCCGTCTGGTGTTGCTGCAAAAGTTTTCGGACGAAAAGGAACAGCATCGCCGTGATCACGAGCACCGAAAAGCTGGCGACCAGGATCAGGAACCTGGTTTGCTCCCGCCAATCGGCAAGAGCCGCCGCGACCGTCATGCTCGCGACAATGGAAATGGGAAAATTTTTCAGAGCGTAAGCCGAAGCAATGCGTTCCTGGCCGTCGATCGGGCTGGTCAGGCGGATGGTCCCGCGACCGGAAGGCGACGAGATGTAGTGATAGATCGGGCTGCTTCGGACATTCGATCCGATCATTCGTTCGATGTGCGGATAGCGCGCCAGAAGTGTCCCGTCGCGCAGATACATCGAAATCGCCGCGCCTTCTCCCAGCACCACCGAGGCAAAATATTTTTCGAAAGTCGCCGGTGCAATGGCCCGCGACACGACCCCGATGAACTCGCCCTGCGGTCCGGTCAATTTGTGAGCAACGATGGTCGCCCAGCCCGGCGCCGAGATCCTGGCCCGCGCCATTTCGATCATGACCGGAGTAGTTTCCGTTCCGGATTTGAAGGCGTGGAAGTAGCCGCGATCGGCAATATTGACGTCCGGCACCGGCCAAAAATCCGAGGAATTGATCAGTGTGCCGTTGGCGTCGAAGACGTTGATGCCGGCAAGGTCGGAATAGGCGCCGATCTTGCCCCTCAAGGTCTCATGCCATTCCAGGGTAGCCAACTGGCCCGCGAATGTCTCGGACGTCATTCGGTCTGACCTGGTTTGCGCCGCGACATCTTTCAGGATGGCGGCGAAATCCTCAAGCTGCTGATCGAAATGGCGCGCGACCAACAATACGGTGTTTTCCAGTTCGCGCTCGTTGCTGTTCAGCGCGCGCTCGCGGAAATTGCCGACCATGATCGTCGTGCCGATGGCAATTGCCGCGATCAAAAAGACGCCGCCGGCGATGAGCCAGCGGATCGGAGCACTGGAAAGGAACGCTTTCAGATCGAAAGAGGTGTTACCGTCTGCCGTCATGGCTGAGATCGTTGTCGAGACTGCCCAACACCGGAGCGGAACACTCCAGCCCAATACAAGAATACCTAGACGGTATGGAGGTGAGGTTAGGAAGTTGGGTTAAGCCCGGGTTAAATCGAGTGTCCCGCCCGTTTCTACAACCAAAGGAGGTATATCCGCGACTTTCGCAAAAGGACGGCTTTTGTCTTCAGAACGAGCCAGCAAAAACGTTCGGCAGCGCTGGCCGTACTCACCCCCGAAGCGTCAGTCTCGTGCGCGATAATGGCCGGACTTGCCGCCGATCTTTTCGACGAGGTGAATGCCCTCGACACGCACGCCGCGTTCGGCAGCCTTGATCATGTCGTAGATCGTCAGGCAGGCAACTGCGACCGCGGTCAGCGCCTCCATCTCGACCCCCGTCGGACCCGTCACCTTGACGCTGGCGCGAACGACGCAGCCGGGCAGTTTTTGGTCCGGCGTGATGTCGATTGTGACCTCGGAGAGGGCCAGTGGGTGGCACAAGGGGATGAGATCCGAGGTGCGCTTGGCCGCCATGATGCCGGCGAGCCGCGCGGTACCGAACACATCGCCTTTTTTGGCATTGCCCGACAGGATCAATGCCAGCGTCGTTTTGCTCATGACGACCCGGCCTTCGGCTACGGCAGTCCGTTCAGTCGCTGCCTTGTCGGATATGTCGACCATGCGCGCTTCACCCTTGGCATCAATATGGGTGAGGGTGGAATTCGCTCTGGAGGAACGCCGCGCCATGCCTCACCGAGTCCCGCCCGCGTCGACGCCGCCTGCCAGCAGCGCCCGTGTGGCAGCCGCAACGTCGGCCTGGCGCATGAGACTTTCGCCGACCAGAAACGTCGAGATGCCGACGCGAGCCAGTTGCGCGAGATCTGCTGATGAGAAAATACCGCTTTCGCCTATCATCAGGCGGTCCTTCGGTATCAAGGGTGCCAAAGCCTCGCTGGTCGCAAGCGTTGTTTCGAAAGTGCGCAAGTTGCGATTGTTGATCCCGATCATCGGTGATCGAAGTTTCAAGGCGCGGTCGAGCTCGGCCTGATCATGGACCTCGATCAGGACGTCCATGCCGTGCGCGACCGCCGCATCCTCGATGTCTTTCGCCGCGGCATCGTCGAGGGCCGCCATGATGATCAGGATGCAATCGGCGCCGTGGGCGCGCGACTCCACGACTTGATAGGTGTCGTAGATGAAATCCTTGCGCAGGACCGGCAAGCTCGTCACGGCGCGCGCCGCCACCAGAAAATCGAGATGCCCCTGAAACGACGGCGCATCCGTCAATACCGAAAGACAGGTGGCGCCGCCGGCTTCATAGGCCCTCGCAAGCGCCGGAGGGTCGAAATCGGCGCGGATCAGGCCCCTGGAGGGTGAGGCCTTCTTTATTTCGGCGATCAGCGCACAGCCGCCGCGCGCGAGCCTCTGGCGGATGGCATTGGCAAAGCCGCGTGGGGCGGGCGCTGCCTTTGCCTCGGCCTCAAGACCGGACAACGGACGGGAACGCTTGGCGGCAGCGATCTCCTCCTGCTTGTAGGTCTCGATCCGGGCCAGGATGTCAGACATGGCAACGCCCCGCGCTCAGCTGTTGGAGACCGCGACGAGATGCTTCAGCCGCGACGCCGCGGCTCCGCTCTCGATCGACCTGGTACCGAGCGCGACACCTTCCTTCAGGTCTTTTGCGTGGCCGGCCACGATCAATGCCGCCGCGGCATTGAGCAAGGCGACGTCGCGATAAGGGCTTGGCATTCCGTCGAGCACGCTTTTGAGCGCAATGGCATTGGCATGGGCGTCGGCGCCCTTGAGCATCTCACCGGCGACACATTTGAGTCCGGCCTGTTCCGGTGTCACCTCGAAAGAACGAATGTTGCCCTTTTCGAGGGCCGCAACAAAGGTCGGGCCGGTGAGGGTGATCTCATCGAGTCCGTCCGAGCCGTGCACTACCCAAACCGATTCAGAGCCGAGGTTTTTCAACACCTGCGCCAGCGGCTGTACCCATTGCTTCGAGAAAACCCCGACCATTTGCCGGGTGACGCCTGCCGGATTGGAGAGTGGTCCGAGCAGATTGAAGATGGTCCGCGTGGCAAGCTCGACACGGGTCGGGCCGACGTTCTTCATCGCCGGATGGTGCGCCGGCGCGAACATGAAGCCGATGCCGGCCTCCTCGACGCAACGGCCGACATGCTCCGGCGAGATGTCGATCTTGACGCCCAGCGAAGAAAGGACGTCCGCGGACCCCGAACGCGAGGAGAGTGCGCGATTGCCGTGCTTGGCGACCGGCACGCCGGCGCCTGCGACAATGAAGGAGGCACAGGTCGAGACATTGACAGAGCCTGAGCCGTCGCCGCCGGTACCGACCACGTCGATTGCCTCCGGCGGAGCCTTGACCCGCAGCATCTTGGCCCGCATCGCCGACACTGCGCCCGTGATCTCCTCGACGGTTTCGCCTCGCACCCGAAGCGCCATCAAAAGTCCGCCCATTTGCGAGGGCGTCGCTTCGCCGGACATCATGCTGTCGAAGGCAGACACGGCCTCATGACGCGACAGTGTCGCACCGGTAGCCACCTTGGCGATGAGAGATTTGAAATCGTCCATCACGTGCTTTCAGGAAACCGCGAAAACAAGACCGTCAAGAGCCATTCGGACAACCTGCTTTTCTGGCGCGACGCCGGCATTGTCGTTCAAGATCAGTTATTCGCGCCGGTCACCTGCGCGAAGGCGGTCTGGTTGACGTTGGTACCGATATCAGACTCAAGCTTCGTGATGAATTGGGCGAGTTGCTCGTCGGTGATTGCCCGTTTGATGTTTTCACTCAATTTCTTCATTTCGTCCGACGCAAGGTCGAGCGGAGGCATGGTGATGTCGGTGACCCGGAAAACGATCCAGGCGTTGGCGGCGGGGTCGGGGACTTGTCCCACCCCGTCCTTGGCGGTGCGAAACGCCGCGGCGACTGCGGCCGCGGGCAGGCCCGGGAGGGAAGCGTCGCGCTTAAATCCAGCGGCGGTTTCAACGCTCAATCCTACTTGCGCCGCCTCTTCGGCGAGTTTGCCGCCCTGTTCCAGCTTCTGGACCATGTCGGTCGCCTTGGCGCGCAGCCGGCTCGCGATCTGGTCGTCGCGCCATCGCGTTTCGACCTGATCCTTGACCTCGTCAAGATTGCGCTCGCGCGACGGAGTAATGCCGAGAACGTCGTACCAGACATAGCCGCCATTGAACGAGATCGGATCATTGTCGACGCCGACGTCACTGTTGAAGGCTTGCGAAACCACGTCCAGTCCACGCGGGATGTTCATCGCCGGTTGTCCGCTGGAAAGCCGGCCCGAACGGTCGACCGCGTCGATGGTCACCGGCGCAAGGCCCAGTTTTTGCGCCGCTTCAACGACGCTTGCGCCACCGCCGCGCTCATCTTCCATCTTGTCACGCAGTTCAGCAACCTTGGTTCGCGCACGCTCCTTGGCAATGTCCCTTTTGATTTCCGAGGCAACGCTCTCGTAGTTTGCTGCTACTCCCGGCTCGATCTTGCCGACCTTGACGAGCGCGACGCCGAATCTGCCCTGAGCGGGCTGACTGACCTCGCCGGATTGCAGCGAGAAGGCGGCGTCTGCGATGCCCTGATCCGCAATCGATGACTTTGGAATGACACCGAGATCGATGTCGGCTGGATTGAGGCCGCGCTCCTTGGCCAGATCGTCGAACGACGACCCGGATTCGATACGGCCGCGCGCGGCCTGCGCCTCTTCGGCGTTCGGGAAAACCATCTGCCAAACCTGACGCCGTTCGGGCGTCCCGTACTTGTCGCGCCTTTGCTCGAAGACCTTTTTCGCATCCTCGTCGGAAACCTCGCTCCATTTGCCGATTTCTTCCGGCGTAATGACGACGAAGGAGATCTTGCGATATTCCGGTGCGCGGAACAGCGCCTTGTGCTCGTCGAAATAGGCGGCCAGCGCTTCCGGTGAAGGCGGATCGATCGTGCCGGCCTGAGCGGCGTCGAGTTTCAAGTATTCGATGGTACGCTGTTCATTCTGATACCGCGCCAGCGCGTCCAACAGGACTTTGGGCGTCTCAAGCCCGGCCGCGACGCTTCCCGCGATCTGGCGGCGCAGCGCCACCCTCCGCTGCTCGGTGATGAAACGTTGCTCGCTATAACCGAGCTGCCGGATGACGTTCTGAAAGCGTGCCGGGTCGAACGCGCCACTGACGCCCTTGAAATTGGGGTCGCTGAAGATCAGGCGCATGGTTTCTTCAGGCGACTGCCCGAGTCCAAGCCGGCGCGCCTCCTCGTCAAGCGCTGCCTCCGCAAGCGTCTGCTGGAGAACCTGCCGGTCGAATCCGATGGCGCGGGCCTGATCCATGGTCAGCGGGCGGCCGAACTGGCGGCCTATCTGTTGCAGCCTTTCGTTGAAGATCTGGCGGAACTGCTCGGTCGAGATCTCGGTGCGGCCGACCTTGGCCAGCGTCGATTGTCCAAAGCCCCGGAAGATGTCGGCGATGCCCCAAATGCCGAAACTGACAATCAGCACGCCCATGACGGTCGCCATGACAATTTTGCCGAGCCAATTTGATGAGGCTTTGCGCATTCCTCGAAGCATGGGATCCAACTTGTTGGCAGGAGGGAACCGGGTCCGCGCCCGAGGGAATATCGATAACCGAATTCCCAAAAAGGGGCGTCACCGGACTGAGAACGCATCATAAAGTGGCAGGCTTGAGGTCGCAACCATGGTGCACCGGACCGCGAAACGGTAAACGGCCCGGAAAGTCGTTGTGGCATGGCTGCGAGGGCTCTGGTAGCGCTTGATGGCCAAAATTTCATGGAAATTCCCGAGATGACCAACCGAATTCGGCCATTGATTGCCGGCAATTGGAAAATGAATGGCCTGAAGGCATCGATGGCTGAATTTGAAGCCATGCTGGCAGGCGCCTCGGCAGTCGCGAGCAAGGCTGACTTGCTGGTGTGCCCGCCGGTGACGCTGATCGCGGCGTTCGCCGAAAAATCGCGCGCCTCGAAGCTGGTGGGTATCGGCGGTCAGGATTGCCATCCCGAAGCGTCGGGCGCGCATACCGGCGATATCTCCGCCGAAATGTTGGCGGATGCCGGCGCGAGCGCGGTCATTGTCGGCCATTCTGAACGGCGGGCCGATCATGGTGAGAGCGATGGATTGGTCCGCCGGAAGGCCGAGGCCGCCTGGCGCGCGGGGCTTGCGGCGATCGTCTGCATCGGCGAGACCAGAAAGCAGCGTGATTCCGGTCAAACGCTCGAGATTTGCCGCGGGCAACTCGAGGGATCGCTTCCGGATGGCGCGCGCCCGAACAATCTGGTCGTTGCCTACGAGCCGGTCTGGGCGATCGGCACCGGGCTAACCCCGACTGTCGAAGATGTTAAGCAAATTCATCAGTTTATCCGGGATACTCTGATCGGCCGGTTCAGTGGGGAGGGGGGTGGAATCCGTATCCTCTACGGCGGTTCGGTCAAACCCTCCAACGCGCGGGAACTGCTGGGTGTCGGCAATGTCAACGGCGCCCTTGTCGGCGGCGCGAGCCTAAAGGCGGCCGACTTTCTTGCGATCGCAGGCGATTGTCCCTAACTAACGACTGAGCGGGGCCGGGGGTGGCAATGCCTGGTCCGATCGTGTAACACCCGCGCAAATTTAATCCCGCAAACCCGACCGTCTGCCCGGTCGCAGTCGTTGGTTTGTGACGGAAGGTAAAAATGCAGACTGTCATTATCGTGGTGCACCTGATGATCGTTGCGACGCTGATCGCGACGGTGTTGCTGCAGAAATCCGAAGGGGGCGGCCTCGGCATGGGCGGAGGCGCCGGATTCATGTCGAGCAGGGGCACGGCCAATCTGCTGACTCGCACGACCGCTGTGCTGGCTTTCGGCTTTTTTCTCACCAGTCTGGCTTTGTCCTGGATCGCCAGTTACGACCGCAGGCCAAGTTCCGTCATCACTCCGTCGTCGCAGTCCCAGCCGGCAAACGGCGCGACGCCCGTGGCGCCGCCAAGCAGCGGCGGCGGCCTGCTGGACTCGCTGAAGAAATCGGATGAGCAGCAGAATCAGCCTGCCCCGTCCGGTCCGCAGGCGCCGCAGTCGCAATAAGCAGGATGGCCATGCAGGATCGCAGCTACTGACCGGCATTAACCGTCCCTATCAAGCTACTGATAACACATTCAATTTGGCGTCACCCACAGCCTGGCAAAATGTTTGCTGAAGCGAGGCGATTCGCTTTGGAGAATCGTGCCGGTAGCCTTAAAGGTTAAGTCCCATGGCGCGGTACATCTTCATCACCGGCGGCGTGGTTTCTTCGCTCGGAAAGGGTTTGGCATCGGCAGCGCTTGGCGCGCTTTTGCAGGCGCGCGGCTACCGGGTGCGGCTGCGCAAGCTCGATCCCTACCTCAATCTCGATCCCGGAACGATGTCGCCATATCAGCATGGCGAAGTGTTCGTGACCGATGACGGCGCGGAGACCGATCTCGATCTTGGTCACTACGAGCGCTTCACCGGGCGCCCCGCCACCAGGGCGGACAACATCACCACCGGACGCATCTATCAAAACATCCTGACCAAGGAACGGCGCGGCGATTATCTCGGCGCAACCATTCAGGTGATCCCGCACGTCACCAATGCGATCAAGGAATTCATCCTCGACGGCAACGACGAATACGACTTCGTCCTGGTCGAGATCGGCGGCACTGTTGGCGACATCGAGGGACTGCCGTTCTTCGAGGCGATCCGGCAGCTGAAGAACGACCTGCCGCGCGATCACGCGATCTTTATCCACCTGACGCTGCTGCCGTTCATTCCCAGCGCCGGCGAGTTGAAGACGAAACCGACCCAGCATTCAGTCAAGGAATTGCGCTCGATCGGCATCCAGCCGGACATCCTGCTCTGCCGCACCGATCGTCCGATCCCGAAGGAGGAGCGGCGCAAGCTCGGGCTGTTCTGCAACGTGCGCGAAAGTGCCGTGATCGAGGCGCGCGACGCCGACAACATCTATGCCGTGCCGGAAGCCTATCATGCGGCCGGCCTCGACGACGAAGTGCTCGCGGCATTCGGCATTGCGCCGAAACTTCCTCCGGCGCTGGAGAGCTGGCATGTCATCAATGAACGAATCCGCAATCCGGAAGGCCAGGTGAACATCGCCATCGTCGGCAAATACACCGGCATGAAGGATGCCTATAAATCGCTGATCGAGGCGCTGTCGCATGGCGGCATCGCCAACAAGGTAAAGGTCAATCTCGACTGGATCGAGAGCGAGGTTTTCGAAAACGAAGACCCGGCGCCGTTCCTGGAACATGTCAACGGCATTTTGGTGCCCGGCGGCTTCGGCCAGCGCGGGGCCGAAGGCAAGATCCGCGCGGCCCAGTTCGCCCGCGAACGTGACGTACCCTATTTCGGCATCTGCTTCGGCATGCAGATGGCGGTGATCGAGGCGGCACGCAATCTAGTCGGGATAGCGGAGGCCAATTCCACGGAGTTCGGGCCGACGGGCGAGCCGGTGGTCGGTCTGATGACGGAATGGCTGCGGGGCAACGAACTCGAACGGCGTTCGAACAACGGCGATCTGGGCGGGACCATGCGGCTTGGCGCCTATCCCGCCATGCTCAAGCGCGGCAGCCGGGTCTCTTCGGTCTATGGCGGGGCCACCGAGATTTCGGAACGCCACCGTCATCGCTACGAGGTCAATACCGCCTACAAGGACAGGCTCGAACAGCATGGTTTGCGGTTTTCGGGCATGTCGCCGGACGGCGTATTGCCCGAGATCGTCGAATATGATGACCACCCCTGGTTCATCGGGGTGCAGTTCCATCCCGAACTGAAGTCGCGACCCTTCGAGCCGCATCCCCTGTTTGCTTCCTTCGTCGAGGCGGCGATGGCGCAGTCGCGGCTCGTCTGAGCTTATTCGCGGCCTTTGACGGACGCGCCGATTGTTGCGACATAACGATCCCCAACCTCAAAACCACAACGGATCAGGGAGTAACGCCGATGATTTATGAAAGCCGTGTCTATCGCTGTGTGCCGGGCCGCTTGCCCGCGCTCTTGAAGCGGTTTGAAACCATCACGCTCAAACTGTGGGAAAAGCACGGCATCCGGCAGGCCGGCTTCTTCACGACGCTGATCGGCGAATCCAACCAGGAGCTGACCTACTTCCTGGCCTGGGAATCGCTTGCCGAGCGCGAGAAAAAATGGGCGGCTTTCCAGGCCGACCCCGACTGGATCGCCGCACGCGCGAAAACCGAGGCCGACGGCCAGATTGTCGGCAACATCGTCAGCCAATTGCTGGTGCCGACCGCGTTCTCATCGGTGAAGTGATCCCGCGCCTGGGCTGAGGCAGAACTCGGATGCCCCACGGTCTCGACCATATCGTTCACGCGGTCCGCGATCTCGACGCGGCCGCAGAATTCTATGGTCGCGCCGGCTTCACGGTCGGCAGCCGCAATCGCCATCCCTGGGGCACGCACAATTATATCGTGCAGTTTGCTGGCGTTTTCATCGAACTTCTCGGTGTGGGTGAGGCTGACTTGATAACCGCCGCCACGCCCGGCACCTTTTCCTTCGCCAGCTTTAGCCGCGATTTCCTCACGCGCGACCAGGGGCTCGCGATGTTGGTGTTGGAGGGCAGGGGTGCGGCTGCGGATGCCGAAGCGTTCCGCGCCGCAGGCATCGGAGCTTTCGACGTGTTCGATTTCGCGCGCCAAGCCAAACGCCCGGACGGGTCGAGCGTCAAGGTCGCGTTTTCACTCGCGTTCGCCGCAGATCCCAAAACGCCAGACGCCGGCTACTTCACCTGCCAGCAACACTATCCGGAGAACTTCTGGAATCCGGCATTCCAGCAGCACCCGAATGGCGTTTCGGGCATTGCCGAAGTCATCATGGTTTCCGAAAAGCCGGAGGACCATGTTTACTTCCTCGGCGCGTTTTCCGGGGTTCGTAAAATCGACTCCAGCGCCGGCGGATTCTCCATCCGGACCGAACGCGGCGACATCAGGGTCATGAAACCGGACGCCTATCGTGCTTATTGCGGCACCGAACCCCCGAACTTGTCGCGTGGCTCGCGTTTTGCGGCGATGCGATTTGTGATGGGCGACAAGGCGACTGCGATCTCCGCGCTCCAGAAAGGTGGCGTCGCCATCATCGAGCGCGATTTTGGGATGGTTGTGCCGGGCGACGTGGCCTTCGGCGCAACGCTGATATTCGACGACACGAAAGTGGGTTGATCCCGTCGCCATCGCCCGGCATGGTCCGTGGGTACGCGAAACAAGTCCAAAGGACAGGTTTTGAACGCCAAAATCCCAGCTGCGCCGCTGGTCACGGTTGGTTCGGTCAAATTCGGCAATCATATGCCGATTTCGATCATTGCCGGCCCCTGCCAGCTTGAGAGTCGCGCACACGGCCTGGAGGTGGCAAGTGCGCTCAAGGGGATCGCCGATCGTCTGAAGATCGGGCTCGTCTACAAGACCTCCTTCGACAAGGCCAACCGTACCAGCGCTGCGGCCGCTCGCGGCATCGGGCTCGCCCAGGCGCTGCCGATCTTTGCCGAAATACGCTCATCCATTGGCATACCCGTCCTCACCGACGTGCACGAGGCCGCGCAGTGCGCGGAGGTGGCGCAAGCGGTCGATGTCCTGCAGATCCCGGCCTTCCTGTGCCGGCAGACGGATCTGTTGCTGGCCGCCGCCGCGACCGGGAAAGTGATCAACGTCAAGAAGGGACAGTTTCTGGCGCCTTGGGACATGGCCAACGTCGTCGCCAAGATCACAGGAGCAGGCAATCCGAACGTGCTGGTGACGGAGCGGGGCGCTTCGTTCGGCTACAATACGCTCGTCTCTGACATGCGTTCGCTGCCGATCATGGCAAGGACAACTGGCGCGCCCGTCATCTTCGACGCGACCCACTCGGTGCAGCAGCCGGGCGGCCAAGGCACCTCTTCGGGTGGCGAGCGGGAATTTGTGCCGGTGTTGGCACGCGCCGCGGTCGCGGTCGGCGTCGCCGGCGTCTTCATCGAAACCCATCCCGATCCGGACCATGCGCCGTCGGACGGGCCGAACATGGTGCCGCTGCGCGAGTTTGATGGTCTCGTGCAGACGTTGATGGCCTTTGACGCGATCGCCAAGAATCCCGGCAAGAACGCAGCGCGCTGATGCCGCACAAAGTACTGCGGCCGCATGAGCGCATGCCACCGGCGATCAACATCATCTCGATCGCGACCTTTGCGGCAAGCCTCTCTGCCCGCGCGCTCGATCCGCTGCTGCCGCATATTGCCGACGAATTCAATGTCAGCATTGCGACCGCCGCGAGCTTCGCCGCGGTGTTTGCCTTCACCTTCGCCGTCATCCAGCCGGTGCTGGGCGCGGCGGCCGACCTGTTCGGCAAGGCTCGCCTGATGATCGCCTGCCTGGTACTGCTCGGCATTGCCAACATTCTGGGCGCGATATCGAGCTCGTTTCCGCTGTTGTTCGCAACCCGCATTCTCGCGGGCATCGGTTCGGGTGGTGTGTTTCCGGTCGCGCTCAGTCTGACCAGCGACCTCGTTGCGCCTGAGAAGCGTCAGGTCGCGATCGGGCGGACGCTGGCTGGCTCCATGACCGGCAATCTCTTGGGCGCATCGTTTTCCGGCGTGATCGGCGACTTGCTGGGCTGGCGCGGCGTTTTGACAGTGCTCGGCCTCTTGGTGATCACGGCTTCGGTTGCGGTGGCGGCCGGATTTCGCGGCACGGCGCTGACGCGCAGTAAGAAAACCAGCCTTTCGACGCTCTGGCACGGCTACCGCACGATTTTTCGCAATCCGAATGCGCTCTGCTACGCGGCTGTCTTCATCGAGGGTTGCTGCGTGCTTGGTCTCTTCCCCTATATCGCCTCGTTTTTGTTCGAACTCGGCGAAACCAGCCTGTCGATCGCAGGCATTGTGATCGCAGGATTTGCGGTCGGTGGCCTGCTTTACACGATGACGGTCTCCCGCTTTCTTCCCCGCCTGGGCGTCAATGGCATGATGATCACGGGCGCCTCGCTGGTCGGTCTGCAACTCGCCGCCATCGCCTTTGGCCCGGGCTGGAAAATCCAGGCGATCAGTCTCGTCATCATGGGCTGGGGCTTTTACATGATCCACGGCTGCTTGCAGGTCTTCGCCAGCGAACTGTCGGTGGAAGCCCGCGCGACCGCGCTCGCGCTCCACTCGTTCTTCTTTTTCATGGGACAGACCGTGGGTCCGATCGCCTATGGGTTCGGAATTCAGACGGTCGGCAAGGTGGCGACGCTACTGACCAGCGCTGTCATTATCGCCGCACTCGGCTTCGCGTGTGCCTGGCTGTTGCGCCAGAGGAAGCCCGCTGACGCGCGGGCCTCTTAGGCAGCGCGCTCGTTCGGCATCGCCTTTCAGGCCACTGTTTATTCTTGCCGCAAGGCCCGTCGGAAAAACGCGACTACTTCAGCCGCTGCCGCCCGCGTCGGCTGGCCGTCCGCGTCGATCAGATCGCCAGTAAAGACCGAGTGCGGCGGCTTGCCGCGCGCTTTCATGCCGGCCGGATTGCCGGCCGCATCAGGCAATTCGGAGCCGGTGAAGGCCGTGCCGAACGCGCTGCGCAAGGTCGCAAAACGCTGCGCGGGGCAGATCGTATCGCCTTCGAAACGATAGCCGCGCAGTTCCAATCCGTGGCGCGTGCGTTCACGCACACGTTCAAGATCATCTGCCGTGATATCGAGCGCAGCCGGGTTCATCGCCGGCACCCCCGGCTGAGCCAGAACTGGCGCCAGTACGACCGGATCGAGCGCCATCGAGAGCGCGAAGCCTCCGGTGACGCACATGCCGATCGCGCCGACGCCCGGGCCGCCGCACTCCTGGTGGGCAAGTCGCGCCAACGCGCGCAGCCAATCGGTCACCGGGCTCGATCTGTTGGTCCGCAAAATCGTAAACTCACGTGAGACGCAAAGCGAGAGAATCCGCATCGTCGAAGGTTTTTCCGGATTGCTTGCATCCGGCTCGCCGAACAGGATGGGAGCATAGACGCGGAATTCCGCATCTCTCAGCCAGCGGCAAAACCGCGCCAGTGTGGGGGTAAACCCATAAATCTCGTGAATGACGATGACTGCAGGCCCCGTCGAACCCGTCAGGAGAACGGGTTTGGTCTTGCCGAGCAGGGAAAGGTCGCGTCTGGTAAAGTCGGATATGTCAGGGGTCAATTGCATCCGCTCGCCTGTTTGCTTCCCGTTATTGCGCCGATATTGATCCATTGAATCAATTTAGCCAGGAGTTTTCACCCATGTCCCATGTCATCCCGGCACGCATGACTGCGCAGCTTGATGGCGATTTTGTCGTCTTCCTGATCGGCATGCGCGTGAACAAATGGTGGAAATTCTGGAAGTGGATGCCGGTCGCCGCAGCCATGCCGAAAATGTTGACCGAGCTTGCCAAGCGTCCCGAGCTTGGCCTGCTGCATGCGCGCAACGTCTTCGGTTTTCCAAATCTCATGGTGATTCAGTATTGGCGAAGCTTTGAACAGCTACACGCCTATGCGTCCGACCGCTCGCTGGAGCATTTGCCGGCTTGGCGCGACTTCAATCGCAAGGTCGCGTCAAACGGCGATGTCGGGATCTGGCACGAGACCTATCTCGTGAGGGACGGCGCTTATGAAAGCCTCTACAACAATATGCCGATCTGGGGTCTGGCTGCCGCGGGTGGGCTGGTGCCTGCCGAGGGGCCGCGTAAAAGCGCCAAAGGGCGCCTGCGCCAAACCGATGGCACGGACCTCGCCGTGAAATAGCCGCCTGCGATCATCCACGTCCGCGATAGGAGGCGACACCCTGGTCGGGAATCCACATTCCCTTCGGCAACTTGCCGGTCTGCCAGAACACGTCGATCGGAATGCCACCGCGCGGATACCAATAGCCGCCGATGCGCAGCCATTTCGGCTTGATCTCCGCGGAGATTCGCTTGCCGATCGCCACCGTGCAATCCTCGTGGAAGGCGCCATGGTTACGAAAACTCGCGACATAGAGTTTCAGGGATTTTGACTCCAGGAGCCATTGGTCCGGCACATAGTCGATCACCAGATGCGCAAAGTCCGGCTGGCCTGTGACGGGACAGAGGGAGGTAAATTCCGGCGCTGTGAATCGCACCACGTAATCGGTGTCTCCTTGCGGGTTGGGCACGCGGTCGAGTTTCGCAGCGTCAGGTGTGGTCGGCCATTCGACGGCCCGGCCGAGTTGCAGATCGGACGAGAAGGACGCCGGCTTCGATGGCTTCCGGGGCTTCCTGGACATCATTTTGGTCTCCGTTCCCGCGTTATTAGCCAATTCCCCTATCAACGTCACGGGCAACGCAACCTTTTCCGCGGTGGTTGCTTGCTGTAGAAGCAGCGCCAGCCGTTTACATCGGGTTTTGCAAGAAAAGAGGCATTCATGACTGCAATCGTCGAGATCATCGGTCGCGAAATTCTCGATAGCCGTGGCAATCCGACTGTCGAGGTCGATGTGGTGCTGGCGGACGGCTCGGTCGGGCGCGCGGCGGTGCCGTCAGGCGCCTCCACCGGCGCGCATGAGGCGGTCGAACTCCGCGACGGTGACAAGGCGCGCTACCTCGGCAAGGGCGTGCGAGAGGCGGTCGCGGCGGTGAACGGCGAAATTTTCGAAGCACTCAACGATATCGCTGTCGAGGAGCAGATCCAGATCGACCAGATCATGATCGATCTCGACGGAACGCCGAACAAGAGCCGGCTCGGCGCCAACGCCATTCTCGGCGTCTCGCTTGCCTGTGCGAAGGCGGCTGCGGAATCCTTCGACATGCCGCTTTATCGTTATGTCGGCGGCGCCTCGGCGCGAACCTTGCCGGTGCCGATGATGAATATCGTCAACGGCGGCGTGCATGCCGACAATCCGATCGATTTCCAGGAATTCATGATCATGCCGGTCGGCGCCGGCACGTTCGCCGAAGCGCTACGCTGCGGCTCGGAAATCTTCCATACGCTCAGATCGGAACTGAAGAAGGCCGGTCACAATACCAATGTCGGCGACGAAGGCGGTTTTGCGCCGAATTTGCCTTCGGCGGATGCGGCGCTCGATTTCGTCATGGGTGCGATTGGAAAGGCCGGCTACAAGGCCGGCGGCGATGTCATGCTGGCGCTCGATTGCGCGGCCACTGAATTTTTCAAGGACGGCGCCTACGTCTATGCCGGCGAGAAAAAGACCCGCTCGCGTTCAGAACAGGCGAAGTATCTTGCCGATCTCGCCGCGCGCTATCCAATCGTCTCGATCGAGGACGGCATGGCCGAAGACGACATGGAAGGCTGGAAGGAGCTGACCGATCTCATTGGCGGTAAATGCCAGCTGGTCGGCGACGACCTCTTCGTTACCAATGTCAAGCGGCTCGCGGATGGCATCAGGAACGGCCGCGCCAATTCCATTCTCATCAAGGTCAACCAGATCGGTACGCTGACGGAGACGCTCAGCGCGGTCGAAATGGCCTTCAGGGCCGGCTACACCGCGGTGATGTCGCACCGTTCCGGAGAGACCGAGGATTCCACCATCGCCGATCTTGCGGTTGCAACCAATTGCGGACAGATCAAGACCGGGTCGCTGGCGCGTTCGGACCGCACGGCCAAATACAATCAGTTGCTGCGCATCGAACAGGAATTGGGAAGCCAGGCCGAATATGCGGGCAGGGCGGCGCTGAAGGCGCTCGGCTAACGGGCTAACCGGCAAGATTACCCAGCTCTCTTAGGTCTTGCGTTTCCGGATTAACGCGAGAACACTCCCGGACAAATACAACCAAGCCGAAACGGGAGGATGACGATGAGCACCGATGGCAATAGCGGATTGCAGCTTCGTTCGCTGATCAAGAAAAGCGGCGAACTCGAGATTTCGCTGGTAAACGTGCCAACCAAGGAGCCCTCTGCCGACGAAGTCGTCGTCCGCATCGAGGCGACGCCGATCAATCCATCGGACCTTGGTCTGTTGACCGGCGCGGCGGACATGACGACGGCCAAAGCGTCCGGAACCAGGGACGCCCCGGTGATTACCGCAAAGGTGCCCGAAGGTGCCATGCGCGCCATGGCGGGCCGGCTCGACGAATCCATGCCGGTCGGAAACGAGGGTGCCGGCGTTGTCATCAGGACCGGATCGTCGCCAGCTGCGAAAGCGCTGATGGGCAAGACGGTCGCGATCATCGGCGGCGCCATGTATGCGCAATACCGCACCGTCGCCGCCAGCGATTGTCTGGTGCTGCCGGAAGGCACTAGCCCTGCGGAAGGCGCCTCCTGTTTCGTCAATCCGCTGACCTCGCTCGGTATGGTCGAAACCATGCGCCGTGAGGGTCACAAGGCGCTGGTGCATACCGCGGCCGCATCCAACCTCGGCCAGATGCTCAACAAGATTTGCCTCAAGGACGGCATCGGCCTCGTCAATATCGTCCGCAGCCCGCAGCAGGCCGAGATTCTGCGCAAGATCGGGGCAAAATGCGTGGTCGACTCCGCGTCAAGTTCGTTCATGGCCGATCTGACCAACGCTTTGGCTGAGACCGGCGCGACGCTGGCGTTCGATGCGATCGGCGGCGGCAAGCTCGCCGGCCAAATTCTCACCTGCATGGAGGCTGCGATCAGCCGGAACGCCAAGGTCTACAGCCGCTATGGATCGAACGTGCATAAACAGGTCTACATCTACGGCGGCCTCGATACAGGGCCGACCGAATTGAACCGGACATTCGGTATGACATGGGGAATTGGCGGTTGGCTCTTGTTTCAGTTCCTGCAACAGATCGGTCCGGACGCCATGAAGCTTCGCCAGCGCGTGGTCTCCGAGCTCAAAACCACGTTTGCCAGCCACTACACCAAGGTGGTCTCGTTGCAGGAGGCGCTCCAGCCTGCCGAGATCGCGGTCT
>Ga0306920_100001476_pt1 | contig 29262 bp, 34 predicted proteins | sample flu12Cox44000170_FD_204666 | JGI IMG/M metagenome (GOLD analysis project Ga0306920, IMG submission 204666) | Lab enrichment of tropical soil microbial communities from Luquillo Experimental Forest, Puerto Rico - flux4day.12C.oxic.44.000.170 (v2)... | ecosystem: Environmental > Terrestrial >... | reverse complement strand
CAATCCGACCCATTGCGAACAGGTAATAGACGGCCAAGAATATGACCGGGACAAGGATTAACCGGACGATGACTAGACTGTAGGCAACTCTGCGACGCAGAGCGCCGCCAGGTGCAAGAATCTTGAACGATTGCCGGATTCCCAGCGTCATGACTCTAACTCCATCGCGAGGCTGGATTCGCGTTGGCCACATTGTATCGAAATCCCTGTTTCAATCGCAGCCGGTCTCAGTTCTCTCGGCACGGTCTCTTAATCAGCGGGTTGGAGGCTTGAGCGCACCGAACCAAAAAAAACGGGAGGAGATTCGCTGCAAATCTCCTCCCGTTTGACTTCGTGCAGGATTTTCGAACTTGCTATTTCAACTCGATGAGGATGACTTCTAGGGGATTGTCGCTCAAGTTCTCGGGCAGATGTTCTTCAGCGGGCATCAGCATGGCCTGGCCCGCCGTCCAACTGCGTTCTTCCGTTCGACCATCAGGGAACGTGAACCTCCCATGGTTCGCGGTGAGAAATAATGCCACGAGTCCTGGGTGGCCGTGCATGACCGATTTCTCGTGCGCACCATACTTGACACGGAGCACACGCACGCGATCGTTTTCCTCTTCCACTGTGTAATACTTCGAATCAACCTAAACCGGATCAGCCGAGACCATGCAGATACTTGCGGACGGTCTTGCGATCCAGATCCAGTCGCTCCGCGATCTGGCACTGGCTCAGACCAAGCTGATGCAACTCCTGAATGTTCATCCAATCCTCCAAGTGAACCATCGGCCACCCCCGGCCGATGGTAGATCTGCCCAGGACCTATCGGTCCTGGTACTACCCTGGGGAATTTTCAGTCGGCAATTTTGGGGATTTTTATACTGGCACTAACAATGATCAGGATGAAAACGATACTCGCGCCTTGGCCGCCCTCTGCCAAGCCTTGCTGCGCTTGCGTGATGCCTCCCGAGCGGCCCTCATCGTCGTGCATCACGTGCGCAAATCGATCAACCGCCATGAAATCGGCAGTGCCTTTCGTGGCTCCAGTGCGCTGCATGCAGTGGGCGACAGCTATCTGCTGCTGACTCGTCCCTCGCCCCCGCTGCCGAACCTGGAGTTGCGCTTCCAATTCCGCTACGCTGCACCCCAACCGCCGCGTCTGCTGGAACTGAATCCTCACACCTTGTGGTTCTTTAGCGCCGGCCCGGTGCCCGCCAAGACCACACCTGGCCGCAAGGTGGAAATGACCGACGTAAGCCAAGCGCTAGCAATCCGCGGAGGACAACTGCGCTACAACCAACTGCGCGAAGAGATCATGCAACGCACGCATGTTCGAAACGTACCGCACAACTGACCATCACCCAGGCATCTCAGCAAGGACTCATCTTGCAGGACAACGGCCAATACCGCTTGCCCTTGTAGGCTCTCCGGAGAGAAGCGCTCCGCTTATAGCGGAACGACGAGACCAGGTGAAACGGAAGCGGGCTCTGCAGAGATGCAACCCTGCTGAGGGATAACCTGATGGGGCTCATTCGAGCCGATGTGGGCAGCGCGAGACATCGCGACCCGTTACACGGTGGGAATCGTACGGTTATCCGTATGGTGTATACGACGGCAATGCAGGTGCGTTCTTTTATCGAGTCTTAATGCAGCCTTGCTCTTAGTGTTTGGCGAGTTGCGTCCCTGTAGCGGCATACCGACAGCCCGCACAAACTCGTTCTTACCGGCGTTAAACTCTCGCAAATTTGCCAACGGGCGTTTGGACATAAGGCATCATACAATCTGGTTTCCTGCAATTCGCGTAAGGTCTCGGATGAATTGCTTGACAGGACGTGGACGTTGAAGTTGTTCCGGGAGCGATCGAGAGCAGCTACGATCAGTTGACTGTTTATTCGACTAGCATGAGCGATAGAAGCACGGATAGGGTCCAGACCCGCGTGCGCGTGTATCCTATAATAATCTCCTTATTAAACTGTTGGGTGGAGCATACAATGTTACTGTCTCAGTCTGAACGTGCAGGAAAGAGTTCAGGATTATTTCTATTATTTGTGTTGCTAATCCAACATACGATAAGGCCACGTTCTAGAATCAAGAACTAGCCTTCTGGTCTTTAGGCCGAAGTGGTGCGCGCCATATGATTCCGAGGTGATTCGAGCGATTCACTCCCACTAATGGCATACAGCACGAGTTCCACCCGGCTTGAAATGCCCAATTTGTCGTAAATTCTGAGCAAGTAATTTCGCACGGTGTGTTCTCTCAGGTTCAGCTTGCTTGCAATCTCTTGGTTGCGCATACCGTCCGCCAGAAGTCGGACGACACCGCGTTCGCGTGCCGTCAATCGACTCAGGCCTCCCGATTGGCACAGTTTGAGAGGCCGGCTCGAGATTACCACATCCAACAGAAACTCCAATTCCACATTGCTCACCCAAACCTGTCCCCGGTGCACGGAACGGATACACTTCGGGAGTGTGTCGAAAGAATGCTCGCGGCAAAAAACACCTCGCGCGCCGCCGCGAAAAGCGTCGACGACCAATTCTCGCTCTGTTGAATCCAACAGCATGATTGGGGAAATCTTTGATTCCGAGGCGCGCAATTCATGCAGTATTTTGAATCCAGATAGTGCCCCGTCTTCCAGGCGCACACTGATTACCACAACCTCTGGCTGAGAGTCCTTCAGCTCGCGGATTGCCGCGAACGAGTTGCTAGAGAGTGCCTGTACATCAAGATTACTGCGAGACCGTTTTAATGCGGCCACCGTGAGCTGACTATTCATCCGAGTGGCGTCAGCGACCGCCACTCGAATCGCCTCAAGGCCCATCCGCGGCATCTCCATCGAAAACTTCAGATTTTAGGCTAGGGTTCAAACAGTGTACTTCCCGGGTTCTAAAGCACAAGTGAAAATTTCTGTATTTTTGCATCTGAGTTATGGATCCAGTCGTACTAGGTCGATGATCGGGCATGGGTTTGATGAATCAAACTGCTGGCTTCAAACAACAGCGGATGACGCCCTGTAACACATTATCATCAATATCCTCAGTTCCGCAGCAATCACCAGACCCGGTATCTGCTTGAGGAGGAATGTCAATATCGCCTGGACTTTTGTCCCCAGCGCTTTTCCGAAATCGCACTCGGGTGAGTAAGGACAAAAGAACAGCATTGGACCTGCTTGATATTTAGAGCGCGCAAGTGACATTCCGCTTCTTGTGTCTCGGGATGGGACGATTTACTTTCACAGTCGGCGCCACAAGAAGGCGGAGGCAAAGGACTAGAGTTGAGCCATCGACCTCTCGTAATGGAACTCAGACATCGCGTGCGTTATCGCCTTACTGCTGACGCTATGTTCACTTGGGACGCTCCACAGCGGAACAAGTTGTCCGGAAAAGGAGTGACTCGCGATATTAGCGTGGCAGGCGCTTTCATTTTTACAAAAACGTGTCCACCAGTGGGCGCCACACTCGACTTGGAGATATTTCTTTCGTCAGATCCCGGTGCGGGACGCAGGACTGTACAGATCAAAACTTTCGCGACAGTTATTCGTGTCGAACACAAAACGGATTGCGAAGGATTCGCTGCCGAGATTTCACGCTGTTGTTTGATGGATATATCGGGATCGATAGTGGGCCAGCATACGAGGATAGTGGGCCAGCATACGAGTAGGTGATGCGATTTTCCAACATGAGCATATCGGCCATAGCTAAGTGGCGATGGCGAAGCCATGAACAGTCTCGTTGAAGCAGTTGCAATCGAATCAGTGTTGACTCCATGTCACGAATGGTTCGCCGTCTACACGTGCTCCTGTCAGGAGAAGCGTGTGGCGCAACATTGTTCGGCTCATGAGATCGAGCATTTCCTGCCTGTAAGTCAGAATCGTCGCCGCTGGAAAAATGGGTGCACGGTGCTGTTGGAGCGACCATTATTTCCCGGATACCTTTTCGTCAAAATTGAAAAGAGACAAAGGGTTCGCGTTCTTGAATTACCTGGCGTGCATTCCATCGTAGGGAGGGGAAGAGAACCGGTACCGCTTCCCGGTGAAGAAATCGAAATCCTTCGTCGAGGCCTTGACTCAATAAACGCGGAACCTTGCCCTTTTCTGAAGGTGGGCGAGAAGGCCAGAGTCAAACGCGGTCCACTCGAAGGAATGACTGGAGTAGTCATCCGCAGGAAAAACAGTTTGCGACTAGTGTTGAGTGTTGATCTGATCATGAGGAGTGTTTCAGTCGAGGTCGATAGCTTAGATTTAGAGCCAATTCAGTTTCGAGTTTTAGGCTCACGTCAGCCCGCCTGAACTGTTCGATTATCATTGTCGCGGAAGACAGAGTGTTACAGCATTGGCCACAGCGTAACGCCAGCAGCCGAAAGCATGGTGCCAGGTTGTTGCCAGTTGGCGGAGCAGCCATTTCGCGTATCTCCGGACCGCGCTACTTCTTTCTAAGTCCCACGCATCGGGGAGCTTTGGCGTCAGCTGTATGTGGCATTACCGCAGGACGAGGCTTTACCGTGCTGATTGGCAAGCCCGGCATGCCGGAGTTCTACTGATAGATGGTTTTAGACTTCTTCAATCTGCGAGAGCAGCCGTTCGGTGTTAGTCCCGATCCTCGTTTTTTGTATTTCGGGCCAGCGCACCGGGAGGCCATGGCTTCTGCCCTTTATGGCGTTTCGATGGGCCGTGGGTTTACCGCAATTATCGCTTATCCTGGAATGGGTAAGACGACTCTGCTCTTCGACTTTCTTTCGATGATCAAGAACTACGCACGGACAGTTTTCCTATTTCAACCGCAGACCGACGCGCGCGACCTGATCCGCTGCCTGCTCGCGGACGTTGATATCGAAGATGACGGCAAAGATTTGGTTCGAATGCATCGAAAGTTGAACGAATTGTTGTTGGCGGAATCGAGGCGCGGCCGAAAACTCGTTGTGGTCCTAGATGAAGCGCAGACGTTGGAGAATGAAGTCCTCGAAGAAGTTCGAATGCTATCGAACTTCGAGACTCCGCGTGAGAAGTTGATTCACCTAGTTTTGGCGGGTCAACCACAACTCGGGGAGAAGCTCGCAAGCCCCGACCTTTTGCAGTTACGTCAGCGTATTTCGATGATCTCGCATCTTCACCCATTTACTGTTGACGAAACACAGAAATACATCGAGCACAGACTGGGCGTCGCCGGATATCGGTCGAATGTGCCGATGTTTTCTTCGGCGGCGATTCGGATCATCACCAAATACACACAGGGTATTCCCAGAAACATAAACAATGTGTGCTTCAATGCAATGTCGATTGCATTCGTCGGTAAGAAAAGAACGATCGACGATCGGATTATTCTAGAAGTGATCGATGACCTGGATTTGAAGATTCGAACGAACGCGGCCGCTGAAGTTTCGGTGGAAAGCTCAAAGCGAGGCGGGGATAATTTGAATTGCGATGAAGCGGTTCCTGAGATGCTTAAGATGCAATCCTCGATCCCGGTGATGCCACGAGCGAGTTTTGAAGAACACGCAGCCTCGATAGATACAAACGAGTGGCCTGCGGAGTTTAGTGCGTCGGATCTTGATTCACTGGGCGCTTCGAAGCAGCAGAAAGACGAAAGCGCAGTGGTAGCGCCTCCGGCCCCAGCATCGCACATTGTTGCTCCTGTTCTGCCACATGGAGTTGCAGCAGCCACAGCTGGAGCCATGAGCAATGCAAGCTGCGAACGATAATCACAATGAAGGCAGTCTCGGTGCGCCGAGTTCCACTCCAACAACGCGCCGAATCGTCGGAGTGGCGCGGAAACATCCGCCACGCAAGACTTCAAACTGGCGAAACCTGGGGCCGCAAGTGGTCCTGGTAATTCTTTTATCTGTCATGCTCGGCTGGCTCGCGACTCAGGCATGGTGCCGGGCCGAGGCTCGTCCCGCGCCAACGGTGCCAATCGGTATCCTTATTTTTCCGGCCGGTGCAAAACGTCTTGCATTTTTGGATATTGAGAAAGATATGGACCAGTCTGCCTTGGAATTTTTGGCGCTGGGCCCGAACACTTCCGGGCTGGGAGCGGCATCGTGAGCAGGAATTTCGAGTTGATGCAGAGTGTCGGGATAAACTTCGAGAAGCCGGCGTTCGAGGTCCCGCGACCTGAAGCGGCGTTTGGCCGGAAAGGATCCGGAGAGCGAACTCCAACATTTTTCACGATCAAGGACAAGTTGATTCGGGAAGAGACGACCAAGCTGGCTCAAACCATTTTTCTAATGGGTGGAGCAGATAGTCCGCGTGTTGTGACGTTCGCAGGGATCGAGGAAGGCAACGGTTGCAGCTGGCTTTGTGCCCACATCGCGGACATCATTGCGAATCAAGCTGTCGGGAGTGCCTGTGTCGTTGATGCGAACATGCACAAACCCAGTATGGCAAGCCTCTTTGGAGTTAGTCCTCACCGGGGCTTGTCCGACGCCTTATCGGAGGTTGGCCCAATTCGCGAGTTTGCCAAACCAATCATGGGCGAAAATCTCTGGTTGCTTTCCAGCGGACCACTTAGCTCCGACCAGGTTGAGTCCGCGACTCTTTTGAATTCCGAAACGATGAAGGTTCGAGTTTCGGAACTACGAAACGAATTCGACTATGTGCTCATCGACTCCGCCCCATTGAGTAAAAATGCCGAAGGTGTGCTGCTGGGACAGTTGGCCGATGGTTTGGTGGTGGTGCTAGAGGCTAACGCGACTAGGCGTGAAGCAGCGGTCCGCATCACCGACACGTTGCGAGCGTCGAACGTTCGAGTACTCGGTGCAGTTCTGAACAAGAGAACGTTTCCGATACCTGAGTCGGTTTACAGCTTGCTCTAGTTGAACAAAAGCGGCTGACCTCGCCGGTCCCTCGAACAAAGAAGAAATATAAAGGTCACCTGTAAGTGAAAAGCGCGGAGCCCTGTTCGTGAGTGTCGCACAAACCACAAACGTTGGTTTGCTGGCAGGAAGGCCGGGCTCGTTTGAGGAGCTATCGTGGTATGCCGTTCGGACGCGTCCCTGTTTCGAGAAAAGACGGTCAGCGAGCTCGAACAAAAGAGGCGACAAGGTCTGCATTCGAGGCGGGGCGCTGGATGGGGTGAGCGGAGTACTTGAAGCTGTCAAGGGGGATAAGAGTCTGGTCATTTCGGTCAATCTGATACAGCGGTCGATCGCGATGAGGGTGGAAGGTTTTCGCGTCGAAGCCGTCCGAAGCATGCGAGTTTAGATGTGGAGGGAAAATGCAGCGATTTAGGCCAGTGGTTTGGTTAGTAATCGCGCTCTTGGGCATCGGCACTGCGACCTTTGGCCAAGGGCAGAAGGCGACAACTACCGCGAAAAATGACCAGCCGACCGACACACCGCCGGCCGAGGTCGTAGAGCAGCAACAGCGATCAGCAGCTGAAGGGAGCGCCGATCATCCGGCACTACAGCATCGGCATCCGAGATATCGAGTGAATCGGGATGATGTGTTGCAAATTAACTTCGCGCTTTCACCCGAGTTGAACCAGAAGGTTACTATTCAGCCGGATGGCTACATTACGCTTCAAAGCATCGGAAGCATTTACATTGCGGGCCTTACAGTTCCGGAAGTTGTAGCAGCCATAAAGAAAGCTTCGGCGAACATTTTGAACGATCCGATCATCGATGTCGATCTGCTCGATTTTCAGAGGGCGTCTTTCACCGTAACCGGCCAAGTGAGCAAGCCTGGTCAGTATGATCTGCGACATGACACCAACGTTGCCGAAGCAATTGCCGTAGCCGGCGGCCTTCTGCCAACGGCCAAGACGCAGATATTTGTTTATCATCGCGTTTCGCCAAGTTGGATGGAAGTGAAGAAATACAATTTGAAAGAAGTATTGAATGGAAAGAACGTCAACGAAATGATCGAGATGCAGCCGGGGGACATGGTTTTCGTTCCCGAGAAATTCATAACAAATTTCCGAAAGTACGTTCCATATACCCTGGGTATTTACGCCAATCCGCAGGGTCTGTTTTAGTTCGCCGTTCCAATGGAACACCAAGAGTCAGGAGAGTCAGCATGAGTCCATTTCGTCAACACGGACATCCGACAGAGTTCGGCGATATCACTTTGCGAGATTTGGTGGCACCTTTATTCCGTCGCAAGCGGGCGATGATCGGAGCATTCATTGCGTTCACCATTCTTTCCTGCTTGGCAGCATATTTGCTTTCAAATTCTTACAAGGTCAGAATGGAAATTCTAGTCAATCGCGAACGTGTCGATCCGAGCGTAACAGCCCAGACCACGAGTGGAGGCCCAACAACACAGTTGCCACTTACTGAGGAGGAGGTCAACTCTGAGACCGAAATCCTTGTCAGCCCAGACCTCCTGAAGCAGGTCGTGCTCGCTAACAATCTTCAGGATCGTGAGCGAAAGTCGATTGTTGCATGGGTCATCAATCCCCAAAACGAGGATTGGTATGTCTCGCGGGCGGTCGGCCATCTTGCAAAAGGCCTGAACATCGAAGTGGTCAAGAAGACCAACATGATTGGAATCACGTACAAGTCCACCGATCCAAAGATCGCGTACGGTGTGATGGATAAGCTCGCGACCTTATATTTGGAAAAGCACCTCACTGTGCACCGGCCGTCCGGTTCGTTCGAGTTCTTTTCGAAAGAGACCGACCGATACAAAGAAGCATTGGCTAAGTCCGAAGCGGCTCTGGCGGAGTTTGGAAGCGCCGAGGGTGTCGTAGCTCCCGACATCCAACGGGCAAACCTCGCCCAATTGTCGACGAACACGTTGGGGTCGTTGCATAGCTCGCAGCAGGCCATTGCAGCTGCGGAGCAGCGGATTGCGACTGATGAAGAACAGATGCAGGCGACACCGGCCCGGTCGACGACACAGCAAGTTTCAAATTCGGCTGACATTCTCTTGCAACAGCTGCAGACGAACCTACTGGCTGTGCAAGTCAAGCGCACGCAGTTGGTGATGAAGTACGACTCGAGCTATCCATTGGTGAAGGAAGCTGACAAAGAGATCGCACAGACCGAAGCGGCGATCGCGGATGCCAAGAAGATGCAGTACGTAAATGAGACGACGGATCGCGACCCGACCTATGAATTCTTGCGCGAAGACATCGCACATGCGACGACCGAGTTGGCTTCGCAGAGAGCAACCGAGGCAGCATTGAAGCAAAGCCTTGAAAAGGTCCAGACGGAAATGGTCAACCTCGACAAGAAGGCTCTCAAGCAACAAGACCTCCTTCGTGAGGCAAAGGCGGACGAGTCTAACTATTTGCTTTACCTGAGCAAGCGAGAGCAGGAGCGAACTTCAGATGCCCTCGACCAGAAGCGAATTGGCAACGTATCCGTCGCCGTACCTCCTGTTTTTCCAATCTTGCCGGCGTACAGTCCGGTCCTCATCATGGCGGTCGGGTTGTTCGTGGCGGTACTCATGAGTGTCGGATTGGCGTTCGCGTTAGATTATTTCGATTCCTCGTTCCGCACCCCTGCGGAAGTACTCGAAACATTGCGCATCCCTGTTCTGGGGGCGGTGCCGAAACAAAGCGCGTAAGTAGTTCTGCGCTCCTGGCACTCGCTGGCTGTTATCTCTATCCAGCGACCTGTGGCAGGGGTTTTTTCTCGGAGCCTCCTCGTGCATACAGCAAAACGCAGTTTCGGAATGGCTTTGCTGAAGGTGTTTTACCCGGCACTGATGGTGATGTGCTTTGGGGTGACGACGGCCTCGCTGCTTTCAAGCATGCCGGGAACTGTGCACAGTTTTGAGTCCTTCCTGTCGATGCGCGTGAAGGTTGGGAATTGTTTGGTGGCCATTTCCGTAATGCTGTTGTGGCATGTCGCGTTTTCGATCTTTGGATTCTACGAGTCGATGCGAATGACCGGTCCGATCAAATTGGGATTCGATGCGGTAAAGGGGACTACGTTCTCCGCGGTAGGTCTGGCGTTCATGGGCAAAGTCTTTCAAATCAGAATGCTGACGCCCAAGTTCCAGCTAGTGTTCTGGTTGTTGAGTTCGGTTGTAATACTAGCCGCCCGAATTTTCGTCCGTTATTGTCTTCGAAAGATCCGAACCCACGGCCACAATCTCCGACACGTCCTCATTCTGGGTACAAACACGAGGGCCATCGACTTTGCCCGCAAGATCGAAAGTAAGCCCGCACTTGGTTACCGTGTCCTCGGTTTCGCGGACGACAATTGGGGGGGGCTAAAGGAGTTTCGGAGCAGCCGCTACACCCTAAGCTGCACCCTAGACTCAGTGACCGAGTTTTTGAGACGAAACGTTGTGGATGAGGTGGCGATCTATCTGCCGCTTCGGTCTTATTACGAACAAGCTTCGCAGGTCGCTGCTCTCTGTGAGCAACAGGGCATTCTGGTCCGATTCACTTCAGAAATCTTCAACCTGAAAATCGCGCGCTCCCGTGTAGCCGACATCGACGGGCTTGCTCACATCATGGCACATTCTGGTTCAAACGACACTGCAGCGCTGTTCGCCAAGCGGGCTCTCGACGTGATGGTTTCGTTGGTTCTGCTTTCCCTGCTATGGCCACTCATGGCTGCTGTTGCCCTGCTAATAAAACTGGGCTCCGAAGGTCCTGTTCTTTTTCGCCAGGAGCGGATCGGTCTGAACAAACGACGTTTCCGCATTTTCAAGTTCCGAACCATGGTTGTGAACGCGGAAAAAATGATGGTCGAACTTCAGGCTATGAACGAAGTTACAGGCCCAGTCTTTAAAATGAAAGGTGATCCGCGGTGCACGCGAGTCGGCAGTTTCTTGCGACGCACGAGTATCGATGAGTTGCCGCAGTTGTTCAATGTGCTCATGGGTGACATGAGCCTCGTTGGTCCGCGCCCTCTGCCGGTTCGCGACTACGAAGGTTTCAGCGCGGACTGGCAACGCCGTCGTTTTAGCATTCGTCCAGGGATAACGTGTCTGTGGCAAGTTCGCGGCCGGAGCGAAATTCCTTTCGATAAATGGATGGAGCTGGATCTTCAATACATGGACGAGTGGTCGCTCTGGTTGGATCTGAAGATTCTTGTGCGAACCGTGCCCGCGGTGCTTAAAGGTTCCGGCGCAGCGTAGTAGTGGTCTATCTCACATCTTCCTGGAGGAATCATATAATGCGAATCGCGGTTATCGGTTTGAGATATGTTGGACTGGTTTCGGCTGCTTGCTTTGCAGAGATTGGTCACCAAATCATTTCGGTTGTTCACCGCGATGGCGCCAGCAGCTCAGGAAGAAACTCTTCATGGATTGGCGTCTCCCCGCACTGGTGCGATCGAAAATCGCGAGTTGAAGAATACGCTGGTTCGGGATTGGATTCGGCCTGTGGTGTTCTCGGCTCCATTGTTTCTGGTTTTGGGTGGCTTTTACGCATGGGCCTCGTCACACGGGGTGAACAAAGAGATCGGAAATCCGGGCATCCGGAACCTAGCGTTCATATTGTACGAATTCCTGGGATTTGCTGGACTCGGCACGCCGAGGCTTGAGCTTCGCGGAAATCCTTTTGTAGAGACGCTTGCGCCTTACACATTGCTTTTAGTCTTGGGCGCACTCCCGATGATCGCGCTGTGCTTCTTTCTATTGCGAACGCGACCGCCCAAGCTCGTTCTGCCATTATTAGTCAGCTTCTGTTTCGGTATGGCGATTGCCCTCGGTGTTTCAAAGATTGAACATTTCCGGGTTTTGGGAAGGCACGTAGCTGTCTTTGTTCCGCTTCTCCTGGTCACGATTTTGTATTGGGTCGGACGACAAGTTTCTCGAAAGAACCGAATGGCGGCGATCGTAGCTCTAGCGGGAGTGGTTCTGGTGTGGGCGGTTTCTGACGCGCGACTCGTTTTCATGCCCAAGTACGCGACGGATGACGTTCGGGAAGCAGCAAGGATTGCTGAGGCTGCTGCTAGAAAAAATGTACGAGTTCTGTGGGTCGCGGACACGTACGCGGCTGAATATTATGGTGTAACAGCGATGCGAAGTGATCGGTCCGCGCAGTATGTCATGGAAAAGGAACTGGGACGACCAGTCAGTGTCGAAGCGATTGACGGTCGGAACTGAAGTACCGACGTAGCCGATAACTTCATTGATAGTTCTGCCGCTCCGACGGTCTTGGTTATCAGCAGGCCAGATCTTTTCGATAAGCAAGGCGTGTGGCGCTCCCTGATAGAGCAACGCAATGCTTCGGTGCTCGCGAAGGTCCCGGCGTTCTCCATTTACGAATTTGCGTCCGCCAACAATGCGGCCGACAAAGAGGCGATTCGGAAATCGACCGAGAATCAGTCGAGATTTCAAAACTTGCCTGATTGAGCGCACGCTACATCGCCCGGGATGTCTGTAGTAGCAAATTGTTTCACAATCTTACTTCAATCCGGAGAACATCAGTTGAGCGTTGCGATTGTTACAGGTTCGGCGGGACTTATCCGTTCCGAAGAGTCACATATTTTGCTTCCCTAGGAATGGAGGGAGTCGGTATCGATAACGGAATGCGGGCGGAGTTCCTTGGCCCGGATGCCTCGACGAAGTGGGTCCGAGACAACCTGAAGCGCGAGATTGCGAAGTACAACCACAACGAGATCGACATTCGAGACCAAGATGCCATCGAAAAGATATTTGAGCGCTATTCAAAATATATCGCGTTGATCATTCACACCGCTGCTCAGCCTTCGCACGATTGGGCGCAAGTAACCCGACAATAGATTTCACCGCCAACGCGAATGGCGCTTCGGTCTTGCTCCAAGCCGCGCGGAAGCACGCAAAAGACGCCGTCTTCATGTTTACGTCGACCAACAAGGTGTACGCCGAACTTTCTTCCGCTGATCGAAAAAGAGACACGGTGGAAACTTGACCCGACACATCTCTAAGCGAAGAGATGGTATTCCGGAACAGATGTCGATGGACCACACGACTCACAGCCTCTTCAGTGTTTCCAAGGTTGCTGCGGATGTCCTCGTCGAGGAGTACGGCCGCTACTTCGGAATGAAGACAGCGTGTTTCCGCGGTGGTTGTTTAACGGGGCCGCGCCACTCCGGTACTCAGCTGCACGGCTTCCTCGCATATCTGATCAAGTGTGCGGCCACCGGTACGCCATATTCGATCTTTGGTTACAAAAGCAAACAAGTTCGCGACAACAATCACAGTAACGATCTTATTCGAGCTTTTCACGAGTTTTTCAAAAAACCGCTCCAGGGCGAGGTTTTATAACATCGGAGGGGGCCGCCATAGCAATTGCTGAATGCAAAGTGGGACAGATCGCTGATCCACCAGATGTGGTCTCCGCGCCGATTTTCATCCACATATCGTGGCTTGACGGCTTCCCAGCGATTTCTTCGCGAGCTGGATGGCTTCGAGGAGCCAATCATGCGCGACGCAAGCAAGCGTAACGTTCTCGGCGTCCTGATCAACGCAACCGACTACCAAAAGACGATGGACTTTGTGTTCACCGCAGCGCGTGAAAGGCAGGGCGCTGCGATTTCGGCTTTGGCTGTTCACGGGCTAATGACGGGTGTTTTCAATCGTGAGCACAAATACCGTCTCAATCATTTCGACCTTTTGGTGCCTGACGGTCAACCTGTGCGTTGGGCTTTGAATTTGCTCTATAGCGCCAACCTCAAAGACCGGGTGTATGGTCCAAACTTGACTCGCAAAATCTGCGAATGTGCCGCCGCCGGCGGGATTCCCGTGTATTTTTACGGAAACACCGGGGAGACCCTCGACTTATTGAGAAAACAAATCAACAAGACGTGGCCAAATTTGCAGGTGGCAGGCATGGAGCCATCTAAGTTTCGTCGCCTCACGGTGGAAGAGAAACAGGAGGTAGTCCACAGAATCCGGAACTCCGGCGCTTCCATCTTGTTTGTAGGTCTAGGTTGCCCGCGGCAGGAGATCTTTGCTTTTGAGTTCCGAGAAACGCTGGACATGCCCATCCTAGCGGTAGGTGCGGCATTCCCGTTTCTTGCGGGTGCCATCAGTCAAGCGCCAGTCTGGATGCAGAACGCCGGGCTCGAGTGGCTTTTCCGTCTTGTTTCGGAGCCAAAGCGGCTTTGGCGCCGTTATGTCTACTTGAACCCGGCTTACTTATTCCTACTTGCACTGCAGGCACTTCGGCTTTCGCGGTTTGCTCCGGATGGAAAGAGCCCGGCCGAAGAGTTGTTCTACGGCTAGGTATACATGGGATGAGGCGATATTCGTTAACGTGGTGGCAGACCGCGTGGCTACTGATTTTTCTGAGTGGTTTGGTTTTCCGCGGACGCACTGCGGCCGACATTAGCAATTCAGCGATTGACGCTTGGGCGTTGTACCGGGTCGGGTGTGTCTTTTTGGTTGGAGCAATTCTGTTTGTTCGCCTCACCCTGAGAAGAACGAACTGGGTGCCACAACTTTTTTCTGGCTACGTCGGTTTTTTTCTGCTCTTTCCGCTCGTCTCACTCATCTCCACAGCCTGGTCTATTAATCCTCCCTGGACTCTCTACAAATCGCTGGAGTTCGGACTCGATTTAGCAACTCTTGCCGCCGTTGTTGTAACGCTTCAGACCATTGAGGACTACAAGAAACTAATCGACTGGTCTTGGATTCTTCTGGGACTGTTAGTGTGCTCAGCTTGGGTTGGAGCGGCGATAGATCCGGGAGAAGCTCTCTTTTCCGATCCGAACTTGAGGGTCATTGCACTCCCGGCGCGCCTTGTGGGGGTATTCCCAGTCGTTTCTTGCAACGACCTGAGTGAAATCTGCGCCACGTTAGCTCTTGTGGCCCTCTGCCGAATGTGGATTGATCCAGAGAAACAGCACTCCAGGCTCAGGTACAGCTTGCTTTTTGCTTTCTCGATGGTCTCTCTGGTTATCACTCAGACCAGAGGTTCATTCATCGCCTTCCTCATAGGGTTTGTGATCCTGCTGCTCATGACGCGGCGCTATGCCTTGGCAGCGGTGGGAGGATTTTTCACCGTAATGGCCGGTGGTGCGCTCATCTTGCTTACCAATTTCGGTTCTGCGGCACAGAACTTCTTCAATCGGGGTCAAAACGCACACCAAGCTGGGGGACTATCAGGACGCCTCCAAACATGGACGAACGCTTACTACGCAATTATGGACCATCCTATCCTCGGATGGGGCGGGTTTGCAGGATCACGATTTGCGATCCTCGACAAAAACAGCTCGGACTCCAGCAGTTTGAATAGCTTTATCGACTGCGCTTTGGATATCGGCATCGTGGGCGTGATCATCATCTTGATACTAGCGGCCGCGATCGGGTGGATGCTCTACCGGAATTCCAGAGATTCACGACCATGGACGCTGCAATCAGCAATGGCTGTCGAAATGTTTATTGCATTTATTGTGCTTATGATCCGTTCGGTCGAATCTAGCAATCTCATTACGCATCCGATGCTCTCCTTCCTGACAATCATAGGTGCAGCCGAGACGTTGCGACACCTACGACACGAACGAAGAGCAGTCGTCCCGATGAGTCCGCAACAAAGCCTCTCTTGGCAGTCCTAAAAAGCTACACGGTCCTCGAGAAGTGGGACCTTTCGCAGAGTCAAAATGAAAATTCTCTCAGTACATAACACTCATCAGGAACGTGGCGGCGAGGACGTTGTCTTTGAGCAGGAAGGAAGGATGCTCGCGCGGGCTGGACATAATGTGGTTGCCTACCATCGCACGAACCACGAGATCGGGCAGCTGAGCATAGTCGGTCAACTCGATTTAGCGAGGCGAACGATTTGGGCGAGCGACTCGCTGGCTGAATTCGATAAGCTACTCGCGTCGGAGAAGCCCGACGTCGTTCATATCCATAACACATTCATTGTCATTTCGCCGTCAATTTACCGGGCGTGCCGAAAACGCGGCATCCCGGTAGTTCAGACGCTGCACAACTTCCGCTTTCTCTGTCCGCCATCCAATTTGTTTCGTGACGGAAAAGTTTGCGAAGAATGCATCGATCGTAGCTTACTCCGCGCAATTGAGCATAAATGCTATCGGGGCTCGACTTCGGCGACCGCGGTAGTCGTGGCCATGCTGGGCTTTCATCGAATCATTAGGACCTTGGAAAGGTCTGTTGACCGCTACATCGCTCTGACGGAGTTCTCCCGTAAAAAATTCATCTCCGCAGGATTTCCTGCCGACAGGATCTCGGTGAAACCGCACTTCCTCGAATCCGATCCTGGCGTTCGGCAACAACCGGGCGACTATGCTCTTTATATAGGTCGATTCTCGCCAGACAAAGGTGTGCGAACCCTAATCGATGCATGGTCCAAGATCCCAAAGGAATTTAAGCTGCGGATCGTCGGAGATGGTCTGGAGCGTCCAGAATTGGAGACGGAGGTTCGTCGGCGACAGCTCGATAACGTCAAGTTCCGTGGCTTTCTCTCCCGCGAAGAGGCAATCGCCGCTCTAAAGGGTGCGCGTTTCTTGGTGATGCCAAGTCTTTGGTACGAAACTTTTGGGATGGTGATCATTGAAGCGTTCGCTTGCGGAGTTCCGGTGATTTGTTCGCGGCTTGGCGCTATGGCTGAATTGGTTCAGGATGGCATAAACGGACTCCACTTTGCACCAGGCGATTCTGCCGACCTTGCCCGGAAAATGATTTGGTCCTGGAGTAATAGAATCGCTCTTGAAAAGATGGGTTGCAACGGCCGGCAATCTTTCGAGAATCATTACACCTGCGACAAGAATTACGGAATGCTCATGGAAATCTACGAGCGAGCGCTTCGGTCGCGGGGGCATTCGCGATCGCTTCCCATTAGACAGGAAGCGGTACAATTGTGTGAGACGACGGACACGGTCCGAGTTGACCGATAGCTCGTCTTGCAGCCATTTTGAAACATTGGGAAACAAGGAAGGCGACGCAAATCGTGCAAGCGGGTTTTCACGTTTCAGCCCGTTTGTCTTCGGTATTCACGTCACAGATATTGGAGAGTTATCTTAAGAGCGCGCTTACCCGCAATACACTTTGGATGATTTCAGGCCATGGCTTGCGGCTTGTTATCCAAGCCGTTTATTTCACGGTCATTGCTCGTTCCCTTGGGCCGAACAATTACGGTGCTTTTGTTGGCGTGGTTGCGCTTGTGGGGATCGCTAGCCCGTTCGGAATGTTGGGCAGCGGCAATCTGCTGGTCAAGAATGTTTCGCGAAATAAAGACGTATTCGCGGAATATTGGGGCCAGGCACTCGCAATAACAGCTATAAGTACAACAATTTTATTTACGGCCATCGTACTCTTATCGCACTTCTTGTTGCCTGGTTCGATACCGGTAAGCTTGGTGATCTTGGTCGCTGGCGCTGATCTGTTTGGCTTCAGTCTAATCACGTTGGCGGCGTTCGCGTTTCAAGCATTCGAGCAACTCAAGTGGACAGCCACTGTTAATGTCTTAATGAGCATCGGTCGCCTAATCGGAGCGGTCACACTTGTTTCGTTTCATAGACATCCGACGGCGCTGCAGTGGGGATATGTTTATTGCATGATGACTGCCGCGGTCGTTGCGGTTTCGCTGATACTCGTCACCGTCAAACTCGGTTTGCCTCACCTGAATCTACAGAGGTCCACTCGGGAGCTCCGCGAGGGTTTCTATTTTTCTGTAAGCGTGAGCGCACAGACGGTTTACAACGACATCGATAAGATGATGCTGGCACGCCTTGGGACGCTCGACGCCACCGGAATATATGGGGCGGCGTATCGGCTGGTCGATGTCAGTTTCGTACCGATCTCTTCTGTGATGGCCGCAGCATATCCAAGTTTCTTTCGAAAAGGCGCTGATGGTCTTTCAGCCGCTCTCCAATTCGCTAAGCGTCTGTTGAAGAGGGCAATCGTATATGTTGCCGTGCTCACGGTGGGGATTTTGGTGGGTGCCGGCCTGATCCCCTACGTTTTAGGAGCTGAATACGAACGCAGTGTCGAAGCGCTTCGATGGTTGGCATTCATTCCTCTATTACGAGCAGGTCACTATTTTTTTTCTGCTGCTCTGACCGGAGCTGGCTACCAAGACATCCGAACGGGCATCCAAGCAGCAGTAGCCATTTTTAACGTATTAATCAATTTTTGGCTGATCCCTCAGTATTCGTGGCGAGGCGCCGCTTGGGCTAGCCTCGCTTCCGATGGTTTATTGGCAATTGGGATCGGTCTAGCGGCATTCATCCTGAAGAGGCAGTCACGAAAAGTTATCGTCGACTTTCCCGTAACTGCGAGCTCAGACTAGTAGCAGATAGCTTAACGGCTTGTCCTGCTGATCGCTTTCTCCCAGCCAGCACTCGGCTAGCCCACATCGGTTACTTCTGCCTGCAATGTCGGAAGGAGGCCACAAGAAATGAACGTAATTGAAATAGTGGCGCACCGGATCAAGCGAGTTCTCAAACTGGAAGACAACTCGCGGTTGGTCTGCGGCATTCGCCCTGCATATGACTTTATGTTGGAGCGTATCTATGGTCGACAAGGTCTTTCGCGCGCGATTCATGGAGAGACGCCTCTTCGGTTACTCCCATGTACTCGCCAGATCCCCGAAGGGTACGAACCTCAGGCGCTTGATGCTTTGAAGCGAAACATTGCTCCCGGAGCCGTCATATTGGATGTCGGAGCTAACGTCGGCATCTCAGCAATGATGATGGCACGTTGGTGTGGGACAGAAGGGCATATTTACGCATTCGAGCCAAGTCCAGCGCCTAAAAAGCTACTAGCGGAACATCTTCGCCTAAACGGCCTTGCGGACCGCGTTACGATTTGCGATTTCGCTCTAAGCGACGCGGAAGGTATGGCAACTTTTTATGCTTCGGGAATCTCTGGCAAGAGCGCATTGTCAGACGCCAATATTGACCAGAAGGTGGAGGCCGTGAAGGTTCCCGTTACCACAATCGATGCCTACTGTGAGGCCGAGAAAATCACTCCATCACTCATCAAAATTGATGTCGAAGGTTTTGAGTTCAGCGTACTCAATGGTGCGAGAAAGACGCTCAAAGAAGCTCGTCCTTCTCTCCTCATCGAGTTGCACCCCATGTTTTGGCCGGCACTCGGGATCGATACATTGTGGGCCACGAGACTGCTTCGTGAGCTGAATTACAAAGTCATGCCAATCGAAAAACAGTCGGATGTCATGTCCGAGCACGGCCACGTCATGCTCCAGCCTGCGTGATGGACGTTGGATGATTGCCTTCGTCCAAAGCGTAACGAGCGCAAGCGGCCGTTGATTTCCGTGGACAATCGAAATGCGAGTACTGATTTTTCCCAATGACAAATCGACGATTGGCAATCCGTACTGCGACTTGCTTTACAGCAATATGCAGAAGCGTGGCGTTTTTACGGATGCATTCACAATTTCGCGCGCGCTCTTTGGTAGTTGGGACATATTTCACCTTCATTGGCCCGAATATTATCTGACAACACCACCGCTGAAGGCGGCACTCGGGACGCTTGGACTTCTTTTCTCCGTAGTGTGGCTGCGAATTCGTGGCACGCGCATCGTCTGGACCGCACACAACCTTCACAGCCACAATCGTCGATATCGAAGAATCGAACACCTATACTGGCGAGTTTTAACCCCATTATTGAACGGCTACATTGCACTCAGCGACGCGAGCGCCGTTCAAGCGAAATGCGCCTTTCCCCCGCTTCGACGGAAGACCAGTACCGTCATACCTCACGGTGACTACCGCAGTTCTTATCCGGCAACTATTGCCAAATCCGAGGCTCGCAAGGAACTCGGGCTCACCGATTCCGAGAAGGTTATTCTCTTCTTCGGGGGAGTTAGCCCTTACAAGAACGTCCCTCATCTCATTGAAACGTTTCAGTTCGCGAATCTTCCTGACGCCACTCTGATTGTGGCGGGCCGTCCAGCTATGCTGAGCGATGAACAGAAAGTTCTAGCATCGATTCAGCAAGGAAGCCGTGTTCAACTTCACCTCCAACGTATACCAGTGGAAGACGTTCAAGTTTTTTTTAGGGCTGCGGACCTTGTCGCATTGCCATTTCAGGAGATTACGAATTCCGGCTCCGCCATCCTGGCATTGTCGTTCGCTCGCCCCGTTTTGGTACCTGATCGAGGGTCCCTTCCCGAATTACAACGCCAGGTTGGCTCGGACTGGGTCCGAACCTTCCAGAGACAACTGTCAGCCGACGAGTTACGATCTGCCCTCGAGTGGGCTAGGGTAGACAGACGTCCAGACTATCCGAATCTAACTGCATTTGCCTGGCCCTCTATTGCGAAAAAGACAATCGGCTTCTACGAAAAACTGGCTAAGACGGCCCTCTCCGGCCGTGTCACTTCAACTTATGATGCAGGCGGCGTATGAGCATTAGTGGCGGCCGTGTGAAAATAGCGGTTCTGTTCAACATCATCGCTCCGGCTAAAGTGCCTGTGTATTCCGGACTGGCCGCGCACTTCAATATGCTCTTGCTGCACGGAGGTATGGAAAGTAACCGGACTTCTTGGCATGCCCCAGAGAAGAAAATTATCGGTGCCAAGATCAAGCAGGTGTGGAGTTGGCAACTGGAACTACGGAAAATGTCCGGGAAGATTCGTGATCGGCGGCACCTCCACATCACACCTGGATTTATTTTTTACCTCCTTGGTTTTCATCCAGACGTCGTTGTCAGCAATGAAATGGGATTTCGCACACTGCAGGCCTTGATTTATGGCACGTTGATGAGAAAACCGGTTTGGGTCTGGTGGGGTGGATCGCCCCATACCGAGAGCACCGTCGGCGGCCTGCGACGCGCAATGCGGTTTTTGATTTCCCGGTGGGCCAAGCACTGGTTCAGCTACGGCATCACGTCCACTGAGTATCTGGTGAGTATCGGCATCCCTCGAGATCGTATCGTTCAGATTCAGAACTCTGTCGACGAAACACAGTACACAGCAATAGTTTCCCCAAAGTTCGACATTAAACCTCGCCCTGTGATCCTTCATGTTGGGCAATTTGTTCGACTTAAGGGAATCCATCTTTTGCTTCATGCAGCGGCAGTGCTTCAGCGCGAGGGACAGAAGTTCTCAATGCTTCTACTCGGCAGTGGGCCAGATAGGCAAGCGCTGGAAGATTTGGCGAAAAAACTGAATCTTGAGAACATTCACTTTCATTCTTCCTTGAAACCGGAAGAGATGTCCTCTGTATATCGAAGTGGAGATTGCTTAGTTTTCCCTTCGCTCGGGGATGTTTGGGGAACAGTTGCCAACGAAGCGGTCCTCTGTGGAATTCCGGTTTTGTGTTCGAAATACGCTGGATGCGCTCCGGACTTCTTCACAGAAGAAAGCATCTTCGACCCTGAAAATTCCGAGGAATTCGTCGCGAAGCTTCGTCGGGCCGTCGAGGGCACGCTCCCGCAGCCCGACGCATCCAACATACGTACAACCCCTGAGATCGTGGATCGCATGGTGTCGGCGATCGAAGGTTCGATCAAACCGAGTCGGCCAATGCATTCACAAAGTGAAAGGTCAAACCGAAGGTGAGCTTGCCCGGATAGACATCTCCACACCCAGCCAGGTGGCGGAGTCAGATAAGAAGATTCCGCTTCCCACGGTCAGCGGACCCCCAGGCGTCGTGGTGATGCAGGGCAAGACGATCGAGTCCGCACTCCGTTGGGCGCGCCGATGGCATACGATCGTGCAAAATTTACCGAGGTTTCTTAATTTGGCATTAATGATGCTAGACCCTTGTTGTCTTTACGCGGTCCTTGGTTTGTTGTTTTTCTCTTCGGTTCAGTCTGTGGCTGGACAAAACATTCCAAATCCAGTCCCGCTCATCAACAGTCCCCTGTCACCAACAAGTGGCTGCTCCAGGCAGCGCGGGATTCACTCTTACAGTGCGCGGCTCCGGGTTTGTGTCTGGATCCAAAGATGATGAGCTTCAGTCGACGATGTCCGTCTGAAAACGACGGAGAGTTCTTCTTGGGTCTTGATGCAAAAACACGGGGGTGGTAGGGTTTTTGGAATGAATATTCACACAGTGTATGCACCCTTTCTGAGGTTCTTCAGGGCAAAGCGCAATTGCCTTTGCATTAAGGTATTGAACCTGACGGCAGAAATGACTGTTCTGGATGTCGGAGGTGATGCAAGTTATTGGCGCTCGATGCCTATTCGGCCGCGAGTTACTTTGCTTAACATCCTCGAGATGGAGGAAAGCGAGTTTCCTCAAGTAGTAGCCTCGGCGTGCGATATACCGTATCCCGACAAATCGTTCGACGTCGTTTTCTGCAACTCGGTGATTGAGCATCTTGGGACGTGGGAGCATCAACTACAGGCTGCCAAGGAAATGCTCCGAGTTGGGAGGAAAACCTGGGTCCAGACGCCAAATCGGTGGTTCCCTATCGAGCCGCATTTGCTTACACCTTTCATTCACTGGTTACCAAGAAAATGGCAGAGAAGACTAATCCCATACACAGTCTGGGCGTTCATCACCAAGCCATCTACCGAATACTGCGACAAGCTCTGGGAAGAAGTCCGACTGTTGAATGTCCGAGAGATGAAGATTTTGTTTCCCACTTGCAAACTTATTCGTGAAAGGTTCGGTATAACCAAGTCTCTTATAGCCGTAAAGGTGGACTAATTCTATTCTTGTTCCAACCAGCTCCATGCTCCGTGGCAACAGCTTCCTCCTGTTGCGAGCATTTCAGTGAGACAGCGAGACGACCATCACGCCAGAGACCGCGAAACGTCCCAATGCGACCGCGATAACCGGCTTTCTGCACCACCAGCGTTTCCCCTGGCCGCACCAGATGACCATCAAGCCGCACCGCTCGCTCCGTGAGTCCCTTCATGGAGCACCTCCCATTCCCATTTCCCTCTGTTTTCCACTACACGTACGGACGATATCAACTGTTTTCCAAGGGTTTGGCTCGTTTCCATCGGGTTGTATAGGCGATTCAGCGCTACACGCCAACCAATGCCAACCCACAAGAGCCAACAAAATCAGCGCGGAACGTCAGGTGCTTTCGGCTCTTTTTAGCTAGCTTTGTACGGAGAACACGGACAAAAACACGGACAATTCTTGGCCGTTCTCTAAGGCCTTTTTGCTCCGCTCTTGAAGGTGAAAAGGTCTGCGACGGACACTCTCAGGCGCTTGGCAATCTTGTCCAGGGTCTCGAAGGAGGGTGCGTTCTTACCACGTTCGATCAGGCTCAAAAGTCCACCGATATATCCTCTTTCACGTATCGAAGCCGCATCGGGTGAATGCGTGGGAGCACGATTCCAGTCTATCACTGCGCCTTTGGATGCCTGCGCCGCCACTCGGCACGCGCTTCCTGCAATTGCGCCTTCCACGGGTCGGGAGTGACGCTTGCCCGCGGCTCACTCAGGCTGCGAACCTGCTTGCCAAACTTGACCAGCTCCTCATCGGACATGAGGCGCAGACGTTCGCGCAGCTTCTGCAACTCTACCTCTTCGGATTCGAAAGCGATGGACATGCCGGGTCTCCCGGCAGAGGTGGCAACCTGATTGTACCTTACGACGAGACGCCCTTAGAACCAACCTCTTTGCGCCCAAGTCTCTGACACGCAATTTTCCTGGGTGCCTCAGAGTGAGGAGGAAGTGATGGTTCTCTCCTTGGCCATCGCTATCTGACCTCTTCAAGTCCTCGCCGCTCGCGAACCTTTGCAATGATTGCGTGATCCACTCCGTCAGCGTCGCAAAAGAAGAGACCTTGGTCCCTAGCCAAAGCCTTCGACGAAGGCAGGTTTTGTAAAGCCCAGGAAATGTCCACGACCTGGGACCAATGCTGCTTCTGGTTTTCCAGAGCCTCTAGACATGTGTCGAGCGTCTGACTATAAAAATCGTCGATGGAATCAAACCTGTAATATCCTCCGGTGTTCTTGCCCAAACCTCTCGCAGGCCCTGTCTCGTTCTGTTCTTGTACCAATGATAGATTGTTCGCTTTTCGACCCTATGAATTGCTCTTCGCTGGGATGTGCACCCAGACTGAGATTTTTGTGCAACGCTACGTACATGATCCCCGCACCGACACCAGCCGAGGCCAAGACCAGCGGAATCTGCCGAATCCATCGACGGTGAACTGTAGACCCTTGGCTGAGGTCATTCGCTTCTACCATGAGTTTCATCTCACTCTTAGCACAGCAGACCACACAAACCTCTCTCAAAATCTCTCTCTTCGCAACCATTTCTAAAGCGTGTGCATTTGCAGTGGGGTCGTGTCTCGAAGTGCAACCAACGAATGATGGTCTCCGAGCTGTTAGGCCTCATTCAGGGATGTCCGGAATCTTGCGTTCATCATTCGAGGCACGTCAAATCGCCGCCAGTTAGCTTTCTGCGCTCCGTACCAGCGGCGCCGGTACGCCCTGAAACTCATCGGCGGAACACCACGAACGTAACAACATCGGAACAGGTAGCGTTCGTGGCTCTCATGGCTTACGCGGTTAACGAACTGCCTTTGCTCGAGCGGTAGGTTCATCATGCGGCCGCCAGCCTTACCAAACAGTGGTTCCCGTGCTTCAAGCAGGCGTTGCCGGTTGCGCAGTCTCTCCGTTCTTTTTAGGTTCGCAAGTTCCAACATGAGTTTCCAGGGCATTCCCCAGTAAAGTCCGAGACCTTGCCGCGCTCCGCTGGAACCCGCTTCCGCAACTGCCGATAGTGCAGCCAGCAGAGGCTTTTGGCCGCGACAGGCCAACCGCAGCCTGGAACGGAGCTCGGTTTTTTTATCTGGGACCCTTCTGGAAGGGCGCACCGGAATCTCTCATTGAGAGAAAAAAATGATGCCGTGAAACTCCGCGTAAAATCTGGCGAAAATCGCTGTCGATTCCACTCAGTCAGCTCAAAGATATACCGGCGGTTGTTGGCCTTGCGAAAGCGATCCTGAATACGGTCTTTCGCCCGCTTCGCCGCTTCCATGTCGTGAATGTCATATGGATTCGATAGCGGCGTTTCTTCTTGCTTCTTGGTGCCTTGCGGGGGAACGTTCTTAGTGGGAGAAGGTGCGGTAGGAGGCGCAGCAGCGCCTAGATTGAGGAAGGATGTTGACATAATTTACCTTTAATAAAGCAAGATCGGCTTGCTACCGATTGCGGCTGAACCGCGAGTTGCCGCTATCGCGGTAGTGTCGAGTACCTGATAGTGGACGAACGGCGTTGCGATCTTCACCGTCGTTTTAGAGTTCCACATGATCTTCGCAGGGGCGCCACTCGCCAGCGTGAGAGAGCACCTGTACGTGCCCGCTCCGTCTGATGTGCACGGTGTGCCTCCATTAGTTGATCCTGTAAGCCAGTTGTATAGCTGTCCGTATGCGGTCCCAGCAGGTTGTATTCCCCCACTACTCGACCACAACGTCCCCCATCCACCTGTTTCGTCCCAGCTATACCAGTAGTAACGCGCTACGCGTGCGTTCCACATCAGCAGATATTCGACGGCGAGGTATGCGACGCGCTGGTCATCGGTCATGGATGCGTAATTCGTGTTGCCCCAGTCTCCCTCAGTGTAGAAGATAGGTTTAGAACTGATGCCATACGTAGTCATCAACCTCTGCATCTGACTGATGCTCGTAGTGATTCCGTACGGATCAGTAGAAAAAGCGCTGCCCGTGTAGAGGTACGCATGTATTCCTACGACGTCTTGATACGGCGCACCGCCAGCAGCGTAGTACGCCGGAAGAAAATGAACGCCGAATTGATTAGCCGTACTCGGAGATGGCCCAACCACGATAGCTGACGGATCGAGAGCGTGAATGATCGTGTACGCATCTTGTCCCATGGTCTTTAACTGCGCCGCAGTACCTGTCCAGGCGATATCTGGCTCGTTCCATAGCTCGTAGTACTTGATGTGCGCCGTGCCGGATGCCAGCGAATGATTCACGAGCGCGGTGATAAACGTCTTCCAGTAATTGTCCGTAGTGTCTACGTCCGAGGGCGGAAGCTTGCAGTTAGCGTTTCCGCGAGCGCAGGGACTCGACGCACCGCTAGCGTATTGAGGAGTCCACCCCGCAGTCCACATCACGTCAGTGACTCCGTGACTCTTCGCTGCGCTCAACCAGTTGTTCAAGGGCGTCCAGTTGTAAGTGCCGTTTCCGGTATTCAGGTCGTTCCACGTCGTGCCCGTGTTCCACAGGCGCAATCCTGTTACCGGAACAGACGGCCAGTCAGCGCTGCGGTTGAAGTTCTGCGACATGAATGTCGGTGGTAAGGATTGAGCGCTTGCCGTCGTCGCGATTAGCAAGACAAGAATTGCGACCAAAGGCAGCAGGACGGGGCGGGTAATATAGGCCATCGTTCTTCCTTTATTTTGGATCGGCCCCTTCGCGTGCGGCCATTTCGAGGATTTCCTCGCTAATCATTCCGGCTTCGGGGTCATCAAACTGTTAGGAAATGTATTGTTCGATCTCAGCGTTCGCTTCTTTCATCTCGGCGGGAACGGCGGGCGCGGAAGGTTCAAAGCCGCGTGATGCGGACAATTGGTCGAGCGCTAGATCTGCGCGCTTTTGCTGGTCATCACGCTCATGCTGCAAACGCTCGACGGTTTTCTCAAGAAATTCGGCGTAACGCCGACTCACCCACGGCCATCTCATTCTTTGTCACCTACCAACGTTGTGAAACTTCTGCAGTCCCGATTCGTGCAGCACCAGCACGAATATATTACCTCAGTACTAGAATTCGTCGTTACGGACTGCGACTTAGAAGATGATGCTGAGTCCAGGTAACGCCTTTATTTAGAATAAAATACAGCGCATACTACCCTGGGCGGTCCGTTCACAGCTTTTCGCTTCCGGCTTGAGAAGATCCCGAGCCTCTGCCTTGCGCCTCTCGATCGAGTTTTTAAGGTCTTAACTGCAGTTGGAGGAGCGATGTTTTCTACTCGCAGGACCTTTATTCGACATTCAGTAGCGGCCGTCATAGCGGTGCGTACCAAGTCTCAACCCTTGGTGGAACATCCCGCGTGGCGCCTATCCTCCTCTTCAACTTCAACCCAAACTTCCTATGGTGCTGCCATCTACCTAGATCATAACGAAAATGCCTACGGCCCCTCGGCTCGGGTCGAGGCAGCATTGAACTTATCCTTTCGAACCAAAAGTAATCGATATCCCCGCGAGCAATACGACGATTTGCGCAGCCGCCTCGCGAGGTTTCATGCTGTCGGGAAAGACCAGGTCTTGCTAGGCTGCGGATCATCCGAGATCTTGCAGATGGCAGCAGCAACTCTCATTAGCGCGGGCAGAAAGGGATGCTTGATTCAAGCATCTCCAACTTATCTTGCGATCGGGGAGCGCGCTCGAGCTATCGGGGCAAACGTAATCGAAATTCCTCTAACGAAAACATATGGCCACGATCTCGACCAAATGTTGAAGACCGCCGCCAGAGAGACTTCTCCCGGATTGATCTACATCTGCAATCCGAATAATCCGACGGGCACGCTCACCGATCGCTTCGAGATCGAAAATATTGTAACCAAGTTACCCCAAAACTTTTTCGTTCTAATCGATGAAGCATATTGTCACTTTGTGAGCCCGCACTCCGCGTATGCATCGTTTTTAGACAAGCCGTTGAATGACCCTCGAGTAGTTGTCTGTCGTACTTTCTCCAAAGTTTATGGGCTCGCGGGGATGCGCGTCGGCTATGCGGTGGGTCAGCCTGACATGCTGAAAAGGCTCGAGGCAACGTGCCTACGCTACGGCGTGGCAACTCCCTCATCCATTGCAGCTTTGGCCGCACTCGAAGACAGTGACTATGTAGGTGCCGCAATCGCGCGAAACGCAGATGCTCGCCAAGAATTCATGAATCAAACCAACATTCGAATGTTGCGGGCAATCAATTCACACGCAAATTTTGTGATGCTCGATCCCTTGCGTTCCGCAAAGATGGTCATAGAACATCTAAAAAATCACCGCGTGTTTGTTATGCCCGTCGTTCCGCCTATGGACAGATACATTCGCGTTTCTCTTGGAACTCCCGACGACATGCGCGAATTTTGGCGGGCAATGGATCTATTGCCTCCGACCGGCAAAATGGCGATGTAATCATAGCCTGAAATGTCGCGATTCAAGTCGATCGACAAGGAAGGAAAACTCTTTCGATCCGGATTCTCAGACCGGCGTTCATAATATTTTGATGGTTTCAGCCTTGACATCCCCTCTTCACCCCAGACAGACTGGAAGTGAACTTAGCTTGTAAAGGCCCTGGGCTCGTTGTTATGTTGAACCCGAGTCGAGTAGAAAATGACCGCAACGCAGATTCACTCGCGCCCCTTAGCTTGCTTCCAGAACACGCTCTTCTCACCACGAGTGAAATAGATCACGCAAATTGGAATTATCGGCCTATTCTGGGCCGCATCCAAAGGCTGCGATTCGATTTGATCCGCTCAATTTTGGGTGGCAAGCACGCCTTGCGGCTACTCGAGATCGGATACGGTAGTGGTGTGTTTTTTCCAGAGTTATCAAAATATTCAGATAGCCTGTACGGTATCGATCCCCATCCCTATCCGAGTGACGTAATGGCGGTCCTCGCGCAAAACGGTGTGCGTGCGAGTCTGGTGCAGGGCACGGCTACAGAATTGCCGTTCGAGGACCACTTCTTTCAAATCGTGGTAGCCGTCAGCGCGTTGGAATTCATTGACGATTTGGAGAAGACTTGCCACGAAGTGAAGCGTGTTCTTGAACCAGGCGGCAGCTTCATAGTCGTCACGCCTGGTTATTCTCCAATCCTCGATCTCTGCGTTCGCATGATGACCGGCGCCTCGCCAAAGCACGACTTTCAGAATCGGCGGCAGCGTGTCCTGCCGTGGCTGTACCGCGAGTTTGTTGTCAGTCAGCGAGTCGATTACCCCTCGTTCGCACACGGCGCTCGCCTCTACACCGCTCTGGGTCTCGGTGTCCCAACAAAAAATAGAGAGGCGCTGTACAAACCGCGCCCTCTCTGTTCTTTCCGGCCTCGTTTTACTGGGTTTGTCCCTTGATGATCAGTACTGGCAGCGGTCCAATCGCAACCTGATGGTTCGAGATGGAGTGGACCGTGCTGTTCGCCAAGGTTTTGCTTGTGAGGAACGATGCGTCAACCGTGATCGTCTTCGACGTGTTCGCGTTCCAGATGATTTCTGCCGGATAGCCTGAGGACAGCGTCAGCGCGCAGGTGTAGGTGCCGGTCGAATCTTCCGTGCATGGGTTCGATCCGTGGGCCGAACCGATCAGCCATTCGGCAAGCTGATTGTACGTCGTGCCTGCTTGCGTCATGCCTCCCGACGGCGTCCAAAGCGTGCCCAGGTCGGCGTCCCACGCATACCAGTAGTAGCGCGAAACCGCTTCCGTCGACCACATCAGCATATATTCCTGCGCGAGATACGCCGCTTTCTGCGCGTCCGTGAAGCTTGGGCCGCCGACAGCTCCAGCCCAACTCCCTTCTGTGAACCAGATCGGCTTGCTCGAGATCCC
>Ga0306920_100001473_pt1 | contig 29291 bp, 25 predicted proteins | sample flu12Cox44000170_FD_204666 | JGI IMG/M metagenome (GOLD analysis project Ga0306920, IMG submission 204666) | Lab enrichment of tropical soil microbial communities from Luquillo Experimental Forest, Puerto Rico - flux4day.12C.oxic.44.000.170 (v2)... | ecosystem: Environmental > Terrestrial >... | reverse complement strand
ACTTCACCGCGCACAAGCGTGACCATGCCTCGCGTCGCGGGCTGGTGAAGCTCGTCAACCAGCGCCGCAAGCTCCTCGATTACCTGAAGTCTACGCGACCCGAGAAGTACCAGGAGCTCGTCGAGCGCCTGGGCCTTCGTCGCTGAGGTACCAAGGGCCGCCATCACGCGGCCTTTGTGTTACTGGCCCCCAGGATTTGCACTTTTTCGAGGATTGAAGCTGTGAGTGTTGTCAGCAAGTCGTTTCCCTATGGTCCACATTCGATAACCATCGAGACGGGTGAGCTCGCCCGCCAGGCCGATGGCGCAGTGCGCGTCTCGATGGGTGAGACCGTGGTGCTCGTTACCGCGGTCGCCAAGCAGACTCCGACCCCCGGGCGGGATTTCTTCCCGCTCACCGTCAACTACGTCGAGAAGACTTACGCCGCCGGGCGCATCCCCGGCGGCTTCTTCAAGCGCGAAGGACGACCGAGCGAGAAGGAGACGCTGACTTCGCGACTCATCGATCGCCCGATCCGGCCGCTGTTCCCGGACGGCTTCTACAACGATGTGCAGGTGGTTGCGACCGTGCTGTCGATGGATCCGGAGATCGACGCGGATATTCCCTCACTGATCGGCGCCTCGGCGGCACTCGCGCTGTCGGGCATCCCGTTCAACGGTCCGGTCGGCGCAGCCCGCGTCGGCTGGAAGGATGGCCGCTATCTGCTCAATCCGCTGTCCAAGGATCTCGGCGAGTCACAGCTGCACCTGGTCGTGGCCGGCACCGAGCACGCCGTGCTCATGGTGGAGTCCGAGGCCAAGGGTCTCTCCGAGGAAGTAATGCTGGGCGCGGTGGTATTCGGCCACGAGCAGATGCAGGTCGCGATCCGCGCGATCCGCGAGCTCGCGAGCGAGGCGGGCAAGGCGCGCTGGAGCTGGCAACCTCCGGCCGAGGAGGCTGAGCTGAGCGCCGCGGTGAAGCTCCACGCGCATGCCGCGCTCGCCCAGGCCTACAGCATCACCGAGAAGCAGCAACGCCACGCGCGCCTCGGTGAGATCAAGACACAGCTGCTCGCGACGCTCGCCGGCGGCGAGTCGCCGAAGTGGACCGGCGAAGCGGTCGAGAGCGCACTCTTCAAGCTCGAAAGCAACATCGTGCGCCAGCGCATCCTCAACGGCGAGCCGCGCATCGACGGACGCGACACGCGCACCGTGCGCCCGATCACCGTCAAGGTCGGCGTGCTGCCGCGCACCCACGGCTCGGCGCTCTTCACCCGCGGCGAGACCCAGGCGCTCGTCGTGACGACCCTCGGCACGACGCGCGATGCGCAGATCATCGATGCCCTGGAAGGCGAGCGCCGTGAGCCCTTCATGCTGCACTACAACTTCCCGCCCTTCTCGGTCGGCGAGACCGGGATGCTCGGCTCGCCCAAGCGCCGCGAGATCGGCCACGGCAACCTCGCGCGCCGCGGCGTGAGTGCGGTGATGCCCGACATGAGCACCTTCCCCTACGTGATCCGGGTGGTGTCGGAGATCCTCGAGTCGAACGGCTCCTCCTCGATGGCGAGCGTTTGCGGTACCTCGCTCTCGCTCATGGACGCCGGAGTGCCGATCAAGGCGCCGGTGGCCGGAGTCGCCATGGGCCTCGTGCTCGAGGGCAGCCGCTACCAGGTGCTCACCGACATCCTCGGCGACGAGGATCACCTCGGCGATATGGATTTCAAGGTGGCCGGCACGCGCGATGGCGTGACCGCGTTGCAGATGGACATCAAGGTCGAGGGGGTGACGCCCGAGATCATGCGGATCGCGCTCGATCAGGCACGCGCCGGTCGGCTGCACATACTCGATGAGATGAACAAGGTGATCGGCGCGCCGCGCGAGAAGATGTCCGAGTGGGCGCCCTCGATCATTACCCTCAAGATCGACCCGGAGAAGATCCGCGACGTCATCGGCAAGGGCGGCGCGGTCATCCGCCAGATCACCGAGGAGACCGGTACCACCATCGATATCGAGAGCGACGGCACCGTCAAGATCGCCTCGGTGTCGGGAGCTGCCGGGCGCGAAGCGCAGCGGCGCATCGAGCTCATCACCGCCGATGTCGAAGTCGGCAGGGTGTACGAAGGCAAAGTGGCGCGGCTGATGGACTTCGGCGCCTTCGTCACCATCCTCCCGGGCCGCGATGGCCTGGTGCACATCTCGCAGATCTCGAATGAGCGCGTCGAGCGCGTCAGCGACAAGCTGCACGAAGGCGATGTCATCCGCGTGAAGGTGCTCGAGGTGGATCGCCAGGGGCGCATCCGTCTCTCGATGCGCGACGTCGACGGTTGAGGGCGGACGCCGGCGCGCGCCGCGCGCCCGCACGCCGCCTGCGCCGACCGGGCGTCAGCCTTGAGGCCCGCGCCCGGCGTCGGGTCCCGTGAACAGCTTCAGGCTCTGCTCGAGATAGCTGCCCATGGCGGTGCGCAGCCCCGCACCGTAGGAGCGGATGACTTGCGACAGGAAGTCTCGGCTCATCAGCGGCTCACCGTTGTGCTCCTGCTCCGCGATCACCTGCAGCAGGATCGAACGCGTGATGTCTTCCTGGCTCTTCTTGTCGATGACGACGAAGTCGATCCGCTCGATCACCAGACGACGAATGTCGGCCAAGGTGATGTAGCGGCTCTCAACCGTGTCATACAACCGCCTGTTGGGATACTTCTTTATAGTGCGCGGTTCGCTCATACGTCCCTCACTATGGTCTTCTGCACCTTCCATAGTGCGTACGCGTTCTGCGGTATACCTTATTACATTGGCGGGGTGAACCCAACTCGAACCAAAGTCCTATAGCCAAGCGGTGGCGGGGATCCCGCGCACGTGCTGCAGCCGCTCGGGTCGCCAGTTCTCGATCGCCCACCGCAGGATCAGTGACGCCGGCTCGGACTCGAGCGGTGCGGGCGGATTCTGCTGCAGCAGCTGCAGCGCGTGGTGCAGCTGACGAGCCGCGCTCGCGGGATTCAGGGCCACAGAACGCCTTGATTTCGCGAGTTTTTCGCCGTTCGGTTCGGTGATGAGGGGCAGGTGCGCGTAGCGCGGGGTGGGAAGCTTCAGGGCTTGCTGCAATGCGATCTGCCAGGGCGTGCTGTCGAGCAGATCCGCGCCGCGCACGACATGCGTGACACGTTGCAGTGCATCATCAACCACGACCGCGAGTTGGTAGGCGAAAGCGCCGTCACGACGGCGGACGATCACATCCCCGCGCTCGCGCAGCCGAAAGTCGCAGCGTCCCTGCAGGCGGTCCTCGACCGCGACCACGATGTCCTCGACCCGAAAACGCGTGGCCGTGGGTCCGCCGCGCGTCGGCCCGGCGCGGCAGGTGCCCGGGTAGCCGCCCTCGCCATCGCGCACGCGCCGCGAGCAACTGCACTCGAAGGTTGCGCCGAGGGCGGTGAGGGTCTCGAGCGCCTGGCGGTAATGCTCCGTGCGCTCGCTCTGATACTCGATGCGACCGTCCCAGTGAAGGCCGAACGTCTCGAGTGTCCGCAGGATCTCATCCGCCGCTCCCTTGCGCACGCGCGCGCGGTCGAGATCCTCCATCCGCACGAGCCAACGGCCGCCGCGGCTGCGCGCGTCGGCATAGCTGCCGAGCGCCGCGACCAGCGATCCGAGGTGGAGTTTTCCGGTGGGCGAGGGCGCAAAGCGCCCAATGTACTGCGGCGCGCTATCGATAGCGGTCGTCGCGGTCGCCGTACTGGCGCTCACGCCGCTCGCGGCGCTCCTGCGCCTCGATGCTGAGTGTCGCCACGGGGCGTGCCTCGAGGCGCTTGATGCCGATCTCTTCGCCCGTCTCGAGGCAGTAGCCGTACGAGCCATCCTCGATCCGCTTCAGCGCATCGTCGATCTTGCGGATGAGTTTGCGCTCGCGGTCGCGGGTGCGCAGCTCCAGGCTGAATTCCTCTTCCTGCGTAGCGCGATCGTTCGGATCCGGGAAGTTGGCGGCCTCGTCCTTCATGTGCGTGACGGTGCGATCCACCTCGACCATCAGGTCGCGCTTCCAGCTGTTGAGGATGTTGCGGAAGTGCTCGAGCTGCTCCTTGCTCATGTACAGCTCGCCGCGCTTGACGATGTAGGGTTTGACGTCACGCGGTCCCGCAAGAAGGCTTCCCGGCTCGATCCCCTCGTTGTCCTCGCTCTCGGCGTTGATGGGCGGCACGGCCGTGCGCACGGCGGCCGGCTGCGGCGCAGCTGCCGGCGGTGGGGCCGCGACCGTGCCGATGCGCGCGGGCTTCTTCAGCTCCGCCAGCGGCTCTTCGGCGGCTTCAAGCGTCTCCTCCGCCAGCGGCGCCTTGCGCGGCGGCAGGGCCGCGCTCTTACGCACGTGCGCAGCCACGACCCGGGCGCGCGCGGCATCGGGTTTGCGGGGTAGCACTTTGCGCACCGCCGTCCGGCTGGGCGCCTTTTTGCCCTTGGTGGACTTCGGGGCAGGTCTCTTGGCCACCATCAATGGCTCCTCAAAACTGCATGGGGCTCGTGAAGGACGCGGGATTATACCGGCGGACCCCGGACTGTACAGGGTTCCCCGCCACGGGATCCGCAGCCCCCGCGCCGGGTGCCGGCGCGGAAATCAGGGGAGGGCGATCCGCTCTGCAGGCTTCCAGGCCTCTTGTCGTCGCTCCGCGACAATGGTGGTGTAGATTCCGCCGCGCACGTTAAAGCGCGCGGTGAGGCGCAGGAAACGTGGGCGCACGGTCCGATCGAGGTGATCGGCGATCTCGTTGGTCACGGCCTCATGAAACGCGCCGCGATCGCGGAACGACCAGATGTAGAGCTTCAGCGACTTCAACTCGACGCACAGCCGGTCGGGCACGTACTCGAGATCGAGCGTGGCGAAGTCCGGCTGCCCGGTCCGCGGGCAGAGACAGGTGAACTCCGGCATCTGCATGCGGATCGTGTAGTCGCGCGCGAGCTCGGGATTCGCGAAAGTCTCGAGCTGATTGGTGGGCGTCTCCGGCATATTGCTCTACACTACACCCCCGTCTTCGAAAGGCCAGGGCACGACGGAAAGAAATCATCAAGATGCGGCTGACTAAGATCAAGCTCGCCGGCTTCAAATCCTTCGTCGATCCGACCCAAATCAACCTCCCCAGCAATCTCACCGGTGTCGTAGGCCCGAACGGCTGCGGCAAATCCAACGTCATCGACGCGGTACGCTGGGTCATGGGGGAGCTGTCGGCCAAGCACCTGCGCGGCGACAGCATGACTGATGTGGTGTTCAACGGCTCCGCCGCACGCAAGCCCATCGGCAGCGCGTCCGTGGAGCTGATTTTCGACAACGCCGACGGCAAAATCGGCGGTGCCTACGCGAGTTACGGCGAGATCTCACTGCGCCGCCAGGTGGGACGCGATGGCACCTCGGCGTACCTCATCAACGGCACCCGCTGCCGCCGCAAGGACATCACCAACCTGTTCCTCGGCACGGGCCTCGGTTCCCGCAGCTACGCCATCATCGAGCAGGGGATGATCACGCGCGTCATCGACGCCAAGGCGGATGACATGCGCGCCTTCGTCGAGGAGGCGGCCGGTATCTCCCGCTACAAGGAGCGGCGCAAGGAAACCGAGGTGCGCGTCGCCGAGACGCGCGAGAACCTCGAGCGGCTGCAGGACGTGCGCGATGAGGTCGAGAAGCAGATTCGCCACCTGCAGCGCCAGGCGGCGAGCGCACGGCGTTACCAGGCCTTCAAGGAGCAGGAACGGCGGCTCGGCGCCGAGGTCCTCGGGCTGCGTCTGCGCGAGCTCGACAGCGGTGCCGAGGTGCACGACGCCGCGGTGCGCGAGCGCGAGCTCGCCATGCAGGGTGAGCTCGCCGCGCAGCGCGCCGCCGAGGCGGCGATCGAAAAGCAACGCGCGGTGCACACGGCCCACACCGATGGGCTCTCGGCGGTCCAGGGCCGCTACTACGAAGTCGGCGCCGAGATCTCACGCCTCGAGCAGTCGATCGAGCACACGCGCGAGCTGCGCGAGCGCCAGCGCGCCGACCTGACGCAGGCGCAGGCGACGCATGCCGAGCTCTGTACGCATATCGAGCGCGATGAGAGCGAGCTCGCCGCGGTACGCGCGCAGCTCGCGACGCTCGGTCCCGAGCGTGACGCGGCGCAACGGGCGGAGGGGAACGCCGCGGCAGAGCTCGAAGCGAGCGAGCAGGCAGTGCAGGAATGGCAGCAACGCTGGGAAGCGCACACCGCCGCAGTTGCCTGCGCCGAGCGCACCACCCAGGTCGAGCGTGCGCGCCTCGAGCAGCTCGACAGTCAGCTGCGCCGTCTCGAGAGCCAGGCCGAGCGGCTCGCCGCCGAGCGCGCCAGCCTCGGGACGCAGGGGATGGACGAGGAGCTCGCGCAACTCGAGCTCGAGGAGTCACACTCACGCGCGCACAGCGAGGCGGCCGGGACTGCGCTCACCGCGGCGCAGGCGCGCGTCCAGGCAGCGCGTGCCGCGCAGCTCGGCGCCGAGGATGCCCTCGAGCGCACGCGCGGCGCGCGTGAGGCGGCACGCGCGGAGCTCACGTCCCTCGAAGCGGTGCAGGCCGCGGCGCTCTCCGCACACGCTGGAGAGGCGAGCGAGTGGCTGCGGAGCACGGGCCTCGGCGGACGACCACGGCTGGCGGCGACCCTCGAGGTCGAGCCGGGTTGGGAGCGTGCCGTGGAGACGGCACTCGGGGACTATCTCGAGGCCGTGTGTGTGGAGGAGCTCGATGCGCTTTCGCCGGCGCTTGCAGCCCTCGCCGCCGGCAGCGTCATGCTGGTCGAGGCGCGCACGGCGGCGCCGCCGGGCGCCGCCGAGACGCTCGCCGACCGCGTGCGTGGCCCCGCCGCCGTGATCGGTCCGCTCGGCCGCGTGTTGACGGCGGCATCGCTCGCTGAGGCACTGCATGCGCGGGCCACCCTCACGGAGGGGCAATCCCTCATCACGCGTGAAGGCGAGTGGCTGGGCCGCGACTGGCTGCGTGTCAGCCGCGGCGCCGACCCGCGCGCCGGCACACTCGAGCGCGAGCAGCGCCTGAAAGGGCTGCGGGTCGCCGCGGCCGCATCCGAGGAGCGCGTGCGCGAGGGCGAGGCGGCTCTCGCGCGCGCGCGCGAGACCGTGCAGCGCGATGAAGTGGAGCGCGAGATGCAGCAGGCGCAGCTGCAGCGCGCCCTGGCGCAACACGCCGAGCGCGCCGGCGCCCTGCAGGCGGCCCGCGCCCGCGCCGAGCACGCGAGCCTGCGCGGCGAGCGCTTGCAGCAGGATGCCGGCGAGGTGGCTCACGAGCGCACGACGACCGGCACGGCGCGCGAACAGGCGGCCGATGAGATCGCCCGGGCGCTGGAAAGTCACACGGTACTCGAGGCTGCCGCGGCTGCACTCACGGGCGAGCGCGATGGCTGCCGCGCGGCGCTCGGCGCGGCCCGCGGCAAAGCGCAGGCCGCGCAGCTCGCGGCACACGATCTGCACGTGCAGGTCGAGGCACGACGCTCGACCGAGACCTCCGTGGCACAGGCGCTGCGCCGCATGATCGAGCAACGCGAGCAACTGCTGCGGCGCCGCGGCGAGCTCGAGCAGGAGCTCGCCTCGGGCGATGAGCCGATCGTGCGCATGCAGGCGCGACTGAATGAAACCCTTGCTCTGCGCCTCACCGTGGAAGCCGAGCTCGGCCTGGCGCGCGGTGCGCTGGAAGAAGCGGAAGCCGCCTTGCGCTCGCTCGATGAGGAGCGGCTCGCTGCCGAGCAGCGCGTGCAGTCGGCCCGCGAGTCGATGGAGCAGGCGCGCCTCGCGGCGCAGGAGACGCACGTGCGGCGTGCGGCGCTCGCCGAGCAGTTCGCGCAGACCGGCTGCGAGCTCGCGGCGGTACAGGCGCAGCTGCCGGCCGAGGCGACGGTCGCAGCCTGGGAGGAAAACCTCGCCGCCACGCGCGCCGACATCGAGCGGCTCGGCTCGGTGAATCTCGCCGCCATCGACGAGCTGCGTGAACAGAACCAGCGCAAGGAGTATCTCGACAGTCAGTTTGCCGACCTCACCCTGGCGCTCGACACGCTCGCCGAAGCCATGCGGCGCATCGACCGCGAGACCCGCACGCGCTTCGAGGATACCTTCGAGCGCATCAACGCCGGCCTGCGCGAGAAGTTTCCGCGCCTGTTCGGCGGCGGCCACGCCTACCTCGAGCTCGTGGGCGATGACAAGCTCACCGCCGGTGTTGCGGTCATGGCACGTCCGCCGGGCAAGAAGAACAGCACCATCCACCTGCTCTCGGGCGGCGAGAAGGCGCTCACCGCAGTGGCGCTGGTGTTCTCCATCTTCGACCTGAACCCCGCACCCTTCTGCCTGCTCGATGAGGTCGACGCGCCGCTCGATGAGCACAACGTCGGCCGTTTCTGCGATATCGTCCGTGAGATGTCGAGCCGCGTGCAGTTCGTATTCATTACCCACAACAAGGGCACCATGGAGCTCGCCTCGCAGCTGATCGGCGTGACCATGAACGAGCCGGGTGTTTCGCGCCTGGTCACCGTGGATGTCGATGAGGCGGTGCGGCTGGCGGCGGTGTGAACGTGCGAATGAGTGTCCCCATGATGTCGGAGCTGCGCTGGGCGCTGCTGATTCTCGGGGTGGTATTCATCGCGGCACTCGCGTGGTGGGAACGGCGCCGCCCGCGTCAGGCGAGCGGTGCGCTCGAGCGCGCGCTCTCGCGCGAGAGCGGGGATGCGCCCCAGCGCCTCGTGCGGGAACCGCCGCTCACGTTGCCGGAGGTACGCGTGCGCGAGCCCGTGGCCGCGCAGGAGCTGCCGGTCATCGCCACCGAGCGCGAGGAAGAGCCGTACGAGGCGCACGAGGCGCGCGAGCGGTACGAGCCGCACAAGCCGTACGAGCCGCACGAGGCGGCGGGGGCGGCGGAGTCGATCGAGGCGGAGATACCGGTGCCCGAGCCCGCCGTTGCTGCGCACCGGGCCCGGGAGGCGGACGCGCATGAGCCGCGCCCCGAGCCCGCGTCGGCCACATTCGACGATGACGACACCATGGATGACCTGCTCGCCATCGTGCCCGCAGACGAGATTCCGCCGGACCAGCGCGCCATTTTCGAAGACTCCGAGGTCGTAGCCTCGGCGGACTCTGAGCCCGTGTCAGCACGAGCGCCGGTCGCACCCGCTGCGCACTCGTCGCAGGTGCTGCCGGAGCTGCCGCCGGCGGCGCCGCTCCTGGTCGACTGGCCCGCGGAGCATGAGCGACGCATCCTCGCGCTGCGCCTCGTCGCGCCGCAGCGCGAGCGCTTCGCCGGCCGCTCGCTCCGCCAGGCGCTCGCGGCGGAAGGCTTCCTGCTCGGGCAGTTCGCCATCTTTCACAAGCCCGATGACGAGCACCGCGCGGTGCTTTCCGCGGCGAGCCTCACGCGTCCGGGAACCTTCGACATGGAGACCATGGATTCGCAGCACTACGGCGGGCTGTCGCTGTTCGCGGTGCTGCCGGGCCCCAAGCCTCCGCCGCAGGCGTTCGATGAGCTGGTGTTCACGGCGCGAAATCTCAACGAGCGCCTGCACGGTGTGCTGCAGGATGAGGAGGGAACTCCGCTCACCCCGGCCCGCATCGCCCAGCTGCGCGATCAGGTACGGGCCGGAGCCAGGTCGTGACAGACGCGGCGGCTGCGCGCGCAGCACAGCTGCGCGCGCAGATCACGCAGCACGACTACCGTTACTACGTGCTCGATGACCCGCTGGTCTCGGATGCCGAGTACGACCGGCTGATGCAGGAGCTGCGGGCGCTCGAAACGGCGCATCCCGAGCTCGTTACCTCCGACTCCCCCACGCAGCGGGTCGCCGGCACCCCGAGCGCTGCCTTCGGCGAGGTGGTGCACCAGGTGCCGATGCTGTCGCTCGACAATGCCTTCAGCGAGGAGGATGTGCGGGCCTTCGACCGGCGCATACACGAGCGGCTCGATCGCAGTGGTGATCTCGAGTATGTCGCGGAACCGAAGCTCGATGGGCTCGCGGTGAGCGTGATCTACCGTGAGGGCCGGCTCGAGCGCGCCGCGACCCGCGGCGATGGTGTTACCGGTGAGGACGTGACGGCGAACGTGCGCACCATTCGCGCCGTGCCACAACGGTTGCGCGGTGTGGCGCCAGCGCTTTTCGAGGCGCGTGGCGAGGTGTTCATGACGATCGCCGGTTTCGAGCGCATGAACCAGCTGGCGCGCGAGCGCGGCGAGAAGGTGTTCGTCAACCCGCGCAATGCGGCGGCCGGGAGCCTGCGGCAGCTCGATCCGCGCATCACGGCGGCGCGCCCGCTCAGTGCTTTCTTCTACGGGCTCGGCGTCATCGAGGGCGTGCCGCTGCCGGCACAGCAGAGCGAGCTGCTCGAGCTGCTGCGTGCCGAGGGGCTGCCGGTGTCACCCGAGACGCGCACCGTTCGCGGTGTCGAGGGTTGCCTCGCCTACTACCGCCGCATCGGCGAGCGGCGCAGCTCCCTCCCGTACCAGATCGACGGTGTCGTGTACAAGCTCGACTCGCGCGCCGACCAGGAGCGGCTCGGGTTCGTCTCGCGCGCGCCGCGCTGGGCGATCGCGCACAAGTTTCCGCCCGATGAGGTGTTCACCGTCGTGCGCGACATCGGCTTCCAGGTCGGGCGCACCGGCGCGCTCACTCCGGTGGCGCGCCTCGAGCCGGTGTTCGTGGGCGGGGTGACGGTGAGCAACGTGACGCTTCACAACATCGACGAAGTGCGCCGCAAGGACGTGCGCGTGGGCGACACGGTGGTGGTGCGGCGCGCCGGCGATGTCATCCCCGAAGTGGTGAGCGTGGTGCTCGACAAACGCCCCGCGGGAACGGTGCCGGTGGAGCTGCCCGCGCGCTGCCCGGTATGTAATTCGCTGGTGCTGCGCACGGAGGGCGAGGCCGTGGCGCGCTGCACCGGCGGCTTCACCTGCCGGGCGCAGCGCCAGGAGTCACTGCGTCACTTCGCGAGCCGCCGGGCGCTCGACATCGAGGGGCTCGGCGACAAGATCATCGAGCAGCTGGTCGAGCGCGATGTGGTGCGCACGCCCACCGATCTCTACGCGCTCACGGCGTCGCAGCTCGCCGAGCTCGAGCGCATGGGCGAGAAGTCCGCGGCCAATCTCGTCGCCGCCATCGACCGCAGCCGCCGCACGACGCTGCCGCGCCTGCTCTACGCACTCGGCATCCGCGAGGTCGGCGAAGCGACAGCGCTCGCGCTCGCGCGCCATTTCGGCACGCTCGAGGGTCTCATGGAGGCCGACGCAGCGGCGATCCAACAGGTGCCCGATGTCGGACCGGTGGTGGCGGCGCACGTCGCCGCGTTCTTCGCGTCCGAGGATCACCGCCGCGTGATCAGGGCGTTGCGCGAGCAGGGTGTCAGCTGGCCTGACATGACCGTCCCGCCCCGCGCGGCGCAGGCACTCGCCGGCAGCACCTTCGTCATTACCGGAAGCCTCGCGGCGATGACGCGCGAGCAGGCCGGAGAGGCGCTCACCGCGCGCGGCGCGAAAGTGTCCGCGAGCGTCTCGAAGAAGACGAGCTTCCTCGTCGCCGGGAGCGAGGCGGGCTCGAAGCTGGCGAAGGCACGCGAGCTCGGTGTGCCGGTCCTCGATGAGCAGCAGTTTCTCGAGCTGCTCGAGCGCGGGAGCCCGACCTAGCGGCTGACCCCGCAACATGGCGGCGGGCCCGCGAGGACCCGCCGCCACCGCGGCTCAAAGAGCTGGCCGTCAGTTTTTCTTCGGCGGCGGAGCCGGCGCCGGTGTTGGCGCGGGCGCTGCCGGCGGCGGCGGGGCCGCTGCTCCTGGCGCAGCACCTGGCGGCGCGGCGGCCGGCGGCGCAGCGGCGCCAGGCGTGGCGGCGGGCGCAGCCGGTGCTCCGGGGGCTGCGGGCGCCGCACCGCTCAAGCGGTCCGGGAACTTCTCGACCTTGGCGTTGCGCAGCAACTCATCCTGGTAGAGGCGGAACTTCTTTGCCTGCACGACCTGCACGAGGCGCTGACGCACCTGCTCGAAGGGCGGCGGCGTGACCTCGCGTGTCTCGAGCAGCTGGATGACGTGCCAGCCGTACTGTGTCTGCACCGGTTTGTGGGTGTACTCGCCGGGCTTGAGTGCCATCACGGCGCCGGCAAATTCGGGCACCATGCGCCCGGGGGTGAACCAGCCCAGGTCGCCGCCGTTGTTCTTGGAGGAATCCATCGACTCGGACTTTGCGAGCGCTTCGAACTTCTCACCCTTGTCGAGCCGCTCGATGATCTTCTGCGCGAAGGGCTCGGTCGCCACCAGGATGTGGCGGGCGTGGTATTCGGTCTTCGGCATCGCGGCGAGCTGCGTTTCATACTCGGCGCGCAGCTCCTGCTCGGTCGGCTGGCGGTCCTTGAGATAGCGCTCCTCGACGGCCTGCTGCAGCACGTTGAGCCGTGCGAGCTCGAGCATGTAGGCGGTATCGCCGCTCTTGTCGAGGCCTTCCTTCGTCGCCTGCTCCGCCACCACCCGGGCGCGGATGAGATTGTCGAGGGCGACGCCGCGCTGCTCCGCAGTCAGGTCGGCGGCGGATTTTCCGCCGGTGATGCCCTTGATGTAGAAGTCGTAGAAGCTACGGGTGATCGGCGTGCCGTTCACGGTGGCGACCGCCGGGGAGTTGTCGTTGACGGCGGTACCGCCAGTCTTGGGCTGGCAGGCCGCGAGCGCGGCGAGCGTCAGAAGAACCAGAGCGAGTCGCGAATGATTCATACGGATTTCCGATTGTGGCCTTGGGGCTTTGGATTTGACGACACGGTGAGTTGAGAGCGCTGCGCCGCCGATTTCGTTCGCGATCCGCGCGCTGCTCACGGTGACTCTTCCGGGGTGCGCGCCACGATGTTGAGCGCGTGCACCGCGCCGTGGAAAAGCGGCGCGACCGCTGCGTGGACCAGGCGATGGCGCTCGAGCCGCGAGCGGCCGCGGAACGCCTCGGCGATGAGTGTCACGCGGTAGTGACCACCGGCACTCGCGCCCGGGTGACCGGCGTGCGCGGCGCTGTCATCGAAGATCTCCAGAGTCTGGGGCGCGAACGCCTGCTCGAGCGCGCTGCGCAGCTGCGCCACCACCGCCGCGCTCATCGCGAGGCATCGGAGGCGGGCGCGCGCTCGGTGAGCGCGGCCGCGGCGCGGCTCAACCACAGCACCTGCAGCGCGACGAAGGCGAAGGTGAGCAATGCCAGGCCGAACAACTTGAAGTACACCCAGGTGCGCTCGCTCGCGCCGTAAGCGACCACGAGATTCAGCGCACCGAGCAGTGCGTAGAACGCCGCCGACGCCGCGTTCACGCGTCGCCACTGCTGCGGGCTCACCGACACGCGGCCGGCGAGTGCGGGCTCGAGGAAGCGCTGCGTGAGGGTGCGCTCGCCGATCCAGAAGCTCGCGACGAACGCGGCGCTCACCAGCCAGAAAAGCACCGTCGGCTTCCACTGTATGAAGAGGCGGTTGTGCAGCAGCAGCGTCGCGCCCCCGAGCACCAGCACCAGCGCCGCGGACACTGCGTGCAGCGGCGGGATGCGGCGCTGCCGCAGCCAGTCGAAACCGAGCAGCGCCAGCATCGCGACCATGAGCACCGCCGTCGCGGCGTACAGCCCGCGCAGCGAATAGGTCACGAAGAACGCCACGAGCGGCGCAAACTCGGCAAGAGCCTGCATGAGTGATGGAACCCGAAGACTAACCGTAAAGCCCGGCAAACGGCCGCGTATATTGTCATGCGCCGCGCCCGACTGCCACGAGTTTTGATTTGGCCGACTATCTCGAGTTGCATCCGCTCAATCCGCAGCCGCGCCTCATCCGCCGGGCGGCCGAAGTCGTGCGCGCCGGGGGCCTGATCGCCTATCCGACCGATTCGTGCTACGCGCTCGGTTGGCACATCGGCGACAAGCACGTGCTCGAGCGCGTGCGCCGCATCCGTCAGGCCGACCGTCATCACCACTTCACGTTGGTCTGCGCCAGCCTCGCGCAGATCGGCCGCTTCGCGCACCTCGAGACCTGGCAGTTCCGCATGCTGCGTGCCTGTCTGCCGGGCCCTTACACCTTCCTGCTGCGTGCCACGCGTGCGACGCCGCGCCGCCTGCAACACGAGCGGCGGCGCACTATCGGGGTGCGCATTCCCGACCATCCGGTGCCGCGGCTGCTGCTCGCGGAGCTCGGCGAGCCGCTCATGAGCTCGACGCTGCTGTTGGCGGCGGATGAGCTGCCGCTCACCGCCGGCCGCGAGATCGAGACGCGCCTCGGACGTGACATCGACGCCGTGCTCGATGGCGGCGACTGTGGCATCGAGCCCACGACCGTGGTCGACCTGTCGGTCACGCCGCCGCTCATCGTGCGCACGGGCAAGGGCGCGCTCGGACCGATCACCGGGCGTGCGGTATAATTCAAAGCCGTGAGCCATCCTCCTCCTGCACGCACGTGAGTTCCCCCGCGCCGGCGCGGCGCGTCCTTTCCGGCATGCGTCCGACGGGCCCGCTGCACCTCGGCAACTGGCACGGGGCGCTGCGCAACTGGGTCGAGCTGCAGTATCAGTACGAATGTTTCTTCTTCATTGCCGACTGGCACATGCTCACGACCGGCTATGAGGACACCTCGCACCTGCAGGAGAACATCCGCGACGTGCTCATCGACTGGCTGGCCGCGGGGCTCAATCCCGGAGTGGCGACGTTGTTCATTCAGTCGCACGTGCCCGAGCACGCCGAGCTCCATCTGCTGCTGTCGATGATGACGCCGCTCGGCTGGCTCGAGCGCGTGCCGAGCTACAAGGATCAGCAGGAGCAGCTCAAGGAAAAGGATCTCGCCACCTACGGCTTCCTCGGTTATCCGCTGCTGCAGAGCGCGGATATCCTCGTCTACCGCGCCGCCTACGTGCCGGTGGGTGAGGACCAGGTGGCGCACGTCGAGCTCACGCGCGAGACTGCGCGGCGCTTCAATCATCTCTACGGGCGCGAGCCCGACTTCGAGGCGAAGGCCGAGCTCGCCGTGAAGAGCCTCGGCGGCCGCAACACCACCAACTACCGCCAGCTGCGGCGCAGGTTTCAGGAAAGCGGCGACACCGAGGCGCTGCAGCGTGCACAGGCGCTGGTGCAGAGCAACAACCGCATCACGGTCGCCGACCGCGAGCGGCTGCTCGGTTTTCTCGAAGGCACCGGGGTCAGCATCCTGCCCGAGCCGCAGGTGCTGCTCACCGCCACGCCGAAGGTGCCGGGCCTCGACGGCCGCAAGATGTCGAAGTCTTACGGCAACACCATCGGACTGCGCGAGGAGCCGGATGCCATCGTGCAGAAGCTGCGCGGTATGGTGACCGATCCGGCGCGCGTGCGCCGCACCGACCCGGGAGACCCGGAGAAGTGCCCGGTGTGGGACCTGCACAAGATTTATTCGGATGATGCGACGCGCAGCTGGGTGTATGAGGGCTGCCGCACCGCGGGCATCGGCTGCCTCGATTGCAAGCAGCCGCTCATCGAGCGCGTCGTCGAGGAGGTGAGTGGCATGCGACGGCGCGCCCAGGAGTTCGAGGACAATCCCGAGCTGGTACGCAACATCGTCGCCGAAGGCGCCGACAAAGCGCGCGCGGCGGCCCGCGAGACGCTCGATGACGTGCGCCACGCCATGCATCTGCGGGCGGGCTGAAGGTGTACTCACCGTGAAGCGCCCCGAGCTGCGGATCGTCTCCGGCACACCGCCCGTACCGCCACCGCCGGAACCACCGCCCGAGCAGGTGGAGATGCCGTTTGCCGTGGTGAACGGCGAGCCGATCTCAGAGCTGCCACGCGATCTGTACATCCCGCCGCAGGCGCTGGAAGTGTTTCTCGAGGCCTTCGAGGGACCGCTCGATCTGCTGCTCTACCTGATCCGTCGCCAGAATCTCGACATCCTCGACATTCCGCTCGCGGAGATCACGCGCCAGTACATGCAGTACATCGAGTTGATGCAGGAGCTGCAGCTCGAGCTCGCGGGCGAGTATCTCGTCATGGCTGCGACGCTGGCGGAGATCAAGTCGCGGATGCTCCTGCCGCGCCCGAAGCTCGCGGAGGACAGCGAGGAGGACCCGCGCGCCGAGCTGGTACGGCGCCTGCAGGAGTACGAGCGCTTCAAGCGCGCCGCCGAGCAGATCGATGAGCTGCCGCGCCTCGAGCGGGACGTCTTTAGTGTCAGCGCCGAGCTGCGCGAGCGGCGCGTGGTGCGCGCGCTGCCGCAGATCACGCTGCAGGAGCTGCTGATTGCTTTCAAGGAGGTGGTGGCGCGCGCCGAGATGTTCGCCCACCACCACATCCGGCGTGAGCAGCTCTCGGTCGGGGAGCGCATGAGCGACATCCTCGCCGCGCTCGGCGCGGGCGGCTTCGTGCCCTTTACGCAGCTGTTCCGTCCCGCCGAGGGACGCATGGGTGTCACGGTCACCTTCGTCGCCATCCTCGAGCTCATGCGCGAGGGCCTGATCGACATCGTGCAGGCACAGCCCTACGCGCCGCTGCACGTGCGCGGCACGGCCCCCGCGCGGGCGCTGCACGTCGTTGCCGACAATCGCGAACCGGACAGCGCCGGGGCGGAGCGCGATGCGAGCGACTCCTCAGCCACCGGTGCCGACGAGGATCCTTCATGAACGAGTCCTACATTCGCAACGTCATCGAGGCGGCACTGCTCGCCGCCGGTGGTCCGCTGCCGGTCGCCGAGCTCCAGCGGCTGTTCGATGACGGCGTGCGACCGGGCGCGCAGGCGGTGCGCGAGGCGCTCGCCTCTCTCGGCGCGGAGTACGAAGGCCGCGGCATCGAGCTCATCGAGACCGCCGGCGGTTTCCGCATCCAGGTGCGCCGCGAGCTCGCCGGTGAGATCTCACGACTGTGGCCCGAGCGCGCGGCGCGCTACTCGCGGGCACTGCTCGAGACGCTCGCGCTGATCGCCTATCGCCAGCCGATCACACGTGCCGAGATCGAGGCCGTACGCGGGGTCGCCGTGAATCCCAACATCATCCGTACCGTGATCGAGCGCAACTGGGTGCGCGTGGTCGGCCACCGTGATGTCCCCGGGCACCCGGAATTGCTGGGCACGACGCGCGAGTTCCTCGACTACTTTGGCCTCAAGAGTCTCGAGGAGCTGCCACCGCTGGCGGAGCTCAAGGCGATGGGCGATCTCACTCTGCAGCTCGCGCTCGCCGGGGACACCGGCGCGCTCCCGCCGCCGCAGGCTCAGGGCGTGGAGAGCGCCGCGAGCGAAGTGCCGGGCGCTGCCGAAGAAGACTCGAGCGAGGATGATGAGCTCTCGGCCGAGGGCGGCGCTTCCGCGGAGCTCGTCGCGGGACCCCGCGACCTGGAGAGCTGAATGCCGCGCGCGGGCGGCGATCGCCGCCCTACCCGGGCATCGGGCGGCCGCCGTGCCGCCACGCGCAGCGTCCCGCAGACACCGCGGCGCGCACCGCCGCGCGCCACTGCCTCGGGAAGTGCGCGGGGACCCGAGCGGCTGCAGAAAGTGCTCGCGCGTGCAGGTCTCGGCTCGCGGCGTGAAGCGGAGGCCTGGATCCGCGCCGGGCGGCTCACGATCAACGGCGCGGTCGCCACGCTCGGAGCGCGGGTGTCTCCGGGCGATGAGCTGCGGCTCGATGGGCGCACCGTGCATGCGCACGCCCCGACGGGCGTCCGGGCGTTCCTCTGTCACCGCTCCCCGGGCGAGCCCCTCGGCGAGCCGGTCGGCGCGGCGGCGCCGGCCTCGGGCGGGCGCGCGGCAATGCTCGGGCGGCTGCCCCGGCGCCTCGGCCGGCGCTTCATCGCCGTGAGCCCCATGCCGCGACCCGATGGGGGACTCGAGCTCGTGACGAGCGATGGCGGCCTCGCGGCGCAACTGCAGCGCGGCGTACACGCGCTCTCGAGCGAATTCGGTGTGCGGGTGCGCGGTGAGCTGAGCGATGCGCAGCTCCAGGGGATACTCGGCGGCGAGCTCGACAGCGGCGCGCAGCTCGCCATCGAGCGCTGTGAGGCGGCGGGCGGTGAGGGGGCCAACCGCTGGTATCAGATCGCAGCGCGCGGCGCGAGCGGCCGCGAGATCCGTCAGCTCCTGGAACGCCAGGGGGCACTCGTCAGCCGCGTGTTGCGTACGCGCCTCGGGCCGCTGTCGCTCGAGCGCTCGCTGGCGCGCGGGCGCTTCCGCGAGCTCTCTCAGGAAGAGCTGCGCGCGCTGCTGTCGGGGGAGGAAGCCCCCGCCGCGGAGGATCGCGGGGCGGGCGGCTGAGCATCGAACGCCCGGCCCGTGACGCCGCGGCTCGCCGGACCCAACAGCGCGATGTAGGCAGCGGTGAGTGTTTCCGGCATCGGCACCTCGGCGAGATCCTCGGCCGGGTATGCCTGCCGGCGCATCGCGGTGCGCGCACGCCCCGGGTTGAGTGTGTTGACCCGCACGCGGGTGATGCGCTCGAGCTCATCGGCCAGCACCTGCGAGAGGCCCTCGAGCGCAAACTTGGAGACCGCGTACGCACCCCAGTAAGCACGGCCGCGGCGACCGACGCTGCTGGCGGTGAACACGACCGACGCGTCGTCGGATTTCTTCAGCGCCGGCAGCAACACCTGCGTCAGCGCGAAGGCTGCCGTCACATTCACGTGCAGCACGCGGCACCAGGTCGGCACGTCGTACTGCTCGATCGGCGTCAGCGTGCCGAGGATGCCGGCGTTGTGCAGCAGTCCATCGAGCCGACCGTATCGCTCGAGGACGGCGTCGGCGAGCGTGTCATAGTCGCGCGCCAGGGCTCGCTCGAGGTCGAGGGGCGCAATGCTTGCCTCCGGCGAGCCTGCCGCTGCGATCTCCCCGTACACGGCGTCGAGCTTCGCCACGTCGCGACCGATCAGCACCACGTTCGCCTGGTAGCGTGCGCAGGCGAGCGCCACCGCGTGGCCGATGCCGGAGCCCGCGCCGGTGATGGCGACGACGCGGCCGGCGAGCTCGGCGGGGCCGGGAACGTGATCACGCGGCTCGAACACGATCGATACTCTCGGGTGCGAATTTCACAAGTGTTTGGGTCAATGGTTAGCGGGTTCGTTAACTATGCGCGTCGACGCGCCGCGCGCCACGCACGCCAGCCATCGAGTGGCGCGTGATGGTCGCGCGCGGTGCTCGCCTGTGGCAAGCGCCTCTCTGCGCGCGCCGAAGCCACGCAGGCAAGGTCGGCCCACACGATGAGGCCGCGCAGTGCGGGCCGTGCCGCAGGCGGCAGCGCCTGGAGCGCTGCGCCGAGCGACTCACGCAGCTCCCGGTGGCGTCGCCGCAGCAGCTCCGCGAGCGCCGGCGGCCAGGGCGGCTGCGCGAGGCTCTCGGTGGGCGTGCGTGTGCGCTCGAGCTCATCGAGCGGGACGCGCAGCCGTCCCGAGCGCGCATCGGCCGCGAGCGCGAGCAGCAGCCCGATCTCGCGCAGGGGCACCCCGAGCGCACTCGCAGGCACCGCTGGTGAATCGGGCAACGCGAGCGACACGAGCGGGCCGATCATCGCGGCACTCCAGCGCTCGCAGTACCCCGTGAGCTCGCTCCGGGTGTCGAAGGTGGCGCGCGAGAGGTCCCAGACCGCGGTGTCAACGAAGCCCGCGAGACCCGCGAGCGGCGCGAGCCTGAGGGGTGCGGACCCCGGCGATGCAAAGAGCGCGGCGAGCTCGCGCGTCAGGGGGTGTACCGGGCGCCCCTCTGCGGTGCGCGCGCATTCCTCGCCCCACCACGCCAGGCGCGCGTGTGCCACTTGGTGATCGAGGCCCGGTCGAAGACTCGCGCGGATCTCGGTCTCGAGCGCCGAGAGCGCCGCGAGTGCCGGCCGCTGCCCCGTGGAGGAGTAGAGCCAGGCGAGGCTGCGTGTCGGCGACAGGTCAGGCGGCGGCATCGCCCGGTGTCGCGCCGGAGGGCGAGGCCGGGGAGGATGCCGGGGAGGATTCCGGGGATGACGCCACCGGCTCCGCAGCACTCGGTGCCCCGGTGTTGCGCACCAGCTGCCCGATCGGCTCGAGCGGCGGGAGCGAGTCGGCGGCCGTCACGCCGAGCTCGCCGAAGCGACGCGCCTGGGGCAGGACGCCACGCTCGAGGGAGCCGACGGCCGCGTTGTACGCCTCGACGGCGGTTGCGAGACGCTGCCCCATGCGCCCGAGATGGCCGTTGAACGTGCCGAGGCGTCGATACAACTCCTGACCGAGGTCGCGGATCTGCGCGGCGTTCTGTGCGACCGCCGATTGTCGCCAGCCGTAAGCCACCGCCTTCAGCAGCGCGATCAGCGTCGAGGGTGTGGCGATGATCACGCTCTGCGCGAGAGCGCTCTCGAGCAGCTCCGGCCGCTCGGCGAGCGCGGCGGAGAGAAACTGATCGCCCGGCAGGAACAGCACGGCGAACTCCGGACTGCGCGCGAACTGCGACCAGTAGGTCTTCGCGGCGAGCTCACGCACACGGGTCTCGACCTGTTGCGCATGCCGCCGCAGCGCCGTCACCCGCTCCTCCTCGGTCGCAGCCTCGAGCGCCGTGAGGTAGGCCTCGAGCGGCGTTTTCGCGTCGATCACGAGGTCCCGGGCATCGGGCATGTGCACCACCAGGTCGGGGCGCAGTGCGCCGTCCTCGCCGACCAGCTGCAGTTGCTCGGTGAAATCGCAGTGTTCGGTGAGCCCGGCGAGCTCGACCAGGCGCCGCAGCGTCAGCTCACCCCAGCGACCGCGCACCTCGGGCCGACGCAGCGCCGTCACGAGGTTGCGCGTCTCGCGCTGCAGCTGCACCTGCCCGCCGGCGAGACTCTCGAGTTGGGTGCGCAGCGCGCTGAAGGCCTCGCGGCGCTCGCGCTCGAGCGCCTGCACCTGGGCCTCGGTGCGCTCGAGGGCGCCGCGCAGTGGCTCCACCAGCTGCGCGATGGCGAGCTCGCGCTCCTTGAGTGCGCCCTGCGCGATCGCCTGGTCGCGACCCAGGGCCTCGTGCGCGAGGCGCAGGAACAGCTCGCTGTGGGTCTTGAGCGTCTCGCCGGCGAGGGAATCGAACGCGGCGCGCAGCCGCGTCTCGGACTGCTCGAGCAGACTCAGTCGATCCGCTTCCTGTGACGCGCTCGCCTCGAGCCGCGCCTGTGCGGCGGCGAGATTCACCCGCAGCGCCTCGATGCGTCGTGCGCTGCGCACCTGCGTGACGAGCGCGCCGAAAAGCACTCCGACCAGGAGTGCGACGGCGCTGCACAGGATGACGAGCGCGCCACTCACAGCGTGAGGTACGCCATGTAGTTGACGGACACATCGGCCCGCAACGCGACGTGGGATGTGAGGGGGTTGAACTCGACGCCCGCGAGCTCGGCGAGCGTGAGCCCGGCCGCACGCCCCCAGCGCGCCAGCTCCGATGGAAGAATGAGGCGCTCGTATTCGTGCGTCCCAGGTGGGATGACACGCAGGACGTACTCGGCCCCGACGATGGCGAGCAGGAACGACTTGAGGTTGCGGTTGAGCGTCGAGACGAAGAGGGCACCGCCCGGCGACAGCAGCCGCGCCAGCGTGGCGACCATCGCGGCGGGGTCCGGAACGTGCTCGAGCATCTCCATGCAGGTCACCACCGCGAAGCGGCCGGCGGACTCCCGCGCCAGCTCCTCGGCCGAGGCGAAGCGATAATCGACTGCGAGCCCGTTCTCGGCGGCATGCAGCCGCGCCACCTCGATCATGCCCGGCGCGAGGTCGATGCCGGTGACCTCGGCGCCTGCGCGTGCCAGCGATTCGGTAAGGAGGCCCCCGCCGCAGCCGACATCCAGTACGCGCTGGCCGGCGAGCGGCGCACGCGCCGCGATGAACTCGAGGCGCACCGGGTTCAGCAGGTGCAGCGGGCGAAAATCCCCGTCACAGTCCCAGAAGCGCGCGGCGAGCGCGTCGAATTTCGCGAGCTCATCGCGATCGGCGTTGCCGGCTTCGCTCATGCCGCGGCCTCGAGCGCCAGGCGCTGCGACCAGCGCGAGGCGACCGCTGCGAGCTCCTCTTCATCGAAGAGCCGGAGGCGGCCTTCGCTCACCGCCACCCGGCCCGCGCTCCACACATCGCTCACCTGCGCACGGGTGGCACCGAACACGATGGCCGCCGCGACGTCCGCCGCCGGCCGGCAACCCGAGGCATCGAGATCGATGCAGGCGAGATCGGCGGATTTGCCCGGCTCGATCGATCCCACCTGCGTTGCGAGCCCGAGCGCCAGCGCGCCGCCGAGCGTCGCGAGGCGCAGCGCCTCGGGTGCCGGGAGGCCGTAGAGCAGGGCCGCGCTGCGTGCCTCGGCCAGCATGTCGAGCGCGTAGCAGGCGGCGGGTGTGTCGCTGCCGAGGGCGACCGGCGTGCCACCCGGGAGCCCCCGGGCGCCGCGTTGCAGACGCAGCCCTGACTGCGGGCAGGCAATGAGAGACGCCCCGTGCCGTGCCAACAGCTGCGCGCCGTCCTCGTGGCAACCGAGGGCGCCAATCGCCGCGAATCCGGGGCGCAGGAGCCCGAGCGCCTGCAGTTGCTCTACGCGCCGCGTACGCCCTGCATGACGCGGCGATGTCGCGCCATCGGCGACGCCGGCGGATGCCCCGTACGCTGCCGCACTCGCAGGCAATGCGTGTCCGGCGGAGTCCGACAGGTCCTCCAGGTGGATCACGATGCGCGCCTCGAGCTCATCCGCCACGCGGCGCACGCGCACCAGGGTGGCATCGCTCACGCCCGCGAGCGGTTGCGGCGCGAAATACAGTCCGATGCGGGCATCGTTGCGGTACTCATCCCACAGCGCCTCGGCCCTCGCCAGGTGCGCAGTCGCGTCCTCGGCCCAGGGACTCGGTGTATCGCTTACCGGCAGGCCGATGAGCGCGCGCACCTGCGCGGCGGCGGCGACCCGCGCGGATTCCTCGGGCAGGGGGCTGTCATCGGCGTAACAGGTGATCCCGGCCCGCAGCATCTCGGCGATCGCGAGCCGCGTGCCATCGCGCACGAGGTCCGCGCTCAGAGCGCGCCGCTCGAGGGGTGACAGTGTCTCGAGGATCCAGCGCAGCCGCGGCCCGTGCACGGGCACACCACGCAACAGCGTGTGGCACGCGCGGGTGTGTGCATTCACCAGTCCCGGCAGCAGCGCATGCCGTTCACGCACGATGCGTGCGCACATCGGGTATCGCTGACGCAGCTCCTTAACCGGTCCCAGCGCCAGAATGCGCCCGCCGCTCACTGCGACGGCGTGGCCCTCGAGCACCGCGGTCTCCGGCGCAACCGGCAGCAGCCAGCGGGGCTCGATCAGGAATTCGGCGGTGTCCGCGATCGACATCGATGGTGAGTATATCGGCGCCGCGCGCCGGACGCGCGCGGCGGCGGGCGTAGAATCCAGGGCATTCCCGCGATCGCGCACAGGAGGACGCCATGCCCAAATTCCTCTTCGAGACGACTTACACGGTCGACGGCCTACGCGGACTGATGAAGGACAAGGCCACGGCGCGCAGGCAGGCAAACGAGAAGCTGCTGGAGAGTGTCGGCGGCAAGCTCGAGGCCTTCTATTACACGATGGGTGAGCGCGATGTGATCGCCATCGTCGATCTGCCGAACGCGGAGGCCGCGGCGGCCGTCTCCCTCGCCGGGATGTCCACCGGACTCACCCGCGTGAGGACGACCCCGCTGCTCGCGGTCGAGGAGATCGATCGCGCGCTGGCGCGGAAGCTCACCTTCCGGGGACCGGGCCAGTAACGCCCGCGCGGCGCTGCCGTCCGCTGCGCGCGCAGGCTCGCGCGCGCGGCGCGTTCCTCCTTTGGCGGCCTGTACCGATGAGGCCGCCGCAGACCTGGTTCATGCTAGAATTTCGCCTTTATCTCGCCACCCAACGTGGCGCACCACCTGGACAATCCCAAGTTCTGATTGATGGCTGATATCGCCCGCGAAGTCGTGCCGGTCACTCTCGAAGGAGAGATGCGGCAGTCCTATCTCGACTATGCAATGAGCGTGATCGTCGGGCGTGCCCTGCCCGACGTACGCGATGGTTTGAAGCCCGTGCACCGGCGCGTGCTGTACGCCATGCGCGAGCTCGGCAACGACTGGAACAGAGCCTACAAGAAGTCCGCGCGCGTCGTCGGCGATGTGATCGGCAAGTACCATCCCCACGGCGAGAGCGCGGTCTACGACACCATCGTGCGCCTCGCGCAATCGTTCTCCATGCGCTACCTGCTGGTCGACGGCCAGGGCAATTTCGGCTCGGTGGACGGGGATCCGCCCGCCGCCATGCGCTACACCGAGGTGCGCATGACGCGCATCGCGCACGAGCTGCTGGCGGACATCGACAAGGAAACGGTCGATTTCAATCCCAACTACGACGAGTCCGAGACCGAGCCCACGGTGTTGCCGACGCGCATACCGAACCTGCTGGTGAACGGCCAGACCGGTATCGCGGTCGGCATGGCCACCAACATTCCGCCGCACAATCTCACCGAGATCATCAACGCGTGCGTGGCACTGCTCGATGATCCGTCACTGCCGCTCGCCGCGCTGATGCAGCACGTCCCCGGACCCGACTTCCCGACCGGCGGCATCATCAACGGCGCGCAGGAGATCGCCACCGCCTACCGCACCGGGCGCGGGCGCCTGTCGGTGCGTGCGCGGGTCGCGATCGAGGAGGTCGGCCGCGGCGATCGCCAGGCGATCGTGGTCACCGAGCTTCCCTACCAGGTCAACAAGGCGCGCCTGATCGAGCGCATCGCCGAGCTCGTGCGCGAGAAGCAGCTCGATGGCATCGCCGCCGATGGCCTGCGCGATGAATCCGACAAGGACGGCATGCGCATCGTCATCGAGCTCAAGCGCGGTGAGGTGAGCGAGATCGTCCTCAACAACCTCTACGCCCACACGCCGATGGAGACGGTGTTCGGCATCAACATGGTGGCGCTGCAGGACGGCCAGCCGAAGCTGATGTCGCTGAAGGAGATGCTGGAAGCCTTCATTCGTCACCGCCGCGAAGTGGTCACGCGGCGCAGCATCTACGAGCTCGCCAAGGCGCGCGAGCGCGCACACATTCTCGAGGGCCTCGCGGTCGCGCTCGCCAACATCGACGCCGTGATCGCGCTCATCAAGGCGGCGGCCTCGCCCGCGGAGGCACGCACCGCGCTGCAGGCGCGCGTCTGGGCGCCGGGCGTCGTGACCGAGCTGCTGGCGCGCGCCGGGGCGATCTCCACGCGGCCGCCGGGGCTCGCGGCGGAGTCCGGCCTCCGTGGCGGCGGTTACCGGCTCTCCGAGACTCAGGCGCAGGCCATCCTCGACATGCGCCTGCACCGGCTCACCGGCCTCGAGCAGGAGAAGATCGTCGCCGAGTACCGCGAGCTGCTGACGAGCATCGCCGACCTGAGCGACATCCTCGGCCGACCCGAGCGCTTGACGCAGGTGGTGCGTGCCGAGCTCATTGAGGTACGCGACGCCTACGGCGATGCGCGCCGCACCGAGATCAACCGCGATCATCTCGACCTCACCACCGAGGACCTGATCGAGCCGCAGGACGTGGTCGTGACGCTGTCGCACGCGGGCTATGCCAAGAGCCAGCCGCTCACCGAGTACCAGACGCAGCGGCGCGGCGGCCGCGGCAAGACCGCTACGGCCGTGAAGGACGAGGACTTCGTCGAGAAGCTCTTCGTCGCGCACACGCACGACACGGTGCTGTGCTTCTCCAACCGCGGCAAGGTGTACTGGCTCAAGGTGTACGAGCTGCCGCAGGCGGGCCGCGGCTCGCGCGGCAAGCCGATGGTGAACCTCCTGCCGCTGGAAGAGGGCGAGAAGATCAACGCGCTGCTGCCGGTGAAGCAGTACGACGAGCAGCACTTCGTCTTCATGGCGACGCGCGCCGGCACGGTGAAGAAGACTCCGCTCGCCGCCTTCTCGCGCCCACGCACCAGCGGCATCATCGCCGTCGATCTGGCGCCGAACGACCAGCTGGTCGGCGTCGCGCTCACCGACGGCGAGCGCGAGATCGTGCTGGTCTCGAGCGGCGGCAAGGCGATCCGCTTCCACGAGAGCGAAGTGCGCCACATGGGACGCGAGGCCGCGGGCGTGCGCGGCATCAAGCTCGGCGCCGGTCAGGACCTGATCGCACTCATCGTCGTGGGCGAGGGCCACGTGCTCACGGCCTCGGCGACCGGCTACGGCAAGCTCACGCCGCTCTCGGAGTTTCCGGTCCACGGCCGCGGCGGTCAGGGCGTGATCGCGCTCCAGACCTCCGATCGCAACGGCTTCACGGTAGCGGCGCTGCAGGTCATGTCGGGACAGGAGATCATGCTCATCAGCTCGACCGGCACGCTGGTGCGCACCACGGTCGATGGCATCTCGGTGCAGGGTCGTAACACCCAGGGGGTGCGGCTCATCCGTCTCGGCGAAGGCGAGCGACTGGTCGGCATCGAACGCATCGAGAGCCTCGATGGGGACGGCGAGGAAGGGGTCACGGACGACGCGCCCGACGCCGCGCCCGGCGACGCGCCCGGCGACGCGCCCGACGAGCTGCCACCTCCTCCCGAAACGTAAGGCGATCGAGCTCGTGCGGGTATTCAACTTCGCTGCGGGGCCGGCCACGCTGCCCGTGGAAGTGCTGGAACAGGTCCGCGACGAGCTGCTCGACTGGCAGGGCAGCGGCACCTCGGTCATGGAGGTGAGCCACCGCGGCAAGGCCTTCACCGCGGTGGCGCAGGAGGCGGAGGCGCTGCTGCGCGAGCTCCTTGCCGTGCCGGCGAATTACCGGGTGCTCTTCCTGCAGGGGGGCGCGACGGGCCAGTTCGCCGCGGTGCCGCTCAATCTCGCCGGTGCGGATTCGACCGTCGACTACCTGGACACCGGCCACTGGTCGAGGAAAGCGCTGCGCGAGGCGCAACGCTACACCGCGCGGGTGAACGTCGCGGCGGACGAGGCCGCCTCCCACTACACGACCGTGCCGGCACCCGCGGCGCTGCGTCTCACGAATGGTGCGGCCTACGTGCACTACACCCCGAACGAGACCATCGGTGGGGTGGAGTTTCCCTACATACCCGACACCGCCGCTGTGCCACTCGTCGCCGACATGTCCTCGACCCTTCTGTCGCGGCCGCTCGAGGTGGCGAAGTTCGGCCTGATCTATGCCGGTGCGCAGAAGAACATCGGCCCCGCCGGCCTCACCGTGGTGATCGTGCGCGAGGACCTGACGGGCAGGGCGCGCCCTGGAACACCGGCCGTCTGGGACTACCGCGCGATGGCCGAGGATCACTCGATGCTCAACACCCCCGCGACCTTCGCCTGGTACGTCGCGGGGCTCGTGCTGCGCTGGCTGAAGGCGCAGGGTGGGCTCGCCGCGATCGGGGAGCGCAATCGCGCCAAGGCGCAGCTGCTGTATGACACCATCGATGCCTCCGGCTTCTACCGCAACCCGGTCGCACTCGATTCCCGCTCGTGGATGAACGTGCCCTTCACGCTCGCCGACGCACGGCTCGATGAGGAATTCCTCGCCGGGGCGCGCGCCGCCGGCCTCGCCAACCTCGCCGGCCACCGCTCGGTCGGCGGCATGCGGGCGAGTCTCTACAACGCCATGCCGCTCGCGGGGGTCGAGGCGCTCACCGCGTACATGCGGGAGTTCGCGCGCCGCCACGGCTGATGGGCCATGAGCTTCCGCATCCTCACCCTCAACCAGATCAGCGCGCGCGGACTCGCGCGCTTTCCCGCGGAGCGCTACCAGGTCGGCGCGGATGTCTCCGACCCCGATGCGATCCTGGTGCGCTCGGCGCAGTTGCACGACACCGGCATCGCTCCCTCCGTGCGCGCCATCGGGCGCGCCGGGGTCGGTGTCAACAACATTCCGGTCGATCACATGAGTCGCCGCGGCGTCCCGGTGTTCAACACCCCGGGCGCCAACGCCAACGCCGTGAAGGAGCTGGTGCTCGCGGGACTGCTGCTCGCGGCGCGCAATATCGGACCGGCATGGCTCTTTGCCCGCGCGCTGAGCGGTGATGATGCCGCCATCGAGGCGGCGGTCGAGGCGGGCAAGAAGCGCTTCGTCGGCTTCGAGCTTCCCGGCCGCACGCTCGGCGTGGTGGGACTCGGCGCGGTCGGTGTCGAGGTGGCGAACTCCGCGCTGGCGCTCGGCATGAAGGTGCTCGGCTACGATCCGCAGCTCACGGTGCAGCGCGCCTGGCAGCTGTCATCGAGCGCCGAGCAGGCGCTGTCGCTCGAGGATCTGTTTGCACGCGCCGATGCCATCACCGTGCACGTACCGCTGAATGAGGCGACGCAGGCGCTCGTCAATCGCGCGCGTCTCGCCCTGATGCGGGACGGCGGCACGATCCTCAATTTCGCGCGCGCGGCGATCGTCGATGAGGCGGCGGTGGTGGCGGCGCTCGATGCCGGACGGCTGCACGCCTACGTGTGCGATTTCCCGCACTGCGCGCTCAAGGACCATCCGCGGGTCATCACACTGCCGCACCTCGGCGCCTCCACCTCCGAGGCGGAAGAGAATTGCGCCATCATGGTGGCCGAGCAGGTGCGCGACTTCCTCGAGAACGGCAACATCCGCAACAGCGTCAACTATCCCGACACGATTCTGCCGCGGGTGCCGAACACGACGCGCCTCGGGGTGGCCAACCGCAACGTACCCAACATGGTCGGTCAGATCTCGACGGCGCTCGCCGCCCACGGCATCAACATCGCGGATCTCCTCAACAAATCCCGCGGCGATTACGCCTACACGCTCATCGACGCCGACGGCGCACTCGGCGCAGGGCTGCTCGAGGAGATCCGGGCCATCGACGGCGTGCTGTCGGCGCGCCTCCTTTGAAGCGCATGGCCAGTCCGAGGGATCCGCCCGCCGGGCAGCGCCGCGCCGGGCGCGAGCGCGCCGCGGGCGCCGGCGAGGCGCCGCGGCGGCCGGCGCTCGAGGACATGCGCACCCGCATCGATGCGGTCGATGAGCAGATCCACCGGCTGCTGAACGAGCGCGCGCGACTGGCGCAGCAGGTGGGGCTCTCCAAGTCGCACGATGGCCGCACGGTGGACTTCTATCGTCCCGAGCGCGAGGCGCAGGTGCTGCGCCTCGCGCGGACCCGCAATGCCGGGCCGCTGCGTGATGAGGAGGTGCTGCGGCTGTTTCGCGAGATCATGTCGGCATGCCTCGCCCAGCAGGAGCCGCTCAAGGTGGCGTTTCTCGGACCCGAGGGCACCTTCACGCAGACGGCGGTGCTCAATCACTTCGGTCACTCGGTGCGCGCGCTGCCGCTCGGCTCGATCGATGAGGTGTTCCACGAGGTCGAGGCGGCCAACGCCGACTTCGGCGTGGTGCCGATCGAGAACTCCACCGAGGGTACCGTCAACCACACCCTCGATCGCTTTCTCACCTCGCCGCTGAAGATCTGCGGCG
>Ga0306920_100001471_pt1 | contig 29300 bp, 19 predicted proteins | sample flu12Cox44000170_FD_204666 | JGI IMG/M metagenome (GOLD analysis project Ga0306920, IMG submission 204666) | Lab enrichment of tropical soil microbial communities from Luquillo Experimental Forest, Puerto Rico - flux4day.12C.oxic.44.000.170 (v2)... | ecosystem: Environmental > Terrestrial >... | reverse complement strand
TCAACCCCCGACTGTTTCGCGATAACGGCCTGCACATTCACGTGCCCGCCGGCGCCGTGCCCAAAGACGGCCCCAGCGCCGGCGTCGCCATGGTCACCGTCCTCACTTCCCTCTATACCGGAATCCCCGCCCGCAGTGATACCGCCATGACCGGCGAGATTACCCTCACCGGCCTGGTGCTGCCCATCGGCGGCGTGAAAGAAAAAGTCCTCGCCGCCCGCTCCGCCGGCATCACCCGCGTCATCTTGCCCAAGGCCAACGAAAAAGACCTGCCGGAAATTCCCGAACACGTCCGCAAGGAGTTGACCTTCTTCTTCGCCGAACGAATTGAAGATCTTCTTGCCGCTGCCCTCTCCGAACCAATACACTTGCGGACGAATGGGGAACCGATCAAATCACGCGGAAACCGGGCACGGGCCATGAAGGCGAAGAAACAGAAATGAACTAACCGCTAAGTCATTCGCCCTTTGGGAAGCAACAAATAATCGATTCATCCAAGTACCGGGAACTTTCTCTGACGGCGCGATTGGCCGTCGCGCTTCATTGTTTTTCGCGCTACTGCGTGAAAAAAAACCTACACCATGCCGAAATCGATGCTTTTTTGGACGATCTGTGGGAGTTTCCACTTATTGAGGAACAACAGTGGAACACTTGGGAGAAGAACCATCCATCTTTGGTCCACAATGGGCTTGGCGATCCGTTGCCATCAGGTTTCCAGGTTTTTTTGACAAGTCAAGGTGTGGATCAGGAGGAATTTCAACGACTTATTGCCAATGTGGTCGAGGTTGTATTCTCAAGTTTTTATGGAGCGGCAGATGACGCTAGTTCCTGGGATTACCTTAAGGCGGTTCTCAAGATAGCGGATCAGACAGGGATCAGCCCGCCGCCACTTGGTGTTTTCTTGACATCGCGATTTGCGGATCGCTTCGGCTGGGGCAGAAAAATCACGCCTGCGGAACGTAAAGAATGGCGTGCGCTTGAATATTGACGCCGGCATTTAAGAACAGTGCAAATTGCGGTGCTGTAATTACCCTTCCGCTCTTCCAAGGGACCATAGAATCTGTGCCGGATGCAATACCGTTCGGCCAGTGAAATGCTCAATCTGCATCCGGCAAGAAAATCCCGGTGCAACGATAGTCGCATCGGCATCGGCCTGTCGAATCGCGGGGAACAGGCGCTGTTCGCCCACCAGGCGGGAAATTTCGTAATGCTCTTTTTCATAGCCGAAGGAGCCGGCCATGCCGCAGCAGCCGGCGTCCAGGTCAATGACCTCGGCGCCCGGGATCCGGCGCAACAGGTTCATGATCGGGGTCATGCCGACAAGCGAGCGTTGATGACAGTGGGCTTGAACCAGGATCTTCTTTGGGCGGTTTTGCATCCATGTCGATGGTGACCATTTTTCAAAATCCACATTCAGGCGACTCAACATATCTTCAGCGTATTCCTCGAAGGTCCGGCACATGGCGGCTACGGTCTCGGCTTTTTTCCGCTCGTCGCCGCGAAGCAGAGCGGGATAATCGTCCTTGATGGTCAAAATACAGCTAGGTTCACAGGCGATTATTGGCTTTCCCGCAGCCGCCCAGGCATAGAGTTTGTCCACGTTGATCCGTGCATGTTCCACGGCGCGGGCCAACATGCCGTTGGAGATCATCGGTCGGCCGCAACAAACCAGGCCTTGGGGTCGGTCTTCGTCGTGCGAGTTGAATCCTTCAGGCAAGGCGGGAATAACACGCGACCCAAAGGCTCGAAGAAAATGGATTGCCGACCAAGGAACATTAGTTTCATAGTAGTTTGCAAAAGTATCCACGAACAGCAACGCCGTGGGCAAGGCCGATTGCTTATCCGAGTTCTGGTCCTCGGTCACATCCAGAGTTGTCTCATTCTTAACCCACAGATTCCACAATTCCCGGAAAAACGTCCGTCTCGCCAGGGCGGGGGGTTTGCGGCGACGGTCGATGAAGAAGCATTTATCATTCAGCCAACGGCTAACGGGATTTCGTACCAACAAGTTGAAAAGTCGAGGGAAGTGCGAGCCAAAGCGGGCGAATTTGGCAACATTCCCAAATATCCGGTTGCGGATGGGCAAGCCGTTCTTTCGGTGATATTGGTCCAGGAATTCGGCCTTGAGGCGGGCCATATCGACGTTGGTGGGGCATTCACTCTTGCAGGCTTTGCATTCCAGGCACAAGTCGAGGGCTTCGGCCAAGTCGGGATCGGTCAAGCCGTCCAGGCCGAGTTGTCCGGTCAGGGCCAGGCGCAGAGCATTGGCCCGGCCGCGTGTGCTGTGTTGTTCTTCACAGGTTGCCTGATAGCTGGGACACATGGTGCCGTCGCGTTTTTTACGGCATTCGCCGACGCCGGCACACAACTCGGCCGCCTGCACCAGGCCGCCGTCCTGGGAAAAATCGAATGTGGTGGGCACATCGGGAGTGACATAATTCGGCCCGTAACGAAGATTGCTGGAGAGCGGCGGGGCATCGACGATCTTGCCGGGATTAAGGATGCCCTGCGGATCGAAGGTTCGCTTCAATTCACGGAAGGCCTGGTAAAGGGCCGTGCCGAACATTTTTTCTTGAAAGGGACTGCGGACCAGGCCATCTCCATGCTCTCCCGACAGGGCGCCGCCGTACTTCAGCACCAGGTCGGCAACCGCGGCGGCGATGGACTCGAACTGCTGAACCCCGGCCTCGGTCTTGAGGTTGATTACCGGCCGCACGTGCAGGCAGCCCACCGAAGCATGTGCATAAACTCCGGCCGAGGTGCCGTGCCTGGCCACGATTTGCAGAAACTCCGCGATATAATCGCGCAGATGCTCCGGCGCCACCGCCGAATCTTCCACGAACGAAAGTGCCTTAGCGTCTCCTTTCTCGGCCATGGATAAACCGAGGGCGGCCTTGCGCAGCTTCCAGATCCGTGCCTGAGCAGCCGGTTCCGTGGCCCGGTGAACCTGATAGCCCTGGCCACGCTGGCGCAAATCGGCTTCCAAATCATCAAGCCGGCTAGGCAAGTCCTCCAACCGCTCGCCGTAAAACTCTACGATCAAGATCGCCCCGGGATCGCCCTGAATGAAATCCCGCAGCCGGCGTGCTTCCGGATTGAGGCGGGTGCTGTCCAGGACGTACTTGTCGATGACTTCGACAGCCGATGGTTGATGGGTCAGGATGGCCGGGGTTGCCGCCAGCGCTTCCAGAAGTTCCGGAAAATGAATGACCATTACAACCTTGGTTTTGGGCAGTTCAATGAGACGCAAGGTGGCTTCCAGGATAATTCCCAGCGTCCCCTCGGAACCGACGAACAACTCTGCCAGGTTAAATGGCGGGTTCGGAGTGTGAGCCACCCGTGCAGTTGAAACAAACCGATCAAGATTATAGCCGCCCACGCGCCGCAGGATTTTCGGATACCGGCGTTCGATCTCGTCTTGGTGTTCCTCCGCAATCCGCCGAATCACGCGATAACATTCGCCTTCTCGATCCGGCTGGGAACATTTGCTCTCGACTTCTCCATCGTTCATGGGGCCGGCCTGGATGATGCTGCCATCGGCCAGCAGCACTTTCAGGCCGATCACGTGGTCGATGGTCTTGCCGTGGAGTAGCGAATGGGTTCCCGAGGAATTGTTGGCGACCATGCCGCCGATGGTGGCGCGATTCGATGTGGAAATGTCCGGGGCAAACTGCAAACCGTGAGGTTTCACGGCGCTGTTGAGGTCGTCCAGCACACAGCCTGGTTCCACCCGCGCCCAGCGCTCCGCTGCATTGACTTCAAGGATGCGATGCAAGTATTTCGAAAAATCGAGAACCACACCCGCTCCGATAGCCTGACCAGCTTGCGAAGTGCCTCCGCCGCGCGCGGTGATTGACACGCCGAAACGCGTGCAGGTCCGGAGAATTTCGACGACATCCGTTTCATTCCTGGGAACCACCACGCCGAGGGGCACGATTTGGTAAACACTGGCGTCGGTGGAATACAGGGCCCGGCTCAGGCGATCGCAGCGCACTTCCCCCGAAATGACTTTCGCCAGGGCGGCGTGGAAGCCGGCGATGTCTTTGAGATCGCTCGCCGAGTGCCGCACCACGGGCAGTTCCAGCGTGCTCATGCCCCCATTCTTCGGAAACTTTTCGTTAACGACAACTAAATTTGGTGAGTGGTGCAGTGGTGAGTGGTAAGCGGGGAGTACCGCACTCACCACTGTTCCAGCTAATTCCCGGACCGGCAAGGCTACCTGTCCTGCGACAGCGATAAGAGCCCGTCGCGAAGTTTTTCCAGGCCCTGTTCGAGGATAGCGCCGCCGGCGGCGAACGACACCCGCAAAGTGCCTTCGCCGCACTGCCCATAGGCGGCCCCGTGGATGAGGACCACGCCGGCGCGGTGCAATAAATAACGGCGCACTTCATCCGATGGCATGCCCAAGCCGCGAACATCCACCATCACGAACAGGCCGCCTTCCGGCACCAGCGGCGTCACACCCCGAATGCCTTGAAGTCGGCTCACGACCAAATCGCGGCGCTTTTGATATTCGGCCGCTATGTCTCGATAATGGTTCGGCCCCAGCGACAGGGCGCACACCGCTGCATCCTGGACAAACGTGGCCGGCCCGCGACTGGACTGCTGCCATACCAGCAGCATGGCCTCGATAAGCCAGGGCGGACCTGCACAGTAGCCCACGCGCCAACCGGTCATGGCAAAGGTTTTCGACAAGCTGTTGACAAGGAGCGTCCGCTCTCGCGCTGCGGGGGAAAGGCTGGAGGGCGAAATATGTTCCTTGCCATCGTAAACGAGGGATTCATAGATTTCGTCACTGATGACGAATAGGTTTTTTGCGGCCGCAAATTCGATTACCGTTTGCAATTCCTCTCGCCGGAGAATGGTTCCCGTCGGATTCCACGGGGTATTGATGAGAATCACGCGGGCGCGCGGCGAGCAGGCCGTTTCCATGGCGGCCCGATCAAAGATGAATCGCCCGTCAATAATGGCAGAAGAGATTCCAACCGGCTTGCCGCCCCATAATTGGATCGGCCCCGCGTAGGCGTCGTAAATTGGATCAGGTAAGAGAACTTCGTCGCCCGACCGCACGAGGGCTCCCAGGGCGGCACACAAACCGCCCGTGGCGCCGTCGGTGATGAGGATCTCCCGGTCCGGATCGTAGGACAACCCATGATCCCGCTCCAAGCGCTGGGTAACCGCGCGCCGCAGGGCCGGTTCACCCTGGTTGTCCGGATAACCGGTGCGGCCCTTTCGCAAAGCCTCACACGCCGTCTCAATGATTGGAGTTGGAGTCGGTGAATCCGGCTGACCACGCATCAGCGAAACGAGAGGCCGGCCGGCGCGGTCCAGTTGGCGAACTTCCTGGAGGATCCAATTGACCGCGGTGGGTTTCAGAACCGATACGCGGCCGGCAAGTGGAATAGAGAGCATGTGACCTCAACCTTTCACGATGTTCGCTGTGTTCAGCGTAAGCGCTCGACGACGTCTGTCAAACAGATTTCCATGTTGTAAGCTAACGTTAGGCAACTCGATTCATCGTTTCGCGTTCGCTTTACCAGAACGCGCGGAAAACGATGAGTCGGCCAGTGCGAACGCGAGAATTTCATGATCCCACCTGATGTTGTTGTCATCGGCGGCGGGCCGGCCGGCAGCACGGTGTCGACCCTGCTCGCCCAGCACGGCGTCCAGGTCACGCTGTTCGAGCGCGAGCGCTTTCCGCGCTTTCACATCGGCGAATCGCTCATTCCCGAAACCTATTGGGTTCTCCAGCGCCTCAAGATGCTCGACAAGATGAAGAACAGCCATTTCGTCAAGAAGTACAGCGTGCAATTCGTCAACGCTTTGGGCAAACTGTCGGCGCCGTTTTACTTCTGGGACAACAAGCCCCACGAGTGTTCGCAGACCTGGCAGGTGGTACGGAGCGAGTTCGATCTAATGATGCTCCGCAATGCTGAAGAGCAGGGTGTGAGCGTCCATGAAGGGACGCGCGTACTCGACGTGCTTTTCGAGGATGGTCGGGCGGCCGGCGTGCGCATCCAGAAAAAAGACGGCAGCCAGGCAGAGGTGCGTGCGAAGGTGGTCGTGGACGCCAGCGGGCAGAGCACGCTCCTGCAAAACCGCTTCAAGCTGCGCCTGTGGGACCCGGTGCTGAACAAGGGGGCCATCTGGACCTACTGGGAAGGCGCTTTCCGTGACACCGGACGGGACGAGGGCGCCACGCTCGTCATCCAGACCCCCAACAAGCAAGGCTGGTGGTGGTACATCCCGCAACACGATGACATGGTCAGCGTCGGCGTGGTGGCGCCCTTTGAGTACCTGTTCGAAGGCAGGCGCGATCACGAGCGAACCTATCAAGAGGAATTAGAAAAAACGCCGGCCGTCAAGGAGCGTACCTCGATCGGCAAGCGCGTGACCGGCTACTTTGCCACCAAGGACTATTCCTACCGCTCGGAGCAGGTTGCCGGCGACGGCTGGGTGCTGATCGGCGACGCGTTTGGATTTCTGGACCCGCTTTATTCCTCGGGCGTGCTCCTGGCACTGAAGTCGGGTGAGCTGGCCGCGGATGCCATTGCCGAAGGATTGAAACGGGGAGACGTGTCGGCCGGACAGCTGGGGAAATGGGGACCGATGTTCAATCAGGGAGTCGATCGCATGCGCCGGCTGGTCTGCGAGTATTACGACGGCTTCAGCTTCGGCCAATTCGTCAAGACCTTCCCGCAACTCAAGGGCATCATCACCGATCTCTTGATCGGCGATTTGTTCGCCGAGCGCGTGGACGCTGCCTGGCGGCCGATGGAATCCCTCTACCCGCCGGGCAAGAAGCCGATCCCGCCCTGGAGCGCGAAGGCGGCGCCGCAGATCGCGCACAATAAGGTCAACGAGCTGTTCTTGCCGGACGGACGGAAGCCGTAGATCAACCTAGCGATGGCACCGTCGCCAGTGGCGCCCATGCGGGAGCGCTGATCGGTATCGGCGGCAGGGCCACTTCGCCGATTTTTTGCGGGCGGCCGCCTTCTGTTTTGAGATACGCGTAGGGATCGTGCTTGAGGGCGCCGGTGGGCAGCAGGTCCCAGAGTGCGCCCATTTCTTTCCGCACCAGGTCGATATAGAAGTGCGGCAACTCCGCGGTTTCTTGCTCGAAGTAGGGCAGAAATTGCGGGTCGCTGTCCAGGCGGCGGCGGATTTCCCAATAGTATTTGAGCCTGCCGAAGCCTTCCGACGACACCGCCCGCACCAGGTTCATCCAGCGCGGCACGAATCCCCAGGTCGAGCGGAAGCGCCGGTAGATGGCCTTCCAGGAAAACGAGTAACGAACCAGGTCAACGACGTTGTCATAAAACTCGGCCCAGGCATAATTCTTGGGCTTCATGTTCATCGCCTGGTTGTTGTTCAAGAAGAAGAAGGGAAAGGGGATGAGCCGGCCGGCCCGCTGGTGTTCGAGATTGAGCGGGGCCGCCCGGCCAAAGGAAGTCAAGAGCGAATAGCCGGGAAAGGCCCCGGGCGACATGTCCAGAAAGCGCTTGGTCAATTCGAAGGGCTCGGGCCCTTCGTCGCCGTCCAGTCCGAGAACGAAATTGGTCTGAATATAGGGAATGTATTTCAAGATCAGGTTCACGTGCTCCGACACTTGCTTGACTTTTTCCATGCCGCGGCGGGCGCCGGTCCTGGACTTATTACCCAGGTCGAACCACGATTCGATGCCGGGCAGGACGCCTTTGAAGCCATTCCGCTTCAGGCGCTTGAGGTGCGGCTCCGATAGCAGCGACAGGCTGCTTTCCGCTATGAAGTCGATCGAGTCTGGAGGGATCGCTTCCTCGATGGCGCCAAGCTGTTCGTTGAAGCGGACGCCGAAGTTGGGATCGTGCCAGGCCACGGCCGGGCGGCGGAACTTCTGGAGCAGGAAACGCAGGTCTTTTTTCAATTCGTCGAAATCCAGGGGCTGATACGGCACTACCGAATCGATGCAGAAGCTGCAGGTGTACGGGCACCCCAGGCTGCCGAGCATGGGCACGATTTTGATGAAGGGCGCTTTTTTGAGGACCGGCTCAATGAATTGCCAGCGTTCGCGCACGCCGGGCAGGACGGCTGGTTGTTGCCGGGCTGAGACGCGCATGCCGATCGGCCGATGCGGGCTGCAATCGTGCAAAACATCGTTCAAGGTCTTCCGGTCCGTGAATCCCAGGACGTAGTCGAAAAAGCGGACCGAATCTTCGGGATAACAGCGGGCATGAGGACCGCCCAGGACGGTGATCGCACCGCGGGACCGGAACAAGTTGCTCAGGGCATAAGCGGTCTGAGCGGCCTCGGTGAAAGCGCCGATGAAAACCAGATCGACGTCCTCGGGCAGTTCCGCCAGTAGATTTTCCCGGCCGGTGTAACAGACGAAAGTCACGTCGTGGCCTTCCCGGCGGCACCAGACGCCGATCACCTGGGGCATGATGCTGGCCATGTTGGCATTCATGATCCGGGCAAACCAGGCTCGAGTGGGACCGCGGGAAACGATATCGATAATGCCGATGCGGAGTTTTGGCATGCGCGCGTCCTGGCGGCGGGATGCAGGCTTCCGGGATGGCAACCTGCCCGCCCGGTCCTATCGGGTGCCGCTTGGGAGAACCAAATGATTATACGAATATGCGGAATGAACGCCAGCACAATCGACGACTTGGAATTCGGGAGGAATTAGTTGCAGGGGGAACCGCTACAAACTACAATCACCCTACCATTTTCCATAATTGCGAATCTTTCAGGGAGAACAGCCATGACTTCCCCTCGTGAGCACTCAAGCAAAATTCAACGGCGCATGCTGGGCATCACGGTCCTTGCGCTTCTGGTTCTGGGTGGTCCTTTGTCCGCTCAGGAGCTGGCCGAACAGGCGAAATCGCTCGCCTGGGTTCCCGCCGACGCCTCCGCCTATACAGTGATGTTGCGGAATCGCGAGCAATGGCAGGCCGTGACGCGGAGTGTGGCCTGGGCAAGATTAAACGCTCTGCCCGTTGTGAAAAAGGGTTGGGATCATTTGCAGGCGGAATGGGCCAAGGAGGACGGCCCGCTGGCAGCAGTTCGGCAATGGTACAACGACGACGCCAACCGCGCCCTGGTGAACCTTTTGGGCGACATGGTTTCTGACGAGGTCTTCATCTACGGGGGCAAAGGATCTGCCGAATTCCTCGCCTTGCTTCAGGAGCTACAAGCCGTCAGTCAATTTGCACCACTTCTGAGCACTTTGGAAGGAAAAAATCTGGCCGCTGCACAACGCCCCGAAGAGCGCGTCCGGCTCCTCTTACGGACCTTGGCCGATCAGCCGGAGAAGATCGTTGTTCCGGAAATAGTCATCGGCTTCCGGCTCAAGAATGCGGACCCTGCCCGTACTCAGCTCAAACGGTTGGGAACCCTCGCCAAGCACCTGGCCGAGCAGGACCCCAAGCTCAAGAAGCATGTGCAAAAAACGACGCTCGCCGGCGCCGAATTCTGGACCCTCAAGCTCGACGGCACCATGATCCCGTGGGGCCAGCTTCCACTGGGCGATCTGGAAGAAAATCCGGGCGAATTTGACAAGCTCATCAAGAGACTCAAGGAGTTGAAACTGACCGTGAGCCTGGGGGTGCGCGAACCGTTTGCCCTGTTGGCAATCGGCGAGTCCCCGGCTCTGGTAGCCAGCCTGGGCAAGGGCAAACTCCTCAAAGACCGGCCGGAATTCGACCCGCTCGCCAAGTTTGCCGATCGCAAAGTTGTTTCCCTCGGTTATGGCAGCAAGGAATGGCAGGCGCTGCAGACCATTCGTCGCGCCGACATCGAAGACATGGCCAAGGGAATCATGGAACAGCTCAAAAACCTCGGCATAACTCCCGAGCAAGAGGCCCGGATCCGCAAAGACCTGGCCCGGATGAGCAAGGACTTGAAAGGTCTCTTGCCAGAGCCTGGGCCAGCCGTGTCCATCAGTTTCCTCACGGACACCGGTTATGAATCCATCGCTTACGACTGGACGAAAAATCTCGGCCTGGATGGTTCCAAGGTGCTGACGGTGTTGAACCATGCCGGCGGTACCCCGCTTCTGGTAGCCGCCGGCCGCGTCAATCTTGACCCCAAGGAATACGCCAAATTGGTCAAATGGATCAAGGTGGCCCACCAGCATTTCGAGGAAATTGTCCTGCCGCAGCTGGGCGTGAAGAATGTCTACGACCCGGTGTTCAAGCTCGTCCAGCCGTCGCTTGTGCGTCTTGACAAGGCGACCGGAGAAATGCTGCTGCCGGCTTTGGCCGACGGTCAATTGGCTTTTATCCTTGATGCCAAGCTGAAGAGCAAACAGTGGCACCGTAGGCTGCCACCGGCCGACAACGCCTTGCCGCTTCTGGAGCCTGCATTGGTTACGGGAGTCAAGGATGCGGACCTGCTCCGTAAAGCCTTTGAAGAATACCGGCAGACCATCAACCACTTGCTTGGAACCGTGGGGCGGCTGGTGCCCGGTCTGCCGGAGATAAGCGTGCCGCCTGCCCAGACCAAGAAGGTCAAGGGCGGAACCTTGTATTTCTATCCAATTCCCGAAGCGGCTGAATTGGATAGCCAGATTTGTCCCGCTGCCGGTTTGAGTAAACATGTGGCGACTTTGGCCCTTTCCCTGGACCATGCCGGCCGACTGCTCGCTGCAAAACCCCTGCAATCCGGCAGTCCGCTCCTGGCGGACAGCAAGAAACCGTTGGCTTCCGCCACGCATGTCAACGTGGAAGGCCTAATCCGGACATTGTCGCCGTGGGTGGACTATGCCCTGGAAAACGCGGGACTGGCCCAGCAGGGGGAAGGAGCGGAAAATGTACTCGCGCAGACGCGCATCGCCATGGAAATCCTCACCGTTTTCCGGAGTTACACAAGCATTTCCTACCTTGAGAATGGAGCCCTGGTAATTCGCAGCCAAAGCGTCATTCGCGATCTTCCGCGGTAACCGGCCGATGGTGTTGCGTAAAATGTCGCCATGAAACGCAACGTGGGCGCCTTGACGGATGGCATCTTCGACCTGCTCATTATCGGCGGCGGCATCACCGGGGCGGGAGTAGCCCTGGATGCCGGCTTGCGCGGCTTCCCTGTCGCCTTGATCGACAAGGGCGATTTTGCCTCGGGAACCAGCAGCGTGTCCTCGAAGCTGATTCACGGCGGCTTGCGCTACCTGGAGCACGGCAGCTTTCACCTCGTTTATGAAGCGTTGCAGGAACGCGGCTTGCTTTTGCAAAACGCTCCGCATCTCGTCAGGCCGCTGCGTTTCATTTTGCCTTTTTACAAGGGCGGCCGGCTGGCGCCATGGAAATGGCGGCTCGGTTTGACGCTGTACGATTTGCTTGCGGGCCGGGACAACATTCAGCGCAGCCGGCCTATATCGAGCGCAGAGTTGTGCCGCCAGTTTCCAGAATTGCAAGCGCGCGGTTTGACCGGCGGGGCCGAATTCTTCGATGCCCAGATGGACGATAGCCGCCTGTGCATCGAAGTGCTCAAAACTGCGGCGGATCAGGGCGTCATGGTCGCCAACTATATTGAAGTAACCGCCTTCGAATTTCAGGGACGAGAGATCACCGGCGTCCGCGCCGTGGACCATGTGGGCAAACACGAGCTGATCATCCGCGCTCGTCAGGTGCTCAACGCCACCGGACCATGGGTGGATGCGGTTTGCCGGCTGGCGGGGGACAGGGCTGAACCCAAATTGCAGCCCACCAAGGGAGTGCATGTCATCGTCCCCCTCCAGATTCCCCAGGCGGCTTTCCTGCTCTTGCATCCGCGCGATGGGCGAGTCCTTTTCGTCATTCCCTGGATGGGCAAAACTTTGATCGGCACCACCGATTCTTTCACCAGCGAAGGGCCGGATGATCTTTTGGTACAACCCTACGAGATCACTTATCTTCTGGAAGCTCACAATCACTATCTCAAGCCGCCTTTGGAAGCGCACGATGTGCTGGGCAGTTTCGTGGGCCTCAGACCGTTGATAAGAGCTTCTTCGAGACAGCCATCGTCTCTATCGCGGGAATTCCACTTGTTTGAATCGCCTTCAGGGTTGCTGTCGGCGGCGGGAGGGAAATACACGACTTTTCGCCGGATGGCGGAGGAGATTACCGATGTGGTGGCCCGGCGGCTCGGCAGCGGGCGCAAGTGCCGGACCAAACACTTTCTGCTCGATGGTGCTCCACATGAGCCATGGAACGAATTTGTCAATCGGGAAATGGTCGTTCTGGAGCGGCTCGGCTTGTCCCGGGAGTCGGCTTTGCACCTAGTGAACCGCTATGGCCGGCGAGCCAGAGACGTTGCCGATTACCTGAAACTGGATTCCGCACCGGCCAGGCCCATCGTTCCCGGTGAACCGGACCTACGGCTTGAGATTCCCTATCAGCGCGATCACGAAATGGCGTTGTTCCCGGCCGACCATTTTTGCCGCCGGCTGCGTTTGGGGATGTACCATCCGATAGGAGAAAACAACTTTTGAGTGGTGAGTGGCTGTAGGTCAAATGTCAAAGGGCAAATGTCAAATGCTCGTCCCATTTGCCTTTGACGTTTGACATTTGACGACGCATCCTATTTCGCGTGTTTCACCAAACCGGTCCAGGGGCTTGCATGACCGGTGCGCAGGCGCTCGTGGCGCTTCATAGTCATGGTGGCCAGCCAAACTCCGAGAAGGAGCAAAAAAGCCCCCACTCCCACGACCCACCAGGTTCCGGATTGGTGTTGCCGCATCCCGATTCCTTGGAAATGAGATATTGGAATTGGAGTCGGCTTTGCGGGCTGACCTATTTGCGGAAAAATCAGCAGAAAAAAAGATTGGCAAGAAGGGAGCATGGACCTTGCCGCCTGTAGGGGTTGTAGGGGGCGGAACGCCCACCCTAATCCAAGACCTTCTTTGCGGCAGGGACCAAAAGTTGGCGGCCACTTGGCCGCCAACTTTTCGATTCATAACTCCTCAACTGACGCGCACGCCGGAATCTCCCTAATTCGCCCAACTTGAAACGGTCCGGGCGAGCAACAGCCACAATCCTTACAGGCAATCCATTCGTAACTTCCGCTAGGACAGGGAAGCTGGGGAAAGATTTCCGATCAGGAAAGAGGGAGGGTTGGTTGCTGGCCTGGAAAAGGCAGGTTATGTTTTCCCATGCTGTGGAGAAATCCACAGCATTGATCGGGGTAGTGGCTGGGTGGCTCTCGTGTAGAGGTGCCGCCTCGCGCTGGGAGCCGCTACCTCGATTTTCTTTTTAAATCCGCCAACCAAGAGAGACAGAGGGACTGAGAGACCGAGAGATCGCAGAACCTCTCCGTCTGTCTCTCCGTCGTTCTCAAATAATCGCAATTCTGTTGCGGAATCAGGCCGCCAGCGCCTGCACATTGGCGGCTGCGCTGAGAGGTTTGAAGGCTTTGAGGATCAGGATGCGGCCCATGAGACGGGCCAGGACCGGCAGCGGCAGAAAACGCCAGACGTGCGGCACTTCCGAGCGGCGGAGCTGGCGCTTGTGAATGCGATGCTCGATGAATTGGCCAAAGAGTTGTTTGAGTTTGCGGCCGGTAGTGCATTGGGCCCGGCTGGCCGCGGACGGCGGAAAATAACCTAACCAGCGCGCCCAGAAAAACAGCGTGTTGAACCAGAAATCCACATCGTATAGCGCACGCGTGACCGCCAGCACCTTGCCCCCTGGTTTGAGCACTCGATAAACCTGGTTCACCATGGCTTGGGCAGTCTCGCCAGGAAGCAGGCTGCTGATGCACACTACGTCAATGGTGGCAGTCTCCAAAGGAAGGCAGGTAGGCTGGGCATGAATGAATCGGCCTGACAGGCCGCGCAACTCGAAATTGCGGCGGATCAGGCCCAACTGCGAAGTGGACGGACTGCATACGATGACCTCGGCGCCGTTGCGGGCGTATTGCAACCAATCGGTGCCCAGGCCGTTTCCCAGTCCCAGGAGGGTCTCGCCGGAATGCTTGGCAAATTCCAGCAGGCGCGGGATCCATCGCCCATGCCGGCTGTGGCGCTGGCTCTCGATGTTGAGAAACCATTGCAAGGAATAGGGCTCAACTTCCTCTTCGTGCCGCGGAACCGGCGGCGTCAGCGATTCGTAGGCATAAAGCTTGCGGGCAAATTCCGAGGGACTGTGCGGTCCGGGAAGAACGGCCGCTTCCTGTGGAAACTCTGTCCCGGTGATAGACACCAGGTCCCTGACTGCCGGCCCGGCGGGGCCCGCGATGACCTGCACTTCTCTGGGGTAGGATTCGGCCATGCCTACCTCCCGGTTCCGAAGTAGAATCTCCTCTCGCTCAACCTTGTGCTGGTGAGCGGCGAGAGGGGGATTATCCCATTCGCCAAGGCGGGTCAAGGGCAACCCCCGCAAAGGTTGACCCAGGCTTCGCCCTGTCAGCAATCTTCGCACTTTGTCTAGAATATCAAGGAGTCCAGTGGCGCGTTTTCGTTTAGCCGCGAGCCAACGGCGAGGGCGGGCGCGACGCTCGCCGTTGGCTCGCGGCTAAACAACAGCGGATGACTCATGTTCAACAAGATCAAGCAGTTCTTTTCTCGAGACAAAGAAGCTCAACTTCAGGAGCGCTTTGACGAACTGCGCCGCAGAGCGCCGGCGCCGGTGTTCTGGCTGTTTGGGAAAACGCAAAGCGGCAAGACCAGCCTGATCAAGTTCCTCACCGGGGCCGACGATGCCGAAATCGGCCAGGGATTCAAGCCGTGCACGCGCTTTTCCCGCGAATATCATTTTCCCTCCGCCGAGGCACGCCTCCTCACTTTCCTGGATACGCGCGGCATGGAAGAGCCTGGCTATGATCCGCATGATGATCTCGCCCGCTTCGATGCTCTGGCTCACGTGGTGGTGGTCACGGTGAAGGTGCTGGATCATGCGCTGGCCAGTGTGCTCGAACATCTGCGGACCATACGCAGAAGCAAACCCAGCCGGCCCGTCGTGCTCGTCCTCACTTGCCTGCACGAGGCCTATCCGCAACAGCAGCATCCCTTGCCCTATCCCTTCGACAAGCAAGGCATGGTTAGCGAATCTGCGAAGCTTCCGGAAAATCTACTTCTCAGCATCGGCGAGCAGCGCAAGCGTTTTCATGGCTTGTGCGATTTTGTCGTGCCTGTGGATTTGACTCCCCCCACTGAGGGATTCAATGATCCGGACTATGGCGGGCCACGCTTCAAAGAGGTTTTGCTGGAGGCCTTGCCCGCCGCCTATCGGCAGACGCTGTTGACTCTGGATGAGGCAACCCACGAGCTGGAGGACCTCTACGCCCGCCGCGCTTTGCCTCACATCGTCGCGTACAGCAGCATTGCAGCCAGCGCCGGGGCCATTCCCATCCCCTGGGTGGATTTGCTCGTCTTGCCCGGCATTCAGACACGTATGATCTATCATCTGGCAAAGTTGTATGGCCAGCCGCTCACCGGCGAGCGCTTTCTGGAGCTGGCGGCAACATTGGGCCTGGGCATGCTGGTCCGGCAGGCGGCGCGGGAGGTGGTCAAGTTTATCCCCGTGGTCGGCTCGGTGGCCAGCGCTGCTTTGGCCGGCGCCGCCACTTTCGCCCTGGGAAAAGCCTTCTGCTTCTACTACAGCGCCGTTCATAAAGGCCATGCTCCCAGCCCCGAGGATTTACGCAAATATTACAAGGAACAACTGGAGCGAGCGGAAAAATTGTGGCGAAAAAAATGACCCTCATTCCTCATTCGTCATTCCTTAGGACTGATTGATGCGCCACTGGCGAATCGTGATCCTGGCATTTCTGGTGGCCGCGCCTCTGTTGTTCCTGGCGGGATGCGGGATTTATTTCTTATGGTCCGAGGGCCATTGGCAGTGGGCGTGGTGGCCCCTCACCGCCTGTTTGGCATTTGCGTATATCCTGGCCTGGCGCTGGCAAAAACAACAGCATCTCTTGCGTGTCGATTTCACGGCGCCCATGCACTGGACGGAACGTGATAAGGATGCCTGGAAGCTGGTGCAGGCCCGGGCAAAGGGGGCGGAAAAGCTCGATTCGCAAAAACTCAGCGACGTTTCTTTTTATTTGGAGACGGCTCAAGACATGGCCCAGGAAATGGCCGGTTTCTTTCACCCTGGCGCCAAGGACCCAGTCGGCTCGTTGACGATCCCGGAAATCCTGGCGGTCGTCGAGCTGGCCGCCCACGATCTGGCAGAAATGGTGGACAAGTATCTCCCCGGCGGACATCTTCTGACCATCAACGCCTGGCGCCGCGCCCGCCAGGCGACCGAGCTGTACCAGGATGCCAGCCATCTGGGCTGGCTCATCTCCAGTATGTTTACCCCCATCAGCACCAGCATTCGCTTTCTCGCAACCCAGGTGGGCGTCAACACACCCTGGCAGATGCTGCAGCAAAACATCTTACTATGGTTCTACACGGCCTACATTCATCGCCTGGGAACCTATTTGATTGATCTGAACAGCGGCCGGCTGAGGGTCGGCGCCAAACGATTCCGTGAACTCATGGCTCAGGCCCGTCGCGAGCCTGGGAACGATTCGCAGGATGCCGCGCCGCCCGTAAAAGCACTGACCCTGGTGCTCGCCGGGCAAGTCAAAGCCGGCAAATCGAGCCTGATCAACGCCATTCTGGGCGAGCAAAAAGCCAAAACGGCGGTGTTGCCCGAAACTGCCGGCTTCACCCGCTATCAGGTGAAGCCGGAGGGCATTGATACCCAGCTGTTCCTTTTGGACACGCCCGGCTACGGCCACACCGGGCCCAGGGAGGATCAGCTCCGCGCCACCCAGGAGGCCGCCCGGCAAGCCGACCTCATCCTGCTCGTCTTGCAGGCCCGTAATCCGGCGCGGCAAGCCGATGTCGAATTGGTGCAAGCACTCAAGAAGTATTTTGACGCCAATCCCGATTTGAAGATGCCGCCGATCCTGGGCGTGATGACCCACATCGATCTGCTTTCTCCCGCCCTGGAATGGGACCCGCCCTACAACTGGCAAAATCCCGTACGCCCGAAGGAGAAGCAAATAGAACAGGCCATGCTCGCTGCGAGGGAGCAGCTGGGCGACCATCTGGCCTTTGTCGTGCCGGTTTGCACCCAGCCGGAGAAAATCTACGGCATCCAGGACTGGCTCCTGCCGGCCGTGAGCGACCTGCTGGATGAAGCCCATGCCGTGGCCCTGTTGCGCTGCCTACGCCGTGAGATGGATATGGGCCAGATCAAAAAGGTTTTCCAGCAATTCCTGGCTGCGGGCAAAGAGGCGGTCAGGATTTGGTGGGAGAAGACAAAGAAATGATCAGCGTGAAGGAGTCTGAAGCGCCACCGAGGACGGCTCGGCCGTTTTTCCGTTGGCGCATTCCTGACATTCCCCCTGCGGCTTCTCCGCTTCGGTGTGAAATTCGGAAACCGGCACGCCCTCCGCTTCCCCGCGATAGATTCGGGCGATGCGCTCGCGGTTGAGGCCGAGCACTTTGTCGAACCGGCTCAGTTTCATGCCTTCGATGCTGGTGTTGTAATCGACCAGGTTTTCCAGGATGCGGACATCAAGGCGGATTTCGTGGTCGAGCTTTTTGCGCATGAGCCATTTGAACAGGCGCATGCAGCCGGCCGGGCCGGGATAGCGCGACCGGGTATAAGCCAGCGTGATCAGCGATGTCTCGTTCTCACTCATGGGCACGAAGAAGATGAATAGCCGCCAGTCCACCATGCCTTTCTTGCCGGTCAGCGGGTCTTCGAACCAGTGATCGTAGATCGAGTAAACCGGCGAGAAAAAGGTCGTCCAGTCATCGCGGAATTCGTAGCGGCGCTTGATGCCCAGGAGGAGCCGGAGCAGAAAATTGATGCGCTTGGACGGGCCCCGGTTAATGACCCGGACCGTGCTGTTGGTGGTCACAAACCCGACCTCGACCTCGTGCATCCTTTCCAGGGGATAACCGAAGAAGGCATGCGTGGTTGGGGTGTGCTCGATCTCGGTGAAATTGTCCAGAACCAGCTCGAGGGGCGCCTTGACCGTGTGATGCAGATTGCAGACATTGTAATAGCCGTCGATCTCGAAGGGAGGAAATAGGGGATTGGAGTCGGCGGATTTCACCCAGACGGCCCCGTGTTTCTCGAGGGCGTCGAACTTGCCCGCCTGGGCGAAAAGCTTGGGCGAACCTGGGCTTTCTCCCAACCCCTGACAATCGAAGCTCCAGCCATGGTACATGCATTGCAAGCGTTGCTTGACCACCGTGCCCATGCTCAGGCGCATCCGGCGATGGGGGCAGCGGTCCTTCAAGGCGCCGACGCAGCCTTTTTCACCACGAAACAAGACGATTTCCTGGCCGGCAAGACGCACGCCGACCGGTTTGCCCTTCAACTCGCCGCTCAGTAGAACCGGATGCCAATGATCCAGGACAGCCATGACGAATGACCTTGTGGTTGTGGGATGGTTTTCTATGGAAAAATGAAGGAAAAACCAATCCCCGCCGGTCGGCCTGGGAGTCCACAGCAGCAGTCCGCAGTGGCAGAGCAGGCATCGCTCTTGCCGCCTACTCCTGTCGCTGCGTACCGTTGCCACCGACCACGTGTCTGCCTTGAGAAATGTGGATTTTCCGCCTTGACAACGGCAAAGATTGCCTGAAATCGGCTATTCTTCCTCGCCACAGCAGACATTTTTTTGCCCCAGGGGGGTTATCCAGCTAGAATTGTTATAGATTAAATTGAAGGGATTTGATCGAGCTTACTGGGGTCCTTGCAACCAAGGAGATGAACGATGGACAAGCAGCTCATGGACGTCGTTCTTCCTCGTCTGGCCCGGCCATTGTACAGGCAGCTTGAACGCTATCAAACCGGTAAGATGGACGACGATACTTTTACCGAGCGGTTCGAGGCCCTGTTGCGTCGGCAACATGCCTGGCTGGAGAAACGCGGCATCCCAGCGGAGCGGGCGGCCATCGCCATTCATGCCGCGGTCCTGGTTTTGAGCTTGCCGGGCCTGCGTGCCGAAGCGGCCGAGGCCAACCTTCCCCTGGAAGTAATCGAACACAAGGCAGTCCGGGAAGCCGCCGCAGACGTCGCCTCCAACTACGGCATCCCCGAACCCCGCGCCGCCCAGGCGATCGCGTCCCTGGTGGCGCATTACGGCGACTGAAAAAAATCGAAACGCCGCTTATGGTTTCGCGCTCCGGTAGCGGGCGCGAGGCCGCAAGCGGCATTTTTTGTTATTTCACCTCGGCAACCACGGCCGATTCCTTGGTCTCTGCGAAGGTTTCAACTGGCGCCGGATGTGGTTGGGTGAAGAATGCCTGCAAGAGCAGGAGGCTGGCGCCGATCACCAGGCAGCAGTCGGCGATATTGAAGATCGGCCAATCAATGAGGTAATACCAGTAAAGGAAATCGCGGACGCCGTGAAAGACAATCCGGTCATAGAGATTGCCCAGGGTGCCGGCCAGGATCAGACCCAGAGACAGGGACAGGAACCGATCGTGACGGGAATGAGGCCGCCTGGACCAGTAAATGATAGCGAGGGCGGCGCCAACGCTCACCACGGCGAAAACGATGTTGCCGTTCATGCCGAAGATCGTGTGCCCCCTGCCGAACAGCGCTCCCTGGTTTACATGAGGTAATTCATCACTGCTGAATGACCGCAGAGCAGCCGGGATTCCTGTTCCGGTTTCAAGCTGGTCGCGATGGTAGGCCGTATGCAGCTTGAAAATACCGGAGATAAGTTCAACCTCACCTACCAGCTGACTTGGATAATGCGGATCCGGCTCGGCGATCGGGCGGAGTCGACGAAACACTTCGTACTTGCTGGCTTGATCCAGGCAAAAGCCGGCCAGGGCCAAGCACCAGAAGAGCCAGTGATAGGATCGGGCCGAAACGTCATTCATGATTTTAGCTGGTCCATTTTCCGCGCGCACTCGACACAAAAGCGCGTGTAAGGCAATTCCTTGAGCCGGGGCTTGGCGATCTCGCCCTTGCATTCTTCGCACTGGCCAAATTTGCCATTGTCAATCCGTTCTAAAGCGGCGGCAATTTCCTGCAACATCCGCTCCTCGTTGGCCAACAGGTTGAGCGTGTTTTCCTGCTCGAAATTGTCGGTGCCCAGATCGGCCATATGAATGGGCATATGCGACAGGTTGCCGCCGGTTTCGTCTCCCTGCTTGTTGAACGCTTCCTCGGTGAGGTGCGAAACGTCGCCGCCCAGCCGGTCCTGCAGGGCCAACAGCTGTTTCTTGTAGTTCTTCAACTCGGTCGAGTTCATGAATCGTCCCCGTCAATGAACAGTTCGAAAGGTGTTCTGGAGACTTCACGATATCCCATGCTCGACCTACCGTCAATGGCCTCTCGTGCTCTCGTAGGACAGACAGCCCTGCCTGCCCGCCGTATCGATGCGATGCATGGACAGGCAGGGCTGCCGTCCTACGAAATTCAAGCGCTCACTGCGATTCGCCTGTTCCGGACGGACTTCCCTTTGCGGGCGCAGGCATCGACCAGGCCGCGGAACAATTGGATGTCCAGGCCGGAGGCGGTGGCGGACGCCGGTTGCCACTGCACTCCCAGGCAATACCAGTTGGGATTCTGCCATTCGATCGACTCGATGACGCCGTCCAGAGCGCGGCCGCCAATGCGGAATCCCTGAGCCAGGCGTTCGATGGCCTGGCGATGCTCGCTGTTGACGACGATCTCGCCTTCGCCATACAGTGCGGCAAGCCGGCTGCCGCGATCGACCAGGATGGCATGGCGCAGGCCGGGTTCAGGACGGTGGCGGTGTTGCAAGGCTTCCGGCACCTGGCGGCCCACATCCTGATAATTGCTGCCGCCGAAGGCGGCATTGAGAGCCAGCATGCCCTCATCGATGGCCAAGAGAGGCACACGGTGGTCCTTGCACCAGTGGCAGAGGCCTTCGCCGGCAAAGGGGTTGCCGTCTTTCCAGCCGGAAAATACCAGGCCGTTAAGACCTTTCAGAGCCTGGTCCCAGGAAAGGTCGTCGTCCGGTTCCAGAAAGATGGGTTCGGCGCCGGCGGCTTTCATGGCTCCCTTGTACCCACTGGGCCAAAGCCCAATGCCACGGCCAACCGGAGCCTCTTCCTGGCCGAAAATACCGACGCGAATGGAAGAAGATAGAGTGAGCATGGAGGATTCCTTTCCTCAAAAGAAGTTACCCAGGGATATCGCCCTGGGAAGATCGAGTGCAGCTGGATTGATTATACCCTGGAATGCAGCTGATGCCAGCAAAAAATGGAAAAATCCAGGTAAGCAACTGGATCAAGAAAGACTTGATTTGCGTTTGACGTTTGCGTGTCTTATTTCGAACTCTTGGCGCAAACCGCTATACCAAATGGACTTGCTCATCTTCCGGCACAGGCACGACGTCGTCCCCCTGAATGCGGGCACGCCAGGAATGGCGGCATTCGGGACATTCAAAAATCGCCACTGATGTTGCGGGAATGGAGCCCTTCCAGGAATCGGTGTCCTGGCTGGGGAGCAAACTGCCGAACCAGTTGCAACCGAAATGAGGGCAATGCACCAAGTAGCTAGTCAACATATCCGACCTCCATGACACGCAAGAGATGTGCGACGAAAGACAGAAATAATCCTAACACAGAAAATGGCCGGGGCAAGTGTTTTTTTTGAAATTTGCCAAACCGCAATAGAAATGTCCGGTTTCGGTTAATGCTGCCCCGCCTCGGGGTCGATACGATTCCAGTCTTTGAATTGGCTCCGCAATTCGTCCAGGGACACTTTGATCTTCGGAATGGGAATCCAGTTTTCCGCCAGCTTTGCCAAATCGGAGTTGATGTTTTGGACGCGTTGCACTTCAGCAAGCAAACGGCGGAGCCAGGAGGGGATGTCCAGCCCGGCGCCGCTGGGCTGGCCGGCAATCGGCTTCACTTCCTCTTCCAGCGGCGTGTGCTCGGCGAAGCGCCGGGCCTGGTCCATGGCCGGCTCGATCAGGGCTACCAGGCGGTCAATTTCCATGGGTTGGACAAAGCGCTCGGCCAGGCGGTCGGCCAGCGTTGGCAGGCGCATGGCGTGGGTTTCTTGCAAACGAGCCAGCTCGGCAAGGTGTTCGTCTGCAAGCTCGGCAGTCAGATCCTGAACCTGCCCGCGCCAGAAGTCGGCGGCTGGACATTGGCGGCGGGCAAGTATTTCATGGACCTGAACGAGGGGCCGCAGCTGCCAGGCATTGCGCTCGTAACTGGCCTTGAGCTGCAAGAAATCGAAGAGTTGGTGCAGGTTCTCGCCGTAGTCTGATTGCGTGGTCGTCGCGTTGTAGTCACGATATTCCTCGTAATTCTCCACAACGGTTTGCAGGATGAATTCCAGGATACGTTCCGCCTCCGGTCGCGGCATTTGCCTGTCCAGTTCCTCGATCAGACGGACCGGATGCAGCGGGTCCGGATTGCCCTGGAGATAATCGAGATAAACGCCGACTCCCTGATTCAAGATGCCGCGCAAGTTAGCAAGGGTCATGAAGCGCTGCTGAAAGAGGTCCCTCCCATAACGGCGGATGAAATCGCGCAGTTTGTCCCAGGCGGCCTCGTCGGTCAGCTGTTCCAGGACCGCGATCCGCATGGTCTTGCTATGCTCAATCCACAGTGCCAGGAACGGTTCGACGATGCTCTCCAGGATGGAGGCGATGTGCTCTCCCTGCCGCGGATCGTCGGTCTTGACTGAATCGCCGGCCGCGTCCAGAACCGCTTCCACCGTCGCCTGGCAAGCGGCCTGAAAGAACCGGTCGAACGCGGTGACGCGCGGTCCGGTGCTCGGTTGCCGTTGCTCCATGGCAAAAGCCGTCTGCAATACCAGGTGAGTTTCCCGGATCAAACCGAGACGCGGCAAGTTGGCGACCAGCCCGTGCAACAAGGTTTGTGCCATGCTGGCCTGCAAGATTTGCCTGGGTTCGCCGTCCTGCGCCAGCGGGGTGAACAGAAGCGGTTCCTCGGCAAACGACTTGAGGAAATCAGGTACAAGGGATCGGGCCTGATCTACATCGCCCTGGTAGAAAGCCTGTTCCAGATGGATCAACACCGGCTCCCAGGGCGGCGACGCTGCGGCAGGCTTAGCGCCGGCGGATCCTTGCAGCGCGCCGACAGCCAGGCCGGTGTCCATGCAGGCAGACAGGATGACGCTGAGCAAGCGCTCCTTCAGCAAACGGCGGCGATCGAATTCCACCAGCGATTCATGCGATCCGGTTGGTTTGGAAATGGCATGCTCGTGGATGGCGTCCAGAAGTTCCAGCAAACCGTGCTGATTGCTGCGGGCGCGGTCCAGCCAATCGTGTAGCCGGCCGGCGATGAGGCCTGCTTCCTTCTGAAGGCGGGCTTTGCGCGCAGCAATGTTCCACAGCCGCGCCACCGTGGACAGAAAGCGCACCTGGCGTTCCAGGGGCTCGGCCACCGCGGTCAGGTCGAAATCCTTTTGCGGCATGATATCGAGCACTTCGCTTTCGACATTGTCGGCCGTGCTGTCCTGGTAGGTGACATTTTCATAGGCGGCGCCGTAAACATCATCCTCGGCATCGGCCGGCGCGCTGGCCTCGCCCGGTTCCACCGCACCGGCAACCTCCGGGCACGGCACGTTCCAGTACGATTCGGCGTTGGCTTCCAGGTAATCGAAAAACTTCGGCACCAGGTCCAGGCGGCCGCCCTGGGGTCCGCACATACCAAGCATCCAGCGGAGGGCCAGGATATGGAAGGAGTGTTCCCCTTCTTCCAGCGGCACTTGCTCGACCTGACCCAGCCAGGTCATGAGCAAGGCCATGGCGGCCTGGTAATCCTGCTTGCGCAGGAGCGTGTCGATCACGAGGGCGAAAGCTTTGGGAGCATGGAAGTTGTCCAGATGTTTTTTCCAGAAGGCGAGATCAGCGCCGGCCGAGCCGCGCTGCCGCCAGGCGATCAGGGCCTGGCTAACGTGCTGCGCCGAGCTTGCCGCCGAGCCGCCATGAACGCGGGGCACATCGTGGACCTCGACGGTGGCAAATCGGTCCCACCAGTCGGCCAGTTTTTTCATGTTTTTGGTTAAAGCGGAGGCGTCGGTCAACCGGCCGCCTGCAGCTCCTTCGCTCAAAACCTGGGCATAGAGGTTTAAAAGGCCGTTCACGACGCCGATGAGCTCGTCGCAGCGGTGATCGCGGACGCTGTCCTCCAGGGCGGTGAAACGCGGATACTGAGCCTGGAAACCGAGGATGTTCCAGGGATCGGCCAGCGCGCCGCAGTCGATGCCGCGGTGCAACAAATCTTCAATTTCGGAAAGCAACGGCGCGGCTTTCTGAGGCTCGCCTTGTTCGACGAAGTGCCGGCCGCTTGCCAGGCGCAGGTGCATCTCTGTGAGCAGACGGACGGAAGCCACGGGAATGGCGGCAGCTTGTCGCCGGCTGGCCTGGGGATAGCCCATGGCCGCGAACAGCAGGGCCAGGTGACGTTGTTGCAATTGCCAGGCGCGGTGACGAGCCAAAGCCTGGTTGAGGTGTTGTCGAGCTCCGCCGAACGGCTGCCGCGTGAGCGTTGTCTCCTGGAACAAGCGCTCGGCGTGCTTACCTTTCAATTCTTGCTTGAGGTTGGCGTAAAGAGCCTCGCGGTAACGCGCGATGCGGGGAATCAACGTGGACAAGGTAGCGGAGGAATCGTGGGTTTCCGGTCCGGCGCCGCTGATGCCGGCGGCCATTAGAATGGTGCCCGCCAATACCGCTGCCGCCTCCCATAAAACTTCAGCCCGATCCAGGCGGGCAGGCGTTTGCATGCGCTGGTACAGTGCCTCGATTACGATGTGCCGGATCACAAATCGGCGGTAACGGCCTTGATTGTCCACCAGGTGCGGATCCCATTCGCCGAAGACATAGTTAGGCCGCTTGTCCGCCGGATGGCCGAAGTCGTATCCGCGCGGATCGAGGGACAATTCCTCCAGCAGGGCAGGGTCGAAATAAGCATCTTGAAGGATGCCTGGATCTGTTCCGCGCAATGTCTCCAAGGTTTTTTCCAGCAATTCCTGATAACGGCCCCAGGCGACGCCGGCGCCATTGATGTAAAGCGGAATGGGCCGAAGGCGCTCATGGTCGTATGGCTCCCCGCGCGGCCTGGATTCCAGGATGGCAATGGGGCGATGGCCGACGTAATCATTGAGCTGCCGCAGAGCGTCGTGGATGATGCGCTGTGATTGTGACCAGGGACCCCGCTGCGTTAATACCGCCTCGAATACCCGGGCCAGAAAAAACGGCTGAAAGAGGTCGGCATCGTCTTGATGGCCAAGCAGGTCGGCATGGTGGTTCCGGTATGCCGGCAAGACTTGCGTAAAGACCAGGTCGAGCACGTTTCTTGCCTGGCTCACATCTTTAAAAGCGCTGCTCCCCGCTTTATGAAGATCGGCCAATTCCGCTACCAGGATTTCCGCCAGCGCTTTCCACGGCTCGACACAGCCACGCTCCGCCAAGACCTTGTAGCAATCGCTGATCTGTTTGGCAAAGCGCGGATCAGGCTTGCCCTCGGAGAAATTGAGGTAGCCGAGTAGGGTGTGAAGAGGGATTTCCTTTTTTATTGCTTGTCGATAATCGTCCACAAACCAACCTCAATTCATGCCGAAGAAAGGTTCAAGCGTCGCTGCCGCGACGCATGCCATCCTGCACATTTCCACCGGCGTTGAAACGCCGGTCTACCATCACATAGCCGCTACGCGGCCCAAATCAATCACTACTGGCCACTGGCCACTGGCAACTGACCACTATTCTATCGGTCGCCGGTGTTTGATCATGTGATAGATCAGGTAAGGCGTGACGGCGGCGAGCAGGTGCTTGAGGGTGTGGCCGCTCACCAGACCGCCCCGGGCATAGACCCAGCGGTCCAGCCACTCCAGCACCTTGGCTGCAATATACCAGGCCAGGGCGCCGAACAAGTCGGCCGTCCGCGTATATTTCGGCGGAAACAGCCAGAGCATGAGCGGAATGGCCAGGAGCGGATAAAACTGCACGAGCAGGTAGATCCGCATATCTCCGGCCTGGTGAACCTCGCTCTGATGCCAGTAGACGACGCTGCCCGCGCCCAGGAAAACCAGCGGCCAAAACAGGATCGTCCCCGCCCGGCGGCTGATGCGCTCCGAAATCATGATGGCGAAAAACGCCATGAACGCAATCGCCAGTGGCAGCCGGTCCCATAGCAGCCGATCATTGTTGGGCTTCGCGTGATAATACGCGGAGCCAAAACCAGTCAGCGCGATGAACAGAAAGAAGAACGCATAGGGCCAGCGTTCCGCCGGATCCACAAAGGAACGGCCGGGTTCCTTGGCAGTCGGACCCATGAGAAAACCAAGCCCCATCATGCCAACAATCACAAAGGGAATATTGGAGAGCACATTGAGTGTATTGGGAATTCCCAGAAAATAACGGTCGTCGGCGAATTGGTGGTATTTCGGTGGCTGTTCGATCGACGGAATCGACAGCATCACGCCGGTCACCAGCACGGTGAGGACCAGGAGAATTGCAACACGAAAACGAAACGACATTGTTCTTTCCAGATGCCTCTTGTCTTTTCGCGCACGATGCATGATGTCGCGGGCGCGAAACGATAAGCGGTCGGTGAACTTGGGCAACCTCCGCCGCTTACTCCGGTTGTACCAAACTTGGAGGAAATATGGAACCTGCCGGTGCTGCCGTCAATTCCGAAGGTGACGGGGTCTCGGCAATAAACGCATAACGGGCAAACGTGTTAAAGCAGGCATGCCCGCTTTTCCGACAATAGACACCAGCAAACGACTTTATCAGGTTTCTTGTTGGAGGAGAGAACAGTGGGCCATACCTTTTATTTTCTGACTGCGACCTGGCTGGCGGCCCAAGGCGCCGACCCCAAGGACATCTGGACCAGCGATATTAGCCCGTGCGGCTGCCAGCAGACATACAGCGATAACTACGTCCATGCCGTAGGCAGCTGGACCGGCCCATCGTCTTCGGGCTGCGGCTGCAATCAGAGTAATGTTAGCGGCGTCTACGAGGAGCATCATAGTAGCTTTCTCGAACGTATTCAAAACCGGCTGAGCGGGCTGGCTAAAATCTGGCCCTTCCGGCACCAGGCCGAGGATGGGGCAATTTACCAGGGTGAGGACACCGGCGTCATCGTTCAATCGATCGGTCCCGGCCAGCCGATGCCGTCGGCTCGTTCCGGGGAGCCGCCCTTGGCAAATGTTTCGACCCAGCCGGCAGCGCCAACTCCTGCCTCCGCCGACGTGCATCCCGAACCTCCGGCCGCCCATGGTCTATTGATCGAGCCGGAACCAAACTAAGTTCGTGTCAGATCCAGGCAAGAAACGCTCACGGGGAATCTCCGTGGGCGTTTTTGTTTTGCTGCGCCGGACCCCCAGTCTCCGGTATTGCTTGCGTTTTGACCTTTGGCCCGATAAGGTAATGAAATTGAACCAAGTTTCGTGCCTTCAACTGGGAAACGGCGATGAAAAACCTGGGCGCAATTCTTCTTATTTTCTTCAGCCCTTTTGCTCTTCAGGCGGGAGCGCCAACGCTCAAGGAAGCGCGCGAACGGCTACTGCGTGGCAACTATGCCGAGGCGCGCGAGCTCTTTGCAAACCTCGCCAAGGACGCCAAGAACAAGGTGGCGGCCAGCATCGGCCTGAGCCGGGCCCATGAAAGCGAAGGGCAATACGATCAGGCCCTGGCGGTCATCGACGTGGCCCTCAAAGAGGCTCCGCAAAACGCCGATCTGCTTGCGCGTCGCGCGGAAATCCTTCATGTCCGTGGTCGCTGGGAGGAAGCGGACAAGGATGCCAGCGCCGCGCTCGCCAAGGATCCCGATCATTTTCTGGCTCACTGGGTCCTGGGCCAAGTTCTGCGCGACAAGGGCGAGCTGGACAAGGGAGACGAGCAATTCCGCTGGTTGGTTCGTGCCTGGAACGACAAGGAATTCAATGACCCGGAGCTGTTCGTTCTTGTTGGCCTGGCGGCCGCCGAACGGGCACGCCGGCACAGTATTTCCGAGCAATTTCCCTTCATTCTGAACGATGTCTACAATGTGGCGGCGAAAAAGGACAAGAGCTACTGGCCCGCGGAATACCAGGCGGGCCGGCTTTTGATGGAGAAGTACAACAAAGCGGGCGCTCACCGGGCCTTTGAACGCGCCCTGGCCATCAACGCCCAGGCCGCCGAAGTCTATGCCGCCAAGGGACAGGCCGCCCTCAGTCGCCTGGAAATCAAAGACGCCGCCGTCCAGGCCGAGCAGGCCCTCAAGATCAACCCGCGTTTGATCGATGCGTTGCGCCTCCAGGCCGACATCCATCTGTTCGGGGGCGACATAGACAAGGCCATGAAGGAGCTGGACAAGGCGCAAGCAGTCAATCCGCGCGAGGAAGCGACCCTAGCCCGCGTCGCCGCCTGTTTACGCTTGCAGAACAAGGATGCTGATTTTGCAGCCGTGGTCAAGAAAGTGCAGTCGTTCAATCCGAAGCCGGCCATCTTCTATTACGAGCTGGCGGAACGTCTCGACGAGCGCAAACGTTTCGATGAGGCGGAAAAATACTTCCAGCTCTCCATCAAGCACAATCCAAAAATCCCCTGGGCCCACAATGGCCTGGGCATTTTGTACATGCGCCTGGGCCAGGAGAATGAGGCCCGCAAAATTCTCGAACCGGCCTTCAAGGCCGACAAGTATAACGTCCGAGTCTTTAACACACTCCAGGTTCTCGATCACCTGGAGAAATACAGCACTCTCAAGACCGAGCATTTCCATCTTCGCTACGATCCGAAGAACGACAAGATTCTGTCGCGTTTCATCGCCAAGTATCTGGAGGACATCTACAAGGAGCTGGCGGAGAAGTTTCAATATCGACCCAAGGGGCCGATCCTGATTGAGGTGTTCAACAAACATGAGATGTTCAGCGGCCGGGTGGTGGCCTTGCCGGACCTGCACACCATCGGCGCTTGCACGGGAAAGATGGTCGCCATGGTCTCGCCGCGAGATAAATCAAAGGTCATCGCCAAGCCGTTCAACTGGAACCGGGTTTTGCGGCACGAGCTGGTACACATCTTCAACCTGGAACAGACCAAGTTTGTGGTGCCGCACTGGTTCACGGAAGGTCTGGCGGTGCAGAACGAGGGTACGCCGATGCCTCCGCGCTGGCACACGTTGCTGGCCGAACGTGTCGCGTCCGGTGAATTGATGAACCTGGATAATATTCTTCTGGGTTTCGCCCGGCCCAATTCCGCCGAGGAATGGCACCTGGCTTACCTGCAAAGCCTGCTGTATGTCGAATACCTCATCAAGACCCACGGCCAGCCGGCGGTCGGCAAAATGCTGGACGCCTATGCTTCCGGCCTCGACACGGCCAATGGCATCCAGAAAGTCTGTAAGGTCAGCAAGGCGGAGTTCGAGAAAGGCTACCGGGCGTTCCTGCAGGAGCGCG
>Ga0306920_100001469_pt1 | contig 29306 bp, 31 predicted proteins | sample flu12Cox44000170_FD_204666 | JGI IMG/M metagenome (GOLD analysis project Ga0306920, IMG submission 204666) | Lab enrichment of tropical soil microbial communities from Luquillo Experimental Forest, Puerto Rico - flux4day.12C.oxic.44.000.170 (v2)... | ecosystem: Environmental > Terrestrial >... | reverse complement strand
TTTCTACTTCGCGTCGGCCCCCGAGGGTGAGCCCGAATCGCGCTGTCCGGCCTGCCGCGGGCTGGGCGAGGAGATCAACTCGCACAACCCCGGCGCGACCACGACTCTCGGCAATCTCACCTTCGCCACACGGCTGCTGCGCATGCTGCTGCCGCTGCCCGGTATCAAGGTGGCCTGTTGCGACGGGGCACCCCCGTACGCGTCGCTCTGGTTCGAGTTCGACGGCGGCCGCGGCCTCGTCATGGCCATCAGGAAGTGAAATGACCAGCCTGCTCAACGACACCTCGCTCGCGCCCGCCGCATCTCTATCCGAAGCGTCAGCGCTGCCCAACGTGGTCGCGACCGCGCCGCACCGGATCTACCTCGTCATCGGCGAGGACTGCCCGGACCATGCGAGGTTCTCCGACCTGCGCGAGGTCACCTGGTGCGCCGATTCGGTCGCCAGCAACGACATCGCCTACGTCCGCGTCGAGCGGCCGGCGTCGACCGGGCGCGCAGCCGCCGGCGTGCCGCCGCGGCACGAAGTCGCGCGGACGGCCGTCGACTCGGTGCGCGGCGCGCTGCAGGCCTTGCGCAACGACCTGGCGGCGGGCAACGGAACGCGTGACGGGAAGACGCCGACGCGCCGCATCGACGACGCTATCGCGGGTCTGGGCGCCGCGCTGCGGCATCTGGCGGAGCCCATCGCCGAGATGACGCCGCCGGCTTTCAATCTCGACGATCCGGACCTGAACGAGCTGCTCGACTGGACGGCCAGCATGCTGCTGGGCCCGTCGAACATGGACACGGCCTTGGGCTGGCAGGACGCGCTCGATCGCGTCCACGCGCGCCTCTCGCCGGTGGCCTCGGGCAAGGAGCCGACGCATGGCTGATCGCGTCCTGACGCTGCACCTGAAGGCCGTCTACTTCGAGGCGATCCGCGACGGCACGAAGATCTACGAGAACCGGTTGCGGACGGACTACTGGCGAAAGCGCCTGGTCGACCGCCACTACGACCGCATCGAGCTGGCGCTCGGCTACCCGGCGCGCGACGATTTCCAGCGCAGGCTCACGCGGCCCTGGCGCGGCTTCGAACGCCAAACCATTACCCATCCGCACTTCGGCGACAAGCCCGTCGAGGTGTTCGCAATTCGAGTCAACTGAGGACACAGATGCACTACCGAACCGAGGTAACCCGCCTCGCTCTGCTCGAAGCCATGCTGCCGTCGATGCGTGTCGTCAAGATCACGTTGGGCAACGACAGCCACGTCTCGCCCCTCGACGATCTCGCCGCAGCGCTGGCCAAGATCGTGGACGACGGCGGCGAGCCCGGGCCGGTCTACACGATCGAATTCAAGGACGCGCCGCTCGTGTCGATCGAGGGCATCGGCGCCACCGACTGGCTCCCGGTCGCAACGCCCAGCTCGCTCGCCGCCCCCTTCAGCGCGACGCTGGCCGAGATCGGCACCCCCGCTGACGCGGGCCTGCCGGACGGCCTCGACGCGCTGCCAAGCATCCGGGTCGCCTGCATCGACCTGAACGGGTCGATCTACGTGGTGCCCGCCGAGGACTTGGCGATCGCGTTTCCCGAGATCACCGACGACGGCGACGAAGGGGGTACGGTCTACACGATCACCTTCAAGACCATGTCGCGCGCCGCCTTCGAGGCATTGGGGGAGTTCGATGGCTTCTGACCTGCAAGTGCACAACTCAAGCCCGGCGCCGACGGCAGAACATGCGGGCGCGACCCCCCAGGTCGACTGGGATTACCAGGCAGCCATCGCCGCACTGGCTGCACTTCCTCCGGCGTCGTCGATCTTCCACGAGCTGCTGGAACACGTCGGCTCCGACCCGACAGGCGCCCCGGTCTATCGCCTGCGCGTACAAGCGCGCGCGATGCTCGACCACTTGCGCCTGGCGTTCTTTCCGGTCGGCGACCGCGCATGAGCTGCACACGTCCCCGGCGCAGCGCTTGCGCATGTGAGGCCACCACGTACGCTGAACTCATGTCGGGGATGGGCCCCGATCTGGCTCACGCCCTGAGCGTCACGCGCGATAGCGTGAATCGACCAAGGGCCTGCAGCCCCAGCAACAGAACCACCAAGGATCAAAGAATGAAGACCATCAAGCACAGCCTCGCGTCCGTCCTCGGCGCGTTCGCTTTCGCCGGCGTCATCGGCGCCGCGGTCTGGAGCCAGTCGGCCGAGGCGGCCCGCTCGCACTACCGCAAGTCGGAACCGACCATCGTCGAAGAACTGGCCGACCAGATCTCGGCTCCTTCGACGACGGTGCCGGCCGCCGGCAGCATCGAGGCCGCGTTCTCGCCGAACGAGGGCAGCGAGCAGCTCGTCATCAAGGTCATCGACAGCGCCAAGTCGGAAATCGACATGATGTCCTACAGCTTCACCAGCGTGCCGGTGGTGCGCGCGCTCGTTCGCGCGAGGCACCGCGGCGTCGTCGTTCGCCTTGTCGCCGACCAGAAGGAGAACGTCTCCAACAAAGACACCAAGGGCGCGCGCGCTTCGCGTTCCGCGCTCGGCGCGCTGGTCAATGCAGGGGCCGATGTTCGCACGATCAGCGTGTATCCCATTGCTCATGACAAGGTCTGCATTTCCGATCGCAACAGCGTCGAACTCGGGAGCTTCAACTACAGCGACGCCGCGGCCCACAAGAACAGCGAGAACGTCCTGGTGAACTGGAACAATCCGAAGCTCGCCGAGGTGTACCTCAAGCACTTCAACCGCAACTACCGCCTCTCGCAGCCCTACGCGCAAGGCTACTGATCAGGATCACGATGGAGAGCCACGACACCGCCGCCGTCGCCGGCGACGGCGACGAACTGTCGGCGCCTGCTGAGGCGGCGCCGGCCGATGAAATCGAAGATCGCGAGGGCGCCGAGGCGGCCTTCGACGCCTGGGTCGAATCGATCAAGCCCGAGAACGGCTTCAAGCCGCGCACGGTGTCGGGCTACAAGCAGATCTGGACGCCGTGGCTGCGGTTCCTGGCGGGCAGGCGCAAGCGATGGGACGAGGCCTCGCCCGACGATGTTGGCGTTTTCCTCGACAACCTCGGGCATTCGTCCAAGAAGCGCACCGCGGCGTCGCACGTCACGGTGCGCCGCTACTGGAGCGTCATAGAGAAGATCTACGGCCACGCCGTTCGCGACGCCAAGCTCAAGGCCAATCCCGTTTCGTCTGCGACTCGCCCATCGAAGTCAGAGGACACGCGTTCGGTCGGGATCTTCCCAAAATTCCTCGATCAGTTGCGCGCGCACCTGCCTGTCGGCGTCGATGTGATCACCCTGCGCGACCGTGCGCTGCTGGCGGTCCTGCTCGAGGTCGGGCCGACGACACGCGAACTGATCGACTTACGCCCCAATGGCGTGCAGCGGTCGACAGTCCACCCAGGATACGAGCTGCATTTGACCGGAAGCCGAAAGCCCCAGAACCGCAAGCTCGACCTCGGCCGCACGGCAAGTGATGCGCTGCACGAGTGGATGGCGGTCAGGGAGACGTTGGCCCGGCGCGCTGATCGGGTCTTCGTCTCCATGCGACGCAACCAACCGCTCAAGCCGGCAGACGTCCTCGAGATCGCCAGCACTTGGCTGAACGAGACCGCCCCGAAGATCGGCTTGCCCGTTGTCGATCACATGGGCGCGAACAGCCTGCGCACGGCCGTGCTGATCAGGTGGCGCGACGTGGACAAGTTGCCCACCGACGAACTGCTCAGGCGCGCAGGCCTCGCCGAGACCCAGGCCCTGCGACGTCTGCCCCTGGCGGCTTCCGAAGCCGAGAACCCCGACGCACCCACCTCGCCCGCGAGCAATCGTGTGGCCGCGCCCACTCAATGACCGTCGACCAGATGCTGCTGCAAGAACCCAACGCCCCCACCGCGAAGCGCCCCACGCCTGCCTGGCCGGCCGCCACCTGCCAGCTCGACCTTTGGCTGGCCGACCGCGAGAAGCATCGCGATGCCTGGCTTCGCGACGAGCGCGGCGTGCCGCGCGAAGCCCCGCATCAGTTCGTCGTCCATGATCGGTTGCTTCGCGCGCTGATGCTGACCGGGCAGGAGCAAGAGTTCGGCGGTCAGCGACTGGTCCCCTGGCCGATCGGCAAGAGCCACGCCGGCGCATTCCTGACGTGGTTCGTGCGGCGCGCGTTGCGGTTCGAGCGCCTGCCGTTCTGCGAGGATGACCTGCTGGCCAAGATCGGGGATCGAGACATCGTCCGGGCCGTGCTGCGCGAGCTGACACCCGACCGCGTTGACGCCATTACGCGCGAGGTGGCGGCTCTCTACACGCACACCCAGGCGCAGCTCAAGGCCAAGACGCTCACGCACGTCCAGTTGCGCCGCGGCATCAGCGACTTCGATCGCCACCACATCTTCACGAACGCGCGAATCAGCCGCGGGCAGGCCGGCCAGGTCGCCATGCTCCAGCGCGCCGCGCGCGCCCTCGGCCATCGAACAATCCAGCTGGAGATGGACACGCTCAACAGCTGGAGTGACGACGGCGGATACCTGCATCACCCGGTGCAGATCCATCGGCGCATCCCCATCGAGGACGTGCTGTGCTGTACCGAGCTGCTTGCCGAACGCAGCGAATCCGAATCCGGCGAGTGGATCATCATCAACCGGAGCCTGACCGGCATCGTCGACATCGACGTCGACGACGTGGACGTGCGCAACGGCGCCGTAGACGAGGACCAAAGCGCAGATCTGGCCAACCGCCTCGGCCTGGAGGACTTCTGGCTGAGCCACAACCCGCTGGTGCTGCGCGGCGGGCTCAGTCCCGACAGCCATTTCCAGGGACGCCCGGTGCTGCCGCTGCGGCTCGGCTACCGTCTGCGCCGCGCCTGGAACGTCTTCAAGGGGTGCGAGCTGTAAGGCAAGGGCGCGTGGCCCGGCCGGGCGTCTCAGTGTTCGGCGCCAATAAAGTCTGAGACGAGCCACCCACGGCGCCGGCATAGAACCTTTTCATCCAGAATTGCATGCCCGCAACTCTCGGAGTTCGCCAATGCCGTCGGTACACATCAGACAACGCCTTGCCTGGCTCGCCCTTCTCTGCATCGGAGTGGACTGGTCTTCAATTGCATTGGCCGCGAGCGATCGATGCGAAGCAGCAATGAAGTTCCGGGCAGTATCCGAGCTCGCCAAGCAATCGACGGACTACGAGGCCCAGATAGCGCAGATTCGTCTCGCGCTGGCACGAGAGCAACGAACGGCATTGACGGCTGGCGATTCCGAAGCTCGCGCGGCTGCCGAGAGCGAGGATGCAGGCTTAGAGGGGCTGCTTCCAGCGCTAAACGATCTTGGCTCGAAGCTTGCCACTGCGGTCTATCTCGCTGGTGCGAGAGACGAGATGAGGGACAGGCGTGACAGTGCTGCCCTATTGGGGTACATAAGACTCCTTGCTCAGGATGGGTTGGCCGCTGCATCGACCTCGATTGCGGCAACCGGAGATGCGCTATCGAGCACGCGGCGCCCTGGGGTCGCAGCTGCGTTGTCGAAGATCTCGGACTTCCTGCCACGCGCGCGCGATGCCTTCCAAGCGTGCGCAAATCCCGGCGCTGCCGCGCGTTAGTCTGGGGTGGAACCGTAGCCGACTGCCGCAACCGGCTCCTTCTGCGCAGTCACGAGGCCGCCGGAGCGTTCGACTCTGCAGGCAGGCGCGCTGCCCTACGGCTTCGTGAGGCAATGTGCCTCTGACTGCACAATAGGCCAACTCAACCGCTGCCTGGGCCGACTATGCCACCCTTCGAGGCGACCCGATCCTTCTGCTACCAATTCGCCCGGTACACCGTGCTCGCTCAGATTGAGGCCATGCCTGAGGTCAAGGCCGGAGCCGAGTTCAGGATGGTCACCCTCGTGCAGCAGGTGTTAGACCAGTACCTGACGCCCGAACAGCAACAGCTTCGCATCAAGAAGGCGAACTCAGACGAGACCGAGCCGCTGCACTCCATCGTCAAGTTTTTCGCCTCGTTCATCGCCAAGCAGAACGACCTGTTCGTGCGGGTGCGGCCAGGCATCTACCGAGCCCACAGCGAGGACGAGATTGCCGCAGCGGAGGAGGGAATCACCGACGCGCAGATCGAGGACGCTGCCATCGCGGACGGGGACGCTGAGGCGGTCGAATTCGACGGATGGGTTTACGCCTTCTCGTTCCCCGCACTCGTCCGGCCTGACAGCCCGTTTCCCATCAAGATCGGGATGACGACGGGCACCGTGGAGGAGCGCGTCTCGTTCCAATGCAAGGGCTCAGCCACGTTCGACAACCCAGTGATCCTGGGGCGCTGGCAAGTCAATCGAGTGGGAGCGACCGAGAAGGCCGCTCACAACGTGCTGAAGGCGCGGGGAAAGTGGCGCGAAAACGTCCCTGGCACTGAGTGGTTCGACACCACGGTCGCCGAGGTGGAATCGATCATTGCGTTCGTGACCGGACAGTGACGGGACGGAATTCAACGGGGAGCAAGCTGATGAATCAACAGCCGTATGCCGAACGCTTTGGGCTAGTGGTTGCCGCCCTGGTGATTTGCTGGCTCCTGATGATTCTTGTTCGGGAAGAGAACCAACGGTACGCGATGTCCCTGGGAATGTGTGTCCATGATCCGGTGCTGCACATGCCAGACCCGGCGTGCCTGAAGAACCTCGAGACGCGAACCGCTTGGTGGTGGCATGTGTACTACGCCGCCAAGGAGTTCGGCGCCCCATGAAGATGGGCGCACGACCGATCTTCCTTCTCTACCCGAGCAGCCGGCGACAGCGTGCACCGTTGGACGCTGTCTCAGACTCTAGTGGCCGGAACACTCAGCCGCGGAATCGGCTCACTGGAGGATCACGGGCAGTTCCTTACTGCGTGCCTTGTCCGACCAGGTGCCGGCCAGCGAGCCGCCAGCTGGCGTGAGTTCGAAGTGGCCGGCTGCCGTCGTCTGTTCGACGGCGCTCAGGGCGCCACCCTCCTTGCGCACGGTCAGCTGGATGGGAGTGCGGTACTTGTCGTAGGCGTACCAACCTAGCGAGGCCGCGCCGTCCCGCAGCGGCTCCAGCTTCATGGTGATGGGCAGGCCACCGAGCCGACCATGCAGTTCGCGGTCGGCAAAGGTCGACGCCGGCGGCGATGCATCCCCCTCCTGCCGAACGATGGCCAGGCCGTAGGCAGACAACCACCCCTTCAGGTCCGCGGCCGCGATCGCCACGGAGATCTCACCGACGTCGTCCAGCCCGCCCATCGCGTGGTTGCCGCAGCGGCCGACCTTCAGCGCCAGTCCGCCATGCCCGTCAAGCGAGAACTCGTAGTTCAGCAGCATTTGGGGCGTCGACGGCTCCGTGCTGACCTGCTTGAGGCAGTCCTCGTTGAGCGCGAGTCGTTGATCGTCGTCGTTGTCGGCGTCAGCCTTGCCCTTGGGCGCTGCCTTCATGTCGTGGCGGAGCGCACGGACCTCGTCGCTGTACGCGCGCCGGCGTTCGACGTCGACGCGGCGCCCCGCCGCGACAACGCCGTCGACCGTCAGGATGTCACCCAGCGAGATCTCGCGGCCGTCTCGCAGGTCGAACACCTTGGTGCTGGTGAAGGGTTCGCAGTACGCGCCGCACCCCTCGCCAGTGAAGCTCAACACGAGCAGTCGAGGCTGCGCCGCGGGCAAGAACGACGAAGCGAACTCCAGCGTGCTGATGCCCTGGGGGAGCTTGCTGGGCGGCGGCGTGTAGGTCGGGCCCGGTGTCGTTGGCGCCGCGGCACCGTCGAGCATCTCGCGCCACACCGCGGCGTTGATGCGCGGTGCCACGCCTGGCGCGCCGCCAGTCACGAACGGCAGCTTCACCTCTCCGTCGATGGGAAGATTCACCGGCACCTCGGCGCCGGCGGGCATCGTGGGCAGCTTCAACACGCGCTCCTGCACGGCAACGACGGGCGTGGCCCCGGAGGCATGCGAGACAGGGAGGGCGCCGGCGACGGCCAGCGCAATGATCAGGGGTTGGGTGTGGATCAGCATGCGGCGATTCTCTCTTCCTGCCCGCGCGCGAGGCGGGACACGCACCTTCGCGCCAGTGTTCCGGTCGGTGCTGGCCGCCAAGCCCACCGCAAAGGCTCCGACGACGCTAGAATTCGTCCAACGACGTGGCCTGGCCACCTCCGCCGACCACACAGGTTGGCCTTTCATCCAGCCGGACGCTCAAGTTCGGCCACCGGCGCGCGGCGACTCGATCGCCAGCTGCGCTGAACCAAGCAATGCCGCCATCGCGCGGCTCCCCCCAAGACCCCACGGGCGATTCGTCAGCCCGGGGGCCGTCGGATCGCCTCAACACGAGTGATTCGACCATGCATGATTTCGATTCCTGGATCTCGCCGGCCCAACGCGCGGCGATCGAGGCCAACAGCCCCTCGGGCTTCAAGTCCGTCCGCTTCATGACGGCCGAAGAGAAGGCGAAGGTGCTCGCGCACTGGCGCAAGCTCATGAAGTGGCTCGCGACGAACGGTGTGCCGTCCGATCTCCCCAAGCTGTTCACCGAGGCCATCTACAACCACCTGATCACGCACACGAGCGGCTACATCGCGCACTACCATCGGCCAGGCTACTGGGACGCCCAGCTTGGCACGCCGGCGGCCGCAATGGCATTCTTCAACGAGCTCGAGCAGCACCTGCTCTGCCGGTGGGGTGCACTCGCCGACTACGCCGACGTGAACGAGGCGATGATGGACGAGGCGCGCGCCGTTCGTCCTGAGATCCTGCGTCGGCTGGCGCTGGACGACAGGCAGCAGGCCCGCGCCGAGATCGCGGCGCTCGCGGCGCGCGCTGGCTTCGCCCCCGATGCCGACGTGGAGGCGATCGCCACGCTTTCTGTCGTGCGTCGCCCGGTAGCCGCCGAGCCGACGGCACCGCTGGAATCGGCGCCTCCCATGCGCCAGTTCACCCTGGAAGCCCAGGCGGCGCTGTTCTAGCCCGCCACTCTCAAGACGACAAGGCCCAGCATCCCTAACCGGATTGCTGGGCCTTTGTCGTTTCGCAGGGGACCTTTGCGGCCCCTGCGTCGGCTCACGTCGGGCGTTCCTCGGTGGACGGCCAGCGAAGGAAGGACATCTCGGCCTTGGCCAGCTCGTCGAATTCGACCCCGCGCTGCAGAAGGATGTCCCGGCACTGTGCGATCACGTCCTGCGCGAAGTCGACGTGTTCCTGCCGGAGATCCGAGATCCCGTCGACGTGGTCGGAGGCCGTCCCCATGCGGTCGGCAATTTCCGCGAGCAGCGCTTCGTTAGGCCGGTCGTTCAATGCCGGGTCGGGAAACCAGTACGCGTCGGGGTCGTAGGCGTGGGCAATAGGCATGCGGGCCCTTCGGAGAGGCAAATGCGGGTCGGAAGGGTGGCGGCGGCGATCGCCGCGCCACCGGCGAGGTGACAGTCCTACTGCCGCGGGGGAAGGGCCGGGATGTCGTCGCGCGTGGCATCCCAGATCCAGACTGGGTGGCCAGACGCTCGCAGCGCGTTCACGCGCCGCATCTTTCGCTCGCGGTATGGCACGGCCTGAACGCCGAGCACCTCGAGTGCGGTCGGCTGGTCTTTCGCCACGTCCCGTAGCCAGAAGTCCGGCAGCGCCAAGGCCTCGTCGTTCGCGCCCATCGGCCGCTTGAAGTCTCGGGCCTGGTCGACCAGGCGCGCTGCCAGGCGCAGTTCGGCCGTCGTGTGACACGGGATCCACGCCTCGCTGGTCATGAGCATCGCGGCGTCGCACAGCGACAGATAGTGCTTGTTGTTCGTCGCACCTTCGACCAGCAGCAGGCAGGCGATCCGGAGGGGCGGCTCGCTCGGGTGGGTCAGGCCCAGGAGGGCGCGCGCATAGGAGGCCTGAAGCTGCTCCCACTGCTCGCGCTTGAGGTAGACGGGCCACGGCGCGTGCCGGAGGTCGAGCTTGTAGCCGAACTCGGACTTCACGAGCGACTTCACCTCGGCCAGCACCATGCGTCGCGGCACCGCGCCGTCCCGCGGCTGGAGGTCGGCGATGAACCGCTGCCATTCGCGCTCGATGGCCTCCTTGCTGTCGTCGTCGCGGCGGAAGGGCGGCGGCACGTACAGCAGCTCGTCGAGAAAGCGCTCGCCGATGCGGATCTCCTGGGCCACGCGGTAGATCTCGGCGCGCACGCGCCACCACGGGCGTGTCCAGCCGGACGCCCAGCAGTTCATGCGGCTGCGTTCCCAAAGCAGGTCGAGAAGGTCGGGCAGCGACAGCCGGTGCCCCTGCGGCTCGCGCGCGGGCTCATCTGCGCCGGACGTGTCCGCATCTGCGCGCGACCTCCGGGGCGTGCCCGCGCGGCGTTCGAGCAGGAAGTCCACGCGCAGCGGTGGAGGCTCCGCGGGCTCCGTGCTGGCCTCGGTCAGTGGTGCGGCGGCGTCGTCGAGTTCGTCGCGGTAGAAGGGGCACGCGAAGGCGTGCGAGGGGCCGTCGCCCGGCCAGACGGCCAGGATGTGCCGGGCGCGGAGCCGGCGAACCACGAGCTTGCGGGCCGGCTGCACGCACTCGCATTGGGCGTGACCGCCGGCTTGTCGCACCTGCTCAAGCGCTTGCGCCACGCGATCCGGGGCCTTGAGGTACTCGTCGACCTCGATCCGGGTTTCGCCAACACGGACAGCGCCGCCCACGATCGCACCTACTGGGAAGACGTCAAGACCGGCTCCAGCTCGTCGGGCGGCATGGCGCTGGCCACGAGCTTGCCGTTGGGGAAGAAGATCGTCGGCGTCGCCTGGATCCGCTTGGCGCGCGCGAAGTGCATCGCCTGGTCGATCACCTTGGAATCGCATGCGGCGGGCGCCGGCACCGGCTGAACGCTCTCGGTCATCCAGGCGTTCCAGGCCACCGCCGGCTCCTTGGCGCACACGATCGCCTTGGCTTTCGCGGGCGAGTCGGGCGAGATGATCGGGATCAGGAACGTGTAGACCGTCACGTCCTTGAGCTTGGGGATCGTCTCCTTCTGGAGCTTGCGGCAGTAGCCGCAGTACGGGTCGGCGAAGACCACCATCTTGCGCACGCCGGTCCCGTTCTTCGTGACGATCGCGCTGGCCAGCGGCAGCTGGTGCCAGGCCACGGCGTTCAGCGTGTCGAGGTGATCCTGCGTGACGTTGTGGTGGTCGCGGGTGACGATCAGGGGCCCGTTGAGCAGGTACTCGCCGCCGGCGTCCGTGTAGACGATCTCGGAGTCGAGGACAACCTCGTAGATACCGGGCACGGGTGTGGAGTTCACCGCCGAGATCGCACCGAGGTTCGGGAAGCGCGCCGGCAGCACCTTGCGAATGACGGCTTCCTGAGAATGTGCGGTGGCGGCCAGGCCGGCGGTGAGCGCCAGCCCGGCGACGATCCCGCGCAGGAGGCGGGGGAGGGTAGGGGAAAGGATCATTTCTTGAGGTTCTTCCTGCTGGGAAACCAGGCCCGCAGCGCGATCCAGCCGATGCCGGCCAGGATGATCGCCGAAAAGGCGTTCGTCTCGATCTCGCTCAGACGGGCTCGCGCGTCGTGGCTGGTTGTGTACTGCACGCCAGCGACGAGAGTGCCCATCAACGGCGTACTGGACGCGGCCGCGGAGGTTTGGGCAGCGGGGCCGCCCCCGCTGCGTTGCGTGTCTGCGTTGGGCGAACGCACGGCTCAGGGCTCCGCGTCGCCGGCGGCCGCCGCGGTCTGAGCGGGGAGCTGGGCGGCCCTGTCGACCAGCTGGGTGCCACCCGCTGCGCCCTCGCTGACGCGGGCGCTGGAATCGGTCGCCATGGCTTGCGCCACCGCCGGCAGTCGATGCTCCGAGATCTCGTGGGCAACCCGCTCGATCGCCTCGGCGACGTAGCACAGCGCCCCCGCGACGAAGCAGCCACCTGCAGCCGTCGGGGAATGGCCGAAGACCAGGATCATCACGCCGGAGAAAAATAGGACGTATCGTGCTTCGGACACCAGAAAACTCCTTTGCATGCCAAGCGCGGCTTCCCGCGACACTGCAACATCCAGGTGGCCGCCGTGCGGGCGCGAGAGCGCGGAAGGCAGGGTGACTGGATCGCGACGAGTCTACGGGCATGTCCAGACCGGGCCCGAGAGACGCACTTTTTCCCGCCGCGCGGGGCCCCAGAAAGAAAAAAGCCCCGCACTGGACGCGAGGTCCGGGTGCGGGGCTTTTGTTCTTTGAGAGGGTCGGCGCGACTTGCGTCACGCCATCTGGAAGACTGCGGCGCGTAACTTCTTGATGTACACGCGGCCAACGTCGGTGATCACGTAGACGTCCGGGTTGGGCGTCGTGATGACGTTGCGGTACAGCAGCGTCCCGATGAAATGCCGAAACTCGGAAAGGTTGCAACCCTTCTTGTTCAGCCATTCGAAGACCGGTCCGCTGGGCAGGCCTGCGTCGCCCTTTTTCTCGATGGTCTCGAGGATCACCAGGGCGATGCGGTTCGCCAGCACGACGTCGCGAACGAGTTCTTGGGAAGTGTTCATGTGTCAGATCCTTGGAATTGGGGGCGGCCATCCCGATGGGACGTTGGTGTCGCCCTATCGGGTTGAAAAATGGCCCCGACGCTCACGCGTCTGGGGCCTTGTTCGATGAGCGCTGTTGCACTCAGGCCGCTTCCACAGCCTCCTTGGACTGAACGCCATCGGCGTCGTCAGCTACTTCCTCGCCTCATCGGCGGTGTCGCTCCCGGTTGCGGAGCCACTGCATCGCGTCAGGCCGAAGGCAGCGCGGCGCGGAGCTTCTTGATGAACTGCCGGCCGCCGTCGGTGATCGCGTAGACGTCCGGCTCGGGCATCGACACGAAGTCGCGACCGAGCAGCGTGCCCATGAGCGACTGGTACTGCGAGAGGGTGCAGCCATGGGCGTTCATGGCGGCGTACATCGGGCCGCTCGGGGCACCCTGTTCGCCTTGCTCCTCGATGGTTTCGAGGACCATCAGGCCGATGCGCTGCGTGGCCGCGATTTGTTGGGGGGTCATGTTCGTTCCTTTGAAAGAAAAGCAGCACGCTCGCCCGGCGGGGGTCGGCGTGCTGAGAGGTGATGGGCTGCCGCGGCAGACCGATGTCTTGCCCGCGGCAGGTTGCGATCAGGCGATCGGCAGACGGCACAGGAATCGCGGGTTCAGCGAGTAGAAGCCGCCGTCGACGCGAGGCGCCTTCACTCGAATCCACTCTTGAGCGCGCTCGCTGCGCAAGGCAGCCGCGATCTCGTCGAGTGACATCGAGCCGGCGCTGATGACCGCCAGGTTGTGGTTTGTCGCCAGCACGCCGGCCGGAACGCGAACCGGGCGCAGGCGGCGCGCGATGCGCGGAACGATCAGGTACTCCGTCGTCAAGTCCCAGGACTCGAACGACTCCGGTGGCACCCAGCGGGTGGCCCTGCGGCCACGCTCGCACATCCGATGCAGGTTCGCATCCAGATGCGCCAGCACCGCGGCACTCGGCTCGTGCTCCAGCTGCGTCCGCAATGCGAACCGCCTCGGGGCCTTGAGCGTGTCGTCGGCGGCGATGTCGTCGGTATCGACGGCCGGCACGAGTTCGTGGGCAGGAAAGCCCGCGGCTTGCGCTTGGTCGACGATGAAGATGCCCGGCGTGCCCAACCAGGGCGCGACGCGTACCCGCGCGACGTCGCCCAGGGTGGGGCCGTTGTACGGTTCGAGTTCCTCTTCGCCCGGGTAGATCGGCTCGGCGGTGAGCTCGCGCACACCATCGAGTCCCTTGGGCTTGAGCACCACCAGGACGGGATGCACCCGGGGTGGCGTTCCTTGCTTGCGCTGCTTCGGGCGATGGAAAGCGCTTCCGGCGTCCACGCGCTCGATGTGCGCCAGCCCGAGGGTGACGCCGATCGCAGCGCGCAGTGGCCCCGCAGTTTCGTTGATCCACACCCGGTCGCTGGTGATCATGGCGATCTCGCCGTCCGGCGTCAGCATGCGCGCGCTCCGGTCAAGGAACGAGTGCAGCATGTCGCCCGCAGCGTAGTCCGGCATGGCGTCAAGGTAATCGGCCCGGATGATTTCCGGGACATTGGCCATCCGCAGGTACGGGGGGTTCGTCGCCACGGCCGAAAACTTCTCGCCAGCACCAGCGTCGAGCAAGAAGTCGCCTTCGTGCACGATGAGCTGGGCCAGTTGCGTCGCGTGATCCAGCGTGCGGCCGCGCCGGCAGAGCATGCGCGCGATCTGCGCGCGCGCCTGGCTGACGGCGAACGGGTGGATTTCCCAGCCCTGCAGCACGTGCACCAGGCGGGCATCGTTGATGTCGGGCTGCGCGAGCAGCAGCCGCTCGAGCGCGCGGCAGATGAAGACGCCGGCGCCCACGCTCGGGTCGAGCAGGCGGTTGTTGCTCTTGGGCCAGTCGAGGCTGTCGAGCAGCTCGTCGACGATGGGCTCGTTGGTGTAGATCGCGGTGAGGTCGTGGAGAAGATCCACGGCGACTTCGCGGTCGGTCTGTGCGAAGAGGTCCATGCCTCATCCTTTCGGTGCGGGGCACGCTCCCACCCCGAGGGCGAAGACGCGTGCCCGAGGGGTGGTCAGTAGTTGCGGCTCACGGCGACGCGCAGCACAACCTTGCGGCCGTGCATGTGCAGCACGCGAGCGCGCTGGATGCGACAGCCGCAGCAGTCGAACTCGTGCTGGCACGACGTGCCGTCGAGGGTGTCGCGCAGCGCGAGTGCGGCGTCCTGCCGAGAGGCGCCAGCAGCCGGCTTGACGACCGCATGCACAAGGTAGGTACCGATGTCGTCGTGCCCGTTGCCTTCTTCGACACGGCGCCAGGGAAGTACTTTGGCGGTACCCGCGCGTGCCCACCTGTCGAGGTGGGAGAACCCGTGGGCGTAGCGGCCCGTGAGCCGCCGATGGAGAACGATGGCGGTGGCCATGATGGTTCCTTCGTTGAATCGAAGGCACGGCCCAGCCCCGAGGGCGGACGTCGCGCCCCCGTGGGGTGAAAGATCCGGCGTGCGCCGGCGCGGACAAGCGTCCGCTGATGAAGATCAGCCCTGGTCGGGCTCCTCGTCGAGGCGGGCCAGCAGATCGTCGATCTGCGGGATACCGAAGTCGTGCGGCTGGAAGTCGCGGCCGCCCGGCTTGATGCCCTCGGTCTTCAAGACGTTCAGCGACTCGGACTTCAGTACACGAAGCCGGTTCAGGGCCTCGACCAGCAACTGCGCCTCGCTCTCGGTGAGCACGTCGAGGAGGCGGGGTCGGGATTGCGGCATTGCCGTGGTTCCTTTCAGGGTGGGGAAGGACACGGCGCCGCCCGTCGGGGCAGGCAGAGTGCCCCAGGGGGATAGATGAGGTTCAGCCCGTCGGGCCGACTGCGCGCGAGCGCGGATGACAGGCCGCGATCGCCGCGGCGTGCTGGTGAAGACCAGCGAGGTGACGCGACGATTCTACTGGCAGGGGCCGGCGCCGGGAAGAGCCGCACGGACGCCCAAAAGTCGGTGGCCCGCGCAGGCAAAAAAAAAGCCCCGGCGCTTTCGCGTCGGGGCTTCGCTCATGGAGCGTCGTTGAAATCAGACCGCTTCGGCAGCCTCGTCAGCCTGGACGCCATCGACGTCGTCGGCTGCTTCCTCACCTTGGACAGAGGTGTTGTTCACGACCGCCGCGGATTCACCCACAGCGACCATGCCCGCATCCTCCTTCGCAAGACCAAGTTCCAGTTCCAGCTCGTCGATGCGCTTGCGCACTTCGGCCATGCGCTCGGTGTGTTCAAAGGTGCTTGAGGCCTGCATTTCCACCATGGGCCGCTGCCGGCGAACCGACGCGAGCTTGGTGGTCGCATACTCCAGATCCTTCGGTCGCGCCGAGACGCATTCCATCAGCTGCGCCAGCACCTTCTCGCCCTTCAGGTACGGTGCCACCTTCTGGCGCCACTTTTCCCCGATGTAGAAGCCGAACGGCGCCTGGTAGTCGCCGACGAACATGGTGCCGCCGCCGATGAGCCTCACCGGCAGACCATCGAAACGCATGACCTCGAAGCGATCGGCGTCCCCCCACGATTGCTCACGAAGGGCCTTCATCTTCTTGCTCAGCGCCTCCCAGATTTCCGTCTCGCTCTTGTAGGTGACGCCGTCCATCTCCAAGACCTGGCAGGTCTTGATCAGGGCGTTGTCGGCCTCGATGGCTTCGACTTCCTGCAGAGCCTTCTTCTCGCTCCCCTGCAGGTCTTGGAGGACCCACTTGGCGTTGCGCACCGACTTGTAGTGGTGGCTGGCCAGCAGGCTGAGCTTTCGGAACTCCGCATCGAGCAGTGCCTTCTCGCGCACCACGGGGTTGCCGCAGGCGATCGCCTTGACTTCCTCGTAGCTGAGCGCGGTCGCGGAGATGTCCTCCACCCGGCGTTGCGTCGCGTCACCAGCCATCACCTGGTCGATGAAACGGCACTTGGCCGAAACCGTCTGCCACGAGTACGCGTCGAAGCTGCCCTCGGTCACGTAGCGGTAGATGTAGACCGCGTCGCACAGGTTGCCCCGGCGCTCGATCCGACCGTCCCGCTGTTCCAGGTCGCACGGCCTCCATGGCACGTCCAGATGGTGAAGCCCGTACAGGCGCGTCTGCACGTTGGTGCCGATCCCCATCTTGGCCGTGGAGCCGAGAAGGAAGCGCACCAGGCCCTCGCGGACCTTCTTGAACAGACTTGCCTTGGCCGCATCCGTCGCCGCCTCATGGATGAAGGCGATCTCGGTGCTGGGCACACCCTTGGCGATGAGTCGCTGTCGGATGTCCTCGTACAGGTTGAACGCACGCCCGGTCGGCGTGCCCATGTCGCAGAAGATCAGCTGCGCGCCGCGGAACGACGCACTCTCCTGCCAGAGCTCGAAAGCCCTGTTGATGCACAGCGACACCTTGCCCTCAGGGTCGAACCCAGCAGAGCGATCGATCATGCGCAGATCCAGCGCGGCATTCCGACCGTCGTTCGTGACGGCCAGCATGTTGTCCTCGCTGGGATCGACCGAACGGTTGCGAATCGCTTCCGCCCTCTCCACCAGCTCGCCGATGAACGCCTTGAGCTGCGCGCTCGCCTTGGCGGCGATCACCTGCGCGCCACCACCCTTGAGGGGCGGAGTCGGCAGTTGCAGCATCTCGCGGGTGCGGACGTCTGCCACCTGGCGGAACATCGACATCAGCTCGGGCATGTTGACGAACTGAGCAAACCTGGTTGCCATGCGGAACGTGCTGCCATCCGGAGACACCTCCAGCGACGTCACCGTCCGCCCGAACATCGCCGCCCAAGCGTCGAACGGCAAGAGACCAGCGGCCTCAAGCGTCTTCGGCTGCAGGTAGCGCTGCATCACGTGGAACTCCGCCATGGAGTTGGCGATGGGCGTGGCGGTGGCGAACACGCACCCGCGCTCGCGGTCGCCATGCTTGCGCATGATCTCCCGCGTCTTGACGTACAGGTCGAACGCGCGCTGCGAATTCGCAGTCGACAGACCCGATACGCGCTCCATCTGTGAAAACCTGAACAGGTTCTTGTAGAGGTGGGCTTCGTCGATCGCAATCCAGTCGATGCCCATCTCTTCAAGCGAGATGAGATCGTCCTTCTTCCAGGCTGCGTTCGCACGCTCGAGCCTGGCCGTCCATTCCTTTTCCATCCGGACCAACTGCTTGATCTGCGGACGGGCGTCTCGGTCGCCCTTCAACTGCTCCAGAGCTTCCTGCACCTCGTCGAGCAGCTGAGCAAGGATTGCCTCGCTCATCGTACGACTCGGTTTGATCAGCTCGAAGACGCTGTGGGTCAGGATGACGGCATCCCACGAACCAGTGGCGACCCGCGCGCAGAACGCCTTGCGGCGCTCCTTGCTCAGATCGTCCTTGGTCACCATCAGAACGTTGGCGTTCGGATAGGCGCGCAGGAATTCCGCCGTGTACTGCTCCAACATGTGGTTCGGCACGACATGGGCCGGCTTGTCGACCAGGCCGAGGCGCTTCAACTCCATCGAACCCATCACCATGGACAGCGTCTTGCCAGCGCCAACACAGTGCGCGAGCAGCGTGTTGTTGCAGGTGGAGACGCGTGCCACGGCGCTGAGCTGATGCTCGCTTGGCGCAAGCACCCACGAGTAGCCCGGCAGACGCAACCGCGATCCGTCGAATCGACGCTCAACGACCGAGTTGTACTCGTCGTTGTAGAGGCGATGCAGACGCTTGCTGCGTTCGTCGTCAGCCCAGACCCACTCCTTGAAGTTGGCCTCGACCTTGCCTTGCATTTCGCGCGCCGCGGCCGTGTTCTCCACGTTGACCACGCGTTTCTCATTGCCGTCGACCATGATCACGTCGTAGACCGTCACCTGGCGACCGTTCATCGCTTCCACGATGATCCGCGTCGCGTCGATTTCAGCCGTACCCCACTTCTTGTTCAGCGTGCCAGCGAGGACGTTGGTCTTGAGCGCCCACACACCGGATAGCCGGTCGTAGGTCACATCGAGCGTCACGTAGCTGGACGAGAAGGCCCCCGGTTCGAGGGACCGCACGAACTCCACGTAGTCCGTCGTGGGAATCCACGGTGTGCCCAGACGGACATCGATGTCGCCCGGCGGCAGGTCGGCCGGGATCACGTTCTGCAAGGCCCGCACGTTGGCGCTGTAGGCCTCGCCCGCGAATTCCGCCGCCCGCAGCTTGTTCCGCACGTTGCCGCACAGATACTCCTCGCGGCTTTCGTACAGCCCCGTCTCGGGGTTCAGGAACGCCAGGCTCAGCGTCGCCAGGTGCGGCATCACCTTGTCCGGCTCCAGCCCGAGCAGCTGCCCGAGGTAGGACGGATTCAGGTGTCCGGTCTCCGCGATGGAGATCGCCACCGCATCTTCCGGCGTCGACGCCGTCACGGGAGCCGTCGACGGCTTGCCGGTGCGCGTCGTGAAGATCGCAGCCTTGGTGGCCACGTCCTTCTCGTCGTCGTAGTTCTCCAGGCTCAGCAGGAGCGGCCAGTCAGGATCCTGACGGAACGCCATCGCATTGCCCTTCGAGTGGATCCAGCCGTGCTGCCTGACCATGCTGTCGTACTGCATGTTCAGCTTCCTGCGCAGGCCTTCCAGCTCCGCTTCGGTCGCATCGACTTGCAGCTGACGGGTCAGCAGCGCCCGCGTGGCGTCGCGCACTTCGATCAGCCGCGCGATGCGGGCCAAACGGGTGCGTGCCGTGTCCACGGGTTCGTACACGCCGTTGGTGACGACATGCACGGCGTCGTTGTGCATCACGAACGAGCCCGGCTTCTCGCCGTTGGCCTGATCGCGAACTTCACTGACCACCTTCGTCACGGGTGTGGCGACGGCGGCCGGCGGCACGTAGACGTTCGTCGGCAAAGCGCTGGACGCCTTCGCGAGCAGTGCAGGGAAGTCCTCCGGCCTGCAGACGGGCGTCAATACCTGCCCGCGCTGCGACGGGGTGAGCGTCCACCGGCCGGCGACCGACTCGGGGTTCGCGCCCCAGAACTCATTGCGCATCCGCATCGAGTTGGCCACGTTCTCGCGCATCTGTTCCTGCGGGATCTCCGCCAGCTGCATCCACGCCTGTTCGCCAGGGTTGGGCAGTGCACCGGCTTCGCGCCGGCGGAAGAACAGCATGTCGGCCACCACGTCGGTGTTGGCCACGCGGCTGAACGCGCCTTGCGGCAGACGAACAGCGCCGACCAGCTCCGCGCGGTTGTGCACCCAGGCACGCTTCAGGTGCTCTTTCGAGTCCATGAAGTGCGACGAGGTGATTAGCGCGACCAGGCCGCCCGGGCGAACGGCATCCAACATCCTTCCAAGGAAGTAGTTGTGGATCGTCCACTTCGAGTAGGCGCGGCGCCGACCGCAAGCGACCGAATAGCTCCCGAAGGGGCAATTCGTGATCGCCAAGTCGAACCAACCATCCGGGCTCGAAAACTTCTCGAAGCCGGTGTGGTGCACCGTCGCGGCGTGGCCGTAAATCACCTTGGTGATCCGGGCCGAGAGTTCGTCGAGCTCGACAGCCGTCATCTCGCTGCGACGCGCGATGTCGGCCGGCATGCCGCCGAAGAAGTAGCCCGTGCCGCTGGACGGCTCCAGGATGCGGCCACCGGTAAAGCCCATCGCGCGGACCGCGTCCCACATCGTCTTGACGACGAGCATGGGCGTGTAGTGCGCGTTGACGATGGAGCCGCGCGCTTGCGCGAACGCGTCCTCGCCGATCAGGGCCAGGAGCGACTCCTTGCGGGCGCGCCAGTCCTGGTAGCCGTCGAAGACCTCCTTGAGGCCGCCCCAGCCCGTGTAGCGGGACAGGGTGATGCGCTCGGCGTCGGTCGGTTCGGCTTGCGAGGCCTCGAGGCGCTGCAGGAGAGCCAGCGCCGCGACGTTCGCCTCGTACTTGGCGACCTTGCCGCCCAGATCGCCGTGCAGGGTGGCCGGCAGCTCGGGCCACGGGGCCTGATCGCGCGACACCTGCAGGTTGATGCGCTGCACCGCTTCGACCCGAGGGACGATGGGCGCAGCAGGAACGAGATCCGCCTCTTCGTCGTCGCCTTCGTCCGCGGTTGCGGCGATGGGAGTCGGAGCGGGCTGAACCTCCGGAAGCGCCGCGACTTGCGTCGGCACCACTTCCACGACGCCTTCGTCGTCCAGGCTGATGACCTGGGCAACTTCGGCGGCACCAGCGTCGACGGCGGTGTGCACCGCGATCGACTTGGTGGGGGGCTCAGCAAAGAGGCTGAGCGGATTGAAGCCAGGCAGGTAGAGCTGCGAGGCCGTGTGCTTGGTTGCCATCGTGTCCTTCTTGCGAAGGGACGCACCAAGCCCCGACGGGACAAGGTGGTGTCCCAATCGGGTTGCGAGTTGAAAGGCCGCATGCGCTCCAGCCGGTGAGGACTGGACATGCGACGTTCTGGCGATGCCAGGGGGAAAAACTGCAACCTCGGTCTGCGAGGCAGGTCAACGAGGCAGGTCAAAGGACCTGCCCATGCGACAACGCGTGACGCATGGGCAGGTGCTTTGCAGTGGTGGGCCTGGCGCGGCGTCCCGCCGGCGAGGCTCGCGCCATCGGCGCAGCTGAAAGAAGGTCGCCTTCCCCAGGAAAGGACTGGACAGAACTCAACGGGGGAGAGGCGACCGACCCTTGAGATTTCAACGCGGCGATGCGCGGAATCGTGACAGCGATCGTGAAAGGCTGCGACCGCGGGGCGGCGCAACGATTGCCAACGTGGGCAATGGAAGACACCATCTTACCGCAGCGGAAAGTGACGGGTTTGGTCGAAGCGCCACGGAATGCACTTTTCTTGTGTCGAAAGTTCGGCTACACTGGCTTCACCTTGTCGCGGAGCTCCGGCTTTCGCGGCCTTTCAGACAGCGCAGTGGGTCTGCTCCAACGACCCCGCCGGTACGGCGCCAAGCCGGCCACGATTCGAGCCCTTCGCGGCTCGAAAGACCAATCCCCGAAAGAGACCTAGCGCTGGCCGTTCGTGCCGCGAGTTGAAGCCTTGATCGATCAGTCGAGCGTGCTCCGCTGATCCATGAAGGTTTCTTCTGTCCCTCGGGACTGATTGCTCACCCTAGTGGTGGACTCTCAAAGTGATGCCACTGATCATGGCGTCATGAAGAAACCAGGCCAGGATGGCTAACCACGTCCTCCTGCCTGGTCAGCCGGTGGACACCCTTTTTTCGACCAGGCAAAAAGGATTCACCATGCAAGCTCTCCGCAACATCCTCGTTTCGTTCTCGGCAGAAGCCCAAAGTGCTGCCCTCGCCCACATGGCGATGGTCAACACGCGGACCGTCATCGACCTCCTGTCGAAGTCCGACCAAACGGAAGAACTCGTTGCTTCCCTCGCGAAGTACCCCGGCGCTCTCGAGCGCCTGGCCTTCGATGACCTCAGCCCCCGCTGGCTGAAGTCGCTGGTGCGCGACGTCCTCGCGGACGCCGACAGCCCCATCCTCTCGTAAGAGGGGAAGCTTCTTCGCATCGACCGCTTCGGCGGTTGATGCGGGGAGGTTGCAATCGCCGCCGCGCACGGCACCACAGCACCGCGCACAACCCCCACCCATTTCGCATCGTGGCCGCTTCCCAGCGGGCCACCGTTCCGCTCATTCCGAGTCGTTCGCCGGCTCCGCGCCCTGACGCGCCGACTTCAGCACGAAGCGGTTCTGCGGCGTTCTGAGCTGCTCCTCGTCGACCTTTGGAAAGATCCCGAGCGCGACCGCCGCGTTGAACAGGCCCAGCACCGCCTCGACGTCCGGCGTGGCCTGCGCCACCCGGCGCTCGTAGACCTCCCGACCTTGGCGCAGCACCTCGTCGCGCGTTGCCGGGACCTCGTTGCGCCCGGTCAGCGACATCCAGGCCAGCCTCTCGTCCTTCGTCATCGTGTAGCTCATCGGTTCCACCGTGTTCGTGCTCATGACCGTAAGGCTACGCCACCCCGGCGAACGCGCAATGCGCGGCTCGGCACGCGCCCATCCAGCGCCCCTCCCAGCACCAGCGACCACAGACCCAAGCCAGGCGGCTTTGGCCTGCGGTTTCTTTCGGCAGACCTTTCTGCCGTTCGTCGCCTACCCACGGCGGCCTTTCACCAAGGAGAAACCGATGGCATGCGTTGCCACCATCCAACTGATCGTCGACGAAGACGATCCAGCAGAAATCAGCGATTCGCTGCGGCGCGCTGCCAAGCTCCTCGAGGAGCAAGGCATCGCCCTGTGCGTTCGCACCCACGATGCCGGCGGTCAACCCATGACCGCACTTGCGCCGATGCGAGCGACCCTCGCGATGGCCAGGGGCATCTTCACGCCCGAGAGCGCCTGGCCGGAGCACTACGTGCTGCCGTACGGGCGCATGCTGGCCGTCGACGAGACGGACACGGGCATGCTGACCATCCGCCTGCCCGCCTGCATCCAGAAGGACGGATCGCACAGCGGCGACATCGACCTGCGAATCAACGTCACGGAAGAGGGTGTCCAGACCTCGCTGCATCCGGTCGGCGTCCTCGACGAGATCGACATCAGCGGCTCGACGTCGTCGCTGACGTTCGAGCGCGCCGCCAGCATCCAGGGCGCCACGCCCCGGCCGGCTCCGATGGGTGTCCAGGGTCGCCTGTTCGACACGACCACCGGTCGTCCGATCGTCGGCCCCGCCTTCACCGTGCCAGCCGTGGTTCGCTACGACTACGCGGTCCAGGAGGAGTCCGGCTTCCGGCTCAGCGGCGTGCAGATCGACGACTACCTCGACGAACTCGCACGTCACATGCGCCGGCGCGTCGGCGATGACACCCAGCGCCTGTACCTCACGGACGATGGCACCGTCATCCCCGAGTCGCGCGTCGAGCTGCAAATCGTGTCCGCCGAGCAAGGGGACGCCCATGGCGCGCGCCCGGTTTGACGACCGCGCGATCCAGCCGCTGATCGAGCAGCAAGCTCGACTCTTCGCGTCGCAGCGCGACCTGGCCTTCCAAGGCAAGGCCTACGTTGCGGGTGAGGTGGCGAAGATCTTCGCGGCCACGCCGATGCTCGATCGCTTCGAGGCAACGTTCGAATACGAATGGCGCACCGACGGCGACCGACAGCATCGCAAGTGCCTGCCGATGGCGCGCGTGACGCTCGCTCAGCGAGCAACGTCGGATGCAGTCCTGACGACGTACCTCGCTCGCGCGGTGGCTGACTGCCCCGACGACATCGAGGACATGGAGCTGCAGTTCTGGACCATCCTGGACGAGTCGGGCGTGCTCGACCACTTCGGCAAGGCCCTGGACACCGGCGCATCCACTGCGCAGTTCACCGCGACGAGGGAAGCCTTCGAGCGCTACTGCGTGGCACCTGACATTCAAGCCGCCGTCGCAATCGCGACGTGCACGTAACCCGCAGCGCCCACCCAGGGCGCCGCAATCCAAGGAATCGAAATGGGAGCACTACCCACGGAAGGCCGTGCTCGCGACGATTTGCGTGAGGCGGCACAGAAGACATTGAACGTCCTGTACAGGGCGGCGAAGCAACATTGGCCCGGCTTCCAGAAGCGCGAAGGCCAGGTGCTCATGATGTCCAACATCCTGACCACCCTGATGCGCTACAAGGAGCCGCGTGAGGAAAGCAAGGGCCAGAACCTTGCTGCGGTCGAGGGCAAGACCGGCTCGGGCAAGACGCTCGGCTACGGACTGCCTGCGCTTGCCGTCGCGCACGTGACGGGCAAGCAGATCGTCATCTCGACGGCGACGATTGCGCTGCAGCAGCAGCTGTTCAACCGCGACCTGCCCAACCTCGCAAAGGTGGCAGCCGCGGCGGGCATCAACTTAGAGTTTGCGCTGCTCAAGGGCCGCAACCGCTACGTCTGCCACGCCAAGGTGGACAGCTTCCTGGACCGTCCGGCCCCGGGCGGCGCCGCGGTGCAGCTCGTAGGCAGGCTGCGCAAGGCCTTCGAGGCCAAGCACTGGAATGGCGACCGAGACGATGCCCCCGAGGCCATCGACGAGGAAACCTGGCAGGCGGTGCAAGCCGATCGCGGCTCGTGTACGACGAAGGTCTGCGAGCACTTCAAGACGTGCGCCTTCTACGCCTCGCGCAACACCGCGCGCTCGGCAAAGATCATCGTGGCCAACCACTCGCTGGTGCTGTCTACGCTGGCCACCGAGGGCAAGCTGTTCAACCCCGACGAGACGCTGTTCGTGTTCGATGAAGGCCACCACCTGGCCGACACCGCACGCGAGCACTTCGCGACCCAGTTGTCGCTTCGAGGGGGCGCGAAATCGCTGGAACGGCTGGGCAAGGCGCTCACGCGCGGCGCGGGCTTCGAGCCCACCGCGCGCGCCGGCGTTGAGGAGGCTGTTCGCTCGCTCAACGACGCTCGCACGAAGCTGCTGCGACTCCACGCGGAGATGCTGGACGACGAAGCGCTGACGGCCAAGGGCACGCAGCGATTCAGCCACGGGCAGGCGCCGCAGGCCTTGTGCGATGTCCTGCATGAAGCTGGCATCCGCATCAAGGCGGCGTACCAAGTTGGCGGCAGCCTGGCAGCAGGGATTCGGAGCAGCATGGCCGACGCCCCGCCCGGCGTGGCCAAGAAGATGCAGGACTACCTCGGGGAACTGGGGCCCTTGCTTCTTCGCGCGGATTCCATGGTGCAACTCACGGCCATGTGGAACGACGCCAGCAGGATTCCGAAGGCAAAGTGGTTGTCGGTCGATGCGGGGCGCGGGCAGGAGCCCGAGGTCATCGCACACGCCTCATCGATGACACCGGCGGCCGAGCTGTACCAGCAGGTCTGGAAGCGCGTCGCTGCGGCGGTGGTCACCTCGGCCACCCTCACGGCGTGCGGCAAGTTCGAGTACTTCAGCAAGCTCACCGGCTTCAACCGGTTTCCCGAGCGAACCGAGATCACGACGGAATCGCCGTTCGACTACGGGCGTCAGGGCGAGCTACGCATCGCCAAGATGCATGCGAACCCCAAAGACGCGCAGGCGTTCAGCCAAGAGCTGCAGCGGGAGCTTCCCAAGCGACTCAAGGCGGCACGCAAAGGTCAGCTCGCAATCTTCGCGTCGCGTCGGCAGATGGACGAATGCCTCCAGGCGCTCGACCCTCAGCTGCGTGCACTGGTACTCGTGCAGGGCACGCAGCCTGCGCGAGCGCTGATCGAAGAGCACACTCGGCGCGTGCGAGCGGGCAAGGACAGCATCCTGTTCGGGATGAAGTCCTTCGGCGAAGGCATCGACTTGCCGGGCGAGCTCTGCGAGCACGTCTACATCGACAAGGTGCCTTTCACACCGCCGGAATCCCCGGTGGATGAGGCTCTTGCCGAATGGCTCGCCGAGCAGCAGCGCGACGCATTTGCCGAGATCACGATCCCCAAGGCTGGCCAGACGCTGGAGCAATGGGTTGGTCGCGGGATCCGAACGACTACGGACTGGGCGTCGATCACAGTGTTCGACAAGCGCCTGGTCACCGCCAAGTACGGCAAGCAGCTGCTCAACGGGCTGCCACCGCTACCGGTTTTCAACGAATGTGCCGCTCACTGAAGCGGCGAGGACAAACGTCAAGGCCCCCGATCACCCGCAACGGTGGTGCGGGGGCCTTTTTTCTTTTCGCAGACAGACCGCATGACTTTCGGCCTCCAGGTTGCCCGCTACCCAGTTGCCTACTGGCTTGCCGCGGACGCGGCGGCCGACGCCGCCTTCGCAATAGGTGCAGCCGACCCATCATTCGATCCGGTACCAGCGAATATTGGCAGCACTGGGACCCTGGCGGAGAACGTTGGCCCGACCAAGAACGATGCTGGATCCGATCTACTGATTGCGAGCACGCCTGATTTGAGATCCTGCGCGCACAGGTTTACCTTGAACGTCACACCGCGGTACCCGATTGCGATTGGATGGTCGTATGTCTGTCTCAACCCCACGTCGCCTGACGAGGATTGCCCGAAGGTGACGGAGACGCCAGGCGCAGCCGGTGCCAGTTGCTGAGCCCGAGCAATGTCTGCGCGCATCGCCGCGGATTGGGCTGTTGCGAGATCGGAGGCATTGATCGCCGCTGCGGCAGCGCTCGCAGCAAGGGATGCCGCTGCCGTTGCCTGCTTCGCACTCGCTGTGGCTGCGTCCGCAGCTTGACTTGCGGCAGTTGTCTTGTCAGCAACGCCGCTTGCTGCCGCTGACGCCGCAGCGGCAGCCGTGGTCGCGGCGCCGGCGGCGGTGTCGGCCGCGCTCGCAGCTGAGCCTGCTGAAGACGCCGCCGCCGACACGGCGGTAACGGCCGCGGACGCCGCTGCAGTCACCCCCAAAGCCGCCCCCGCGTTGCCGCTCACGTGCAGAGTGATGTCAAAGGTTTGCCCGTAGTAGACCTCCGACACGACGAACAGATCCACATATGGAGAGAGGTCCCTCTTGCCAAACAGACGCTGGAACGTCGTAGGTGCGTGGCACATGGATTCAGCGTACCCCCCGACTCGGCGCAGCATGAGCATCGTGGCAGTGGTGTCGCAACTCCCATGCTCATCGCGAAGGCACAGGCCGCCATTGTCGTCATGCAAGAAATGATCGACTGCGGTCCACGGAAGCGAGATCGAACTCGCCGAGGAGATCGTGACGGACGCGCTCTGGACCGAGTCAGCAGTGAATCCCGCCTTCACGATCATCGCGTCGACCGGGACGAAGGCTCCGACCTCGGCCCCCGTCGCCACAACGCGAACGAAGTAGGGCAGCGCTACGGTCTTCATTCGCATCTGATGTATCTGTGCCCCGAAGAGGCCGTCGCTGCCCGCGGCTGAAGCGGGCAAATCAGGACGATGAACGTACTGGCCGCTCAATTCAGTGGCGACAATCAAGCTCGCAAGATGCAGTCCATCCGCGGGGAGCTTGTCGCCGTCGGCGTTAAGGAAGACGTCACCGACATACAGGTCTTCGCGTGGCGGAAAGAGCGGATGCATGCCCAACTCTGAGATGTTCCTTGACCACTGATTCGCGACGAATCCATCCTTGACGGTGTTGCAGCCGCACAGGCACGCAACAACCATCGCGCCAGCGATAGTGCGCTTCATTTGCCGCCTCCTCCCAGAGATCCGCCTACTCTTGGGGAGGTAGAACGCTGAGACTATCCCTAACTCAACAGGATGTGACCGGTTGGGGCAGCGTCGGACGGTGGCCGGCGGCCGTCACTCCGAACGCTGATCCTGATTCGAGAGTGTTTCGCAGTACTCCCGATTGCCATGCAGGGTCATCAACGCGACTACGGAGACGAAGAACGCCAGGGTGCCTGTGCCATTGGAAGGTCGGCAGACGAACAGGACGACAGATCCGATCATTAACGCGGCCAAGCCGAAGGCACAAAACGCGTAGGCGAGGTGCTCCTTCCTTGTGAATTGCTCGCCATTGATAGCCCGATTCATCCAGGCGTGGTATCGAAGTTTCATGGTGCTTTCCTTTCCGATGAAGATCGAACGAGGACCGCGTCATCCCGTCGTTGCGCCGCAGGGCGCGTCAAATCGACAACCCGCGTACGAACCTGGCGCGCCGGCTCCAGGATCAGGCTGACGGCCTTGCGCGTTTGCGGCGCGCATACGACCAACGTGTTGATGCGGTGCCCGATCTCGGCATGGTCCTCGGATCGAAGCCGCCGGCGATGGTCGCCGATGTAGCGCAGCGGAATCGCGTGTCGCATGCACCAGGCTTCCGCGCTCGTCGACGCCTCTTCTCCGACATAGACCGCGGCGCTGAAGGGTCGCTTGGCAGTGAACAGCGCATCCAGTCGGGCCTCCAGGTCAGCCGGCTCGTAGCCCTTGAGCACCAGCAGCCCCAGGCGATTGACCGTGCGCGAGCGGGCTTGCTCGATGACCTGACCAAGGTTCGCAGCGAAGAAGGGCGCCGGAACGCCACCAAGCCGCCCGCCGGCGGCCGCGATCTCGGGCGCGCGCGCCGCTGCCTGCCGGATGGCCTGCCGGGCTTCCACCGACTGCACCATCTGCATGGCCAAGCTGGCGCGCAGCACGGCGCCGCGCACCAACTTCCAGTCCTGTCGCCACATGGTCTCGTGCCGCTTCGCCAGCTTTCTGGCAGCGCGCGCGGTAGGGCAGCCCAGCACCTCCTGCCGCAGTTCCTCATTCACGCCGCGCAGCTTCTCCGCCTCGTAGAAGTGGGAGATTGAAGGCGCGAGGTCATGAAGGTGGGCGAAGTCCCCTTCCAGGCGTCGGTAGGCCTGGAACGGATGGATTTGGTCGGGATCGTAGATGACGATTTTGTCTGGCATCGTGTTAGGATTGTGTCCACTTCAGCGAGCACCCCAGAGTGCCGCACCTGCCGCGCCCGTCGCGGCCTTTCAACCCCGCCGGGTTCTTCACCCGGCATCGGGGAAGCGCATCGGCCAAACCTCCAGGAGGGCAGCCCGATGCCTCTACCTTTCTACAGCCCTGACGCTCCCATGGAGCGTTTCGCTCGGATGCACGATGGTGTGCCGCCGGCGATGCGGGTGATCGAACAGACACCCGTGGCCGTACAGCCCAGCCCGCAGCACGTCCCGGAAGAACCCGCCTACCTGGCGGCGCTTCTCGACGACGACAGCTTCGTACCCGAGCCGTGAGCGTTTGGAGGCCTGTCGCCACATCGGCGACGGCCTCCCGCTCGGGGCAACCGGTTCCTTTCATCGCAACGCGATGATCGTCCGCTTAACGCGGGCCTTTCAACACGATCCACCAGATCAGGCCGCGCCTTGCACGGCTGGTCACGCGTGGCATGTCCGCCTTTTCCTTGCGACGGGAACAACGTCGTGCCCCCCAAGCCCCTTTTGACCGGAGGTTCGGGGGGCACGACGCCCGCGCAATGAACTGGAAAGGACTGGACATGTCGACTACCGCAACGATGCTCTCGCGAATGGCCGAAGCGGGTGTTCCGCTGAAGGAGGCCCGCTGGTACCACACCGTGGGCCGCCCGAGGCAATTCAAAGGT
>Ga0306920_100001467_pt1 | contig 29314 bp, 30 predicted proteins | sample flu12Cox44000170_FD_204666 | JGI IMG/M metagenome (GOLD analysis project Ga0306920, IMG submission 204666) | Lab enrichment of tropical soil microbial communities from Luquillo Experimental Forest, Puerto Rico - flux4day.12C.oxic.44.000.170 (v2)... | ecosystem: Environmental > Terrestrial >... | reverse complement strand
CATTCGTTGCCGGCGTGACCGGCGGCGTCAGTGGCATGTTCGGTTTCGGCGCCTTGGCGGTCGAACTGCCGCTCACCACGACCTTCATGCTTCGCGCCATCGCGGAGATCGCCCAGCATGAGGGCGAGGACCTTTCCAAACTGGAAGCCCGCCTTGCCTGCCTCGAAGTCTTTGCCTACGGCAGCAAGCGCTCCAACCAGAACATCGACGTCGGCTATTACGCCGCCCGCACATTGATCAGCAAATATACCGGCGATTTCGCGACCCTCTTGCTGGAGCGTAGCGCCTTCGACGCCTCGGCCCCGGCGGTTTCCAATCTCGTGACCGAGATCGTCTCGCGATTTGGCATGGTCGTGTCCGACAAAGTCGCGGCGAGCGCGGTACCGGTCATCGGCGCGGTCAGCGGAGCTGCCATCAACGTGATCTTCATGGATCATTTCCAGAGGATCGCGAGAGGTCACTTCACGATTCGCCGGCTTGAGCGGACGTATGGCAGCGGCACGATCAGGCAGCACTATTCCACGCTTGCGAGCGAGTTGCCCGGGATAGGCGATAAGATCAGGCGGTTAGATCGCGGACGCCCTCGCAGGTCCGGTTAAAGGCGGATCGACGATTCCGAAGCGATGTTTCAATGCGAGGCGGCCCAGAGATATGCAAGGGTTGCGGCAAGGCCGAGCACCGTACGAACCGCGTGCAGCCGTCCCCACCACACGAGCAACGCGCGAGACGTCGGTCCGGCGTCGCTCTCGCCAATGGCCTTCAATCTGTTGTTGGTCGGCATGATAGCGATCAGAGTATAGGGCCAATTCGCTAGAATGAGCACCGCGCCCACGATCCAGCGCCAATCGCCGCTGCTCCATGCCGCGATGAACCCGAGCGCCGCCGAGACGGCAGCCAGGGTTGCCTGCATCGTGTAACCGGCGTCGTAGCTGGGCTTCCATTCCCTGAGCAGACTAACGTCATCCAGCGTTAGCCGCGCCGGCTGCTCGGCGAAATTGACGTAGAAGGCTGCGCCGGTAAACGCCGCGGCGAGCGCAAGTGCCAATTGACCAAAGAACATCGAAGCTGCTCCCTTCGATCGCTAGCGATCTTATAGTTCTGACTCGCGAGCGAAACCTTGTTCGGAACTCGTGCCTCCTTGAAACCCGCAGCTATGAGAACTTCGCGGCGATCGAGGAACCGTGCGCGACGCGATCCGTTAGTATCAAATACACCCTGGGAGATCGTGATGGACAAGGATCGAATAATTGGTTCAGCCGAGGAATATGCTGGCAAGGTCGGCAATACGGTCGGCAGCATGACCGACGACAAGAAGGCCCAGGCTGAAGGTCTCGCTCGCCAGGCAAAAGGTTCGGCGCAGGAACTTTATGGGCAAACAAAGGATATGGCGCGCGAGGCAACGGACACTGCAACCCAATATGCCAGGAAGGTCTATGAAAATAGCGGCGACGCCGTCCGCGACAGCTCGCAAGTCCTCGCTGAGAAGGTCAAGGAGAATCCGCTCGGCTCCGTGGTGCTCGCCGGCGTGGTTGGCTTTGGACTTGCCCTCCTGCTCATGCGTCCGCCGAGCCGCCCGTCCCACCGCTGGCGGTCTTAGGTAACTGCCGCGACGAGGAGACCGAATTGTGAGTGACGAGATTCCGATTGCAACTATCATAGATGAAAGCTCGGATCCTGCGCCGAAGCCAAGATCCGCAATGGCCGACGTCGCCGAAGTCCTCCTGGAGGCCGCCCGTCAGTTGAACCGTGCGTTCGAAGCCGCGCAAAAGCCGGGCATGCCCCTGAGCGTCCTGAGTAACATCGTGCGCGAGGCACCCTTGGGCTCGCTGCTGATCACGTTTATGCTTGGAGTTGCCGTGGGACGCCGCCGAGCGCGATGAGCGCCTGCCATTGTCTCATGATCCAGCGCGTCGCGCCTTGCGCCGGCACTTCGGTGTCTGCGATTCAGGCGACTACAGTTATCAATAATATGCGTCCTGACACCAGGCCTCGGCGGCCTGGTCGGCGGCATCCCACTCGCGAGCCCAAGCCGATCGAGGTTGATCCAGCCTGAGCGCGAGCGAGCGAATGGATGTCAGAGCCTGTGCGCGAGCGGGGCTCAACCTTTGAAGGTGACCCAAGTCGCGCAACAGACCATTCACCAACCTGAACGCCACATCCTCCCTCGCAAGACGCGCCTCTTGCAGTACCTGCCTCGCATAACGAGACTCTACGTATTCGCTCATTGATGAACCTTTGGTCAGTATCCATAGAACTCGAAAAAAGCATTTCAGTTCCCTCGGATATTGCCCGTAGCCGCAAATCACGTAGGTCCACATTCAGCTTTGTTGGAACCTGGTTCCGCGTTGAACGTTTTTACATCCGTGGAACCAACGGCCGGGAGCAAAGCAATGCAAGAGCGGCGACGGGTCAGGCACACCCTGTCCTTGTTTGAAAGACTGGCTGCGCACTCGCAGAACGTTCGTGCCAAGGCCGCATCACTCCCGGCAGGCCAGGAGCGGGATGCGATGCTTGAGAAGCTGAAACAGACCGAAGGGGCGGCGCGGATCACCCGGTGGCTTTCGTCTGCCGAGGAGGACGCAGAGCGGCCGGAAGAAGCCGACTTTCCGGGGTAAAGATCTAATCGCGTTTCGGCTGAAACAGAATGATCGCTGGCACCGGCTCCGTCAGGCCTTCCAGCTCCTGCGCAGACCGGCCAGATAGGAGTTGCGCACCGCGTCGAGGTCGATGCTGTCAGGCGCGATCAGCCACTGTGACATGATCCCGCGCATCGCGCCACAAACGGCGACGGCCTCGGCGACCGGGTCGATGTCGACGCGGATATCGCCATGCCGTTGCGCAGTTCGGATCTGCGCCGAGACGCGGTCGATCGATTCCCGGTCGAGACGCGCGACAACCTCTCCAATCGCAGGCCAGCGCAGGCCGCCGTTGATGATCTCGTGGAATGCACGCAGCTTTTTCGGCCAGCCTCGGCTGTCGTCGAGATAGAAGGCGATGCTCGCCAGCAGCGCATCGATGCCGCCGTCCGTCGGAACGTTCCGTTCGCTGAGGCGACGGCGATAGTTCTTCACCGCATGCTCGGCGACGGCGGCCAGCAAGGCTTCGCGGTTTTCGAAATAGTGCGCCGGAAGCGCACGGCTGTAGCCGGCTTCCTCGCCCGCCTCGGCGAGCGTCAGCTGATCGACGCCGCGCCGCGCCACGATCTCGAACGCAGCCTGCACGATCCGCGTCTCGGCTTCGTGCCGCCGTTCGGCGTGCGTGCGACCGATTTCAGCGGTCTTGCGCAGGGCGCGAGCCATGATTTACTCCGCGGCTTGCTGCAAAGCCGGGCGAACCTGCCGCTGCAGCGGCGGCAACACGATCGGCTTCGGACCGGAGAAATCCAGCGCGTCGTCTTCGACCGGACCGCGCAGCAACGTCTTGCGGTCCCAGAAATAGTTCGATTCGGTGATCCAGGGAAATTCCGCGCCCTGGCGCGGCATGCGACCGGCGGCGCGGCGGATATATCCGGAGATGAACGGCATCCGGCGCGGAGGTTTTGCGAATACCTCGTCGTCCGCGCGCGGAACAACCTGCTTTGCGCCGGCCTCGTCCATGTGCTTCAGGAGACGGCAGGCGAAGTCCGCGACCAGGTCTACCTTCAACGTCCATGACGCGTTGAAGTAGCCGGTGAAGTAGATCAGGTTTGGGACATTCGAATACATCAGCCCTTTGTAGACGAGCAGTTTGCCGGGCTCGATCGGCTGCCCGTCGACCAGATAATTCACGCCGCCGAGCGCCTGCAGAACCAGACCCGTGGCGGTAATGATAATGTCGGCGTCCAGACGCTCGCCGCTCGCGAGCTGAATGCCGCTCGCATCGAAGCGCTTGATGTGGTCGGTGACGACCCTCACCTTTCCATCCCGGATCGCCTTGAACATGTCGCCATCAGGCACGCGGCAGATGCGCTGCTGCCCAGGCCAGTAGTCTGGCGTGAAATGCTTGATGTGGCATTCCGCTCCAATCTGGGTCTTGACGAGATCGATCAGCAACTGCTTGGCGCGCCTTGGGTCTTTTGCGAACCGTTTCGCGCGCATCCGTCCGGTGATGATTGTCCGCCAGCGCGTTGCCTGATAGGCGAGCTTGGCGGGCAGGAAATATTTGAGCAAGGTGTTGAACGCATCCTCGGACGGCCGGCTCACCACATAGGTCGGCGAACGCTGCAACTGAACGACCTGAGCTGCTTTCTCGGCGAGCGCCGGCGCGAGCGTGACCGCGGTTGCGCCCGAGCCGATGATGACGATGCGCTTGCCGGCATAGTCAAGAGCTTCGGGCCAGAACTGCGGATGGACCAGCGTGCCCTTGTAGTCGTCGTAGCCCGGCCATTCCGGCAAATAACCTTCGTGGTGGTTGTAGTAGCCGGCACATGAAAAAATAAACGAGCAGCAGAGCCGAATCAGACGGCCATCGGCCCGCTCGACCTCCAAGGTCCACAAGGATTGCGCTGACGACCACGAGGCACTGATGATCTTGTGCTGATATCGGATGTGGCGGGTGATGTCGTTCTCCGCCGCCGTCTCCTCGATGTATTGAATGATTGCACCGGCCTCGCTGATCGCCTTGGGGTGCTTCCACGGCTTGAAGGCGTAGCCCATCGTGTGCATGTCGCTGTCGGAGCGAATGCCGGGATAACGGAACAGATCCCACGTGCCGCCCATGCGCGGCTTGGTCTCGAGGATCACAAATGATTTGTCCGGCAGCCGCGTCTTCAGGTAGCGGGCCGCGCCGATGCCGGAGAGCCCCGCCCCCACGATAATCACATCAAAGCGTTCGTTCGTCATGGGGTGCCCCGCCGTTCGAGAAAATATTTGTTTGCTAACAAACAAACATATTGGCGAGGATCTGTCAATGGCCGCGCGCGCAAGCGGCGCTCCGCGATCAGGTCCGTGACGTGGGATGACAGAGTTTTCGCAAAAATTTATTTCGTTATATCAATGATATATCGATCGGCCTGAAATTTTAGGGTGCGGGCACACGATGGCACAGGGGCGGTCTGCGGTTCCACAGCATCAAAGGCGAACGTCACTTCGCTTACCGCCCACGCCGCCTGCGAATGTCGACTTCATCCACATCATCTGCTGGCGCGCCCAACGCCAGATCTCGCTCGATGTCACCCAATCATGAAACCTGATCCAGTGACGATACAGGATTGCAAAAGCTGGAATCTCCATCAGGCGATCCCGCGTCAATCTGAATAGCCGTTCGACCAGAGTGATCTTCAAGATCTCACCCGCCACTATGGTCAAGGTGCCTTCCGCGACGCGACCCGTTGAGAGAAGGAACGCACCGACGGGCTTCACCGGTTCAAGGATGACAACCGGAACCGAAAAGAGAGCCAGCGCAGGGTAAGGACGCAGGCCGGCAATCCAGCGATTGAGTGGTTGCAGAATTTTCAACCGCCCGATCCACGCCGACAGGGGAAGCGCCACCGCTTCAAACACCAGATCGGCGACGAAATAGACGGCAACTAGGCCATAGGCCAGGGGCTTTAGCGCTCGCTTCATGGCAAACTCTCCATCACCATGAAAACACCATGAAAACGCGAGTTCGGGGTTGATGGTTCCAGCCTCCTTGCAATTTTCAAGTCAGTAATTGCTATCCGCGACAAGGGGTTCCGCCCGAAGATGATCGAACGGCAGGTTATTTGGCCTGGAGCTGTTGTTCCAACGCGTGCAGCACCTGATAGCAGGGCAGCACCTGGGCGACGCTGGCGTTCGGCTCGCGCTTTTCTCGAATAGCCGCAAAGTATTCTCGATCCTGCAGCTCGATCCCGTTCATCGATACATCCACCCCGGAAACGTCGATCTTTTCTTCCTTGCCATTAACGAGATCGTCGTATCGGGCGATATAGGTGCCGGTGTCGCCGATATAGCGGAAGAAGGTGCCGAGTGGACCGTCATTGTTGAATGAGAGGCTCAGCGTGCAGATCGCTCCATTCTGCGTCTTTAGCTGTATCGACATATCCATGGCGATTCCGAGGGTCGGGTGAATAGGCCCCTGGATCGCGTTGGCCTTCACGATCGGTGAGCAAGCCTGGTAAGCGAATAGATCAACCGTGTGGGCGGCATGATGCCAGAGCAGATGATCGGTCCAGCTTCGGGGTTGACCCAACGCATTCATATTGGTGCGGCGAAAAAAATATGTCTGCACATCCATCTGCTGGATCTTGAATTCACCGGCGAGAATCCGCTTGCGGACCCACTGATGGCTGGGATTGAACCGGCGCGTATGGCCGCACATGGCAACGAGCCCGGTCTGCTTCTGCAGCTCGACAGCGGCCTGCGCATCGCGAAGGGAATCAGCAAGCGGGATCTCGACCTGTACATGCTTGCCCGCTTTCATGCAGGCGATCGCTTGAGCTGCATGCATCTGCGTCGGCGTGCAAAGGATGACTGCATCCACTTCGGGCAATGCCAGGCTGTCGGCAAGCTCGGTCGACACATGCGGCACGTCATATCTGGTGGCGACTTCCTTGGTCGGCTCGAGCCTGCGGCCAACAAGCGACACCACCTCAACCCCATCTATATTTTTTATGCCGTCAAGATGCCTGATGCCGAACGCGCCGGCTCCGGCGAGGGCAACTTTGATACTCTTGGCCATGTCAGTTGTTGTCCAGGATCAGGTGTCCAACGGCGGTGTTGCTCGCAGGAACATGATAAAATCGATGCCGGACGGTCGGCTTCTTGCCGCCATCGCAATCACTCATGGCGCCGCGGGCGATCAACCACATCACGAGTTCGATTCCCTCGCTGCCTGCTTCTCGCACGTAGTCGATGTGCGGCATCTTCGACAGACCTTCCGGATCGTCGATCAAACGATCGAGAAAGGCCTTGTCGAACTCCTTGTTTATCAGCCCGGCGCGCGGCCCCTGCAGCTGATGGCTCATGCCGCCGGTGCCCCAGATCTGCACGTTGAGAGGTTCATCGTAGGATTCAATCGCCTTGCGGATCGCCTTGCCTAGCAGGAAGCAGCGTCGCCCCGAAGGCGCCGGATACTGAACGACGTTGACCGCGAAGGGAATCACCGGACATGGCCAGGCCCGCGGCTGTCCACACATCAGACTGAGCGGTACCGTAAGTCCGTGGTCGACATCCATTTTGTTGACGATGGTCAGATCGAAGTCGTCCTGGATCACCGATTGCGCGATATGCGAAGCGAGCCTCGGATGACCGATTACCTTGGGCACCGGACGCTGTCCCCAGCCTTCGTCAGCCGGATTGAACTCGGCGGCGGTGCCGATCGCGAATGTCGGGATGATATCAAGGCTGAAAGCGTTGGCATGATCGTTGTAGACGAGGAAGATAACGTCCGGCTTCTGTTCCTTCTCCCATTGCTTGGAAAATTCGTAACCTTTGAAGACCGGCTGCCAATAGGGCTCTTCGGATTTGCCAAGATCGAGCGCCGCACCGATTGCCGGCACATGCGAAGTGTAGACGCTTGCGGTAATACGAGCCATCACTTCTTCTCCCCAATATGACGGTTGCCCTCGACGGACCGGCCGCCCCTGACCATCATGTCGCGATATGCTTCCTCGCTCATGCCGGTCATGCTGCCGGCCATCTGCTGGAAGCTCTTGCCGTCAGTGGCACCGATCTTTGCCAGAAAATAAATATTGCCTCCGAGCGCAATGCAACGGTTGAGGTCGCGTGCCAGGACGGCCTGCTTCTGCTCTTCGGTCATCGGCCATTCGTCGAGGTAGGCACGCTCATTCGCTTTGAAGCGGGCGCGGTTCTCCCCCTTCATCAGCGACATGCAGAATTGGTTCAAGTGATAACCTTGGCGCGACATATCGGCATCGAAAATGGTGGTGCCGGGAATGTCCTTATATGGTTTGTCGAGTGACATGGCTCTGCCTCCTCAAGTTTGCTCAGGCCAATACAGCCGCATCGGATTGTCGACTAACAGCTTGCGTTGCAATTCCCCCGTCACCGCAATGTGCGGAATGAAATCCACCAAAAGGCCATCATCGGGCATGTGATCCTTCAAGTTGGGATGTGGCCAGTCGGTGCCCCAGAGTACGCGGTCCGGGAATGTCTCGACGATTCGTCTTGCGAACGGCACCACGTCCCGGTAGGCGCGCCGCTCGCCGTTGAGTGCCGGCGGACCCGAGACGGACAACCGCTCTGGACAGCTTACCTTGGACCATACGTTAGCGTGATCGCGCATGAATTTGATAAACAATTCGAATTCGGGACCGCTGACCGGCTTGGAAACATCGGGCCGACCCATATGGTCGACGACAACCGTGGTCGGCAGCGCGGTAAAAAAGTCCCAGAGTTCGGGCAGATCCTGCGCCTCGAAATAGATGACCACGTGCCAGCCCAGCTTGGCGATCCGCCCGGCGATCTCATTCAATTCGTCGCGCGGCGTGAAATCGACCAGGCGCTTGACGAAATTGAAGCGAACGCCACGCACGCCGGCTTCATGCATTGCCTTGAGCTCGGCGTCGCTGACGCTGCGCTTCACGGTCGCGACCCCGCGAGCCCTTCCACCTGAATGCAACAGCGCGTCGACCATCGCGCGGTTATCGGCGCCATGGCATGTTGCCTGGACAACCACGTTGCGTGCGAATCCGAGATGGTCACGCAGCGCGTAAAGCTGCTGCCGGGATGCGTCGCAGGGCGTGTATTTGCGCTCCGGTGCATAAGCATACTCCGCACCCGGACCGAACACATGGCAATGCGCGTCAACAGCGCCACGCGGCACCTTGAAGTCGGGCTTCGAGGGACCTTCATACCAGTCAAGCCATCCCGAACTCTTCTGGAAGGGTCCGGTAACAGGTTTCGACATGCATGCTCCCTTATTCGTCAGTCGCGCGATGAGCGGACCGGCTTCATGCCGCAACCTCGCTTGGGCGCCTCCGCATCGACCGAAGTCAGATAGCCGATCAAATCCTGCGCCCCGATTTCATTGAAGGCGCGCGCGCCTACACCGCACGAAAACAGGGTCACGGATTGAAGCTCGCGCGGCAGCGGCCCGGCGATCTCGATCCCCGGCACGTCCAAAAGCTCGCTGAATTGCTGAAAACCGAGCTCGGCCTCGCCGCGCGCAACCAGGCTTGCCACGGGAACACCAGGAGGAGCCTTGAGAATTCGCCCGGACATGAGCTGATCGATACCCCATTTCTCAAGCAGCCTGATGAGGTGCGTGCCGCTCGGACCGGTCGAGTAGCAAATCGATTTGGCCGCCAGGATCGCGGCCCTGGTTGCGGCTTCATCGGCCAGCGCGGGATGCTTGGCGCCCGATCGAATCGCAACCGCAATTTCCGATTCAGCAAAGGCGGCACGGCTTCCCGCCTTCAGCCATCCCTCCGCTTCAAGCTGCTTCATGGCGTCATCGGCAAGAACGATGAGATCGAATATCTCTCCGGCGCGAATACGACGCGCCGCATCGACCCCACCGACAGACTCTATCGCAACCGATTGACCGGTTTTTCGCCCGAATGCGCCGCCTAGCTCCGCCAGGAGCCGGCGGGTCGCCATCGACGAGATGCCGGTTATTCTTGCAGCCATTTGACCAGCCTGCGCGGTCTTCATCTTGTCAATCGATGTACTTCAATCCGGCCTTCGCGAGGGGCTCGCGCATCTTGTACATGTCGAGCCCCAAGGCACCTTGCGCAAGCTTTTCGCGCTTGTCTGCCTCGTTCGACTCGCGCGCCTGCGCCGCATCGGCTGCCTGATGAGCAATTCTCAAGGGAACGATGACCACGCCATCCATGTCGGCCACCACGACGTCTCCGGGATTGACCGTCGCACCGGCGCAGACCACTGGGATGTTCACTGAACCGAGCGTCGACTTCACGGTACCCCGCGCACTGATCGCACGCGAGAAAACCGGGAACTTCATTTCCGTCAAATCCATCACGTCGCGCACGCCTCCATCTATGATGAGACCCTTCGCACCGCGGGCACGGTAGCTGGTGGCAAGCAGATCGCCGAAAAATCCGTCGGTATTGTCGACGGTACAGGCCGCGACCACGACATCGCCTGGCTGCAGCACCTCCGCCGCCACGTGCATCATCCAGTTGTCGCCGGGCTGCAGCAGCACGGTGACTGCCGTCCCGCACACCCGCGCGCCGGCATAGATTGGCCGCATATAGGGATGCATGAGCCCGACGCGACCCATCGCCTCGTGGATCGTGGCGACGCCAAAGCGCGATAGCCTCTCGACTCCCGCCTTGTCGGCCCTCGCAATATTGCGCCTGACGATTCCCAAATCGTTCATCGCGACATTCATGATCATTTCCCCTTTGCCTTGAGGGCCGCATCAAGTCGCGGAAATACGCGCCGCGCGTTACCTTCGTAGATCTTGTGGCGATCCTGCGCGCTGAGCGTACTGGCTGCTTCGATATAGCGCTTGGTATCGTCGTAGTGGAATCCGGTCTCCGGATCAATGCCGCGAACCGCACCGATCATCTCGCTCGCAAACAGGATATTGTCGACCGGGATCACCTTGGTCAGCAGATCGATGCCCGGCTGGTGGTAAACGCAGGTGTCGAAGAAGATGTTCTTCAGGAGATGATCCCTAAGCAGCGGCTTCTTCATTTCCTGCGCCAGACCGCGGAAGCGGCCCCAGTGATATGGCGCGGCGCCGCCGCCGTGCGGAATCAGAAATCGCAACGTCGGGAAGTCCTTGAACAGGTCCGACGTCAGGCATTGCATGAAGGCCGTGGTGTCGGCATTCAGGTAGTGCGCGCCGGTGGTGTGAAAGCAGGGGTTGCAGCTGGTCGAGACATGGATCATGGCCGGAATGTCGAGCTCGACCATCTTCTCGTAGATCGGGTACCAGTGACGATCCGACAGCGGGGGCGATGTCCAGTGGCCGCCCGAGGGATCGGGATTGAGGTTGATGCCGACAAAGCCATATTGCGTTACGCACTTCTCAAGCTCGCCAACGCAGGTCTTCGGATCGACACCCGGCGATTGCGGCAGCATTGCCACGCCGATGAAATTGTCGGGAAACAGCTTGCTCACCCGCCAGCACAACTCGTTGCAGATTGCGGCCCAGGTCGACGACACCTCGAAATCGCCGATGTGATGAGCCATGAAGCTGGCACGCGGGCTGAAGATCGTCAGGTCGCTGCCGCGTTCCTTCATCTGCTTGAGCTGGTTGTCGACGATCGACCCACGGAGCTCGTCGTCGGTGATCTTCAGGTCGCCGTATTTTGGTTTGACGGAGGGATCCTTGATGCCTGCGATCTGCCGGTTGCGCCAGTCTTCCAGCGCCTTGGGCGCGGTGGTGTAATGGCCGTGTACGTCTATGATCACTCGCCTCTTCCTTTCTCCCTTGCCGAAACGATGGACTGTCAAGTCCATTCTGTTAGTGGGCTTCTGCCTTCAGGCACTGCGGAATGCAGTTCTAGAGCTTATCATGTCAAGCCTTCCAAAAGCCAAGCGATCGCTTCGCGGAATTGGTCAGGCCGAGTGCGTCGGCGGTCGTAAGGCTCGCCTTCAGGGATCTAAAGATGAATAACGCCCCGGCGGACTGCATGCGCCACGGCGTCGGTGCGCCCGACCGCATCGAGTTTGTCCATCAGCGCACCTACGTGGAATTTAGCGGTGTGGACAGATATGCCAAGGCGTCGAGCTATCGCCTTGTTGGACAAGCCCTCGGCAAGGAGCGCTAACACCTCGAGCTCGCGAGGAGTTAGCGGGACGTCGTCCTCCGATGGTGGCGAACCAGAAAGGACCAAGGTGACATCGGCGGGCTCGCTGGCACCGACCAGCTGCAAGCCTGGCACGTTCGCGAGCAACTTCGCGAGCCGGTCGGCCAACGCCCGGTCCTCGACGTTGAGCGCCAATCGGATTGGCGCAGCTTCGGTGATCTTGCTCAAGCAGTGGGTCTCTCGCCGATCGTCAGTACAACGTCCTTGGTCTCGCTGCCTCGACGCCGTCCAAGCGTGACGGTTTGGCCGACGCTATCCGGTCCGAGCGAGCGCAAGAGCGATCGCACGTGACGGATGGGCTCACCGTTCCAGGTAACGATAATGTCGCCCTGGTGCACGCCCGCTTTGGCGCCCGGTCCTTGAGGCTCCACATTCATTATCATCAAACCTCGTCCGCCGCCCTCAATGGCGACCAGCTGGAAGCCGAGGCCGAGATAGCCCCGCGAGATGCGACCGTGCTTCTCAAGTCTCGCCGCGACACGCTCAATCGTAGCGGACGGGATGACCAGGACACGCCGGCGCGGTCCGAACACCGTCATGCCGATCGCACGGCCGGTCGCATCAATGGCAACACCGCCTTCCGCGCTTTGCCGCATGCGCAGATCGAGCTCGATCCGGGCATCAATCTCGCCGCCACGCAAGGACCACCACGGGCCGGTACTGCGGGATATCATTCCCAGTGCTGCGGTTGGCGCACCGTCTTCAGCCCCCACTGCGATAGCGAGCGCGCCGATGGGCACGGTTTGTGTTTCGAGCGCAATCGGCGGCAGATCAGTGCGATCGACCCGTAACACCGCGATGTCGGTGGTATGATCACGTCCAACGAGCTGAGCCGCGAGAGATTCACCGCTCGGCAGCGTGACCGTGAAGTCGCCCTCCTCGGATAGTGCTTCCTCGGCGGTGACGATGAGCCCAGGCCGCCAGAAGAACCCGCTTGATCGCGAGTGCGCAGACTTGACGGCAACGACACCGGATGCGGCGGTCTCTACCAGGCGAACGAGTGCGGTGGACAGGTCCTGGATTTGGCTGGATTGAGCGCTTTGCGTCATGAGGGTCTCCAATTGTTTCAGACCCCTTAAACGAAGATCGGGCGTTCAGCCTACTGCCCGGATGGGCAGGCAAGTTACGGCACCAAAAGGACTTTGCCGATATTCTTGCGATCCTGGACGAAATGATGCGCTTGCGGAGCTTCGGCGAACGGGAAGGTGCGCGCGACTTTCGGCTTGATGGCGCCCTGCGTCCACAAGTTCAATAGCTGATCGGCCCACTGTCGCTGGCGATCGATTTCACCCCACATATGGCCGAGGTTGACGCCGAATACGCCCTTGTTCGCATTCATCAGCGACAGCGGGTTGAACTGAAACCAGGGGACGCCGGCAAGCGTAGCCAGCATTCCGAGCAGGTTGCGTTCCTTGCCGCTCACGGCCGCGGAAAAACCGAATATGCCAAGCCGTCCCGTCGGTGCGAGAACGCGATATCCTTTCTTCCATGACTCGCCGCCGACGGCGTCGAGAATGAGCTCGACGCCGCGGCCGTTGGTGATTTCCCTCGTGCGGGTCTCGAAGTCTTCCCTGCGGTAGTCGATCAGGTGGTCGGCGCCGAGCGCGCGTAATTCGACGTGCTTGGCCGCGGATGCAGTGCCGATGACTCGGGCACCGATATGTTTTGAAATCTGGGTTGCGGCAATGCCGACGCCACCGCCGGCCGAATGGATGAGAACCGTCTCATTTGCTTTAAGCCCGCCCATGACCACGACGAGTTGCCAAGCGGTGAAATAATTGACCGGGATCGAGGCTGCTTCCAACGCCGACATGCCGGGCGGGCGGGCGAAAACCTGGTTGATCGGCACGCATACGGTATCGGCGTAGCCGCCAAATCGGGTCGCCGCCAAAACATCACGGCCAACCCAATTCGGTTCGACACCCGCACCAACAGCATCGATCTGGCCGCTGACTTCATACCCCGGCACGACCGGGATGGGCGGCAGGTCGGGATAAAGACCCAAGCGCCCCATAATGTCGGCGAAATTAACCCCGCTTGCTTCGACGCGAATCCGGACTTGGCCGGCTTTCGGCTCCGGGTCGGGCGCCTCCTTCACCTCGAGAACTTCAGGCGGGCCAATTCTCGTGATCCAAATCTGCCGCATGACCGTGACCTTGGCGTTCGGGCCTCAAGCCGGAAATTATACAAGAGCCATTCGGAAGATTCGAGGATGACCACGCGGAAGCCCGACCTCGCCCACTTTCAGCCTACTGATACGCCCGCCTTTGCCCGGCTTATTCCGAGCGCCAGAATGCGCTGCAGCAGGTCCGGGTAGTCTAGTCCGTCATGCTGAGCCGCTGTAGCGAACTCCTGGCTCTTCGCGATTTCGGGATTGGGGTTCGCTTCAATGAAATAGGGAGTGCCGTCGGCAGACAGGCGAAAGTCGATGCGCGCGTATCCATCAAGCCCCAGTGTTCGGTAGATGCGTTTCGCTATTCGCTGAATGCGGGAGTAGACCTCCGGCGCAAGGTTCTTGGCCGGCCCATCCACGATTCCGACCCTCTCCTGATAATTGGGATCGTGTTTGACCTTCTCGGTAGCTATCAGCCGTGCACCCTGGCCGGCCATGGTGCCGAATTTCAATTCCCAGACCGGCAGCGCTCGCAACCGATTGTTGCCGAGCACGCCGACATAGAGCTCACGGCCCTCGATATATTGCTCGGCGATGGCGGCAGTTCCGACCTGCTCGTGGATGAAGGCGACGCGCTCTGCGAGCTTCTCGTCCGTATCGACGACGGATGCCTGCGAGATACCCCGCGATCCATCCTCGTTCAGGCTCTTGACGATCAGCGGCAGCGCAAGACGCGCTGGCCGTTTGACCTTGCGGCGCATCGGGAAGACGGCGAAGGCCGGCACCGCGATCCGGCGATAATGTACCAACGTCTTGGACAAATCCTTGCCGCGCGCCAGGATCAGGCCACGCGGGTTGCACCCGGTATACGGGATCTGCATCAGCTCGAGATAGCTCGCGATGTGCTGGTCATACACGGGCTCATGGTGAAACTGCTCCAGCAGCGTGAATACCACATGCGGCTTGAAACCTTCGATCTGGTCGCGCACCGGCTTGATTTCTTCTTGCACGCCGAGCGGACGAACTTCATGGCCGGCAGCGCGCAAGGTGCTCACGACGTCGTATTCCGTTTTCCATTCATTGATTTGTCGCGCGGTGTATCCATCGGTAGAGTCCGGAGGCACGAAATCCGGATGCATGAGCACAAGGACGCGAAGGCGTCTCATAGCGCGATCCATTTTCGCCGCGACGGACCAAACATCGCGTGCATGGTCTTGGCGGTCAATAGGACGGTGAAGTCGACCACAAGCCTCCGTTCAGAGCCCACGGCACGCAGATCGTGCTCGCGGCAGCGGGCGATCATGTCGTCCAACACAGCATCAAGCGTAAGTTGGTTCTCGCCCGTCCATCGCGCAACCAGCTGCCTGATGTTGGCGCGGTGCCGCCTGATGAAGGTCGAGGCCGGCTGCCCCCGGCGATGCCGTGGATCGGCCGAAAAGAGCCGGAACAGGTCGCGGTCGTAGGTCTTCGGCGGCTTGAAGGCGTAGAACGCCTGCTTTTTCTGGTAATGCTCGCCAAGCGTCTGGCTGAGCTCATGCAGCGGATCGACACGCTCCCGCGTCGTGACCGGCGGCCGCTTCCCGGCGATTTCCCCCATCAGTTCGTCGACATATTCGAGCTTTTTCAGCGCTGGCCAACCTGCATATCGCGTCCGCCAGTTCGAACGCGGTCGCAGCCACACCGCGAAGGTCTCGGCGAAATCCTCATCCGGATGGCTCTGCGCGTACCAGAGCCGAAGATGCTGGACATAGCGCCGGCTCGCCGGATTGGGCCGGTAGTAGCGCGGGTAGTGCCTCGAGGAGGGGCCGAACAGCTGCTGCCAAGCCCGGCGGCGGTGCAGCTTGTAGGCGTGCTGCACGGCGTGGCCTGCCTCATGGCGGAGAATGGCCATGCACTCGGACCAGGTGCCGCCCTCGACATCGAGCATCATTTTCTTCTCGATCTTCATCAGGCGGGGATGGGTGAGGTAGAATGGGATGGCAATGCCGGGTGCATTTGCCGGGCTAAACCATTCGCTCGATACCCATGCATGTGGCCGCAGCCGGATGCCCCGCCCTTCAAGCTCTTCATAGAGGGTCCTGAGACAATCCTCGAGCCAGGTGCCTTCGACCGCAACCCTCAGGCTACTGAGGCGGCGTTTGAGCAACTGCTCATCCGATAGCTTTTCCCAGGCATATTTCCGGCGTGGCATGGGGCATCTTTAAATCAAAACAACTCGGTATGTCGGCTTTACCCTCAAGCGCTCGCGACTGACAAGAGGCCGCTAGTGTCCCGAATCCGAAGTTCGCCCCAGTTTGCGGCGGGTTCTTCTGCGAACTTCGGATTCGAAAGGACACTAGTGGAAGCACGGCGCGACTTCCTGGCAGAGCAGGCGCAAGGCATTCATCACAAGCGCATGCGGAATGAGGCTGCCGGGGTTGAGTTCTGCCAGGATACCGTCAAGCCCGATCTCCTGGCGCAGGCGTTGCAATTTTTCGACCACTTGATCGGGTGTGCCGACAATCATCTTGTCGCGCAGCGCATCCTCGTAGCTGACGGTCTGTAATCGCTGGCCTCGCTCGGCACGCTGCTCTATGGCCCGCGCTCCCGACAGGCTTGCGGAAGCCTCGAGCTGCTCGCCGATGGAGCGAAAGAGATGCATGACGCTTTCTTCAGGCTCGCGCCGCGCTCGCTCGCCGGTTTCGGCGAGGTAAACCGGCACGCGCAAATAGACCTCGCCTGCGCCGGGATGGCCCGCGGCGGCGTAGGCCTCGCGATAAGCGAGCACGAGCGGCGCCAGCTCCGAAAGCGTGCCGATACGGGCGGCCACGAAGATTGCGTGACCCAAACTGCCAATCGCGGCATAGGTATCGCTGCTGGTGGCGGCGATGCGGATCGGCGGATATGGTTTCTGACGCGGCTTCGGCACCAATGCCACCTTGTCGTAGGCAAAATATTTGCCGCGGTAGGAGAAGCGCTCCTCGGTCCAGGCCAGTTTGAGAATCTCCAAGGTCTCGGCGAAGCGCTCACGGCTTTGTTCGTAAGGCACGCCGTAGGCCTCGTAAGTGCGGGGAAACCCGCTGCGTCCGACGCCGAAGATAAGTCGTCCGTCGCTGATCTGGTCGACGGTAGCGGCTTCCTCGGCTATTCGCAGGGGATGGCAGAGCGGCAACACCTGGACCGCGGTGCCGATTTTCATCCGGCGCGTGCGCTGGGCAATAGCGGCAGCAAGGATCAACGGCGATGCCAGGACCGAACGGTCAGGCACGAAATGCAGCTCCGCAAGCCACATGGCGTCGAGCCCCCACTGCTCGGCGGCGTCGACGAGCGCGAAGGATTGCGCGAAGGCTTCTGCTTCGCTCGTGTTCCGGGATTTCTGAAACTCGTGAAACAAACCAAATTCCATCGCCCTCCCCACCGATCATTTCGCCTACGACACTGATTGTACCCGACGCGGGAACGGAAGGAAACGCTTGCCAGGGCCTGGTTTCGTGACCCTCAGCCCAAAACAGCTCGTGCATCAAGACTTCCTTCGGCTGTAATTCGCGGGCTGCAAAGCGCGGCCTCGTTGGAAAGCCGGATTGGCGGCACACCACGCATCGCGACCAGACGCCGCCGCCTGGCACTGAGCATAGCTGTCAAAGATACAAGAGCCCGCACCACCGAAGTCGCAGCCCATGATGCAGAAAGGATAGTCTCGCGCCGTGGCAGCATCCAGCGCGCCGCTAGCGGCGATCGTCAACAAGGCAACCAGGATTCTCAACATTGCTCCCTCACGTCGCTCGCCTGCATCAACGCAGAACCACTATACAACCTCAAGACGCGGTTGGTAGAGACACTTTTGGACGCATTCGCTTTAGGCTCCTGGCGGTACCTTGTCAGTTGAGCGGAGTTGCTCTTGATGAGCCCTTACAAATTCGAGCATGCTATTGAATTTGAAATCGAATCGAGGCATCTGGCCCGGGTTCATCGTGGCCCCAAAACCCTGGTGTGCGTGTCGACGGTAGATCCAGCACGACTTCAGCCCGCAATCGTTTGCCGGCTTGTGATCGTGGAACATGCTTTCTGCCGTGTGCAGGATCTTCTCTCTCCTCACCCCGATTTCCGCCAGCTTCTCGATCATGTATTCGAAATTTCGCGCTGACGGCTTGTATGATCCAATGTCTTCGGCGGTATAGATCGCATCGAACTCCACCTGCAGCTTGCGATTGCTCGCCTGGAACGTGGCGTTATCCACGTTGGAAAGTATGACGAGCTTGAAATACTTCTTCAGATACTGGAGTGCGCCTGGAGTGTCATCGAATGCAGGCCAGGTCCCGACCGATCGCCCATATTCGATACACTCTTCGTGGGTTGCGTGAACGCCCCATTCCTCAGCCAGTCGCTTATAAACGATCGGGAGCAACTCGCGATATAGCTTGGCGGGGGTGTAGCGTTGTTGGCTGGACTCGTGACGGGCGTGCGCCTCGAGAATCTGGTCGCGGGTGAGCGGGCGCGCCGCGCGGGCGGCGAGGCCCTTCAGCGCCTCGATCATCCCGCTTTCCCAATCGATCAGGGTGCCGTAACAATCGAAGGTGAGTGCATCGAAGTCGGTTAGCAGCATATCGTCACCGCTCATCGGTTTAGTCGACCCATTCCGCCTTTATCGCTCTGCCATCGTCTTGCGATGCCGGGTCAGGCCTTTGCCAGGACGAGAACTCGAACAACCCGGTCGGCGAAACCATCTCAAGTTCGATCCTGTCCGCGTCGCGCGCGATGACGACAACGAACGACGTTGGCGCGCCGACATGAAGCGGCCGCGGCGGCGAAAACATGGTGCCGACACTCTCGATCAGCAACGGATGGCCGGATTCCACCACACGCACGAGCCCCTTGATCCGCAGTAGCCGCTCGCCGAGCGCACCCGCGAGATTGTCGAGCCAGTCTGCAAGATCGGAATAGGCGACCTCGTCCACAGGCCTGGCAAGACAAAGGGCGACGCGCGGATGTGTGCTGCCAAAACGAGGAGCGATCTCGCGCGGTTGCGGCGCCACCGTCAGCGGAGCAAAGGCCGCGCGCACTGCGCCTGCGCGGTCCACTGTCGCGACCACCTCTGCGAGCGGATTGACGCTCGCAATCGCCAACGCCCCGTCGGCAATTCCGCTGGAAGCCACCAGGTCGGTCTTCGTCACGATGATGCGGTGCGCTGCGGCCCATTGCGAAACCGCCTCTTCGAAACCGGCAATCTCGGTGCCGCGCGTCAAATCGAAGGTCCCGACCACGGCGACCCGCATCCGATGCTCGGCAAGCGTCGTCAGCGTCCGCAGCACGGGTCCAGGTTTTGAAAGCCCGCTGGTTTCCAGAATGATGCGCTGCAAAGGTCCGGCACCCTGCGGCCGCTTTGCGGCGATCAGCCGGTCTATCGTGAAAGCGAGATCGCTGCCGATCTGGCAGCAGACGCAGCCGTTGGAGAGCATGGCCATCGGCAGATCGCTGCCGCCCTCACGCAGCACGATTCCATCGAGCCCGATCTCCCCGACCTCGTTGATGATGACGGCCGTGTCGGCCGCCTCGGGCATCTGCAGGAAATCACGCAGCAGCGTGGTTTTCCCTGAGCCGAGAAATCCGGTCAGCACAAAGAAATCGGGCGCTTTGTCCCTCATGGCGCCGCGGCCTGCCTGTCATATTTCGTGGGAACGTCGCTCTCCCAGCTCGCCTTCACGAGCTCTCGCACATCGGCAAGCAACTCTTCGGTGTCGTATATGATGCCGTCCTTGATCGTATATTTCAGGCCGCGATTCCATTCGACCGCGTTGGTCGCGTCGTTGAACCGCATTGCGCCGGTGCCATAGAGCAGCTTGAAATCGGTGAGCGGATTGTAGTCATGCACCAGCATGTCAGCGCACATGCCGATGTCGATGGTGCCGACATCATCCTGGACGCCGCATAGGGCCGCGCCCTGCGAGGTCGCGGCACGGATGACTTCAAGGGGATGGAAGCCGGCTTCCTGCAACAGCTCCAGCTCGCGGACATAGCCGAAGCCGAAGATCTGATAGATGAAGCCGGAGTCGCTGCCGGTGCACACCCTCCCCCCTCGATTCTTGTATTCATTGATGAAGGCCATCCACAGCCGGTAGTTTTCCTTCCATTCGATCTCGTTTTGCGTGGACCAGCGATACCAGTACGAGCCATGTCCGCCGCGCTGCGGAGTGAAATAATCCCACATCGATTTCCAGGTGTAGTCCTTGTGCCAATAGGCTTGTCGCGCGCGCATCAGATCGCGATTGGCATCGTAAATCGTGAAAGTCGGAACGAATGTGAAGCCGATGTCGAGGAACGCTTCCAGCGTCTCTTCCCACTTGCGCGAACCGGGCTTGGCAGCCTGAGAGAACATCTGTCCCGAGATGGAGAAACGGAAGTATTCATCGGTGTAATTGTAATCGAGCGGAAAATTCTGGACGACGCGGTCCTCATATAATGCCTCGGGCAGGCCATAATAGTGTTCAGCGCTGGTCAGGCCCCAGCGTGCGGTGGTGAGCGCATTCATCCTTGTCACCGCCATCTGTGCATGATGGCAGCCGGAGCGCAGGCCGAGCTTCTTGCACTCATCCAGCGCGGCTTTCATGATATCGGGTGGCGCGCCGAAAAATTTTATGCCGTCGGCCCCGCGCTCCCTGACTTTGCGCAGCCACTCCCTGCCCTGCTCCGGCGTGTAGATCGTCTTGATCATGTCGTTGACGGCCGGGAAATAGGCATAGGCAAGCAAGCGAGGCGCCGCGATCGTATTGTCGGTTGCCCGCTGCTTCTGGTCGAGCATCCAGCCGAGGCCGTTCATCGAGCCCATTTCGCGCACGGTGGTGACGCCGTGGGCAAGCCAGAGCTTGTAGACATAATCGACCGGCGGCACCCAGCCGTTAGCGGAATGATAGGCAACGCCGGCGTGGGCGTGGCAATCGACAAAGCCGGGCGTGACCCACTTGCCACGGCAATCGATCTCATGTTCGGCAGGTTCGCTCGGAGCAGCGCCATAACCGGTCACCTTGTTCAGACCGACAATGCGGCCGTTCTCGACAATGATGTCTATCGGTCCGATCGGTGGCGCGCCGGTACCGTCGATCACGGTAGCGCTGCGTAGCGCAAGCCGCTTGAAGGGACCGATGCCACGATCACGCGAGGTCGCCTTGACGACGATCGGCACTTCACCCTTGTTGCGGATCCGCGCGAGCTCATCGCCGGGCGGAACTTCCGTCTTCGCCTGATCAACCATGGAGCGTTTCCTCTTCCTGCGGCGAGTGTCTCAAGGTCGGCCCGTGGCGCGGCCGTCATCTCGCACTATAATGCCTCGCAAAGGCTATACTGCCAAAAACCGTAAAACTCATCGTCACCGCGAGCAGCATGAAGGCGAGGGTTGCCCCCATCGGCCAGTTGTTTCCGCGCACGAACTGGTCGAAGATCGCCGGCGCCATCATCTTGAAACGCGGCCCGCCGAGAAGCACCGCCGTTGCATAGGTGTTCATGCATAAAACGAAGACCAGGATCGAGCCCGCCGCGACGCCGGGCACCGAGAGCGGCAGGACGACGCGCCAGAACGTCTTCAGGTCGGAGGCGCCGAGGTTGGCGGCCGCATCCTCCAGATCCCGCGGGATGCTCTCGATGACCGCGGCGATCGTCAGGATCATGTAGGGTAGCACCACCGCGACGACACCGAACACGACCGCCTTCGGAGTGTACATCAGCGTCAACGGCTCACCGATCAAATGAACGCCTCGCAGGGTCGCATTGATCAGGCCCTCGCGGTCGAACAATGCCATCCAGCCGGCTGAACGAACCACATTGCCGACCAGCAGCGGAAACAGCGTCGCGATGACGACGAGACTCTTCCAGCGGCTCTCGAGGCGCCCGAGCCAGTAGGCCGCGGGAAAGGCGATGACAAGGGTCAACGCCGTACAGAGCAGCGCCATGCCCAGTGTCGTCAGGATAATTTCCTGATAGTAAGGGTCTGCCGCGGCGCGCACGTAATTGTCGAACGAGAACGCCTCGATCATCAACTGGGTTGGGCTGAACTGGTTGAGCGAGATCCTGAACAAGACAATCATCGGCCCGACCAGGAGCCCAAGCACAAGCAGGCAGGCTGGCAGCACCAGCAAGGCCATGGTCAGCCCTTAAACTGCTTGTTCCAGAAATCAAGAGTACGCTGCGAGCGCTCCGTCTGATATTTGTAGTCGGGCTTCAGGAGTTTGGCGCGATCGGCCTCGCTTAGAGCGATCTGGCTGGCGATGTCCTCCGGCAGTACGGCGTCCGAAACCGTCGGCACATATCCCATCTTGTCAGCGAAGGCGGCCTGCGCCTTCGGGTCGAGCATCGCACCGAGATAGGCAAAGCCCCCCTCCTTGTTTCGAGCATTGCGCGGAACGGACGCTTCGAAGATGATGGACGCCGCCCCTTCCTTGGGCACGACGTGGGACAACGGGATGCCGGCCTTTTTCCACATGAAGCCGCGGGCCAGCCACATCACTGTCAACCAGACCTCCTCGGATTTGAGTGCCGACGCAAGCGTTTCATTGGAGGGATAGAGCTTTACGTCCAGTGAGCGCAGCTCCATCAGCTTCTGCTCTGCGGGATCGAAATTGCTGACGCCGCCGCCGCCGGCCAGCGCCGCCGCGAGCGTATTTTGCAAATAGAGAATATCGGCCAACCCAACTTTCCCGCGCCATTTCGGGTCCCAGAGATCGGCGTAGGAGGCCGGCGGCGTCTTCACCTGGTTCACATTGTAGAGGATGACCTGCGCCGAGTAGATGTGAGGAATAGCGGTCTCGGTGCGAAGCTCGGCAAACACCTTGTCCAGCCGCGGCACCTTTTTGCCGTCAACCGCTTCGAACGCGTTCATGCCGGCGATGATATAGGCGTCGCTGTCGGAGAGGCACGCGACGTCCATGGATCCGCGCCGGCTTTGACGTTCCGCAAGCAGCTTTGTCTTCCTTGGATCGGCATTGGCGACGTCCTGCAGCACCTCGAAGCCTTGGGGCGCGAGCAGCGGCTTATCGATGAGATCGCTGAGCAGTTGCGCGTAATCACCGCCCCAGGTGCCGACGATGACCTGGTTCGCTTCGGCACGGGCGTGAGGTGAATTGGAGGCGAATGCTGCGGCGGCTCCCATGCTCGCCGATAGAAAATGGCGGCGCGATATCATGATCATCTCCCTCAAGAGGACGTTTGCGGCACCAGCCGCGGTGCTTTTCGATCCCACTGCAATGAAACGACGTCTTCCGGCCTGACCAACGCGAGCGGCTCATGCGCGGCGGGGGTCTGCCGCACCACCACGAAAGTCCCCTGACCGATGCTAACATGGTATTCGGTCTGCGGCCCGAGATAAGTTACCGCCTTCACCACGCCGGAAAGCTCGCCTTCCGCACCTGGATGGATCGCAATGCGCTCCGGCCGCAACGTAAAAGCGGTCGCATTCTTGCTCTCGCGCGCACCGGTGTCGACTGATAAAAGCAGGCCGCTCTCGGTGCGGAACTGGGTTTCGTTCTCGCGCCGACCCGGCAGGATGTTACAGCGGCCGACGAAATCCGCGACGAATGCATCCTGCGGCTCGTCGTAGAGCTCCCTGGGCGAGCCGATCTGCCGCACGCGACCGCCGTCCATGACGACGAGGCGATCAGCCATGGTCAGCGCTTCCTCTCGATCATGCGTGACCAGGAGCGTCGTCAGCCCAAGGCGCTGCTGCAGCGCGCGGATCTCGACTCGTACTTCGGCGCGCAGTTTTGCATCGAGATTGGACAACGGCTCGTCGAGCAGGAATAGCTTCGGATTGATCACCAATGCCCGCGCCAGCGCGACGCGCTGCTGTTGTCCGCCGGACAGCTCGCGCGGGAAACGGCTCGCGAGATGCGAAAGCCGGACGAGCTTTAGTGCCTCTTCGATCTTGGCCTGGCGCGTGGGTGTCGTGAGGCCACGCATCTCCAAGCCAAATCCGATGTTCTGCGCAGCAGTCATGTGGGGAAACAAGGCGTAAGATTGAAACACCATGCCTGTCGAGCGCCTGTAGGCGGGAAGGCTTGTCACGTCGTCATGGTCGAACATCACGCGCCCGCTGGTCGGCGGAAGGAATCCGGCCACCATGCGCAATGTGGTGGTTTTGCCGCAACCCGAGGGGCCGAGGAGAGCGACCAGCTCCCCCTCCTGGACGGAGAGGTCGAGGCCATCAACGGCAAGCGAAGCGCCAAAGCGCTTGGTGAGCTTTTCGATTGACAGGTTCGCCATCAAACGACCCGCGACAATCTGACGAAGCGATCCGTTACGGCCATGAGGACTCCGACAATGAGGATCTGCACTGTGGCGACCGCTGCAAGCGTCGGGTCAATCCGAAACTGCAGGTAGTTCAACATCGCGACTGGAAGCGTGGTCTTTCCGGGACCGACCAGCAGAAGCGAGATGTCCAGATTTTCAAAGCTCTGGATGAACGAGAACATCGTGGCTGCCACGATGCCGGGGCGCATCATCGGCAGCGTGATGCGACGGAACACGGTCAATGGTCCTGCACCGAGATTGGCTGCGGCCTCTTCGGCGGAACGCTCGAGCCCCTGCAGGCTCGCCACCACAAGGCGGACCGTCCAGGGAATGGCAAGCAGGACATGGGCGGCGACCAACCCTTGCGTGGTGGCCTTGACGTCGCGATCCAGAAAATCTTCCGCCAGTACGTAGAACATGTAGAGGCCCGACCCCGCCACGACTCCAGGGACGGCCAAGGGCGCAAGCAGGAACGTACTGATTGCGTTTCGCCCCCAAAACTCGCCGCGCACGATGGCAAGTGCAGCCGCTGTTCCGATCGGCACCCCAATGGCGGAGGCCAGCAACGCCACCTGCAGACTGGTGAGCAGGCCACGCAGGAATTCAGGGGTCTGCCAAGCGTTGACGTACCAATGCGACGTCAGGCCCGCGGGCGGAAAACTGACGATCTGTTGCGAAAAAAAACTCGTTACGACGATCGTGAAGACCGGCGCAAACACGATGAGATAGGCGAGCGCAACCGCCGCCCGCATGAGACCACGGCCGAGGAACGGCCGCTTCGTCAGGCGGACAGACATCCGATCATCCTTCAACCGATGGTTCGCCGAACATTTTTCCGAGACCATCGTAATCCGATATCGCCCCGATCGCCAAGCCCACACTGCGTAACGAAAGCAAGTGCATCCGTTCCGGCAAGCACGTTTCCGGAACGAGTTCTGGTCTGCTCGCGGCCCCAAATTATCTCAGCAGGCAGCCTTAGGGAGCCTTGCGAAGCAAGGCGTCGCGAAGGATGCTGCCAAGCCTCACTCATCACAGGAATTCCTCATGTCTGTCGATACTCAAGCCGCCACTGACCGCCTCATGCGCTTCCTCGCCGTCGAAGGCGTGACCGGAAAGGAGGCAGAGATAGGGCGCGCGCTCACCGCGGGGCTGAAAGAAAGCGGCGTGCCGGCGGACGCGATCCGCCTCGATGATGCGAACACGCGCATTCCCGTGCCGACCGAAACCGGCAACCTCATCGTCGATCTGCCCGGCCGCGGCGTGATGCACAACCAGCCGCGGATCATGTTCATGACCCACATGGACACCGTGCCACTTTGCGCCGGGGCGAAGCCGAGACTTTCCGGCCGAAAGATCGTCAATGACGCGAAGACCGCGCTCGGCGGCGACAACCGCGCCGGCTGCGGCGTTCTCGTGACGCTGGCGGCCGAGCTTGCCAAGCAGAAGCTTGATCACCCGCCGATCACGCTCCTGTTCTGCGTGCGTGAGGAGAGCGGGCTGTGGGGTGCGCGTCACGTCAAGACCACTGACCTTGGCTCGCCGGTTGTGGCGTTCAACTACGACGGCGGCTCTGCCTCCAATGTCACCGTCGGCGCGGTCGGCGCGGATCGCTGGCAGGTCGAGATTTTCGGACGCGCCTCGCATGCCGGCGTCGCGCCGGAGCGCGGGATCAGCTCGACCATGATCCTTGCGCTTGCGCTTGCTGACTTGAAGGCCGGCGGCTGGTTCGGCAAGGTGGTGAAAGGCAAGCGGCTGGGCACGAGCAATGTCGGCCCCGTCACCGGCGGCGAGGGCCGGCCGGCCGGAGACGCCACCAATGTCGTCACCGACTATGTGCACGTGCGCGGCGAAAGCCGCAGCCACGACAGCAAGTTCTTCAAGGAGATCACCAAAGCCTACAGGGTGGCGTTCGAGAAGGCTGCAAAGCGCCTCAAGAACAGCGATGGCAAGTCGGGCCGCGTCAAGTTCAAGGCCGAGACCGACTACTATCCGTTCCGTATGAAGGAGAGCCTGCCCGTGGTCAAACGCGCGGTCGCGGCGGTGTCCAGCATCGGCGCAACGCCGGCCATCCGTGCCGCGAATGGCGGGCTCGACGCGAACTGGATGGTCCGCCACGGTGTTCCGACCGTGACCTTCGGCGCCGGACAGAACGAGCCGCACACGATCGACGAGTGGATCAACCTCGACGAATACGACCGCGCTTGCGCGCTCGCGCTACAGCTCGCAACGATGCGGTGAGCCCGACGGCGCTCGGCTGAGATCATCAGGCGCCGGATTTTGCGCGTTCGGCGGCCTGCCTCACGCGCTGCGGATCGGCCGCAATCTTCACGCCGGCGCGCTCCTGCTCCAGCAGCATGACCACGCGCGAGTCCCGTCCCTCCCAGCCGCGATTGCAGGCTTCGACCATCTCGGCGTAAGCGAGATTGCAAATGCGCATCGGTACGCCGAGCTCGCGCCCGAGACCAGTCGCTAGCGCAACGTCCTTGGTGGCGAGCTTGAGCGCGAAGCTGGACGGATCGTATGTCCCCGGCAGAAACTGCTCGAGCAGGCCATCGAATGTGAGGCGCCGGCCCCCGACGCCCTGACGAACCGCTTCCCAGAGCGCCACGGGGTCCATCCCGGCCTTCACGCCCATCGTGAAGGTTTCCGCAAGCGCGCAGGTGATCGCATAGCCCGACATGTTGTGGACCAGCTTCGTGACCGTCGCCGTGCCGATCTCGCCGATATAGGCCGCACGGTCGCCCATGGCGTCGAGCACTGCCTTGTATCTGTCGAAGGAGGCCATGTCGCCGCCAACCCAAATGGCCATCTTGCGCGACGCAGCGCCTGAAGGTCCGCCGCTCACCGGGGCATCGAGCATATGGGCGCCTTTCGCAGCAAAGGCGTCATGTACTCTTCTGACAACCGCCAAGGAATTCGTCGACAGGTCGAAATAGGCGGCGTCCTTCTTCACGCCTTCGATCAGGCCGTCGGTGCCAAGCGCGACGCGCTCGACGTCCGCAGGTTCGGGCAACGAGGTCAGAATGACATGCGACTTCTCGGCCACCGCACGGGGCGTCTCCGCCCATTCGGCGCCGGCCTGCAGATGATGACTAGCCGACTGCCGACGCAGATCGTGCACGATGACCTTGTAGCCGGCTTTCTGGATGTTGGTGGCCATCTTGCCACCCATCGTGCCGAGTCCAATGAATCCAACGACAACCTCATCAGACATTTCGCTATTCCCCTTTGCATTTGCTCACTGCATCGCCTCGGCGATCTTCTCTGCCGTCATGAGCACCGGAAAATTGGTGTTGGCACACGGCACCACCGGGAAGATCGAGGCGTCGACCACGCGCAAACCCTGCACGCCCCTGACGCGGCCTTGGGTGTCGACCACGGCCATCGGATCGTCGTCGCGGCCCATGCGGCACGAGCATGAGGCGTGCCAAACGCCGATCGTCGCCTTGCGCACAAAGGCCTCGAGTGCCTCCTCGTCGTTCATCACGTCGTCGAAGGTAAAACCCTCGACGACAAAATTGTCGATCATGTAATGGCGCAACGCCGCCGGGCCGTCCATCAATGCCGCGGCAATCGAGGTGAGCACTTTGTTTTTGGTGTTGACCACACCGATCTTGCGCACCCGGTCCGTGTAGGAGGCCGGGAACGGCCTGTCGGTGACGGCGGCAACCGGCGCACTCATCTGCAAGTCCGCCATCTTGCGAAAACCGCTCATCAGGCGGTCGAGATCGCGCCGGTCGGACAACAGGTTGAACTCGACGACGGGCTCAGCGGTAGGATCGCGCGAGGCGAGCTTGACCTGTCCGGTCTCCGAATAGGTCTTGTTGACGAAGGTGAGCAGGGAGGCGATCTGCGCGCCGACTGCGTGCCACGCCGACTTGCTCATCACAGCGACGAACATGTCGCCTTTCGGAACGCCGGGCAAACCCGACGAATAGCGCAAGCCCACCTGGATGTGGCGCCTGGTGTGCTCATTCATCCGCGCGCCGGGGCGAATATAAGACGACAGGGAGATCGAGGGATGATCCATCAGGCGCTGGCCGACGCCGGGGAGACCGACCAGCACCGGAATGCCCATCTCCTTCAAATGCCCGACGGGGCCGATGCCGGCGCGCAAGAGATGTGCCGGCGAATGGATCGCGCCGCAGCACAGCACGATCTCACGGCCTCGGAATTCCACCTCCTTGCCCTCGGCCAACGCCTTCACGCCAACGCAGCGCGTGCCTTCGAATAAAAACTCCCGTACCAGCGTGTGGGTCGAGATCGTCAGGTTGGCGCGCTTGCGCGTCTCGCGATCGAGATAACCCATTGCCGCCGACACGCGCTGCTCATTCTGATTGGAATGCGTGACCGGAAAATAGCCGTCCGCGAATTCGCCGTTCTGGTCCGCCAGAAAGGCGAAGCCGGCCCGCTTGCAGGCTTCCGCGACGGCTTGCGAATGCGCCGTCCAGTGCGCTTGCGGAATTCGGCGGACGGCGATGCGGCCGTCTTTGCCGTGGAACGGTCCGTCGAAATCAAGATCGTGCTCGACCTTCCTGAAGTAGGGCAGCACGTCCTTCCAGCTCCAGCCGGCGGCGCCGCGCGCCTCCCATTCGTCATAGTCGGTCGGGGCACCCCGGTTGGCCAATTGGCCATTGATAGAGGACCCGCCGCCCAATACGCGAGCCTGCTCGTATTTGCGCAGCGGCGGGCGCGGCTCGGTGGGATTGTTGTGGCTGACGGCCTGCGTCGTGACCTTCAACTCGGTCCAGTGGAAGCGTGGATCGAAATAAGCAAGGCCCGAGTAGCTGTCCAGAATCTCGGGCGGCTCCTTGCCGGGTGGCGTGTCCTGTCCCGCTTCGCAAAGCAGGACCTTGTTGGCGCTCTTGGCGGAGAGCCGGTGTGCAAGGACCGATCCCGCCGAGCCTCCACCAATAATGATGAAGTCGTACACCTTTGACGCTCCCCCTTGGTTTGGCTCACGAGGGTAGCGCATCTCGATCTTTGGGTCACGCCAACCATTGCGAGCGCGGCGGTTAGGGTGTGGTTGCGCCAGGTGCTTGGTGACGGATACAGTCCTTCGAAACCCGTCTCTTTGCGCAAATAACCGTTATCGGGGAAAATACGGGGAGAATGAGGAATTAAGCATCAAATGCTGAAGCGACGGCCAAAAGGGGTTTGCGGGAACCGTCACTCTGCGCACCTGCCGAACTCAGCCACGCGCTGGAGGGAGCGGACGTACTTCACGCTGATCTGAGATTTCGATA
>Ga0306920_100001466_pt1 | contig 29321 bp, 27 predicted proteins | sample flu12Cox44000170_FD_204666 | JGI IMG/M metagenome (GOLD analysis project Ga0306920, IMG submission 204666) | Lab enrichment of tropical soil microbial communities from Luquillo Experimental Forest, Puerto Rico - flux4day.12C.oxic.44.000.170 (v2)... | ecosystem: Environmental > Terrestrial >... | reverse complement strand
GTACTGACGCTTTCGACCGATCTTACGAAACTATCCGATGAGCTGAAGCTTGCCGAGCCGGATTATTTCTTGAATGTACCCACGTTGCTTGAGCGCGTGCGAGGGAAAATCGAGGAAGCGGTGAGGCAGAAAGGCGGATTCGCCGCGGGTATGTTTTCACGCGCACAACGGGCGTATGCGAACCGGCTGCGCGGCCAGGGCACGCTTGCCGATTCGATTTCGCTGCACCTTGCCGGTAGCTTCATGTTTCCGACAATCCGCAGAACGATTGGAGCCAACCTAAAAGCATTGATCTCGGGTTCCGCGCCTCTGGCGCCTGAAACGCAGCAATTTTTCATGATGACTGGAATCCCCGTGTTGCAAGCGTACGGCCTGACAGAAACTACGGCGATTTGCACGCTGGATGTTCCAGGCCAAGTGGAACCAGGGCGAGTGGGTCCTGCGATTCCGAGAATTGAAATGTCGCTCGGAGAAAACGACGAAATACTTGTTCGCGGGCCGAATGTTTTTGCGGGCTACTGGCAGCGGCCGGAAGCTACGGCGAAGGCGCTCGAAGGCGGATGGTTCCACACGGGTGATCAAGGCGAGAAGGATGCGAGCGGCAACTGGCGGATTTCGGGACGGCTTAAGAATCTGATCATTTTGAATTCGGGGCACAACATCGCGCCCGAGCCGCTGGAGGACGCGCTGGCGAGGGAACTTCCTGAAGCCTCGCAGGTGGTGATCTTGGGCAACCAGCGCAGTTTTCTTGCGGCGCTGGTTACGGCACAGTCAGCGAACGGGTTGAAACCAGAGCGCGTGCAAGCGGCGGTGGATGCTGCAAACTCCGGACTTCCCCACTACAAGACGATTCGCGCGTTTCATCTTGTTCCAGAACCGCTGAGCATCGAGAATGGCATGCTGACGGCGAACGGCAAGCTAAAGCGCGACGCGATCGCCGCGCGGTACGCGGCCGAAATTGAGCGGCTATTCGAGAAAAAGAGCGCATGAGAGATTTTCGCGGTGAAGCCTTGTCCTGGAATGCAAAGGATGGCGCTATCGAGCTGGTGCTCGATCGCGCGCCGTGCAACGAGATCGGCTCGGCGACGCTTGCGGAGCTTGAGAACTTTACAGTCGCTCTTGAAACGCTACAGAGAGATTGCCATGCGCTGATTATTTCCAGCCCGCGTAGTGAGGGATTCTGCGCGGGGGCTGATTTGCGCGAGTTGTATCACCGCTCGCAGGCGCTGCCATCAGCCGAGCGCGTGGCCGGAGTGCGCGACTTTGTGGAGCGGATTCACCGCGTGGGAAACGCGATTGATGCGGCTCCGCTGACCACGATTGCGGCGGTGCACGGGGTTACGTTCGGCGGCGGATTTGAGCTGGCGCTGCTCTGCGATTTGATCGTGGCGGATAAAATGACGCGCTTCTGTTTTCCCGAGCTGCGGCTGGGATTGATACCGAGCTTCGGCGGCATTCCCAGGCTCAAGCGCGACGTGGGGAACGGAATTGTGCGGGATTTGCTGCTGACGGGACGCAGCATCAACGCAACGAAAGCGCAGGCGATTGGGCTTGTGAGCCAGGTGACAGGCGAAGGCGATGCGCTGCGAGTGGCGCGGGCAACGGCCGCGCAAGTGACAAAGTTTGATCGCGACACGGCGATTGCGGCCAAGAAATTCATCAAGCCGATTCCGTACGCGGAGCTGGAGCAGGAAGTGGATGTTTTCTGCGAGCTGTTTACGCGGCCGACGGTGGAGGCGGGGCTGAGAAAGTTTGTGGAGAGCACTGACGCGCTGCCGTATTTGCCGTAGCGGCGGCGCGAATCGGGATGAATCTATGGCAAGATAATCAGAATGCCTACACTCCAAAATACGACAGAGGAAGTGCTTCGGCTGGCATCGGAACATTTCAAGATTCCGGTCGAGAAATTGAACCCGCACGATGACTTCTTCAAAACTCTTGGGATTAACAGCCTGCAGGCGCTTGACCTACTGACGCGCATCGAGCAGCACTTCCGCATCGAACTCCCCGACTATGAGTTAAAAGGTGTTAGTGACTTCCGCACCCTTGCGGAGCGCATCCAGTCGCGCCTCTGATGCTTGACCTCCGGCAATTTCAATCCTTGGGCGAGGCTTTGCGCGCCGCGGTGGAGCGCTGGTCGGAAGAAATTTGTCTGATCGAGGCGGATCGAGAGCGAGAGAATGCGCGATTGACGTACCGGGAATTTGGGTCGGCGGCTTTATCGCTGGCGAGCGGTTTGCAAGAGGCTGGATTTCAGAGCGGGACGCGGGCAGCGATTATCATGACGAATCAGTCGAAGTGGCTGATTTCGGCTTACACGATTTTCTTCTGCGGAGGAGTGCTGGTCCCGCTCGATTACAAACTGACCGCCGACGAGCAGCTGCAGCTTTTGGCGCATTCGAAGGCTGAGTTTCTGGTGGTGGAATATCATTTGTGGCGAGCGATCGCGCAGGCTGACGGCTTTAAGAATTTAGGGGCGCGAGTGGTGCTTGTGACGGAGGCACCGGCGGGCGCCGAACTTTTTGGGGTTAAGCGCTGGGAAGATTTTCGCGGGACTGGCGAGGCGAACTTTGTTCCGCGCGCGCGTAAAGATGCGGCTTGCATTGTGTATTCGTCGGGAACGGGCGGGCGGCCGAAGGGCTGCGTGCTGGCACACGAGAATTATCTGGAGCAGTGCATGGCGCTGACGGCGCTGTATCCCTTCTGGCCCGGCGTGCGGTACCTCAGCATTTTGCCTACGAATCACGCGATTGATTTCATGGTGGGATTTATCGGGCCGTTTACGTGCGGGGCGGCGGTGGTTCATCTGCGGACGCTGCGGCCGGAATACATTCGCGAAGCGTTCACGCGATACAAAATTACTTACATGAGCCTGGTGCCGATGGTGCTGAAGAATCTCGAAAAGGGGTTGCTGCAGCGTTTTTCGGAATTGACGGCTGGGCGGCGCAAAATCTTGAACGCACTGATTGCCTCGAATCGGGAGCTGACGCGGCGGCGGCCGAATTTGAAGTTGAGCCGGGCATTGCTGGGGGAGGTGCACGAGGCGTTTGGAGGGGAGTTGCGGGCGCTGTTTGTGGGCGGAGCGTTTACGGAGCCAGCGACCCTTCAATTTTTTTACGATCTGGGAATACAAGTGGGCAACGGCTATGGTTGCACCGAGGCAGGGACGGCGATCACGTTGAATGATTTCAAGCCTTTTCGAGCTGACACCGTGGGGAAACCTTTGCCGGGGATGGAATTAAAAATTGTGAATGCGGATGCGGAAAGGATTGGCGAAGTGCTGGTGCGCAGCAAGACGGTGATGTTGCATTATCTCGACGATCCGGAAATGACGGCGGAGACGATTCAAGATGGCTGGCTGGTTACGGGCGATCTCGGGCGCGTCGATCGGGACGGGCACTTGCAGCTTTTCGGGCGCAAGAAAAACATGATTGTCACCGAAGAGGGCAAGAATATTTATCCGGAGGACGTGGAGACGGTGTTTGAAGGATTGCCGGTAAAGGAATTTTGCTTGTTTGCTGCGAATTTTCTGTGGCCTGCGCGCACGATGGTGGGCGAGAAGCTCGTGCTGGTGATTCACCCTGAAGCGGGCGTGGAGGTGACAAACGATCTGGTGGCGGAGATTGCTGAGCGGAACCGGCGCCTGCTGAATTACAAGCGGATCAGCGGGTATCTTGTGTGGGATCGCGATTTTCCGCTGACGGCTTCGCTGAAAATCAAACGCGGCGAGCTGGCCGAGCAGATTCGGTCGGCTCTTGACCGTGCGGCGATGATGGTGCTGTGAGGGCCGCGCGGCGAATGTGCGGCTTGGATTGCGTCCAGTGACTTCGCGCTTTTTCGCGATCGTAAATCCAGCTGCCGGTGGAGGAAAATGCGGGCGGCTTGCCGACGCTGCGCTCGAACGCGTGCGCGGCGCTGGCATTGAGCTGGAGGTTGCGCGAACAAATCGCACCGGCGAAGCGATTGCGCTGGCGCGAAGCGCCTACCGGCGAGGCTTTCAACTATTTCTTGCTGTGGGAGGCGACGGGACTGCGTTTGAAATTGTGAATGGACTGTTTCCGGAGGCGCTCTCGAGCACGACGCGGCCATCGCTGGGATTTCTTCCGCTAGGCACGGGTAATTCGTTTCTAAAAGATTTCACTGCGCGCGGCGTGGAGCACACGATCGAGGCGCTCAAGAATGGGAGCCGGCGCGCGTGTGATGTGATTCGCCTGCGGCATTCCGGCGGCGAGCTTTATTATTTGAATCTCTTGAGCCTGGGATTCCCTGCGGATGTGGGCGAGCTTGTGAATCGCCGATTCAAGAGTTGGGGACAATTCGGTTACATTGCAGGCGTTTTTGTGCGACTGGCTGGCTTGAAACATTCTTCATTTCCGCACCGAATTGGCGACTCGGGTGAGTGGGACCGGCGTGCCGCGCTTTTTCTTTCGTTCAACAACAGCAAATTCACGGGCGGGCACATGATGATTGCGCCCAAGGCGGAGGTCACCGACGGGCAGATCGAATATGTGCGGTGGGGACCGATCAGCCGGCTGGGACTGGTCAGGATGCTGCCGCGGCTCTTTACCGGGACGCACATTCGTGATCCGCGGGCTTCGCGGTCTGCCGCCGAACGGATCGAGCTGGAAATTGACCGGCCGGTGAACGTGATGATTGACGGCGAAATTATGCGGCTGGAGTGCCGGTCGATCGAGATTTTGCCGTCGGCGTTGGACGCGATCGTATGAGGGATGCGTATCTTGTGGTGCGATCGGCGGTTTTGTGGGCGGTGAGCGGGGTTCATTTTGCCGTGGCGTGCACGTTTCTTATTTTGCTGGGCATCTTCGTCGATCCGCGCAAGAACGACTGGCCGCAGCGAGTTTTCTTCCGCAACATCCTTCGACTGGCCGGAGCGAGATTTGAAGTGGTGCGATCGCCTGGATTTGATCCAGCGAGGACGAGCATTTTCATCTGCAACCATGTGAATCTGTTTGATCCGTTTGTGATCTATTCCGCGATACCGCAGTTTGTGCGCGGATTCGAGCTTGAGTCGCACTTCCGCATTCCCATTTATGGGTGGCTGATGGGGCGCTTTGGAAATGTTCCGGTGCCGGACATGCCGAGCCGGGAGGGCCTGGAAATCATGACGGAGCGCGCGAAGAAGGCTCTTGATTCTGGCATCAGCTTGATTGCCTTTGCGGAAGGATCGCGGACGCGCGACGGGCACGTGCAGGAATTCAAGAAGGGCACGTTCAGCATGGCGCAGAAATTTGGTGTGCCTATCGTGCCGATGAGTATCGTGGGCTCGTTTCAGTTTTTTCGCACGGGGCGCTGGATGCTGCATCCGGCAAAAATCACGGTGTATATGCACGATACGATTGATACGGCGAAAGTAGATCGCAGTGAGTTAGATGAGTTGCGGCAGCGCGTGCAGGAGATCGTAGCAGAACCTGTGGAAGAATCGCTCAGGTAAGCGAAACAGGGAACCGAAGCTATCCAGAAACTTGATAAGCGGTGGCTTCGGGCAGCGTGCGGCCGGCGCGCAGTTCTTGCCAGGTATAAACCACGCGATGAACGACCGTGAGAGTCGAGATCGTCGCAATCACCCAAAGCACCGGGGCCATGCGCATGAAGGCTCCGCCCATGATCAGCAGCACGAGGCGCTCAGGCCGCTCCATGAATCCTACTTTGCACGATGGAATCACCGATTCCGCGCGAGCGCGGGAATAGCTCACCATGAAGGAACTGGCCATAGCGACAGCGGAGAGCATCATGTAGAAGGGCCGGCCGATCAGCGTGTAGTAGACTACGAGTCCCATGTACAGCGCGAGATCCGAGTAGCGGTCGAGTGTGGAATCGAGAAAGGCGCCGAAGGCCGTGACGCGTCCGACGCGGCGGGCTACTTGCCCGTCAGCCATGTCAAGGAAGCCGGCCAAGAATAAAATTGCCGCGGCTGCGCGGAAGCGTCCCATGGCAAACATGACGGCAGCCCATGAGTTCACCCCGAGACCGAGAAAGGTGAACATGTTCGGCGTGATGCCGGTGGCGGCGAGACCGCTGACAACATGGCGCAGTAGCCAACCGCCGCCTTCGCCGATCCAGTAGGTGATGGGTCGCTGTTGTTCCCTTTGGCCGTTGGTCATGAAGGATTCTAATTCACATCATACACTGGAAAATCTTCTCGCCGTGCTCCCTCTGGGAATTATCGGCTTCGAAACTTCATTTCCGGCACTTTCCCGACGTATTGCAACTTTGGCTCTGTAAATTCCTGGACTTCCTCTGCTGTAAAACCGGGCGCGACTTCGCGCAGCCTGAGGCCGTCGAGAGTAACGTCAATCACGGCAAGGTCTGTGATGATCGTGTTCACGCACTCGACGGCCGTCAGCGGATAGGTGCAGTGCTTCACGATTTTTGGTGAGCCATCTTTCGCATTGTGTTCCATGGCAACGATGAGACGCTCCGCACCGACAGAGATGTCCATCGCGCCGCCGATGTTTCCCGCACCCTTGGCGCCCGGCACACGCCAGTTCGCCAGATCGCCGGCCTCCGACACCTGCAATCCGCCAAGGATGCAAATATCAAGATGCCCGCCGCGCGTCATCACATGGGCATCCACCTGGGAGAAGAAAGAAGCGCCTGGAATCAGGGTTACGGGCACTTTCATTGCGTCTACCAAGTCGTAGTCTTCCTCACCAGGTTTGGCGCGCGGGCCCATACCTAAAATTCCATTTTCGCTGTGGAAATAGACGGTGACGTCCGCGGGAACATAGGGCGCAATCAGATTGGGGATGCCCCAACCGAGATTTACGTAGGAGCCGTCGGGCAATTCGAGGGCCGCACGTTCGGCGATTTGTTCGCGAGTGAGCCGAGTCTTAGACAAAGCGCATGCCTTTTGCCTGCACGATTCGATCAACGTAAATCGAGGGAGTTACTATCGATTCGGGGTCGAGCACGCCGGTTTCCACGATTTCATCTACTTCGACGATGGCTGTTTTTGCAGCTGTGGCCATGATGGGATTGAAGTTGCGAGCCGTTTTGCGATAAACGAGATTTCCCATGCGATCTGCGCGGTGTGCTTTGATAAATGCGTAGTCCGCGCCGAGCGCCTCCTCCAGGATATAGCGCCGCCCGTGAATGATGCGCTCCTCTTTGCCGGCAGCTATTTCTGTTCCAACGCCGACGGGTGAATAAAACGCCGGAATTCCAGCGCCGAAAGCGCGCATGCGTTCGCATAGGATGCCTTGGGGGACTAACTCGAGTTCAATTTTGCCGGCATCGAATTGCTCGTGGAAATATTTCGCGCCTGGGCCGGGAAAAGCGGCGACAACCCGGCCAACCTGGTGATTCTTGAAAAGGAATCCGAGTTCGCCGTCACCGGTGCCGCAATTATTGCTGATCACTTTCAGGTCGCGGGCGCCACGTCGCGCAAGGCCCTGAATGAGATTGTTCGGAAATCCCGCGCCGCCGAAGCCGCCAAACATGATTGTGGCGCCGTCGGGAATGTCCGCAACAGCAGCGTCGACCGAGGGAAAAACCTTATTTCTTTGACCCATTTCTCGTGAAGGACCAGAGTACCCGGGGTGGGGGTCGAACCCCCAGCCTGATTGAAAACGCATAAGTTATTCATAGCACGAACATGCAAATCCGACAAAAACGATAAAAACGCCCAACCGAGGTACACGGCGGGTACACGAATTCCCCCGATTTCCGAGGAGGCAATATGACCTCGGATTCGTCTTCTCGCGTTTGCCACAAGGTTTCGGCTTCGCGTTTGTCGGGACGGCTGTGGCGATATCATCATGCTCCCGAAATCATTGGTTTCGTTCTCGAATACACCCCGAATGGCCGTACAACGGCCTGTAGTCTTCTATACAGAGACGCAAAGCCCTAGCGGCCGGTTTTCAGCTGCACCAGAGTGGGGATGAGGAATCGATCTTGCTTTTCCGCTCTCAGAATCCAGTACATCAAATATTGGCCATCAGCCTAGTGGGCGCAAAGCGACGAAGGATGTCATAGCCGGCACAGCTGGAGGTCCTCCGGCGGGCGCGACTTGCCTTTAAAGAGTCGAGCCAATTCCGTCTTGTGATCACGGGGCTCACACCTCCCAGAGAATTCTGGATTAGAACCGTCCACTGCTCGCTCTACCAGGAACAAGTTTAGGACACATTTAGCGATACACAGTTCTCGGTTTGTCGGCAACTCGGAAATTATCGCGACCAGCAGGTCAGCAAAGCGGCTCAAAAGACACATTTGGGGCACTTCTATTGCTCGTGAAACGTCGAGTCTCCACGCCTCGTGCGCGGGAGAACCATCTGTCATTTTTGCCAGTTGGCTCCTGTTCCCGCTAGAGCCAGTATTTTCCGATGAGCAAGCATATGCGCCCGAAGTGTATAGGTCACACTTTCAATCTGATCAAGTACAAGAAGGTGTCACACAGAAGGTAAAGCCACCGAAATACTCGATGAAACAAGTACGATGGCCAGAAGGCGATCGAACGTCGAAAGTTCGTCGGAGAGCAGTACTGATTCATGAAAGCCGCGTTCCAACGATGGTTATGGTTGGTGAGCGTGTTGCCAGCAGGCACCGTGTTTGGCGCGGAGCCGGAACACGGCCTGCCGCAGAACGCCGTCAAAATCGAACACTGGGGCGGTTTCATCACCAACTCGATGGTCGTAAGTTGGGTCGTCGCCATCGGCTTGATAATCTTCGCCAGAGTCGCGACGCGGAACATGAAGGGTATTCCCGGCGGGGCTCAGAACCTCCTAGAATGGCTGGTCGAAAACCTGTACGGCTTTTTGGAAGACATTATCGGTTCTCATTTGGTCAAGCGGACGTTTTGGTTTCTGGCGACTATCTTCATTTTCATCTTGTCTGCGAATTGGCTTGGCCTCATTCCCGGGGTTGGCACGATTGGTTGGGGGCAGCAGACTCCGCACGGTTTCGAGGTCGAGCAACCGCTGTTCCGCGGCGCGAATGCCGATCTGAACTTGACGTTCGCCATGGCGCTCATCTTTTTCGCGCTTTGGATCGTCTGGGCGATGCGGGAACTTGGCCCGATCGGATTCATCAAAGAATTGTTTGGGCCGAAAGGCGAGACAACAGGGTTTTTGAAAGTGCTGATGATCGTTGTGTTTTTCGCGGCCGGCTGCTTGGAGATCATCTCCATCCTGTTTCGGCCGGTCTCGCTGGGTTTTCGTCTTTACGGCAACATTTTTGCCGGGGAGACCATGCTCGAGACCATGGCCCGTCTGAAGCCTGGCTTCGGCTGGTTGCTGCCCATTCCATTTTACTTCATGGAATTGTTGGTGGGCTTGGTGCAGGCGCTGGTTTTCATGTTGTTGTGCGCGGTGTTTACACTGCTAATTTGTCAACACGAGGAAGCGGCACCGGCCGCAGAGCCCAAGACTGCACAATGAATTCCGCCAGCTTGACCGTGTTCAATCGCGGGAGCCGGCGAGAAAGCAAAGGATGGTACAGCTTATGGTAACAACCATACTGGCAGGAGAGTTAGGTGGAAACCTCACCGTTGGTTTGGCTGCGTTCGGCGCGGCGTTGGGCGTAGGGTTGATCGGCATGAAAGCCTCGGAAGCGGTAGGACGTAATCCCGGCGCCTCCACGAAGATTTTGGTCCAGGCGATTCTGGCCATCGCCTTCGCAGAAGCAATCGTGTTCTATGCCTTGTTTCTGGTGAAACAGTAATTACCGGGAGGGTGCAGAACTATGAATGCCTTCATTTTATTGGCGGCTACCCAGACCGAAGGCCAGGCCGCGCAGGTTGCCCGGACCTTTGGCGTGGACTGGCAGCATTTGGGCGCGCAGGTCATCAGCTTTTCGATCGTGTGCGCCGTCCTATACAAGTTCGCCTACCAGCCCATCCTCGTGATGTTGGAACAGCGGCGTGAACAAATCGCGCTAGGCATCGCCAACGCCGAAAAAATTAAGGCGGAGCTGGACAAGACCGAAACCCAGCGTCAGGAAGTGCTGGCGCTGGCCCACACTCAAGGCGCCAAATTCATCTCGGAAGCCCGGGCTGCCGCGGCCCGCGTGCAGCAAGAAGAAACCAACAAGGCCATTGCCGCTGCCGAACAGATCATGATTAGAGCGCGCGAAGCTGCCGAGCAGGATCACGACCGCATGCTCGCCGAACTCAAACGCGAGGTCGGTAAGTTGGTGGTACAAGCCACGGCCACGGTCACCGGCAAGATTCTAACTGCAGAAGACCACCAACGTCTGGCCGAGATCACTTCCAGACAGTTCGTGGTGTAACGATGAAGATCACCAAGCGAGCGAAACGCGAAGCCAAACACCTGTACTGCCTTTGTTTGGTGAAGGGCTTGCTCGATGAGAGTCGTGTCCGGCAAGTTGTGCAGCACCTCATCGCGTCAAGTAAACGGAATTCCCCATCGATTCTCGCGCATTTTCTGCGGTTGGCAAAACTCGACTATGCGCAGCACACTGCTGCTATCGAAAGCGCCATCCCGTTACTGGCCAATTTGCGCACCGTCGTCCAAACCGGGTTGGAGCACCGGTACGGTCCGGGGCTAACAATCACGTTCGCTCACAGCCCGGAGTTGATTGGCGGGATGCGGATTCAGGTGGGGTGCGATGTCTATGACGGCAGTGTGCGGGCCAGGCTGGATGCATTGGAGAAGAGTATTTGAAGCAGAGTGACTATGGCAAACCTACTAAAAGAAATTGAAGCGCAAATCGCGGGCGCGAAGACGACGGCTGCAAAGCAAAACGTGGGCGTCATCCGCGAGGTTGGCGACGGCATCGCAAAGATCGAAGGCCTGACTGACGCCATGCTCAACGAGATGATCGACCTCGGTCACGGCGTTACCGGCCTGGCATTGAATCTCGACGAAACCGAAGTTGGTGTCGTAATTCTTGGGGACTACACGCAACTCAAAGAGGGCGACGAAGCCCGGACCACCGGCAGGCTTTTGCAAGTGCCTGTTGGCAAGGGCTTGTTGGGTCGCGTCGTTAACATCCTGGGCGAACCGGTCGATGGTAAAGGGCCGATCAAGAGCGACAAGACTTATCCGGTAGAAAAAACCGCGCCAGGCATCATCCGCCGACGCTCAGTTAGCCAGCCGGTGCAGACCGGCATCATGCCAATTGATGCGATGATTCCAATTGGCCGCGGCCAGCGCGAATTGATCATCGGTGACCGTGCTACCGGCAAGACAACGATCTGCATCGATACCATCATCAGCCAGGCTCGGCTGAACAAAGCCGCCGAAGTGGCCGGCGACAAGGACTATCGGCCGCTCTACTGTATCTATGTCGCGATCGGCCAGAAGCAGTCCACGATTGCGCGGGTCATCGCAGTACTCGAAGAAGCCGGCGCCATGCCGTACACGATCATTGTGGCATCCCCGGCTTCGGACTCCGCCGCCAACCAATATCTCGTGCCGTTTGCTGGCGCAGCCATGGGCGAGTGGTTCATGGATAACGGCATGGACGCGTTGATTGTTTACGACGACCTAACGAAGCAAGCCGTGGCCTACCGGCAGGTGTCCCTCTTGTTGAAGCGGCCGTCAGGACGCGAGGCGTTTCCCGGCGATGTGTTCTACTTGCACAGCCGGTTGCTCGAACGTGCCGCGCGAGTCGGCGAGAAGTATGGCAACGGCTCGCTCACGGCGATGCCCATTATCGAAACGCAGTCCGGCGATGTTTCGGCGTACATCCCGACCAACGTTATCTCGATTACCGATGGACAGATCTTTTTGGAAACTGATTTGTTCTATCAAGGTGTCCGGCCAGCGATCAACGTCGGCATTTCGGTCTCGCGCGTCGGCTCCGCGGCGCAAGTCAAGGCCATGAAGCAGGTCGCCGGAAAACTGAAGGGCGAGCTTGCCCAGTTCAGGGAATTGGCGGCGTTCGCACAGTTCGGCTCGGACCTCGACGCCAAGACACAAGCGCAGATCGACCACGGCAAACGCATCATGGAGATCTTCAAGCAAGCACAGTACAACCCGATTCCGGTGGAGATCCAAGTGGCCGTACTCTGGACCGTGCAAAACGGTTACCTGGATCAAGTGCCCGTCGCACGGGTCAAGGAGTTCCAGAACAAGTTGACGGAATACTTTGCCACTCGCAAGGGGCAGTTGCTCGCCAAGATCGGCAGGGAAAAGGCGCTCAGTGACGAGTTGAAGGACGAGTTGAAGGCGGCCGCCGAAGAATTCAAGCAGACCTGGCAATGAACACTGACCGGTGAAATATGCTCAGCCCCCGTGAACTTCGCCGCCGCATCAAGTCAATCACCAGCACCTCGCAGATCACCCGCGCGATGCAAATGGTGGCGGCGTCGAAAATGCGCAAGGCGCAACAGAACACGCTGATGACGCGTCCATTCGTACAACTCCTGTATCGCATCCAGCGGCACGCCACGACTCACGCCCGCGAGTTCACCCATCCACTGATGGAAGTGCGTGAAGTTCGCAAGCGCGCGGTGATCCTCGTCGGTACGGACAAAGGGTTGTGTGGGGCGCTCAACACCAACCTGTTTCGAGAGGCTGCGCAATTTGATCCGGCGACGACCGTGTTCATCGCGGCCGGCAAGCGGGCGGCGCAGTTCATCGTGCAAACTCATCGCCAGTTGGCGGCGGAGTTTACCTTCACGGACTCCCCGCGAATGGACGAAGCCCGGCCGATTGCCAACTTAGCGCGTGACCTGTTTTTGAAGGGCGAGGTGGATGAAGTGAAGGTCGTCACTACGAAATTCATCAACACGCTGACCCAGCGAGCTGTTGTGGTAGAGTTTCTGCCAATTGGCGAAATCAAGGGACTGAAGATTCCTGGTGCGGAATCCGAAGCGGATTTGGCCGCCGACACAACTGAGATCCTCTTTGAGCCCAGTCCCGAAATGGTTCTCTCGTATCTCTTGGCGCATTACATCAACATCATCATCTACCGGGTTTTGTTGGACTCCAAAGCCAGTGAACAAAGCGCTCGCATGGTGTCCATGAAGAACGCCACCGACAGTGCCAACGGCCTCATCGAACATTTGACCCTCGAATACAACAAGCTGCGGCAAGGCAATATCACCAAGGAACTGCTCGAAATTGCCGGAGGCCAGCTCGGAAATGATTAGCGAAAGAGTTCCCCATGAATAAAGGCAAAATTGTCCAAGTCGTAGGTCCGGTCGTGGATGTTGAATTCACAGAAACGCTGCCGGAGATCTACAGTGCGTTGACTGTTGACTTTAAAGTCGCGAACGAGCCGTTCCATCTGACACTCGAAGTGCAACAGCACCTCGGTGATCATTGGGTCCGCGCCATCTCCATGTCCGGCACCGAAGGCCTCAAACGCGGCTACGAAGCCATCGACACCGGCGCGCCCATTTCCGTTCCCGTCGGAGAAGGAGTGATGGGGCGGGTGTTCGACGTCTGCGGCAACCCGGTCGACGAACGCGGTCCGGTCAAGGCAGAGAAATATTACCCGATCCACCGGCCGGCCCCCAAGCTCGTTGACCAATCGCCCTCACCGCAAGTTCTCCCCACCGGCATCAAGGTTATCGACTTGATTTGTCCCTTCCTAAAAGGCGGCAAAGTTGGGGCATTCGGCGGTGCCGGCACGGGCAAGACGGTTATCATCATGGAACTGATCAACAACATCGCCAAGCTCCATGGCGGCGTGTCGGTGTTCGCCGGGGTCGGCGAGCGCACCCGGGAAGGCAACGATCTCTACAAGGAAATGTCGGAGGCCGGCGTCATTAAGCAAGACAATCTGGGTGCTTCGAAGATCGCTCTCGTATATGGCCAAATGAACGAGCCGCCGGGCGCGCGCCTCCGTGTCGCCCTGTCCGGCCTCGCCATGACCGAATATTTCCGCGACGAGAAGAATCAGGATGTGCTGCTGTTCATCGACAACATCTTCCGGTTTTCTCAGGCCGGTTCTGAAGTGTCGGCCTTGCTCGGCCGAACTGCGAGCGCCGTCGGCTACCAGCCAACTCTGGCTGCTGAAATGGGCGTCCTCCAGGAACGGATTACCTCGACCAAGAAGGGCTCGATCACCTCGTTCCAGGCGGTCTACGTGCCGGCCGATGATCTGACCGATCCGGCCCCTGCCACCACGTTCGCCCACTTGGACGCGACCGTCGTGTTGGAACGGTCGATCGCGGAGTTGGGTATCTACCCGGCGGTTGATCCGCTGGCCTCGACCTCCCGGGCGCTCGCGCCTGAAATTGTCGGCCAGGAGCACTACGATGTGGCGCTTGGCGTGCAGCGCGTGCTTCAGCGCTACAAGGATCTGCAGGACATCATCGCGATTCTTGGCATGGACGAACTTTCACCAGAGGACAAGACCGCGGTGGTGCGCGCCCGCAAGATTCAACGCTTCCTGAGCCAGCCCTTCACCGTGGCGGCCGTGTTTAGCGGCTACGAGGGCAAACAAGTTCCGGTGGCCGAAACGGTGCGCGGCTTCAAGGAGATTCTCGAGGGCAAACACGACTCCGTACAAGAAGGCGATTTCTACATGAAGGGCGGGATTGACGAAGTCAAACCAAGTTGAAGCATGGCCAACACGTTAAAACTTGAAATCGTCACGGCGGAAGGCTCGGTGTACTCCGAAGAGGTGGAGATGGTCACCTTGCCCGGTGTGACCGGCCAATTCGGAGTGTACCCACAACACGTCCCCCTCATGACACAGATGGTGCCGGGCGAAATCATCGTGAGTAAAGACGGCCGCGACACCTTCTTCGCGACGGGCGGAGGACTGATCGAAGTTATGGCGTCCCGCGTCTCGATCCTCACCGATCTGGCGGTTCAAGCCGACAAGATTGATGAAGCTAAGGCCGAAGAAGCGCGACAACGCGCCGAGGCTCGGCTCAAAGAAAAACTCTCCGGCGAAGAAGTGGCCTCCATCAACGCCTCGTTGGCTCGTTCCTTGGCCCAGTTGCGCGTCAAGCGCCGGCACCGCAAATGAAACGGCCAAACAATTTTCATTTCGTGTGGGAGGTGGCGGATTGTCCGTACAAACCGCCGAATTGACGTAATCCTGAGCGTTTGATCGGCTGCTTGGTAAATCCGCGACGGGCTATTGGGGGGCCATCGGCACGGGTCGTCTCCGGTCCGAAAATGGGAACGCTTCAAAGGGGGGCAGCCAATGACGCCAGCACACGATCACACCGCGCCCGTCCGCTTCCGTGTCCTGCAGGGGGTGCTGCCGATCACGGCAGCTCGGATTCCGACTGAAATCCTTGCTGGTATCACGCTTGCCGCAATTGCCGTCCCAGAGGTGATGGGCTACACCAAGATCTCCGGCACGCCGGTGATCACCGGTCTCTACACCATGCTCATTCCCACGGCGCTGTTCGCTGTGTTCGGTTCCTCAAGGCATCTGGTGGTGGGCGCCGATTCAGCGACGGCTGCCATCCTCGCAAGCGCCCTAGTGGGGATCGCAGCCACTGGCTCGGATCAATACTTAGCGTTGGCTGGCGTCCTTGCGCTGATGGCCGCGGGTTTCTTGATTCTGGGGCGTCTCATGCGCTTGGGATTCCTGGCCGACTTCCTCTCGCGCACCGTCTTGATCGGGTTCTTGACCGGGGTTGGCATTCAGGTCGCGCTGGGGCAAATCCCCGGCATGCTAGGCCTGAAAGGGGGCGGCCACGGCACGCTGGGGAAGGTCTGGAGCGATCTTCTTCAACTCGGACAGACCAATTTTCACGAGCTGACGATTGCGCTCAGCGTGCTGGTATTCATCATCGGCTTCAAGATGGTTTCCAAGAGAATTCCGGGAGCGCTGATCGCGACGGTCGGCGCCCTGGTCGCAAGTTGGGCACTCGGACTCGATAAGCAAGTGCACGTGATAGGAGCCGTTCCGAGTGGTCTCCCACACCTGGGTCTTCCGAAGGTTCAGTGGAGCTTGCCAGTCATGGCGACATTGATTCCGACGGCCTTTGCGATGTTTGTGGTCATCCTCGCACAGAGCGCGGCGACCTCTCGCGCCTTTGCCACGCGCTACGACGAGACTTTCAGCGAGAACACCGACCTAGTCGGTTTGGCCCTGGCTAACATTGGCGCCGGCCTGTCCGGCACGTTCGTCGTCAACGGTAGCCCAACGAAGACGGAAATCGTCGATAGAGCCGGCGGCCGAAGCCAACTGTCACTCCTGGTGACGGCGGCGATCATATTGCTGATCCTCCTTTTCCTGACCGCACCACTGACGTACATGCCAGAAGCGGCCTTGTCGGCCATCGTGTTTCTGATTGGAGTCGGTCTGGTCGATATTGCTGGGATGCGGAGGGTCTTCGAGCAACGGCGATCGGAGTTCTGGTTAGCCCTGATCACCACGTTGACTGTCGTGATCGTTGGCGTCGAACAGGGGATCCTGCTCGCCATCGTGTTGTCGCTTGTCGATCACACTCGGTACGGGTATCGGCCGAAGAACGCGGTGCTCGTGCCGAGCGCATCGGGCGGCCGGCAATCGGAGAAAGTGGCCACGGCTGCTCAGGCCGCGCCCGGCTTGATCATCTATCGATTCACACACAGCTTGTATTACGCGAATTGCCAGCAGCTGTCGGATGAGGTCTCGTTTCTCGCGAACACCGCGGAGCCGCCCTTGCGATGGCTCTGCCTCGACGCGTCCGCGGTGGACGATGTCGACTACTCCGCGGCGGAGACCCTCCGGTCGGTTCACGCGAAGTTGAAGGAAAGTGGAATTCGCCTAGTCGTTGCCGAAATCATGGATGACGTCAAAACCAGAGCGCGCTACCAGCTCCTGGAGCTACTTGGCGAAGATGCTCACTTTGACAAGCTGGAGGACGTTTTGAACCAGTACCGGCAGCAGTTTAACATCGCAGCTCCGTCCAAGCGGTCAGACAAGATTCCAGGAGAGCTGATTTAGCTAGCTGTAGCTGATTCACTTCTGATCGGAGTTTCAACTTAGGGAAGCAGGGGATCGATTCCAACCTTGCAGCCTATTGCAACGTCGTTCGTTCAACGAATCAGCCCAAATGGCAACTGAGCCTGCAATTCTCGTTTCTTTTTCCAAGGCGTCCAGGTGCCTCAAATCACTGAGGTTCGAATCATTGGACGTCGATTTTTGAACGGTTTCATCTAGGTTGGACGTCGGTCGGATTACCAGAATCCACGGCCCGGTTAAGAGGCTTCAAATCTGAGAGGTCAGGATGTTGTCCGTGATAATTAAGGAGAGCATTTGGCTATGAACGCGAGCAATGTGCAAAGGGGGTCGCCTCAACCGGCACCTCCCATCGCTGCGATCGTCGACGCTGGTGGGGTCCGGTCAGCATCGACTTCGTTGGACGTGCAAGAAGAAACGGTTGCAAAGCGCTTTTTTTGGCTCGACATCTTCGGTGGAGGCGAGGCCGAGCGGACTGACTTCCTCAACCATCTCGGGCTGGAAGCCGACGACGTCAACTGGATGCGGCGTTTCGGCCAGACCAGCCGCATGATGTTAGGACGACGGAAACTGCGGGCGGTCAATTGGCTAGTCGGCCGCTCTGAGGGCCTAGTGGAGCTACATCTACTGTCCTGTGAACGCTTCATCGTAACACTCTGGAAGGGTGATAGCCACATGTTGGAGGATGTACGCGAGCGATTCTCAACTCGCATCGGCTATCTCGACGGGAGTCACTACCAGGCTACAGGCCTCCTCCTGCAGTTGCTGCTCGGCACTCTCAATCTGGAGATCGCTGAGCTGGACTCGGAGCTGAGCAGCCTCCAGGCTCGACTGAGCGAGGATCCTCGCTCTCTCGATAACACAGAGCTCGTATCCTGGCGCGGCAAGATTCAGTCGCTCTGGTCGCGGTTCGAGCGATACAGCATTACTGTCCGTTCGGCGCTGGTTGGCATCGAAGTCATCCCTGGCATGGAGGAAAGGGGTGCTGCAGAGCTGAACGATTACGCGGAACAAGTAGAAGACCTTGGGCACCGGCTGCGCGAAAGCAGCGAATGGTTAGCCGACATCGCGCGTGACAATGCTACGACCATTGCCCAAGAGCAGAGCGAGCAAATCTCGAGGCTGACTGTGGTAACGGTGATCTTCCTTCCCATCACCTTTCTCACCGGCCTTTTCGGCATGAACTTTACCTGGATGATCAACCACATCGCCAGCAGGTCAGCTTTTCTGGTGCTCGGACTGTTGCTGCCGGGGTTGAGTGTTTGCATAACCGTGATACTGTTCATGCGCCGTGGACTGCTGTTCATAAAGCGTCGGCCGCGGGCTTCTAGGGGACCCTTTGAGGTAACGGTTGCGGGACCCGTTTGGCCTAAGTGATCTGGCTTCAGGGTTCGTCTGAGCTGGCGGAGACGGCAGCATTGCCGGAGGACTCCGGTTCATGAACCAGGTTCTATCGGTCTCAAAACAATGCTAGCATTCGACCTCAGCAACGTCCCGATACTCAAGGTCGCAGTTCCAAGATTTTCGGACCCGAAGGAGGCAACGTGGAGAGCGTCGCGAAATCGGATCTGGATTCGGATGTTTCCAAGGTCGCTGCGATTCGAGACTCCTGGATTGCGGCCGTCAAATGTGGCGACATCGACGGGTTGGTCTCTCTAACAAGCGACGACATCGTGGTTGTATATGGGAACGGGAAATGCGTGTGCGGAAAAGATGAGCTCCGGAAAAACCTCGAGCATTACCTTGACCTATTCGATGTTGAGCAACGGGACTCATCCGGTGAGATTACGGTTCATGACAAGTGGGCACTTCTGTTCAGCGAAGTGAGTAGAACACTGACGACGGTTAGGGCGCGTGCACAAGTCTTGACTCACTCAAGGATCGTCGCCGTGTTCGCCCGTCAGTCAGACGGGGCGTGGAAAGTTAGCCGTGTGCTTGGCTTGGCAGATTAGAGTTCGACACTACTTATCCCTACCGGTCTAGGACAATCCTCACGCTGGTTTAGTTGCTCCGGCTCGGGTTCATAGCCAATTTCATTTCTGACGGCGTTATCGGACATGTCGAGAAGGGCCTAAATTGAACTTGTCCGGAAGGCGACTTACCCGAGTTGGCACTGTTTCCCTTGCCCGCTGTGCGGATAACTACTAGCGCCAAACTGCGTCATCGGTACCGGATAGGGCGCGATCCAAATAGGTAGCTGCGCTGATGAGCGCGAGCTTGTGGGAAGTTACCCAAGTGCCGGCCGTCGGAGCCTAATTCCTCTGAGTAGAGTCCAAGGTGATTCGCATATCCCAGGAGCTTTTCAAAAAGCAACTGAGCTTTCTCCAACTCGCCAGTCCGGGCAAGGCATTCGATGTACCAGAATGAGCAGGCGGTGAAGCTCCCTTCCCCACCAGCGATTCCGTCGACATTGGTGCGTTCCGCCTCATAACGATAAACCAGTGTGTCATGGACCAGGCGTTGTTCAAGCGCCTTCATTGTTGAACACCACATCGGGTCGACTGGGCTGATGAACCGCATCAGAGGCATGAGGAGCACAGAAGCATCCATGTCTTTTGCTCCTTTCGATTGCACAAAAGCCTGCAATTCATCGCTCCAAAAGTTCTTGAAGATATCCTCACGAATCGCATCGCGTGTCGCGAGCCAGGCATCAATTGGTCCTGAAAGGGAACGTTTCTGTGCAAGCCGTAAGGCCCGGTCGAAAGCTACCCAACACATAAAACGAGAATGCACAAACTCTCGTGGGCCGCCACGAACCTCCCAGATTCCTTCATCCGGCCGCTGCCAGTTCTTCGAGAGCCATGCCAACATGCGTTGGACTTCCCGCCAGCCAGTAGTTGATATTGGATCGCCGTATTTGCTTGCCAAATAGATGGAGTCCATCATTTCGCCATAAATGTCGAGTTGTAACTGTTGGTAAGCCGCGTTTCCGATTCGCACCGGTCGCGAATCCTCGTAACCTCGCAGATGGTTAAGTGTCGATTCTTCGAGCTTTTGCCTGCCGTCGATGCCGTACATGACCTGCAACGGCCCTCGTTGCGCGTGGTCGCCGAGCCTCCCTTTCAGCCACTCGATGAATGCTTTCGCTTCTTCTACGAAGCCAAGTCGAATCAGCGCATATAGCGTGAATGCTCCATCGCGTAGCCATGTGAATCGGTAGTCCCAGTTACGTACTCCACCAATTTCTTCCGGCAAGGAGAAAGTAGGGGCTGCTATCACGGATCCATGTTTGCGGCTCGTGAGCAGCTTCAACATCAAGGCTGAGCGGCTAACGACTTCTCGCCAGCGTCCTTTGTACTTCGATTTCGCGATCCACTTTCTCCAGAAATCCGAGGTTTCACGGAATCGAGCTCCAATGGTGTCCATATCCGGCCGCTGCAAATGAGGATGAACGCGGCCAAACACAAATGTAACCGTCTCTCCGGATCGCAAGTTAAAATGCGCCACTGCATCCTGGGATTCTTGTTCGAGCGAAATCGTGGAGTAGAGCGCCATTGGTGCGCACGAATGCTCAGGCACAAAAGTCGCCCGCCCGCCATCGACCTGTATGGCATGCCGACACGTTGCGTAGTTAAACCTGGGCTGACAGCGCATCCTGAAATCTACCGCGCCTCGGACAACTGCCACTGTGCGGATGATCTCGTTTGAGTCTTCTCCCTTTGTTTCAATGGGCATGTAGTCAGTAAGTTCGGCAACGCCTTCCTCTGCGAGGAATCGTGTTAGTAGGATATTAGTCTCCGGCAAGTAAAGCTGCCGGACGCGACTATTATTGAGCTGAGGCTCAATCTGAAATTTGCCGCCCAGTTTGTCGTCGAGTAGGGCAGCAAACACGGTGGGTGAATCGAAATCAGGATAGCAAAGAAAATCGATCGATCCGTGCGTGCCCACAAGCGCAAGCGAGCGCATGTTTCCGATCACGCCGTAGTTTTCAATCGGTTGGAAGGTCATACCAAAGATGATTCCTTAGTCGTCTCATGCCTTGGGTCCCCGCCGCGTCAGACAGACATAGTATTCTTTCAGACGATCATACGGCATTCGATGCTTCTTCAGCTTGTCTCGAAAAACAGTTGATTTCGGAACGTTCAACGGTAAGCTCTCGGGCAGACGCAGAATCAATAGTTTAGAGAGAGCGCCACGAGAGGGTTTTCGGAACCCAATCTTCGCGGGGGACTACAGATCCAGTTTTCTCGACACCTACCGGGTTCGATGGTCAAAAAACAGCAGCTACTCTCAAATTCCACATATAAATTGCATTGTAGTCGAGGCCGCTCCGAAGCCTTGACGACCTCGCGCTGGCATTTTTGACAGTCGCGAAATTCTACTGACAGTGCCACAAGAGGCCGAACATATTTCTTCTTGGGGATTTATGAACGAATCACAGTCTTCCCTAGCCGCAGAGCCCGGTCGTATTGTCCGCCCCGCAAATCAGGGAAATCAAACCGGCCTGATGCGCTGGCTCCCTGGGTTGGTCACTCTGCACCGATATGAGATTTCCTGGCTGCGACACGACCTTGTGGCCGGGTTAGTGATGACGACCATGCTTGTGCCGGTGGGCATCGCGTACGCCGAGGCGTCTGGAGTACCGGGTATCTGCGGGCTTTACGCAACGATCGTGCCTCTGCTCGCCTATGCATTATTCGGTCCAAGCCGCATTCTCATCCTGGGCCCAGATTCGGCCCTTGCGGCCTTAATCCTAACTGTTGTCCTGCCACTTTCGAGGGGCGATCCAAACGATGCGGTCGCACCAGCCGGAATGATGGCGATAGTTGCCGGACTCGTTTGCATTGGCTTAGGGCTTGCGCGACTCGGCTTCATCACTGAGCTGCTCTCGAAGCCAATCCGCTATGGCTATATGAATGGCATTGCGCTTACGGTCCTTTTGAGCCAAATTCCGAAGCTTTTTGGTTTTTCTGTCAAAGCCGACGGACCGCTACGCCAAGCTTGGGGGATTATTGCAAAGGTTCTCGCTGGAAATACGAACCTCGTAGCACTGACGATCGGCGCGGGCACGCTCGCTCTCATCTTGTTCCTCAAGCGCTGGCCACGCGTCCCGGGCATCTTGATCGGGGTAGTCGCCGCCACCACTGTTGTCGCGGCGTTCGACCTCGCAAGACGTGCGGGAGTATCGGTGCTTGGTCCAATGCCCCGAGGATTGCCTTCGCCACGCCTTCCGCACGTCCAACTTAACGATCTAGTCCCGATAATAATGGGTGGCGTCGCGGTTGCCCTCGTTTCATTTGCCGACACAAGCGTGCTTTCTCGAACCTATGCGGCGCGTCTTCGGACACCGGTCGATCCAAACCAGGAGATGGTGGGCCTAGGCGTTGCCAATTTTGCTGCAGCCTTCTTTCAGGGTTTCCCGATTAGCAGCAGTTCATCGCGCACACCCGTAGCCGAGGCGGCGGGTGCCAGGACACAACTGACCGGGGTCGTGGGCGCGGTTGCAATCGCGTTGTTGCTGGTGCTTGCTCCCAACCTGCTCAAGGATCTGCCACACACTGCGCTCGCGTCAGTCGTTATCGCCGCGGCAATCGGCCTATTCGAAGTGTCGGATCTGCGCCGCATTTATCGAATCCAGCGGTGGGAGTTCTGGCTTTCGATTGTTTGCTTCGCGGGCGTGGCGGTACTCGGTGCCATTCCGGGCATTGCCATCGCGATCGTGATTGCGGTGATTGAGTTCCTATGGGATGGCTGGCGTCCGCATTCGGCCGTCCTCGGTAGGGTCGAACGGGTGAAGGGCTACCACGACATTACTCGGTATCGTGAGGCACGGCAGATCCCCGGCCTCGTGTTGTTCCGTTGGGATGCACCTCTATTCTTCGCTAACGCCGAGCAATTCCACGAACGCGTTCTGGAAGCTATTGCAAGCTCACCAACGCCCGTGCGCTGGCTCGTAGTCGCGGCGGAACCGGTCACCAGCATCGACGTTACGGCAGCCGATGCTGTCTCTGAACTCGACGATACGCTGCACGCCGCCACCATCGAATTGTGCTTTGCAGAGATGAAGGATCCGGTCAAGGACAAGCTCAAGCGTTTCGGACTCTTCACGCGCTTCGGCGAACAAACCTTCTTCGCGACTCTCGGTGAAGCCGTAGATGCTTACCTCACGACACATCCCGTCAAGTGGGTCGATTGGGAGGATCGCTCACGGCCTTGATTAAGGGCGTTACCGGATATTTACCGTCGATAGCCCAAGTGTTGAAAATCTACTGTAGATCGGCCCGACTAAGCATGCGTAACACGCCTCTCATTAGAAGCATTTGCTCAACAACGCGACCTACGGTTTTTAAATGAACTTGATATTGTTGCAGTTGGGCGATTCCGATCGGGATGGAAAGACGGCGCACGTTCTAGCGCAAAAAAAAATTGAACGTCTGCGTGCTTTGTTTCGATTCGCCCAGAATCGGAAATGGCTGCGTGAAAACCCCGCTAGCGGTTTAAAGTCGCCGAAAGTCACCTTGTGTCCGACATTGCCGTACACTCGCGAAGACATGATGAAGATCTTAGCCGCGATCGAGAAATACGCTGATGAAATGCCAGCCGCCGGACTGCAGAACGCCCGTTCGGATGCGAGCGCTTATACTTCTCCTTCGCTACAGCGGAATGAGAATAGGTGATGTGGTGAACCTAAGCGTCGATCGCATTGCAGGTAATCGTGTTTTCCTTTACACGCAAAAAAACGGGCGTCTCCGTCAACACCGTCTTGCCACCGTTCGTCGTGGAGGTGCTTGATGCTACTCCAAAAGTGAACGAGAAATACTTTTTCTGGAGCGGTGTCGGCAAGTTAGACAGTGCGGTACGGAGTTGGCAAACGCGATTGCAAAAACTTTTCGAGCTGGCAAAGGTTCCGGGTGGGCACTTACATCGCTTTCGAGACACTTTTGCAGTGGAGCTGCTCCTGACCAATGTTCCTAACGAGCGGGTCTCAGTCCTGCTGGGTCATCAGAGCGTACGTGTTACCGAGAGACACTATGCTCCGTGGGTACGTTCGCGTCAGGATCAACTTGAGGCCGATCTCGAGAACGCATGGAAGCGAGATCCGCTTGCCCTTCTCGAGTACACGAGAGGTGCACCAAAAAGAGAAGCTTATTAACTAATGCACTTTCAACTAGAAAGCTTGGTACCCGGGGTGGGGGTCGAACCCACACGACGCTTGAGCGTCAGGGGATTTTAAGTCCCCCGCGTATGCCATTCCGCCACCCGGGCTCGGGCTGTCCAAGACTAAATCAACAAAACAGTTACTGCAATCTCGGCGCTTGGTTCGCCGACTGCGGTACAACCTCGGTGTCGGTAGTGTCGGTTCGCCCGGCTGAATGGGCGCTATCTTCCAACTCAGAGGTCTGCGCGGGCGGTTCCAATCGCTCGACTGCCGCTAGAGTATGCTTCGGCACAAGGTGCGAATAGCGAACCGTCATGGCAATGGTTTTGTGTCCCATCAGCTCTTGAACGGTCCGCAAATCTACCCCGGCCATAGTCAGCTTTGAAGCGAACGTGTCCCGCAATACTCCAAGCCAATGCCGCTCACGTCGGCGACTTGGTGACGACAGGCGTTATCACTCACAACCCGAAAGACTGGTGACAAGTCACAAAAATAGTATAGGGGAGATCGGTTTCAGAGCGCGCTATCTCCTATCCCGACTGCACATTGACTTGTTTACACGGTCGGCCTAACATGCCGCGGCAATAGGTGCAGCGCCAACCATGAGCGGCGAAGCAACTCCCCACTACCGGATAATTGAGAGGCTCGGGGGCGGCGGTATGGGCGTCGTCTATAAAGCTGACGACACACGCCTGGGCCGACAGGTGGCGCTGAAATTTCTGCCCGAGGAACTCTCCCAAGACCAACCTGCGCTGGATCGATTCGAGCGCGAGGCGCGCGCTGCTTCCGCACTCAACCATCCCAACATCTGCACCATTCACGATATTGCTGAAGAGAATGGCCGCCGCTTCATCGTCATGGAGCTGCTTGAGGGCCAGACTTTGCGGCGTCGCATTGGGGACCAGCCGATGCCCACCGAGGAGGTGATTGAATATGCGGTGCAGATCGCCGATGCCCTCGATGCCGCGCACGCCAAGGGGATCGTTCACCGGGACATCAAGCCCGCAAACATTTTCATCACCCAAAGCCGCCTCAAGGTTTTGGATTTTGGACTGGCGAAGCCTGCTGCGTGGGACCCCGCCATGGGCGAGACCGCGGATAAGTGGTCGGGCTCAACCCGCGGACTTGCCTATGAAACGCTAACCAGTTCCGGCAAGTCCATGGGCACCGTGGCGTACATGTCGCCGGAGCAGGCGCGCGGAGAGGACCTGGACGCGCGCAGCGATTTGTTCTCATTCGGAGCAGTGCTCTACGAAATGACAACCGGGCGGCAACCTTACAGCGGGAGTACCCCCGCTGTAATTTTCGAGGCCATTCTAAATCGCGCTCCCGTCCCGCCACTCCGTTTGAATCCTTCAATGCCGCCAGAGCTGGATCGCATCATCATGCGAGCGTTGGAGAAGGACCTGCGCATGCGCTACCAGAAGGCTTCGGAGATGCGCACGGATTTGCAGCGGCTGAAGCGTGAGACGGAATCGGGCCGGGTGATTACCAGTTCTGGCGCCGTGGCGGTGGCCCGTCCCGAGAATACGCTGGCGGTGCTGTACTTCGAGAACATGAGCGGGGCCAAAGAAGATGAGTACTTCCGCGACGGAATGTCCGAAGACATCACCACTGAATTATTGAAGATCAAGGGGCTGCACGTGCTCCCGCGCGCCACGGTGCTGGCGTTCCGGGATGCGGCGCTCACGGCGCCGGATATCGGGGCGCGACTGGGGGCCAAGTACGTGCTGGGCGGCACGCTGCGCCGCGCCGGCAATCGGCTGCGCATCAACGCGCAACTAGTGGATACCGGCCGCGACTTTGCCGTGTGGGCTGAGCGCTATGACCGCGAAATGAAAGATGTGTTCGACGTGCAGGAAGAAATCGCGCGGAGCATCGCGCACGCGCTTCGCATCAAGCTGACACCGCAGGAAGAACATGTGATCGGCAGCAAACCGACCGAGAATGCGGAGGCATACGACTGTCTGCTGCGCGGGCGGAAATACCGGCGGATGGGAAATCTGGACTTCGCCATGCAGATGTATCAGCGGGCCATCCAACTGGATCCGGATTTCGCGCTTGCCTACGCGGGAGTAGCCAATGTCTGCGGGTTGCTGGTGGAGGCGCGCGGCATCAGCCAGGAATTTATCGACCAGGGCCTTCGCGCGGCCGAGCGCGCCTTTGCGCTCAATCCCGATTTGCCGGAGGCCATGGCAGCGCGCGCGCGGATGTGTTACGCGCAGAAGCAATATGAGGAAGCAATTCGCTGGGCTCACAAAGCCATTCAGTTGAAGCCGGACTGCGACAACGGATATTCCACGCTCGGCCGGGCTCTCCATGAATCCGACCGCTTTAAAGAGGCCGCCGAGCTGGCCGACCGCGCCCTGGCTACCGCCGGGGATGATTACAATGTGTACATCCCCTATCAACTCGCCCTCATCAAGACAGGAGACAAAGCCGCCGCAGCCAAACTTCTTGAAAAATTTATCGCCGCTTTGGAACGTCAACTCGAAACCGTGCCCGAAGACGCCAGAGCGCATTCCTTGTTGGCCACCAACTACGCGGCGGTTGGCCGGACGCCCGAGGCGACCGCGGAAGTACAAAAAGCGGTGGCCATGCGGGGGAACGACCCGTTGACGCTCTACAATGCCGCCTGCACGTACGGGAATTTGAACATGAAATCCGAAGCTCTGGCGACCTTCAAAAAAGCCATCGAGGCGGGCTACCATAATCCGGATTGGGCCGCCCGCGACAACGACCTCGCCTGCATTCACGACGATCCTGAATTCCAGCGCCTCATAGAGGAAATCGCGCGAAAGAAGTAGCCGCTGCTTTTTGCCGGCGACGACCTCGTCCAGACTCGCAGGCCAGGCGTCGCGTTGACTTGACCATCCTCGCGGCCTAAGATATGCGCCACTCATGCCGAAACCCCAGTCGCCGATTGGCAGCACCATCTCGCACTATCGCATCCTGGAGCGACTCGGCGGCGGCGGGATGGGCGTCGTGTATAAGGCGGAGGATACAAGGCTCCATCGCCCGGTCGCCCTGAAGTTCCTTCCTGAAGATTTGGCCCAAGACCATCAGGCGCTCGAACGCTTCCGCCGAGAAGCGGAGGCGGCTTCTGCGCTCAATCACCCCAACATCTGCACGATTTATGACATCGGCGAGGAAAACAGCCAGGCCTATATCGTGATGGAGTTCCTGGACGGTGTGACGTTGAAACATCGCATCGCCGGCCGCCCCATGGAAATAGAAACCGTTCTCGATTTGGCCATCGAGATTGCTGATGCACTCGACGCAGCGCACGCGGAAGGCATAGTCCACCGCGACATCAAACCAGCCAACCTGTTCATAACCAAGCGCGGGCACGCCAAAATACTGGATTTCGGCTTGGCAAAGCTGGCACCCAAGCGCGAAGCTGTGGCCTCAGGGGCGACCCTCGCCTCGAATGCGACGGCAGGGGTGAGCGAAGAGCACCTTACAAGCCCGGGAACGGCTGTTGGCACGGTCGCTTACATGTCACCCGAACAGTTAGCGGCCAAGGATTTGGATGTGCGCACGGATTTATTTTCCTTCGGTATTGTTCTCTACGAAATGGCCACGGGAAATCTGCCGTTCCGCGGAGAAAGTTCGGCCCTCATCACCAACGCCATCCTGAATCGAGCGCCCGTACCGCCATTGCGGTTGAATCCCGACATTCCGCCAAAACTGGAGGATGTCATCAACCGCGCACTGGAGAAAGACCGCACGCTGCGTTACCAGCATGCCTCGGACATGAAGTCAGAGCTGCAGCGTCTGAAGCGAGACACGGGTACTGCCCGAGTAGCAGCAGCCAGTTCTGCGTCAATGGCAGCTCTACAGGATACAGGTTCTCAGCCTCTCGCTCAGCAACCCTTACCGTCATCAGGCACGGTCCAGGCTGCTGGTTCGTCGGCTACGGTGAGAGTCGCAGACGTTCCGATCGCGGGGAGCAAGAAACTCCTTAAGATTGTGATTCCTGCGTCCGTAGTTGTGGTCGCCGCTCTTGCTGGCGGAAGCCTCTACATTCGATCACGTCACGCACCGCCTTTAACGGGGAAGGACACCATCGTTCTGGCGGATTTCACGAATACCACGGGCGATTCAGTATTCGACGGCACGCTGCGGCAGGGGTTGGCGGCACAACTGGAGCAGTCGCCGTATCTGAACTTGCTCTCCGATGAGCACGTGGCGCATACGCTCTCCCTGATGGCGCAGCCCAAGGACGCGCGGTTCACGCGCGAGTTGGCCCGCGAGGTCTGCCAGCGCACTGCCAGCGCTGCCAGTATCGAAGGCTCCATCTCCAGTTTAGGCAGCCAGTATGTTGTGGGGCTGAAGGCAGTCAACTGCCGCAGCGGCGATGTATTGGCGAACGAGCAAGTAACGGCCAACGGCAAGGAGCAGGTGCTGAAAGCGCTGGGCGAGGGGGCTGCCAAAATGCGCGTGAAGCTGGGCGAGTCGTTAGCCTCCGTGCAAAAGTATGACGCGCCGGCAGAGAACGTGACGACGCCATCTCTGGAGGCGCTGCAGGCCTACAGCCTGGGCTGCCAGACAGCAAGCGTGAAACGCGATTACGCTGCCGCCGTCCCGCTTTTCCAGCGGGCAATCAGCCTCGACCCCAATTTCGCTATGGCCTACGCGCGGCTAGGTACGGCCTATAGCAACCTGGGCGAGACCGCCCGTGGTGCCGAAATAACCCGTAAGGCCTACGAACTGCGCGGACGAGTAAGCGAGCGGGAGAAGCTTTACATCGTTTCGCACTATGAAAATTACGTCACTGGGAACCTGGAAGCAGCGCGCAAGGCCTACGAACTTTGGGCGCAGACCTACCCGCGTGACGAGATTCCGCCCGGCAATCTGAGCGCGATTTATGGCGCTCTGGGCAACTATGATAAGGCCCTCGCTGCGACGCAGGAGTCGCTAAAACTCAATCCCGGAAGCGGGCTCACCTACACGAACCTCGTTAACGCCTATTCGAATGTGAACCGCCTGGACGAAGCCAGGGCCACAGCTCAGGAGGCGCAAGCCCACAATCTCGATAATCCTGCGAATCACCAAATCCTATACATCATTGATTTCCTGCAACACGATGCGGCAGGGATGGAGCGTGAGGTCGCCGCGGTAATGGGAAAGCCCGGATTCGAAGACATCATGCTCGATGCCCAATCCGACACGGCCGCTTATGCCGGGCAGTTTTCCAAAGCACGAGAGCTGACGAGGCGTGCGTCCGAATCGGCCCAACGTGCCGACCAAAAAGAAACGGCGGCTGGATACGAGGCCGAAGCTGCGTGGCGCGAGGCACTGGTAGGCAACATGAGCGTGGCGAAGCAGCAAGCGCAGGCCGCGCTGGCTCTCTCAACCGGCAGAGATGTAGAAGCTA
>Ga0306920_100001465_pt1 | contig 29323 bp, 30 predicted proteins | sample flu12Cox44000170_FD_204666 | JGI IMG/M metagenome (GOLD analysis project Ga0306920, IMG submission 204666) | Lab enrichment of tropical soil microbial communities from Luquillo Experimental Forest, Puerto Rico - flux4day.12C.oxic.44.000.170 (v2)... | ecosystem: Environmental > Terrestrial >... | reverse complement strand
AGCTGGATCGCCATGCTGCCGATCCCCCCGGCGCCGCCGTGAACCAGCAGGACCTCCCCGGAGGCCAGCCTGGCCTGCCCGAACACGCTCGCGTTCACCGTGCACGCCACCTCGGGCAGCGCGGCCGCGTCGGTAATGCTCACCCCGCCCGGGATGGGCAGCAACTGCCCGGCGGGCACGGCAACCAGGCCCGCGTAACCGCCGCCGGCCAGCAACGCACAGACACTGTCACCCTCCTGCCAGCCGGACGCCCCGGGCCCGACCCCGGTGATCCGGCCGGAGCACTCCAGGCCCGGGAATTCCGAAGCGCCAGGTGGCGGCGGGTAGAAGCCCTGCCGCTGCATCACGTCTGCCGGGTTGACACCGGCAGCGGTGACCTCGACCAGGACCTCGCCCTCGCCGGGGACCGGGTCCGGTACTTCTTCCAGGCTCAGTACTTCGGGCCCACCGGGGGTGGTGATGACGACCGCGCGCACGGGCAGCTCCAGAAAAGTCAGGGCCAGCTGGGTATGCCATTGAGAAGTGGTGACCTAGGCTCGGCGTGAGGCAGTTACCGGGCATAGCCAGGCACATCGATTCTCTCTTACGGATGAGAGCCGGGGTGAACGGTCTTGGGCAATAGCGAACAGGACCAGCCTGTCGAGTCCGGGCCCGTCCGTCCCAAGTCGGTCTGGGCGGACATGGTCCTGTCCGGGGCCGACGATGAGGAGCGGGAACCAGGTCACCAGGGCCCGCAGGATGCCGTTCACAGCTGGCCAGCATCGGGGCTGCCGCCGTCTTTCGGGCAGCGATCCATCGAAGGAGAACGGCCCGCGGTGGCCCCGCCCACACCTGGGTCCGGGTACGGCGGATTCCGCCCGTTAGGTTCCCTGCCGCCGAGCGGCCCGCCGCCGGGGAGCCTGTCACCCGGCGGACCGGCCCGGCGCCAGGCCGGTGCTGACCGGCCCGCTCCCGAAGATGAGCGACACGAACCTGGTGGCGCCCCCAACGGGCCAGGCGGCCACTGGACTGAGCCGGGCAGCTACCGGGACGGGCCGGGCAGCTACCGGGACGAGCCAAGCAGCTACCGGGACGAGCAGGGTGCGCCGTGGGAAACGGATGAGACCGCCGAGAGCTACGGCTGGACCGGCGGTTACGGCGTGGTGCCGGAGCAGGGGTGGGCGCAGTCCTACGGGACCGGGGTGCCGGAGCCGGAGGCGCCGCCCGAACACGGGGAGCCACCCGAACATGGGGAGCCACCCGAACATGGGGAGCCGCCCGCATACGGGGAAGGGCCCGAATTACAGGAGGGGCCCGAATACGGGGAGCGGCAGCCCGAGCGCGGAGAATCGCCGCAGTGGCAGGCCGAGTCCGCGGACAGTCTGACCGCGGACCTGCTGCTACCCGGGCGGCATGCCGCGCCGCCATCCGGCTGGCGCCGCGCCCTGTACCAGGTCACCGGCGGGCTGGTGCGGGCCCCGCAGTCCGCGGCCGCCCAGCGCCGCAAGGACCTGGTGCAGCGGGCCAGAACCCCGGTCGCGGGCGGCCATCACCGGGTCGCGGTGCTGAGCCTCAAGGGCGGCGTCGGCAAGACCACCACCACGGTCGGCCTCGGCTCCACGCTGGCCTCGCTTCGCGGCGACCGGGTGATCGCCGTCGACGCCAACCCCGACCGCGGCACCCTGTCCGACAAGCTGCGGCTGGAAACGGCGGCCACGGTCCGTGACCTGCTCAACGAGGAAGACCAGATCCGCCGGTACGCCGACGTGCGCGCCTACACCACCCAGTCGCCGAGCGGCCTCGAAGTGCTGGCCTCCGACCGCGACCCGACCGTGTCCGTGGCATTCAGCGACCAGGACTACGCGGACGTCGCCCGGGTCCTCGAGCACTACTACTCGGTCAGCATCACCGACTGCGGTACCGGCCTGCTGCACTCGGCCATGGCCGGGGTACTCCGGCTGGCCGACCAGATCGTGCTGGTCAGCTCGCCCTCGGTGGACGGGGCCCGCAGCGCGAGCGCGACCCTGGACTGGCTGGCCGCGCACAACTACGGTGACCTGGTCCGCGGTGCGGCCGTGGTACTGTCCGCGATCCGGCCAAGGAGCAAGAGCGCGGTGGACCTGGCCCGGCTGGAGCAGCATTTCGCGGCCCGCTGCCGCGCGGTGGTGCGGATCCCCTACGACGCCCACCTGGAAGAGGGCGCGGAGGTGGACCTGGCCCAGCTCAGCCGGGCAACGGCCGACGCCTACCTGGTGCTGGCGGCCGAGGTGGGCGACGGTTTCTCCTGGCCCCGGCACTGACCGCCGCGCAGCACCGGGCGCGGGAGGTCAGCGCGGCGGCCCTGCGGAAGGTACGGTCGCGGCCGCCCGGATCCGCGCGATGAGCGGGCTGAGCTCGACGGGGGCGGTCGTGTCCACCTCGATCACCGGCCAGCCCCCGGCGACCGGCTGGGCCACGTCGTCATTCCAGAGTTCCCCGGCCATCCGTTCGGCGTCGAAGTGGCCCGCGGCTCGGGTGCCCGCTCGCCGGGCATAACGCTGCGCCGCGGTTGCCGGATCGCAGCGGCAGAACACCTCCACGATGTTCCCCGGGAGACCGCTCAGGTCGGCCAGGGAACGGCTGCGATGCCAGACGCTCTCCAGCACCGCGCCACTGGGTGCCTCAGCGGCCACGGCGAGCAATGCCATGACGCTGGCCCTGCCAACCAGGCGGGAGGCCGGGACATCCGGCGCGGGCAGCACGGTCATCAAGGCCTCTTTGATGGTGTCCTTGGCGATCAGCGGCAGGCCTATAGCAGGAGAAAGTGCCCTGGCCAGGGTCGTCTTCCCGCTTCCCGGCGGACCGGACACGACCACGTACCAGCCAGGCGGCCACCCATCGGTCACATGCCCCATTGTCCTGCCCGGGCCAGGGGACGAGGCCGGGGACCCCGGCGCCGGAAAAGCAGTTGCCCAGGTCGGCGCGGCCGGCCGCACGATAGTGCCATGGCCAGAATCGGCGACTACGAGACCGCGCCGGATGCGGGCCCTGCGTCCTGGGTGATCGCGGGCCTGCGCGGATTCGGGGAGAGCGTGCTGTCGCTCGTGCCCGAGGGTTTCGAGGCCTGCGCGCGGATCTTCCACCCGGCCTGGAACTACGAGCCGGAAGCGCCCGTCCGGTGGCGGGACGTCGCGCGGGCAAACGGCCGCACCGCGCACCGGATGATGCAGTGGCCGTCGATCACCGGTTCTTACCGCTTCTGTGAAAGCGACGGCCAGCCGGGAGTGTGGGACCACCAGCCGGAAGAAGGATCGCTTCCCGAGGCGCTGGTTCCCGTGCTCACCTCGGTGCTCACCCGGCACACAGCCGCGCCCGGCCGGTGCTGGTTCGCGGTCTGGGACGGCTGGGGCGCCCTCGAACCAGGCGTCACAGAAGCTCCGGCCTTCGAGATCCCGCACCGGCGGCTGTTCCTTCTCACCGGCCCGAGTACGGCCGTCCGCCAGTCGCTGGAGACGCCGCCGTGGTGGCAGTCGCCCACCCTGTGGTGGCCGGACGACCGGGCCTGGTGCGTGGCAACCGAGGTGGATCTCATGAGCACTTATGTCGGCGGAACCCGCGCGTGCATCGCGGAACTTGCCCGTCACCCGGACCTGGAGGCGGTCGAGATTCAGCCGTCCGACGGCGTCAACTGGGCGAGCGACCAGGTGAACCCCGTCCCGGCCCGTGACTGAGCCCACATAGCCAACTTATATAAGAATTTGATATAAATATCCTATGGATATGGTGAATGAGGTGCGGGACGTGGCAGAGCAGTCACCCGAGCCTGGCCTGGCTACCGGGGTGACCGCCGCCCTGGAGCACCTCATCGGGCTGTTCCGGTCGCTGAGCCCCCCGGACGGGCTGTCCCTGACGGCCGCGGCGACGCTGGCGACCCTGGAGCGGTCCGGGCCCTGCCGCCTCACCGTGCTCGCGGCGTACGAGGGTGTGACCCAGCCAGCGATGACCCAACTGGTGGACCGCCTGCAAGGGATGAGCCTGCTCGAGCGGACAGCCGATCCGACGGACGGGCGCGTGGTGCAGGTCCGCATCACCGGCGAAGGCCGGGCCCTGCTGGCGCGCCGCCGGGCGGTGCGCGCCGAGCGCGTCGCCGAACTGCTGATGCGGCTGAGCCCAGGGGAGCAGGCCCTGCTCACCGCGGCGCTGCCGGCCATGGAGGCGCTGGCAAACGCGCAGCGCCCCGAGGGCCGGGCCGGGCCGCGGCAGCCCTCGTAGCGCCAGGACCGGGCGCAGCCCGCCACCGGGCGTACGAGCCCGGCACCCGGCGGGCAACCCAGCACCAAGCCTGCAAGCCCAGGCATTCTCGTCAATCTCGCGAAACGGAGCATCGTCATGAGTGGCGCACCAGCCGCCAGTCCGTTCAGGCAGCCCAAGGCCGTGTTCGCGGTCGCGTTCGCGTGCGTGGTGTCGTTCATGGGGATCGGGCTGGTGGACCCGATCCTGCCCGCGATCTCCCACGAGCTGAACGCCTCGCCGAGCGAGGTGACCCTGCTGTTCACCAGCTACCTGGTGGTCACCGCGGTGGCGATGCTGATCACCAACTGGGTGTCCAGCCGGCTGGGCGCCAAGCAGACGCTGATCGCCGGGCTGGCCCTGATCGTGGTGTTCAGCGCGCTGGCCGGCGCCCCGTGATGACCGTGTCCCCGGTGGAGCGGCCGGTGGCCTCGGCCGCCTACAGCTTCGTCCGGTTCATCGGCGGCGGCCTCGCCCCCTACGCGGCGGGCAGGCTGGTCATCGCCGCGGGCATCCACGTCCCGTTCTACATCGCCTCAGGCGCCATCGTCGTGGGCATCGCGATCCTCGCCACGGCGCACCGCCTGCTCGGCGACGCGGAGCGTGTCCAGGCACAGCAGGTCACCACCCCCCCGGCTCAGCAGCTCACCACTCCCGCGGAAGAGCAGCCGGCCGCCGCCTTGATTCCAGTTCCAGCGGCCGGGACGATCACCCGTGGCCGGCCCGGCGCCGGCGTGATCGTGGCCGCCATTGATAACTCCCCCGTGGCCGGCTGACCCGTTCGCCGTCGAATCCGGCCAGCCACGCGGGATCGTATTGCGCAATAAAACAGGTGCGTCGGCCACCCTTGCGAAGCTACCGAGCAGGGTCTGACAGTAAGCCGGCTCAGGACTGGAACTGCTCCAGCAGGAGTTCGGGGTTGCCGGCGAAGATGTCCTCGGGCTCAAGGCGCATGAGATCGTCCTTGGTCCAGTCGCGATGCAGGTCGGAGGCAAGGCGGTGCGCGTGCCGGAGCCGGGCGCGCTCCAGTTCGTTGCGCACGCTGCGGGCGTTGGCGAACCGTGGCTGGTTCATCCGGTTGGTCAGGTAGTTGCGGAAGGCCCGCTCCGCGTCTTCGGACAGGTAGTAGCGGGAATGCTGCAGCATCATCTGGCCGATGGCGCTCAGCTCGTCAAGTTCGTAGGCGGCGAAATCGAGATGGTGGGCGATCCGCGAGCTCATCCCGGGGTTGACGCCGAAGAACTCGTCCATCCGGTCCTTGTATCCGGCCAGGATCACCACGAGCTGTTCCCGCTCGTTCTCCATGACCTGGAGCAGGATGTCGATCACTTCCTGGCCGTAGTCAAGGGAGTCCCCGGCCCGGTAGAGGTAGTAGGCCTCGTCGATGAACAGCACCCCGCCCATCGCCTTGTCCAGGACCTTCTTGGTCCTCGGAGCTGTCTGCCCGATGTACTGGCCCACCAGGTCGTCCCGCATGGCGTGGACGAGGTGGCCCTCTTCCAGGTAGCCGAGCCGGTGCAGCAGATCGGCCATCCGCAGGGCCACGGTGGTCTTGCCGGTACCCGGCGGGCCGGTGAAGCACATGTGCATGTTCGGCCGGGGTGCCTCAAGGCCAAACTTCTGCCGCGCCTGGTCGACCAGGAGCAGCGCCGCGATCTCCTGGACCTTCTTCTTGATCGGAACGAGCCCGATCAGGTCGTTGTCAAGGGCCGTGAAGACCTCGTCGATGTCCGCCGCCTTGCGCTCGTCGGCGAAGCTGACCGTGGCATCCGGAGGTAGCAGGTCAGCCCGCTGATCGCGCCTCAGCAGCCGCCGGCCGCGGCGGGGCGGTGCGCTCGTTGTGCGGCCCTGGCCGCGCCTGGCCTTCTTGTGGTCCGTCGGTGGCGCATCCGCGGTCCTGAGCGAAGCCTTCCAGAGCGAGACGACCGCAGTCGCGACGATGCAGGCGAAGAGGATGGCGGTTACGGCGGTGAAGATGGTGGCGCTGATGCTTTGTTGCCCCCTCCCCATTTCGCGCGATTCCCAACGACAGTACCTGAATGCCTGGACAGCGCCCAGGCTGGCCGCCGGGGGGATTGGTCTATCGTGGGCACCAGAACTGGTCCCGATCTGGTCTCGGCGCGGGCACGCTGAACCGGGAGGTAGCGATGCCGGTCATTGTGATCACCAGGCTCCGGCTCAGGGATCCGGCCTTCTTCGACGAGTTCTTCGCCAGCGCGGTGGCCGTGGTGGAGCAGGCCCAGGGCACGGAGGGCAACCTGGCCGCGGATGTGTTCGCCGAGGCGAACAACACGTACTGGACCCGTACCGCCTGGCAGGAACGCTCTTCGATGGACGGCTTCGTCGGCAGTGAACCGCACCTGACCACGATGGGCCGTATCGACGACTGGTGCGACGAGGCGACGTTCGTCGACTGGGAGCAAGCGAGCGCGGGCACGCTGGACTGGCAGGACGGCTACCGGCGGCTGGTTGCCGACGGCCAGGGCGCCCAGCTCACGCACGGGACCGATGCCCATCAGACCCGTGACTTCCCCGCCCCTGTCGTACCCTGAGCTGCCGTGATGTCTGAGCCTCGGTACCGCAGGGTGGTCCTCAAGCTCAGCGGGGAGGCGCTGGCGGGGCCGGCCGGTAACGGTGTGGACCCGGCCAGCCTGGCCCACGTCGCGCGGGAGATTCTCTCCGTGCATGATCTCGGCGTGCAGATAGCCGTGGTCGTGGGCGGCGGCAATTACTTCCGCGGCCGGATGGCCGAGGGCTGGGGGATCAGCCGGGCCGAGGCGGACAACATCGGGATGCTCGGCACCGTGATGAACGCGCTGATGCTCCGCGGTGTGCTCACCGCCAGCGGCGACCGCGGCGACGGCGACGTGCGGGTGATGACCGCCATGCCGATGGAGAGCGTGGCCGAGCCGTTCATCAGGCTCCGGGCCGTCCGGCATCTCAACCGTCGGCTGATCGTGATGCTGGCGGGCGGCATCGGGCAGCCGTACGTGACCACTGACTACCCGGCCGTGCAGCGCGCGCTGGAGCTGGACGCCGATGCCTTGCTGGTGGCCAAGCACGGGGTGGACGGCGTCTACGACAGCGACCCGAAGGTCAACCCTGCCGCCACGCGCTACACCCACCTCACCTACGACGAGGCGCTGGCCGCCCGGGTGCGGGTCATGGATACCAGCGCGTTCGTCCTGGCCAGCGAGCAGGGCCTGACCATGCACGTGTTCGACGTCGCCGCCGTCGGGGTGATGCGGCGCATCTGCGAGGGCGAGGACCTCGGCACGAGGATCAGCGCCAAAAGGTGACCTGCGGGGGCGTGGGCTGCCCGCCGGTGGCCCAGGGCTGGCCGTCGGTAGCACCCTGGCTGGCTGCCGGCGGCCGGGGATGGCTGTCGGTGGCCGGCGATACCGTGGGCAGGCAGGTGACCGCCAGGTGAGTGAGGGGACGCCATGACCACGCTGGAGAACCGGCCCAACACCGCGCTCCTGGTCGTCGACGTGCAGAACGGCGTCGTCGCGGAGGCGCACGATCGCGACGTGGTCGTCGCGAACGTCGGCAGCCTCGTCGGCAAGGCCCGGCGGGAGCAGGTCCCCGTGGTCTGGGTACAGCACTTCGACGAGGGCCTTCCCCGGGGAAGCGAGGACTGGCGGATCGTCCCCGAGCTTGCCCCGGACGGCGCCGAGTCGCTCGTCGAGAAGAGCTACGGCGACTCGTTCGAGGGCACCAACCTGGAGACCGTGCTGTCCGGCCTCGGTGTCGGGCGGCTCGTCGTCGTCGGTGCGGAGACCGATGCGTGCATCCGCTCGACCCTGCACGGCGCGTTCGCCCGGGGCTACGACGCGACCCTGGTCAGCGACGCCCACACCACCGGGGACCGGACGGAATGGGGAGCGCCGCCGCCGGACCAGGTGATCGCGCACACCAACCTGTACTGGAACTACCAGACCGCGCCGGGCAAGACGGCCGGGACGGTCGAGACCAAGGATGTGGACTTCGGCGGCGCGTCCTAGCGGCCGGGCGCCGGGTGCCGGCGTCCTCGGTCCCGGCCGTCGGCGTCCCTGATCCCGCCGTTGGCCACGAGCGGCTCAGCAGCCGTCGTAGGGCGCCCAGGGGGAGGTGCCGGCCTCGGCATACAGCTTGGCGAACGCCGCCTCCTGCACGCTGACTGGCGCGGTCTGCGCACCGCCGGGGTAAGCGGAGGCGTAGCCCAGGCTGGCCCAGGTGGAGGGCAGGAACTGGAACAGCCCACCGGCGCCGCTCGAGGGGTTCACCGCTCGCGGGTTGCCGCCAGACTCACGGGAGATGACGCAGGCCTCGAACGCGCCCATGCCCTCCGTACCGACGTGGCCCGGACCCCTTGCGCGGCCCGGATCCGACCCCCGGGCGTGCCGGCCCGGTGCACTGTGCCGTCCTGCGGGCCTCGTGTGGTCCCGGTCGGCATGGTGGCCCGCGTGACGGGCGTGGTGGTGCCTGTGAGCAGAGGTCACGTGCACGGTGGCCGGGGCGGGGACCGCTGCGTGGCAGTTCAGGGTGATGGACTGCCCGGGGAAGATCAGGTTGGGGTTGGCGATGCCGGACGCGGCGGCGAGGGAGGGGTAGTCGGCCGCGGTGCCGCAGAACCGGGCGCTGATCTGGGAGAGGCTGTCGCCGAAGCGCACGGTGTAGGCCGACCGGGCGGCCAACGCGCGCACGGCGGGGTGATGATGCCGGTGGACCACGACGTGGGGCCTGGTGGCCTTCAGCGCGGCGAGATCCGCGGTACCGCTGTTGACCGCGCTGGAACCGGCGAGGTTCGCGTTGACCAGCCTGGCGTTGACCAGCCCGACGGGAACCGGGGCCGGGTGGGTGGCAGCGGAGGCAGCGGTGGCGGTGCCAGACAGCGCGAGTGCCGAGCCGGCGGCGCCGGCCACCAGCGAGGCCGTGCCTGCCTTGGCGGCGGTACCGATGAGAGCGGCTGGCCCGGGGCCGCCAGGCTTGGCGTGGCGGGCGTCGTAACCGGACGTGGTCTTGGCATGCTGGCCGGGGCGGCGTGACATATTCGGGGATCCCTGACCTTCCAGGTCGCTGATGAGACACGGCCGGGCCGGGTTCAGGGGCTCCTGCCAAATGATCGGCAGCTTCTCTGGGTGCCGGGGCCCAGAGGCGCACTGAGGCGACCATAGGGCGGAAATTACTGACGCGTAGGATTTCCGGAGAACTGCCACCGGGTGGTTTCTCCCCCCGCTAGGGTGATGGCGGCCTGGCCTGTCCCAGGCCAAGATTGGGTGCCATCGGCCGGAACGAAGCCGCATCTCGGGCGGCGGAAACGGGGTCACGGCATTGTTGGGCAGGAGAAGAAGGCAGGAGCGGGCCTTCGATCGCGAGGCCACGCGTTACCAGATGCGCCAGCGCATGCTCTCCATCGGAGACGACTACATCATCGAGAACGACCGTGGCGAGCACGTGTTCAAGCTGGACGGCAAGGCGCTGCGGGTCCGCAAGACCATCTTGTTCGAGGACATGGACGGCCGCGAGCTTTGCAAGATCCAGGAGCGAATGATGCGGCTCCGGGACAGCATGGAGATCGAGGGGCCGGACGGCAGGCGGCTGGCCATGGTGCACAGGGCCATGATCACGCCGTTGCGCGAGCGGTGGGTGGTCGACGTCGAAGACGGCCCCGACCTGCGCGCCCAGGGCAACTTCGTGGACCACGAGTACACGATCGAGCGAGACGGGGACAAGGTCGCCGAGGTCTCCAAGCGGTGGTTCCGGGTCAGGGACACCTACGGGGTCGAGGTGGCCCCGGGCGAGAACGACGTGCTGATCCTGGCCACCACCGCCGTCATCGACGCCATGGCCCACCCAGCCAGGTAGCCGTGCCCTGACGGCCAGCCCTCAGCGGCGGCTTAAGGAGCGACGAGCGCGTCGGTGAGCGGGTCGACGCCGGCCAGCTTGGCGGTCAGGTCGGCGGTGAGCCCGTACCGGGCGCCCAGCACGGCGGGCGCGACGTAGCTGACCTTCGTCTGTGCCCCGTCGGCCCACACCAGGACCTTGAGCGGCAGGTCCACGGCGGACAGCGGCGCTGCCTGCATCACCAGCGTGCCCGCCGCCGGGTTACCGAAGATCACCAGCACGGTCTCCCGCAGGGTCAGCCCGGCCGCGCTGGCCTCGGCGCTCTGGTCGATGACGGCGAATACCTTCTGTCCCTTGTCGCTGAGGATGCCGGTCAGGCGGGCGACCGTGTCGGGCACCGATCGCGGGCTGAGCTTGGTGACGATTTCGCCTGGTTCCCTGGTGCTGTCCTCGGTCATTGCCTGGTCTCCTGATCAGGATGATCGGCGGGCTTGGTCGGCCCTTGGCTGTCGCGCGGCGGATGGCCGCCGGATTCAAGCATCAAGACGATCCAGACTGTCAGAAGGATCATCACGAAGACAGCCGCAAAAGTGACCGTATGGGGCAAGGCTGGTCCGCCCATGTCCTAACAGCTCCTTCCCAGCCGGCGGCCTTGACGGGCATGTTGGTCAGGCCACCAGTCCTGCATAGAGCACCGCTGCGGAGTGCGCGTGTGCGGCCGTTGGAGGACCAGTGGAGGAGGTCAGCCGATGCGGCGGATCTGGCCGTCGAGGCCGCGCAGTTGCCGTGGCACCGCCCGGTAGGCCTCGGGTGCCTCCAGCGGCCGCAGGCTGTCGGCGCGGACCTGGACCACCTTGTGATGGTGCCGCCCGCCGGACTCCTGGACCCAGGACACCCAGGCCCACCAGGAGCCGTCGCGCTCGTGCCGTTCCCAGGCAAGCAGGTGCCCCACCATGCCGGTGGCCATCTCCACCAGCGGCGGCGCCCACGGGGTATGCCTCGCCGCCATTACATCAGTATGCGAAACTATATTCGATTTCATTGAGTTATCCACGCATTTGCATCAAGATCGCTACCATCGCGATCTCAGCGGACCTCCCCTTCTCACGTTCGGCCTTGCCGGCGCGTCTGCCTGGTGGGGCGCTTAGTGGTTACGACTGAGCGCACGCCCGGCAACCGAAGGGAGCAGACAGTGACGGCAACAGCAGGTGGAGCCCCGGGTGCCGCGCACACGGTGCTCGCAACGCGCCTGGGAATGGTGACGGTCGTCCGGGAGGGCGAGGCCCTGACCGGACTGTACTTCCCACGGCACTGGCCCAGGCCCGACCGGACCGCGTTCGGCCCCCGCACCGATGAGGGATTCGAGGACGTCGCGCGCCAGCTCGGCGAGTACCTCGATGGGGAGCGGACCGCGTTCGAGTTGCCCGTGAAGGTCAAGGGCACCGAATTCGACCGGCGGGTCTGGGAGCTGATATCCGCCGTGCCCTATGGGCAGACGACCACCTACGGCGATCTCGCCCGCAGCCTGGGGGCCGGGACGGATCCGCGGGACGTCGGTGCGGCAGTAGGCCGCAACCCGATGTGCATCGTGATCCCCTGCCACCGCGTGATCGGCAGTACCGGCAAGCTCACCGGCTACGCGGGCGGCCTGGGCCGGAAGCGCACCCTGCTCGAGATCGAGCACGCACGGACCCTGCAGGCGGGGGATGCCGTGGCCGTGGGCCTCTGGTAGGCGGGCTCCGGGAGGAGCAAGAAGGCAACTCGCGACAAGAAAGGAACGACCCATGTCGATCGAGGAGAACAAGGCCGTTGTGGGCCGGTGGTTCACCGAGTTCTGGGGCAAGGACTTCAACCCGGCCGTCATCGACGAGCTGGCCGCCCCGGACATCCGGTTCGAGTACTCGCTGCACGAGCCGCTGCGCGGCCGGGACGCGGTCCGCGCGTTCGCCGGAAAGTTCCGCGCCGCGTTCCCGGACCTGAACTTCTGGGGCACCGCCGGCCTGATCGCCGAGGGCGACTACGTGGTCGGCCAGTGGGAAGGCGGCGGCACCCACACCGGAGACGCGTTCGACGATATGCCCATCGGCTCGCTGCCGGCTAACACCGGCAAGACGATGCGGTTCACCGGGACCACCGTCCTGAAGGTCGAGAACGGCCTCATCACCGAGGAGGTCGGCCTCGACGACGGCGTCACCGCACTCCGCCAGCTCGGCCTCATCCCCGGGGCCTGAACACGCCGGCAACCAAACGGGTGTGCCGTGGCGAAGCCCAGCTTCGCCACGGCACACCGCCGTTCATGGCGCGGCCGTTCATGGCGCGTCGTGGAAGACGAGCCCGAGCGTGTGCCGCTGGCCCGACCTGATCACCGATACGCCGTGCCGGACCGGGGCCGCCGACCAGCCCCGCGCCGACCGGACAGGCCGGTCACGGGTGGTGAATACGTAGCCGTGGCCGTGCGGGAGCAGGGTGGCGGTGCCGCGGGACTGCGCGCGTGGCCGCTGTTCCATCAGCAGGAACTCCCCGCCGCTGTGGTCGGTGCCGGGCTCGTTCAAGTTGATGACGACCTGGAGCGGGAACACCAGGTCGCCGTAGAGATCGCGGTGCAGCGCGTTCCAGTCCCCGGCGCGATAGCGGAGCAGGATCGCGGTCGGCCTGTCCTGCCCGGCGTCATGGCACATCCGCAGCCATTCATCGAGCGTGTCCGGCCACGGGGCGGGGCGGCCGAGCTTGGCCCACCAGTCGCGCGCGATCGGCAGCAGCCGGGGGTAAAGCGCTTGCTTGAGCCGCTCGACGGGTTCGGGATACGGGGTCTTGAAGTAGCGGTACTCGCCTTCCCCGAATCGGTACTGCTTCATGTTGATCGTGCTGCGGAAGTACCCGGCATGGTCGTAGAGCCCGCGGATCTGTTCCGCTTCGCCAGGGGTGAGCAACTCGGGCAGGAGGGCACCGCCGAGGGAGTTGACCTCGGCGGTGATGGCGTCCCAGTCGCCGGAATCGACCCGGCGTTTCCACGGGTCCCTGATCTCAGTTTCTCGAGTGGTACTGGTCATGCCGCTGCCTCCAGGCTGAGGAGGGCCTTCTTGGCGTCGGGACCGCCGACGTAGCCGCCGGGCGTCCCGCTGGCGGGCAGCACCCGGTGGCAGGGCACGACGACCGGCAGCGGGTTGGTGGCACACGCGGTGCCGACGGCCCGGAACGCCTTCGGGTTCCCGACGAGCTCCGCGACCTGCTTGTACGTGCGGGTCTGCCCGTACCCGATCTCGGGAAGGTGCCGCTGCACCAGCTGCCGGAAACCCCTCGACAAGGACAGGTCCAGTGGGAGGTCGAAGATCCGGCGCTGCCTGCCGAAGTACTCGTCGAGCTCCCGCGCCGCCGGGTCCAGCCGCCTCGGCGCCCGCAGCACGCGCGGGCTGAGCCGCTGCGCCAGGGTGTCCAGCACGCGATCGTGGTCCTCAATCTCATAGGCCACGCGCACCAGGCCCTTCGGCGTCGCCGCCAGCAGGAGCGGGCCCACGGGGGAGTCGATCGTCGTGTAAGCGACGTCGAGCAAGCCCTCGGCGTCGGCGGCAAGCCCGAGCCTGTCCCGGAGCCTCAACAGCGTGCCGGGGTCGCTGGGAGACGCGAAATAGTCAGGTGAAATGTTCACGATGGCGCTCCTTCCGTGGTCGCGCCGGGTAGTTCTTCCGCAGGTTCTTGACGCCATCGGCCGCGGCCCTGCGTGCCGCATCGGTCGTGCCGCCGAGGATCTCTGCGATCTCGGCGTACGCCAGCCCGGCGATGTAGTGATACGCCACCGCTTGGCGCTGCTTCTCCGGCAGTGCCCCGACCGCCTGCCACAGGTCACCGTCGCCGTCTCCCGGCACGCCGAGCGCGGTCGGCGACTCGGGTACGTCCCCGACCGGCACGGGCTGCCGCTTGCGGGCCCGGAGCACGTCGATGGCCTTGCGGTGCGCGATCGTGACCAGCCATGCCTCGGCATTGGCGTCATCCGGCAGGTCCGGGTAGGCGCGCATCGCCGCCAGGAAGGTCTCCGACCACGCGTCCTCGGCATCGTGGGCACCGAGAAGCACCCGGCACACGCGCAGCACGGTCCCACCGTGCTCCTCCACGACCTTCTCGAACGGCTGCTTCATCCCCATGCCCGCGCAGACGTGGCCATTGCCAGCTCCCTCCTCACCAGGTAAACGCTCCAGGCACGCCGAACGTGAGGTGCTGAATCAGCGTGGTTTCGTAATCCTGGTTCAGGTGCGGAACGTAACTGACATTGGGCCCCGGATGGCGATCACCCGAGTCCGCTGCTGACCACCGTCACTGACTGCTGGGCCTGCTGGGCGGGCAGGTAGTCAGCGTTGCCTCCCTCGTTGGCGTCGATGACGCAGGTGCCGGGCGCGGTGAAGGTCACGGTGCCGCTCGAGGTCGCGGTGCCGCTCGAGGTCACGGTGCCGCTGGAGTACGTGCACACCGAGCCGGCTGATGGGTCGATGGTGATATTCACGGGGCTGCCCGACAGACCGCCCGTGGCCGTCACGGCATAGGTGGCTCCGGGGGGCAGGCCGGCGGGCGGCGTCGTGGTGAACGTGATCATCTGGGGGATCGGCGTGTGCCTGCTCACCTGGACCATCTGCTGGGCCTGACGGGCGGCCCGGAACCTGGCGTTGCCGGCCTGGTTGGCGTCGATGACGCAGGTGCCGGGCGCGTTAAAGGTCACGGTGCCGCTCGAGGTCACGGTGCCGCTCGAGGTCACGGTGCCGCTCGAGTACGTGCACACCGAGCCGGCTGATGGGTCGATGGTGATATTCACGGGGCGGCCCGACGGGCCGCCGATGGCCGCCACGTGGTACGTGGTCCGGGGGAGCGGGCCGGTGGGCGGCGTCGTGGTGAACGTGATCGCTTGGCGGATCAGCCTGTGCCTGCTCACCTGGACCGTCTGCTGGGCCTGACGGGCGGCCCGGAACCTGGCGTTGCCGGCCTGGTTGGCGTCGATGACGCAGGTGCCGGGCGCGGTGAAGGTCACGATGCTGTCCGAGATGGAGCATGCGCTGGTGCTCGATGGATCGATGGCGAACGTCACCTGGTTGCCCGACCGGCCGCCCGTGGCCGCCACGTGATAAGTGGTCCCCGGCTTTGCGTAGCCCGGCGGCACCGAGGTGAAGATGATCGTCTGCGGCTGGAGTCCAGCTCCCGGGCCGAAGAAGGCAGCGATGATCGCGGCCACGCCACCCGCGACCGCGATTGCCCCAGCCGCCGCGATGATCTTCCGGAACCACTTGCGCAAAGGACCTAGCCGCCCAAGCGGTATCTGCTTCTCGAAGAGGGTGATGCCCTCGGCGCTGACACTGAGGTCCAGCTTGCCGCCGTGGGCCCCGGATGGCAGGTCGAGCGTCTCGGAAAACTCGAACGGCCCCTCCCCCGCCCCCAGCTCGAATTCCCAGCCCTTTGACCAGCTTGAGCCATGGTGCCGTACCGTAACCGAGACCTCGATGCCGGTTTCCGAGCAGTTCTCGATCGAGAGCGACAGCTCGCCCAGCCCGGCCGGCCGGACCTTGACCCGCACGCATGGCCTGATGGTCAGCTCATACCGTGCCGCCGCGACCGGAGGACCACCGCGCTCTCGCCAGACGATGAGCAGCGGGTAAGTACCGTACTGGTGACGCTGCACGTCCACGGGGCGGACCTGGAGGACGTACTGCCGGGAAATCGCCGCGCCCCCGGCTACCGCTACGATATGGGCCCACCTGCGGTCGAAATTCGGTTCTTCCGAGACGACGTCCAGGTCATGGAGTGACGGCGCCGCCCCGCCGGAAGTTATGGCAAACGGGAAGCGTGCCGTTCCACCCGGGGAGACTTGGCGTTCAGCGGCACTCGGGACGATCCCCTCGGACTGCCGGTCAAGCAGCGCGCTGAGCCCCTCGTCCTGCGGTGGCCAGCCCGGGTTCATAAGATCACGCTCCCTTGCCACGCCCGGAATTCGGCGAGGCTTAACTCCTTCATAAGTTCGGAACCCGCGGGTGCTGCCTTTGATACGGCGGCAGGAGGGTGTATCAGAGCCAGTAGGTGGCGCCCCGTTTGGGGGCGGAGGTCACGCTCTGGCCCGTGTGTACTCGCCGCCGATGCAGATGAACGCGGCCGCCGTCGCCATCGAGGCGGGGTCTTCGGCGGCCAGCCGGTGCTGGGTGTCGGCCAGCGCGGTGGCGGCGGGGACCCCGGCCGCTACCGCCTGGTGAAAGGCGGTCATGAGGTGGGCGGTTTGGGCATCCGGGATGGCGGTGACCGACGCGACGAGTTGGCGGGTGCCCTGCGCGATGAAGGCCGCACTGAGGCCAAGCAGCTCGTCACCGGCCGGGACGACGGGCCGTCCGATGTCACACGCCGCGAGCACGACCAGCTGCGGTGTCCGGTTCAGCCGTTCCAGGTCGTAGACGGTCAGCGGGCCATCGGCGAACTGGAGTGATGAGAACAGCGGGTTGTGCAGGTGAAGATGCCCGTGTGCGGCCAGATGCGCGATGTCGGCTCCGTCCAGCGCGGCCGTGACGGCCTGGACGTTGGCCGAGCCGCCGGTAAGCGCGGTGGTCTGGTAGATCGCTGCCACGGCATCCGCCTCGGCGTGCGCTCCTGGCAGGCCAGGTCCCGCAGCCACGACGACCCGCCCGTCGGCACGGCGTGGCCGCTGGCCGGCGAACCACAGCGCGGCCGACGGCGACACGGTCACTGGGCGCCCGTCGCAGAACGGGAGAATCGACCAGGGGAGCGATTGCAGCGGCCCGGTGGGAATGACCACCAGCGCCCGGTCCCTGAGTTCGTCGGCGAGCGGGCCGAAGAGGGCCTGGTCGATGCGCCGCGCAGCGTGCCGCAGCATTGCCTGGGCAGCGGAGTGGCTGGCCGCCTCCCACCGGTGGCGGGCGAGCCGGTGCAGGGCGAACGGCACACGCTCGATCAGGTCCTGGACGTGCGCCAGCGGCTGCAGGTGCCAAAGGCGCGTGCGCCCGTCGACAAGTGTCACCGCGTCAAGCTCGCCCTCGAGGTGGATGAACTCCACCAGCGCCGACTCCCCCAGCGAAGCCGACAGGTCCGCCACCGGCACCGTCGCCGTGGGCTGGAAGGACTCATCACCGCGCTGACGGCGCCGCTGGTCCCGGATGTCGCGCTCCAGGATGACCTGGCGCCGGACGAGCCGGGTGCTGCGCTGGCCCGCCCGGCGGCGCTCCCCGATCTCAGCGACCACCGCTCGCAGCTCGGTCAGGGCCCGGGCCAGCTCAGGATCATGGGGCGGGCGCACCGGCCGCAGCAGCAGATGGCTGGCCCGGCTTTGCTCGGCCCACTCCAGTACCCGGCCGGCGTGGCCGTCTTCGAGGGCCATGCGCAGCCCAAGGGCCGTAGCCTCGGCGCGGTGGCGGGAGACGTGAGCGCGCAGATCGATCGCCCCGAGGCTGGCGCGATGCTCGTCGAGAAGCCGCACCGCTGTGCGGATGGCGATCTTCGCCCCGCGGTGGTTACCGTCGGCGCGGCGCACCAGGGCCTCGCAATACCAGGCGCGGGCACGTAGCAGGACCGGCCCATGGCGACGTTGCTGGCTGGCTTTCTGCAGTTGCTGGCGGCCGCGGCTCGTCCAGCCGCGTTCGAGGGCAAGCTGACCGGCCAGCAACCGGGCCTCCAGGGCCGCGGCAGGCCACCCGCCTGTGCTCAGGTCGGCGGCGGACCTTTCCAAGTGCGCCACCGCCACCTGGGATCGGCCCTCCCCGGCCAGCCGTGACCGGAGGATCGTGAACCGGGCCCGGGCGGCCCACTGCGGACGCTGCTGGCGGTTGAACTCCCGCAGGGCGCGGTGTGCCTGCTCCAGTGCCAGGGCAGGTTCGCCCTCCAGGGCCGCGGTCTGTGCGACGAGGAGCCGCACCTCGGGCACGGCGATGCGGCGGTTCATTCGTTCGAGTTCCGCCACGGCCTCCTCCGCGGCCTCTCTTGCTTCCGCCACCAGATATACAGACAGCAGCAGTTCGCTGCGGTCGTTGAGCAGCCAGCCGAGCTGGTGGGTGTGCAGGGCCCGGTAGCGGCGCTCGGCGAGGTCGAAATAGTGCAGCGCGCTCGGCACGTCACCCTGCACGGCGCGGACCCAGCCGAAGGTGCCATGCACTATTGCCAGAGACAGGTCGAGGTCAAGTTCCTTACACAGGCTTTCGGCTTCGTCCAGGTCGGTTTCGGCGGCCGCGAATTGATGGCGGTATCCGTGCGCTATCGCGCGATTGGACAGCACGCGTTGCAGCCAGAGGTGATCGTGTGCCCGTCGTAAGGCGGGGACGGCCGTGCGATAGCAGGCGAGGGCGTCGTCGAACTGCCCAAGGTGGTTGAAGATCGCGGCACGCTGCGCCTCCGCCCGCGCCCGCGCCGCACCGCGCAGTTGCGGCAGAACGGCATCGATCTCATGCATGCCCTGGTGTGGCCTGCCCTGGATGCTCAGCGCGAAGGCCAGCCTTAGCCGTGCTTCGGCCGCCTGCTCGGCAGACCCGGCGCGGATAGCCAGCCTGCTCGCTGCGCGCAGATGGCCCACCGCGGCATCGAGGTCTGCCATGTGCAGCGCGGCGATGCCCAGCGCGCGCTCGGCGACGGACTCGATACGCCAATCGTGCGCGGCGTGAGCCTGATCCCGGATTGTGGTGGCGACGCCAGCCGTTTTCCGGGGATCAGCTTCAGCGAGCCGCAGTACATCGGCGGCGTCATCCCCCGCGCCCACGTCCGCAGTCTCGCACGGAAGGCCGTTCGTCCAACATCCCAACGCTGGATGTATCAAAGCCAGGACGGGTGCCCTCCGTTAATCAGGACACCCGGCATAAGAAGGGGAGGGCCATGCCCATCGACTCGCGAGAGCCCACCGTCAAGGTCAGGGAGAATCAGATCGTCGTCGATCTGGAGCAGCTCGAAAAGCTCGAGCCCGTGCTCCCGCTCGGGTACAAGGTGATCGACAGGAACACGGCACTCAGGCTGGCCTTGATCGATGTCAGCCCCCGCCCGTGGGCGGAGACCGACGCCGACGCCCAGGTGGAGGAGCTGATCAACGGGCTCCGAGAGGCCTACAAGACCAGGTACGGTGACGAACTGGTCATCGGAAAGAACCGGATCGTCGGGTCGGTCGCCGGCTCCCCGTACACCGGTGGGGGGTCGGGCGTGGCCAGTCCCTATACCGGGGGGATACACGGGAAGGGCCAGGGCGGAGCCCGGCTCGCCGAGGGCAACGCCCTTCCCGAGCGGAGGGATGCGAAGAGGAGTGTTCGGGCCGGAATACTCGACACCCGGCTCTTCGAGCACCCGGACCTGGCCGGCCGGTATCTCGCCAGCTTCGGCGCTTTGGTGACCGACGATCAGAAGGCCGCTGCGGCTAGGCCCCCGGCAGACCAGGTCCATGCCAACCTGGCGCATGCCACCTTCATCGCTGGAGTGATACTGCAGCGGGCGCCGGATGCCGACCTGGACATCCGCCGTGCCCTTGATGAAGACGCCGCCACGTCCAGCTCATGGGAAGTTGCCGTCAAGATGGCGGAATTCGCGGACGCCGGACTGGCCGTGCTCAACATCTCCTTCGGCGCGATCACCAAAGACGACGAACCACCTCTGGTTCTGGCAAGGGCCGTCGAGGCATTGCGTGGCAAGGCCGTCACGATCGTCGCGGCCGCCGGAAACAACGGGCCGTCTTCCAAGAAGATGTGGCCGGCCGCGCTGCCGCAGGTCATCGCCGTCGGCGCGGACAAGGAAGGAAGCCCGGAGCCCGCCGCCTTCAGCCCTGTGAACACCGAGTGGGTTGACCTGATGGCGCCCGGCGAGCAGGTCTACAGCACCTATGAGCTCGGCGACTATGCGCTCTGGGACGGGACCTCCTTCGCGACGCCCGCGGTCTCCGGCGCGATCGCTTATCTCATGCAAACCGAGGGAATGTCCTCCGACGACGCCGGGGCCTGGCTGAAGACTCCGCCGGCGGCCCGGAAGCCGTTCCCGGGCTCGGCGGCCATGGACGACATTCGGCCGATCTGATTAGGCTGAGCAGGATCGCGCCTGGCCCGCTCGGCGCAGATCAGCCAAGAGGAACATCATGCGAGACGACCCCACACTTGCCGCGTTAATCGCCCGCGCCGCGAAGGGCGACCAAAACGCGTGGGAGGAGCTCGTTGAGCGCTTCGCGCCGCTGGTGTGGTCGATCTGCCGTCGCTACTCGCTGGAGCGCGCAGACATCGACGACGTGGCGCAGAACGTATGGCTCAGGCTGGTTGAAAGGCTGTCGACGATCCGCGAACCGAACGCCCTTCCCGGCTGGCTGGCAACCACCACCCAGCGGGAATGCCTGCGGCTGCTGGGCGTCAATCAGCGCCTTGAGCGCCGGGGCGAGCGGCTGGCCGATGAGATGGCGACCGCGCTTCCGCCGGCGGGAATGATCGAAGAAGAGATCATCAAGGCTGAGTGGAACCGGTCGCTGCTCATCGCCTTCGGCCAATTGCCTCTCCCGTGCCGTGAGTTGCTGTTGTTGCTCATGCGGGAACCGCCGATGCCCTACACCGAGATCAGCAGGGCCCTAGGGATTCCAGTAGGCGGAATCGGGCCGAGTCGCGCACGCTGCCTGGCCAAGCTGCGCCGTTGCCAGCCTCTCGCCGACCTCTTGGACGAGGAAAGCGACGAGGATGGTCGTGGAGGTGAGTCCGGTGGCTGAGCAATGGAACGACGACGAAATCATGGGCCGTCTCGCGCAGGCGTGGCAGGCGGCCGACGATGTGCCCGCTGATTTCATCGCGGCCGGGAAAGCGGCGTTTGCCTGGCGTGACATCGACTCAGAACTCGCGGAACTCGTCTACGACTCGGCCCTCGAAGCGGAGCTTTCCGCCGTGCCCGTCCGGGCCGAACGCGCCCATCTGCGCGCCATGACCTTCACCTCGACGGACCTCACCATCGAAATCGAAATTACAGGCGAGGCCCTGCTAGGGCAGGTAGTCCCCATGCAAGACGGCGAGGTAGAAGTGATCACGCCCGCGGGAAAGGCCCAGGCAGGCCCTATCGACGACGTCGGGGGCTTCACCATCAGGCCCCTCCCCGTCGGCCCGTTCCGGCTGAACTGCCGCACCGCTGCCGGTTCCATATCCACGAGCTGGCTCAATATCTGACCCGCCCCAGCCGCGGATGCCCGGGTCAAGACCGCCGGCGCGGCGCTTCGATGCCGCTGCCAGCAGCGATGATCTGCGGGCCGGCGGCGGCGACTGACGTGATGCCGGTCAGCGCCATCGAGGTATCGAGCTCCTTACGGATGATCTCGATGGCCTTGGCGACACCCTGCAGTCCGCCGGCGCCCAGGCCATAGAGGTAGGCACGACCGATCATGCAAGAGCGGGCACCGAGCGCGAGTGCCCGCAGCACGTCCTGGCCGGACCGGATACCGCTGTCGAACATGATCTCGATGTCGGAACCGACCGCATCGGCGACCGCGGGCAGTGCCGAGATGGCCGACGGGGCGCCGTCGAGCTGACGTCCGCCATGGTTGGATACGACAATCGCCGAAACGCCCATCCGGGCAGCGATCTTGGCGTCCTCGGGGTCGAGAATCCCCTTCAGGATGATCCTGCCTGGCCAGAGGGCGCGGATCCATTCGATGTCTGCCCAGTTCAGGGTGGGGTCGAACTGCGCGGCGGTCCACTGTGCCACAGATCGCAGGTTGCCCCCGCCGGCGATGTGGCCGGCCAGGTTGCCGAAGGTCTTGCGTTTACCGCGCAGGATGCTCAGCGCCCACGCTGGCCTGGCGGTCACATTGGCGAGGTTCGCCAAGGTGATCCGCGGCGGCACTGACATGCCGTTCTTGATGTCGCAATGACGCTGCCCGAGCACGTTCAGATCCAGGGTGATCACCAGGGCGCTGCATCGGGCGGCGGCCACGCGCGCCAGCAGGTCACGGACAAAACCGCGGTCCCGCATCAGGTAGAGCTGGAACCAGAACGGCTCGGGCACTGCGGCGGCTACGTCCTCGATCGAGCAGATCGACATGGTGCTCAGGCAGAACGGGATCCCGGCCGCCTGCGCCGCGCGGCAGGCAAGGATCTCGCCGTCACCGAACTGCATGCCGCACAGCCCGACCGGAGCCAGCGCCAGCGGCAGCGACGCCGGCTCGCCGGCGATGATCGTGGACAGCTCGCGCGTCCCGACATCAATCCCGACGCGCTGGCGGAACCTGACCGCGTCCAGGTCGGCCCGGTTGGCCCGCAACGTCGACTGCGTATAAGAGCCGTGGTCGGCGTACTGGAAAAACGCCCGCGGGACCCGGCGTAGCGCCATTGACCGCAAGTCCTCAATGCACGTGACATTGTCCATCGAAGAACTGCCCAGCACGCCATTCCCCTCGCAGCCGCTATCCTCACCACCTGCCGCGCCTCCACGGTAACGCAGGCATGCTTGCCCGCCCGGCCGTGCCGCCGCCGCAGGCCCCTGCCTCGCTCCGCCTGTACCGAGCACTCGCGACGCGCCCGGCGCCCAGGGGCGTGGCCGGTGCGGGCTTGCTATGGAGCGGTGGCCCTGACGCTTACCTTTGTTCTGCGGCCGCCGCCGTGCTGGTCCACCCTGGCGTCAGTGAAGCCGTGCGCACGGCAGCGGTCTGCGAACGCGCTGGCTTGATCGGGGGTCCAGCCGTGACTGGCCAAGCCGGTTGCGTCCGGCCGGGTCAGCCGTTCGATGGCCACCAAGCGCCCGCCCGGTTTTAGCACCCGCCGGGCCTCGTGCAGGCCTGCGTCCAGGTCGGCCCAATGGTGCACGGAGGCGATGGACCAAGCGACCGATACCGACGAGTCGGGCAATGGCAGGGCCTCCGCGCTGCCCTCGACGTAGCGCACCGCGTGAGTGGAGCGCCATGTGAGGAAGCGGGCGAGCCGCAGCATCACCGGCGCGGGATCAACCCCAACAACCGAAGCACCCAGCCGGGCTGCAAGGCGGACAGCGGTACCTGGCCCACATCCGATGTCGGCCACCGCGTCGCCCGCAGCGAGTTCGCTGAGGCGCTCGGCCAGGCGGGCGTTACCCTCCCCGCCCAGCACCATGCTGGCACCGGCAAGGAATCCGGCCGGTCCGGCGAAGCCGGGATAGTGGGCGTGGTGATTGGGGACCGAGTGCTGGCTGGTCGTCATGCCCAGACCTTGACAGTTGAACCCGGCTTCAAGTCAAGTGGCTCCATGCCCGAACTGATGACGATCGGGGAGGTGGCCCACCGGGCCCATGTCGCTACCTCCACCATCCGCTACTACGAGCGACGCGGCCTGCTGAGCGCCGATGCACGGCAGTCAGGGCAGCGCCGGTACCGGACCGGAACGCTCCGCCGCCTGGTCTTCATCGGCATGATGCAAGACATCGGCCTGACCCTCGACGAGGTCTCCGGGATCCTGAATGCCGCCACGGCAGCCGAGTGGAAACCGATCGCCGGTCAGCGCCTCGCCGCCCTCGATGAGCAGATCGCTCAGCTACACCATGCCCGCGGGCTGCTCGCTGGCGCGCTGTGGTGCCGGTTCGACCACCCCGCAACCGACTGCAAGGTCATGGGCGCCGAGATCGACCGCCGGCTTGGTGTTTAGAGGTTAGAGGAGCGGGATGCTGCCCTTTTCGTGCCTGAGCCGGATTCGGTCGGCGCGGTAGACGTATTCGGTGAGCCGGATGGGCCGTGCTGTGTCGTAGGCGGTTCGGCTGACGACGGTGACGGGGACGGGGGTGGAGAGCCGGGGCGGGCGCCAGCGCCAGCGCCGCCTTCATCGGCGACGAGGCGTGGGCTACCAGCAGCGGGCAGCTGCAGCACGTGCCGGACTTCGGGAAACTGACGTTCAAGAGCTGCCTCCTCGACGCAAAGACCCTGGCCAGCTGGCACCCGCACGCCTTACCAGCGGGTGAACAGCATCGGCACCGTTCAGATCACCACCGGGAACTTCTGGCCGGGCGGCACCGCGTTCACCACGCACTTCCAGCACTCCTGACCAATGGGCGACTGCATCAGGCGAACCGCCAGCGCGAGTCACCCGCAGACCGCCGCATCCCGTCGCCGAGGTTAGTCATGTCCTGCTGACCCGCCATCCGGGCCAGCCACGCTCCCGCCGCGCAGCGCCCAGGCTGCGCGGCGGGAGCGTGAGCTAACGGCCAACTGCCGACGCGGGACCTGTCTGGCGCCCGGCCCACATCGGCTATGGGTGCGAGCCGCGGCGCAGCCACGGCAGGCAGCGGGCAGGCACCGGGAGCTGGTGTCAGGTTTCTCCCGAAGTTGGTGGATACGGCGGCGGGCTGCAGGCACGCTTGTTCCCGGGAGCGGGGATCGCATTCGCCTGGAGGTACTCGTGCGCAACAAACTCCTTGTCGTGGCGGCTGTTGTGCTCGCGGTGGCTGGGACGGCGGCCGGGGTGACTGCCGCGTCTCCGGCGGCTGCCGCTTCAAGACCGTGTGGTACCGCGTCAGCGCCGCGCACCTATCGGCACGTCGTCTGGATCTGGATGGAGAACCACAGCTTCAGCGACATCATCGGCAACACCTCCCAGGCGCCGTACATCAACTCCCTCGCGGCTAGTTGCGGGCTGGCCACCAACTACCACAACACCACGCACCCGAGCTTGCCCAACTACCTCGCGGCCACCTCCGGCCTCGCTCAAGGCTCGCTACCGGCCACGACCTACCTGGACTGCAGCCCCTCGGTGATCTGCGACATGACGGTCGGGAGCATCTTCGGGCAGGGCGAGACCTGGAAGGCGTACCAGGAATCGATGCCGTCCAACTGCGATACCTCGGACTCCGGCGAATACAAGGTGTCGCACAATCCCCCGCCGTACTACACCTCGCTGCGGGGGTGCGCCCGCCGCGACGTCCCGTATACCCAGCTCGCCACCGACCTAGCTGGCAACGCCCTGCCTGCGTTCGCGTTCATCACCCCGAACCTGATCGATGACATGCACGATGGCACCATCGCGCAAGGGAATGCGTGGCTGGCCAGAAACCTGCCGGCCATCCTGAACAGCGGGCAGTACCGGGCCGGGACCACCGCTGTGTTCATCACCTGGGATGAAGGCTCGGGCGGCTACCCGGCTGAGGACTGCGACGACACCACCACCGACACCAGCTGCCGGGTGGCCACGATCGTGATCAGCCCCAGCACCCCGCCCGGCACCACCTCCGGCACCTTCTACAGCCACTACTCACTGCTGGCCACCACCGAGCAGCTGCTCGGCCTGCCTAAGCTCGGGCAGGCAGCGTCATCCCCGGCCATGACCGCCGCCTTCCATCTCTAAGCTGCTATGCCTTGCCAGCGGCCCCGCCTGTATCGGGCAGGGGATGTGGCCGCTCTGTATTGATGGGGACTGGCTGCTGGCGCCCGCGTAGCAGGCCCGCCCCCGTGAGCTGGATGAGCCGGCCGCCGGAGCGTGCCGCCCAGGCGCGACGACGGTGACCGGCGCTGGGCGAGTCGGCCCTGACCAGGGGCGGTGGTGCCAATGACCGCTTAAACGGCCAGGCCGGGGAAGCAGATGTGAAGTGGTGAGCAGGAAATACAGCGCCGTGGGCTGGGCACCTGGGCCCGGCGGCGGACCGGCAGGTGGCAGGAGATGAACGAGACATGTGATCGGTGCGGGCCCGCGGTCCGCGCGGCGTACCGAGTGGACCGGGTTGGCGAGCTTTACCTGTGCGGAAGCTGCGCGAGCCGGCACTGGCGGGCGCTGTCCGCTCAAGGCTGGACCTTCTGGCCTCTCGGTGTGCATGCACTAGCGCCGCAAGCAGGCTACGGACCGGTCGAGGATGCGGCGTAGCTGTCACTGGCCAACCGCCCGGCGCATCGCCCTCGGCAATTGAGGACCTGCATCCGCGGTGCGGCAGGGAATTATGCGCTCTCGCGCGCGTTAACATAAGCGGTAGCCGAGAACCGAGCCGGTCGTCTGACGGCGACTTTCCCTGGTGCCGGGGGTTACTGGCCCACCCACCGGCGGCTCAGGTTCGCGTAAACGGCCTGCGGGGTCCTCTCTGCGTCGATCGTCGGAGATCCGCAGTCGGCTCGCGTTCAAAGCATCAGGCCCGCTGCTCGGGATTTCTCGCCCCGGCCGCGGGACTGTGCGGCATGCTGCCGAGGCCGCCGTGTCCCGGCATCCAGAGGAGAAGTTTGTGGCTCGAACAGGCCAGCGCCAGACGGGCGCTCGCCGTACCGCCCCGCGGAAGCAGCGGCGCGTCCACCACCATGGCGATGTCGTCCCGGCGCTCGCCCGAACCGTCCGTGAGGTCGAGGCGGCTGCCCGGCGCGGCCGCGTGACGCCTGCCGTGCGCACGAAGTTCCAGGCTGTCGCCCTGCTGCTGCGGGACGAACGTGCCCGCGTACGGGCGTCGGCCGGAAGCGACAGTCATCGGGCCGAGCAGCTCAGGCGCCTGGACGGCGTCGCGGCCATCCTTGCGACGACCGCAGTCCAGGATGCTGGGCTGCTGGCGCTGCTCGCCGAGGGCTCTGGCGTCTCCGACGCGGCCCGGTCGCTCAAGCGGGAGATGCTGCGAGACTTCGGCATCGAGCCGGCGCGCGAAGAAATCGCGGCTACGCAGACCGCTGCGGCTTCCGCCGGCTCGCAGCGGCGCGTCGTGCCGCAGTCGGTGGTCTCCCGGCAACTGGCGAACCCCTTTCTCGCTCCCGACTTCTCCGCCGTTCCGCAGCGCACCTCCTATCCGCGCCGCCTGGCCGACTGGGAGCTGCTCGGCCCGCTGCTGAGTTCCTTCGAGCGTGCCGACGCGGGCGCCCCGGCGTGTATGGCGCTCCCGGCGCCGACGGCACGGTTCACCCCGGCGGGCCTGGAACTGATGCCGCACCAGGGGCAGCTGGTCGCTGCGGCCGCTGCCGGCCACCGGAGGTTCCTGCTTGCCGATGAGCCGGGTCTGGGCAAGACGGTCCAGGCGCTGCTCGCCGCGGAGGCCGCGAACGCCTACCCGCTGCTCGTCGTCGTGCCGAACGTCGTCAAGACCAACTGGGCCCGTGAGGCGGCCCGCTGGGTTCCCCGACGTTCGGCCACGGTGGTGCAGGGCGACGGCGAGGCTGTCGACGGCTTCGCCGATATCGTCGTGCTCAACTACGAGGTTCTCGGCCGCCACATGGGCTGGCTTGGTGACTTCGGCTTCCGCGGCATGGTCGTGGACGAGGCTCACTTCATGAAGAACAAGACCTCGCAGCGCTCGCAGAACGTCCTGGCGCTCTCCGACCGCATCCGGTCCCGTACGGACCGGCCCCTGCTGATGGCGCTGACCGGCACCCCGCTGATCAACGACATCGAGGACTTCCGGGCGATCTGGCAGTTCCTCGGCTGGATCGACGACAGCAAGCCCCTCGAGCAGCTAATGGACGCGCTGGAGGACACCGGCCTGACGCCCGCCGACCGAAGCTTCTACGCCGCGGCGCGCCAGTGCGTGATCGACCTGGGCATCGTGCGCCGGCGTAAGCTCGACGTGGCCGCCGACATCCCCGCCCGCCGTATCGCTGACCTCCCCGTTGAGCTGGACGAACGGGCCGGCCGGTCGATCCGGGCGGCAGAGCGGGACCTCGCTGGCCGGATGGTGGCGCGGTACAAGACCGCGCGCGCGAGCCGATCCTCCGACGTCGGCGCCGAGGGCATCGACCATGACCTCGTCCGCCGGGTGGCCCGGTCGGAGCTGAAGGAGGCGGCGGCCGCGCAGTCCGGCGAGAACGTGTTCACCATGATGCGGCGCATCGGCCAGGCGAAGGCCGAACTGGCCGCAGACTACGCGGCTCAGCTGGCTCGCAGCGCCGGCAAGGTCGTCTTCTTCGCCAAGCACGTCGACGTGATGGATGCCGCCGAAGACTTCTTCAACCGGCAGGGGATCCGCTTCTCGTCGATCCGTGGCGGCCAGACGCCCACAGCGCGGCGGGCGAACGTCGAAGCCTTCGTGAACGACCCGGACGTCGCGGTCGCGGTTTGCTCGCTGACCGCGGCTGGCGTGGGCATAAATCTGCAGGTTGCCTCGAACATCGTGCTGGCCGAGATGTCCTGGACCGACGCGGAGCAGACCCAGGCCATAGACCGCAGCCACCGCATCGGGCAGGCCGAACCGGTGACCGCGTGGCGCATCATCGCCGCGCAGACCATCGACGCCCGGATCGCCGGGCTGATCGATAGTAAGGCAGGGCTCGCGGCCCGGGCGCTGGACGGGTCGGACCAAGAGGTCTCCTCGTCGGCCGACGTGCAGCTCGAGGCACTGGTCGCGTTGCTGACCGATACGCTGCGGGCATCTTTCGCACACGGCGACGACGCCCTGGGTTCGTGACCGTGAGGATTCCCCAGGCCAGACCGTGCCCGGACACCAAGGCGGCGATGCTGCCGAACGCCCCTGGCTTGTAACCGGATTTATTGACCTTCGCGTACGGGGGGCGCGAGGGCCAGGTAGTCGTGGATGAGGCGAATGGCGGTTGAGCCATCGCCCACGGCGGCGGCCACGCGTTTCATCGAGGCGTGCCGGACGTCGCCGACGGCGAACACGCCCGGGAGGGTGGTCTCCAGCAAGAAGGGAGCCCGCGGCAGGGGCCAGTCCTGACCGGTATCGGGCCCGGTGAGGATGAATCCCCATTGGTCGCGCTTGATCGCTTCGGGGAGCCAGCCGGTGAACGGCTGCGCACCGATCAGGATGAACAGGCCGGCGGCCGGCACCAGCTCGGTCTGGCCCGAGTCGCGGTCCCGCAGCAGCAGCTGATCGAGGTGCCCGCTGCCACCGCCGCCGGCGACCTGGCAGCGGTAGCGGACGTCCACATTGGGCGCGGCTTCGATCTGGCGGATCAGGTACTCGGACATGCTCGCCGCCAGGGACTGCGAGCGGACGAGGATCGTGACCTGCCGTGCGTACTTCGCTAGGTGCAGCGCGGCTTGCCCGGCCGAGTTGCCGCCACCCACCACGAAGGCAGGTTTCCCGGCCACGGCCTGCGCTTCGATGGTGCCGGCGCCGTAGAAGACGCCCGCGCCGGCCAGCGCCTCCAGTTCGGGGACCCCCAGGCGCCGGTAGGACACGCCGCTCGCGATCACCACGGCCCGGGCCCGGGCCTGGCTGCCATCCTCCAGCCCGACCACCAGCAGGTCCCGGTCTTGGGCCAGCGATGTCGCCGGGTTGCCGTACACGAGATGGGTGCCGAACACCCACGCCTGCTGGTAGGCGCGCTGCGCCAGCTCCGCACCGCTGACACCATCGGGGAAACCCAGATAGTTCCTGATCCGTGAACTCGTCCCGGCCTGGCCGCCGAACG